>PVMS01131554.1_pt1 | contig 17065 bp, 11 predicted proteins | sample 1853461 | NCBI WGS metagenome assembly PVMS01 (sample SAMN08582032, study PRJNA380276) | Marine sediment metagenome, whole genome shotgun sequencing project. | isolation source: ocean sediment barecode stripped | collected 2017 | reverse complement strand
TTCCCAATGCAATGGGGCTAGGTCTGTACTTCGAGGCAGGAGAAGGGCCTCGATTCGAGAGGCCGGTAAGATCGCCGTCGGACATTAAGAACCTACTGCGGCCAGACGTGGAGAAAGATCTCGGCTACGTGTTCGAAGCCGTGCGCACAATACGCCGGGAGCTCAACGGCAGCGTGCCGCTTATCGGTTTTGCCGGCAGCCCGTGGACAGTTGCCACTTACATGGTCGAAGGACGGTCGAGCCGAGATTTCGCCACGATCAAGGGACTGGCTACTGAAGATCCGGCAGCATTGTCTTTACTGCTCGATATCGTCGCGCAAACGACAATAGACTATTTGAATGCACAGGTAGCTGCAGGTGCACAAGCGATCATGCTGTTCGACACTTGGGGAGCGGCGCTTGAGGCGGATGAATATCGACGGTTTTCGCTCGCAAACATGCAGAAAATTGTCGACGGACTCACACGCGAGAGCGACGGGCGAAAAGTGCCCGTCATCCTGTTCACGAAAGGTGCTGGACCGTTGTTGTCTAACATGGCCGATACAGGCTGCGACGCCTTGGGCGTGGACTGGACAACCGATCTCGCAACGGCGCGCGAGTACGTTGCTGACAAGGTGGCGTTACAGGGAAACCTCGACCCGGCAACGCTGCGAGAATCGCCGACCAAAATCCGACAAGGCGTTGCCGACGTACTCGAAAGCTACGGCACCGGCCCCGGACATGTCTTCAACCTGGGCCACGGCATCACACCGGACATCGACCCCGAGCACCTCGGCGTCTTAGTTGACGCCGTTCACGCATTGAGTCCGAAATACCACAGATAGATCGTGGGAGGGCCTTCAGGCCCGAAGGTCGTGGGAGGGCCTTTAGGCCCGAAGGTCGTGGGAGGGCCTTTAGGCCCGAATACGGCATAAACAGGCCGTGATACTCTTGGCTGAGTTGGCAATCATGTCTACTTGAGCTACACGGCGCACAGCAAAGATCTTCGCAAAGGTCGATTTTCGGAGCCAGGCCGAACGTATTTCATTACATCAAGTTGTGATAAACGGCGTCCAATATTCAAAAAGCACACGTATGCTTTGATCTTGCTTAAGGAAAGCGAGCATCAGCAACAGATTGGCGATTGTACGAGCTTGGCCGTTGTGGTGATGCCAGACCATTTTCATTGGCTTCTAACACTTGGAGACGGCCGAACCTTGCAGCAAATCGTGGGATCGGTGAAGGGCAGGAGCGCCAGGCACATAAACAACATGCGGGGCGTGATGGAGAGGTTCTGGCAGCCCGGGTTCCATGATCATGGCATTCGGGCCGATGAAGACCTTAAGTCGATGGCTGAATATCTTTTACACAATCCTGTTAGGGCGGGCCTCGTAAAGCGATTCGAGGATTATCCGTTTTGGACGTCGGTCTGGCACTGTCGCGGCTGAAGCCGCGCCCACGAGCCGTTCCTCCAAAGCGTTCCAGTGGGAGGGCCTTTAGGCCCGAAGTGAGTCGCGGCTAAAGCCGCTCCTACGAATCTACCTAAGTATCGCGCAGGGCGCGGCGCAGAATCTTGCCGACGTTTGTTTTTGGCAATTCGTCGCGGAATTCGACGGAGCGCGGTCGTTTGTAGTTGGTCAGGTTTTCACGACAGTAGTCGATGACGTCTTGTTCGCTGACGCCATCGTGCTTGCGAACGGCGTAAATCTTGACGGATTCGCCCGAATGTTCGCTGGGTATGCCGATGGCTGCCGCTTCCAAAATTCCCTCCATCTCGACAACGATGTTTTCGATCTCATTGGGATAAACGTTAAATCCGGATACGAGGATCATGTCTTTCTTGCGGTCCTCGATGAAGACGTAACCATCCTCGTCTATGCGGCCAATGTCACCGGTGCGTAGCCAGCCCCCCGGCAACATGACTTTTTTTGTCTCGTCGGGCCGTTGCCAATAACCTTCCATCACCTGCGGGCCCTTGATGCAGATTTCCGCAACCTCACCGATGCCAAGCGCATTGCCATCATCGTCTCGGATGCTGACGTCGGTCGATGGTATTGGCAGCCCGATCGAACCCGTAAATTCACTTCCTATCGGACAGCAGATCGCTGCCGGAGAGGTTTCAGTCAGGCCATAGCCCTGCAATATCGGAGTGCCTGTACGCTCCCGCCACTCTGCTGCAATCGCGGGTTGCACTGCCATGCCGCCGCCGACACACACACGCAGTGCGCCGAAGTCGATGTCATCAAAACCGCGCGTGTTGAGCATTGCAGCAAACAGCGTGTTGACGGCGGTCAGAAGATTGAATGGGAACCGGGCAATTTCCTTCACAAATCCGTCAAAGTCCCTGGGATTGGTGATCAGCACATTTAATCCGCCCTGTGCCATCACTGTCAGGCAATTACCCTGCAATGAAAAGATGTGATAAAGCGGCAACGCCGTGATCGCAATTAGAGAATCGATGTCGACATAGGCCTCGGCTTGCCAGGTAATTGATTGTTGTACGTTACAGACCATGTTGCGGTGACTGAGCATCGCGCCTTTCGATACGCCGGTTGTTCCACCCGTGTACTGCAGGAACGCGATATCCGCGAAGCCCAGGTCAGTCGGTGTCAGTTTAAGAGATGACCCGGCCTTAAGCGCCGCCTTAAATCGTACGCTGCCCGGCAATGAGAATTTTGGAACCAGTCGCTTGATGTGCCGCAAAACAAAGTTGGTTACAGCGCTTTTTGGAAAACCAAGCAGATCACCGACGCCCGTTAGTACGACCTGCTGCACCGCCGTTTTTTCAATGATGCTTTGCAGCGTGTGTGCAAAATTCTCAAGAATGATGATGCACTTCGCACCCGAGTCTTTTAGCTGGTGCTCAAGTTCACGACCCGTGTACATTGGATTGACGTTTACAACGACCAATCCGGCACGAAAAATACCACACAGGGCCACGGGGTATTGCAGGATATTCGGCAGCATGATGGCCACTCGCTCGCCACGAACGAGGCCGAGTGATTGCTGCAGGTAGCAGGCAAATTGCATGGATAGCTCGTCGAGCTGTCGATAGCTTATTGCCGTGCCCATGTTGGTATACGACGGCCGATCCGGATATTCCTCAAAGGCATGTTCGAATAACTCGCGGATTGAGCGAAATTCAGATGGTGGAATCTCGGCAGGCATTCCGTCGGGGTAGGATTTAAGCCAGACTCTTTCCACTAGTTAACCCTTAAGTCGACAAGTGCCGCATCGATCATCGGCCAGGCGTTGTCGAGCAATATCGCCTGGGCGGCGGCGTTAGGATGAATACCGTCGGATTGCATCAGTTCGTCGTTTAGCGCCACGCCGTCCATGAAAAACTCAATCCAGGGCACGTCGAGCTCGATCGCGAGCTCCCTGAATACGTTGTCGAAGTCTTCGATGTAGCGTTGCCCATAGTTAGGCGGAATGCGTATGCCAAGCAACACAACCGCAGCCCCCGAATCTTTGCTGGTCGTTATGATTTTATGCAGGTTTCCGCGCATTCGGTCCGCTGGTATACCGCGCAACCCATCGTTGCCACCCAGCTCCAATATTATCAGCGATGGCTCGAAGGAAGCGATCGCCAGTGCGATCCGTGCTGCGCCGCTTTCAGTCGTGTCGCCACTAATGCTGGCGTTGATCACCTGATGTTCGTACCCTTGGTCGGTGAGCCTGGTTTGCAACAAAGCGGCCCAGGACTGGTCAACATCAATACCATAGCCAGCGCTCAGGCTGTCGCCGAAAACCAGTACGGTCGGGGCTTCCGTCGTGTGTGCTTGCGCGCATATCAGCAACAACAACAAGGCGAAAAAACGTCGCATGGATAATAAGTCCCCAAAAAGCGCAATGGTTCTCGAAGCACATGGAATCAGCAAACAGGTTAGCAGTCCTGAGGGTCACCTGACCATTCTTTCGCAGGTCAGTTTCGGGATTTCCGCAGGAGAGTCGGTTGCCGTTGTCGGCCCATCCGGCGCGGGAAAATCGACCCTGCTTGCGCTGCTCGCGGGACTCGACCTGCCGACGGAAGGGCACGTCGTATTGAATGGAAGCAATCTTGGCGAGCTCGATGAAGACGGTCGTGCCCGAGTTCGTGCTGAAAGCGTCGGATTCGTTTTCCAGTCATTTCATCTCGTTCCCTCATTGAATGCGCTGGAGAATGTCATGCTGCCGCTGGAATTGGCAGGAGCGGCTGACGCTCGCGCCGTATCGCACGACATCATCCAACAAGTAGGACTCAAGGATCGCTGGCGCCACTACCCGGCGCAACTTTCGGGTGGTGAGAAACAACGCGTCGCGATTGCACGCGCATTTGCCACGGAGCCTGCGGTCTTGTTTGCCGATGAACCCACTGGCAATCTCGATAGCCGCACGGGCGCAATCATTATGCAGCTCATGTTCGAACTCAATCGAAACTCATCGACGAACCTGGTTCTTGTTACACACGACTTGTCACTCGCACAACGCTGCGGCCGGATACTGAGCCTCGACGCAGGTCTGCTGGTTAGCGACAGTAAGGTGCCCGCGTGAAAGCGATCGCGTTTGCCGTGCGTAGCTTCGGGCGGGAATTGCGCTCGGGTGAGGTCATTGTGCTGCTGTCAGCGCTCGCGCTCGCGGTGAGTGTCTTGACTGCGGTCGGTTTCCTGACCGATCGAATCGGTAAGGCCGTAGCACGGCAGGCCAACGAGATACTTGCGGCCGATCTCAAGTTGCGGTCGCAAGACCCGATACCGGAGGGCTGGCAAATACTAGCCGAGGAGCATGAGCTTCAAACCGCGAGAATAATGCGCTTTCCAAGCGTCGTATTCGCCGGTGATTTGAGTGCGCTGGCGGCAATCAGAGGCGTCAGCGACGCCTATCCGTTACGCGGCGCGCTTCGTATTTCCGACACATTATTCGGCGAGCAGCGCGTCGTTGATTCAATCCCGCTGCGCGGTGAAGTATGGGCGGACGGTGCATTGCTGGCCAGGATCGGCGCCGACGTCGGCGACCGTGTGTTGCTTGGCGAGACAGAGATGCTCGTGTCGGCAGTGTTGAGATACCGCCCGGATCAGTCGATCGGTTTCGCGTCATTAGCGCCGTCATTACTCGTCAATATCGCAGACATTCCTGCGACCGGGTTAATAATTGAAGGTAGCCGCGTCGGCTACGCGCTACTGGTTGCCGGCGACGATTCCGCCGTCAGCGCATTCAACGACGCAGTACAGGACGAGGCATCGAATACCCTTCGTGCTTCGAATCGCGAGGAGAGCAGCGAGCGAGCATACAACGCGGCAGATCGGGCGCAACGATTCCTGTCGCTGACTGCTGTGATCAGTTTGTTACTCAGCGCAGTTGCTGTGGCGATGTCGGCGCGCCGCTTTGCGCATCGGCGTATGGACACGGTGGCGCTGATGAAGAGTCTTGGAGCAACACAGGGGTTTGTGATTTCGGTTGCCGTGACTCAGCTCATGATGTTGGGAGTGCTGGGAGTGCTTATCGGTAGTGGCGTAGGCTTCCTTGCGGAAGAAGCGCTCTCCTGGATCCTGGCCGATATCATCGCGGCCGATTTGCCCGATGCAGGGCCGATGCCCGTGATACTCGCCAGTGGAAGTGCGCTTATTTTGCTGGCGGGGTTCGCGTTGCCATCGTTGTTCCAGTTGCGTGATACACCACCGCTGCGCGTGCTGCGACATGACGTGATGCCACCAGCGCCATCGCGGATGCTCGTGGTTGGCTTGTCGTTGGCTGCAGTTTCAGCTTTGTTGTACCGGTCGGTTGGCGACGCATTCATGTTGCTTATTCTGCTTGGCGGTATTGTTGTAATTGCGGCGGCGCTCTACCTGGTCGGACGATTACTCGTAGCGATGATGGGCCGGTTTCGATCCGGCGTCGGTGTTGCATGGCGTTACGGTCTCGCGAATGTGGCCCGCCGCGGCCGCGCCAGCGCAGTGCAGGTTGTCGCTTTCGGGTTGGGCCTGACGGTTCTGCTGTTACTGACAATCGTGCGCACGGACCTGCTCGAAGGATGGCGCCAAACGGTCGACGAAGACGCACCGAATCATTTCATGATCAATATTCAGCCACACGAGCTGGACTCCGTGGCGTCGATTTTCGCGTCGGTTGGGATAACAGCGCCGGATTTCGTGCCGCTTGTGCGTGCAAGAATGACGACGATCAACGATGAGGACGTCAAGACCCGCAGCTATCCGGATCCAGGCGGTCGCTGGATGGCGAATCGTGAGGCCAATCTGTCCTTCGCTGCGACACTCTCTGCCAGCAACGAGATCGTCGATGGCGAATGGTGGCCAGAAGACTACGACGGTCCGCCACTTGTGTCCGTCGAGGAAGAAGCGGCCATGGAAACCGGGCTGGTCATTGGGGACACTATTGTATTCATGATCGCCGGACAGGAACTGGAATTGACGATCTCGAGCATTCGCCGCATCAACTGGGATTCGTTTCAGCCGAATTTTTTCATGGTGCTGTCGCCGCACGCACTCGACGATATGCCGACAACGTATGTGGCGAGCCTGCGTCTGCAAGAGCAACAGGAATCAGTGCTGATCTCGGTCGTGCGTGCGCACCCGAGCATCTCTGTGATCGACATTGACGCAATATTGCAGCAGGTTCGCGGCATCATCGAAAAAGCCAGTCTCGCGGTGCAAGCCGTTTTCATCTTCACGCTGGCGGCGGGCGTCGTTGTGTTGTTCGCCGCGGTGCAATCCACGATCGATGAACGTAGATTCGAGAGCGCAATGCTGCGCGCGCTCGGTGCACCCAAGCGCACGGTGTTCGCAGGAGTCATGGCAGAATTTGCGGCATTGGGGCTAGCGGCGGGCCTGTTGGCTTCGGCCGGCGCGTCGATACTCGCGGCTATCATCGCGGTGCAATTGTTCGAGCTTCCCTATGAATTTAATCCATGGTTGTGGGCGGCAGGCATCGCCGCTGGAGTAAGCATTGTGTGTGCCAGCGGCTTTATTGCCGCGCGTGGTGCGGTCAATTCACCGCCTGTTGACGTACTTAGAGCGGCGTGAACCATTCCGAAACTTTGTCCTGTGGCATCGTGTTGGCCCGGTCAACAGATGCCGGCTGGATCACGCTGATGCTGCGCGCCTATCACCATTGGGACTTTCCAAAAGGGCTTCGTGAAGAGGGAGAGCTGCCGCTCGAAGCGGCACTTCGCGAGGTCGGCGAGGAGACCGGTATTAAGGAGCTCAGCCTCGATTGGGGTGAGCGTTACACCGAGACTGGCCCCTATAGCCGCGGCAAGACCGCCCGGTATTACCTCGGGAAAACGTTCTGCGAGGACGTAGTAATGGGCCCATCACCGGAAACAGGCGAGCCCGAACACCACGAATGGCGCTGGGTGACGTTCGATGAGGCGTATGATCTGGCTTCTCCCCGCGTACGTAATGTCGTCCAATGGGCGCGACAAATAATCGGGGCATAGGGGCGGCTATTGCGCTGGCGACGAATCGCACTCTGGTCTGGCTTGGGATTGCTCGCACTGATCGTGCTTGCAGTAAGCTGGCTATTGACAGCCGACCTCGGAACCTTCAAGCCGCATATTGAGCGTTGGGCCAGTCAGGAAATCGGCCGCGACGTCGCCATTGACGGCGATCTGTATATCGATCTGGCTCGGCACACGACAATCATCGTAGAGGGCGTCCGAATTCAGAACGCGGACTGGGCCGAGCAGGCCGACATGATTACGGTTGGGCGACTTGAAGTGCGGCTCGATCTACGCTCTGTCTTCGATGGCCCGATTCTCATCGAGCTCATCGATCTGGATAACGCAGCAATTTTTCTTGCGAAACCGGAAGACGGCGATGCGAACTGGAGCGTCTTCGAACAACCCGCATCAGCGGAGGAAACCCCGGAAAAACAAGACACACGTAAAATTGTCTTTGAACAGATCGATATCGACCAGGTACGGCTTGTCTATGCGACCCCTCAGCGGACAGAACCACTCGACATCCGCGTCGAACATCTCGACCAGCATCATCGAAGTGACGATTTTCTCGAACTTGAGATGGAAGCGACCATTGGTGATCGCCACGTGAAGCTGGAAAGCGAGATCGGCACCTGGTCTGCGCTGCTGAGGGGCAAGGACGTTCACTTTGATGTTAATGCAAAGCTGGACACGTTCGAACTCAGCGGTAAAGGAGTTATTGACGACATTCTGAATCCGCTCAGACCATCGTTGAGTTTCACTGCCTCGGGTCCGGACATCGACGACCTGACACGACTGTTGAAGATGGGCGAGGAAGGCAGCGGCGACATCAATCTGAGCGGCTCCCTGAGGCCAGTGCAGCAAGGATCATTGGTGCTCGACATCCAAGGCAATATTGGGCGTACCGAAATCGAGGCGAGCGGCTCTTTTTCTGATCTACAGGAACTTGAGGACATCGATATCGATCTGCTCGCGTCGGGCCCGGACATTCGACCGATATTAAGTCTCTTCGGTATCGACCAGGTCCGGGAGTCGCCGTTCATGGTCAATGTCGATGCGCAACGACGGGGAAGCTCCCTGATCGTCGAAAACGCTGATGTACTTTTGGGTGAGGCGCAATTCGAATTTGATGCACACATGCCAAATTTCCCGAGCATCGATGACAGTGTTATAAACCTGCAAATTGAGGGTCCTGACATCGAGCGGTTTCGCCACGTACTTCGATTGCCGGGCGTGGCGACCGGTGCATTTTCACTGGGTTTCACCATCGACGTCATCGACGACGATGTCGAGATATTAGACCTGGACATTCAGACAACGCTTGGTCGATTGCAAGCCAATGGCCGGTTGGCACAGCAAGCGGACTATTTCGGTTCAACGCTGAATTTTAGGCTGACGAGCGACGACGTGGGCCAAATAGGAGCCGCTTATGGCCTCGAGAAGCTGCCAAACCGGCCAATAGAGATCGTCGGCCGGGTCGAATGGACACAAGATGGCATCCGGGCGATAGAACCACTGCGAGCGACTGGCATTGATTTAGCAATTCGCGTCGATGGACTAATCAAGCCAGTCAAGGGCGTTGTCGGTTCTGATATTGAGTTCGAGATCAACGGTCCCGACCTGGCATTGCTTATTGCCGGGTTCGTCGCTGCAGACGGCGTGCCGGCGCAACCGTATGATCTCGAGGGGCAATTGCAGGTGCGCAACGATGGTTATCGTTTCCGCAACGTGAAAGGCAATGTAGGCAGTTCGGATGTTCAGATCGATGGGTTGTTGGTGCCGCAGAACGGCATTACAGGCAGTCGATTCGACTTTGCGGCGGGCGGTCCTGCGTTCGAAGAAATAATCGATCAAATTGGAGACCTCGAGGTTCGCCGCGGTCCTTATGAATTGTCAGGCAGTGTTTTGTTCAAGCCCGATGTTATCGACTTTGAAGATATCGAATTCGATCGATCGGCGGCCGGCGTCAAATTCGATTTTGAGCTGGGTATGCCGGTATCGCGCCGCTGGGCGAATCTTGACATTCGTGCGAGCGGGCCTGATGTGCGGTCCCTGGTTCAGGTTTTCGAGGATTTTGAGCCCGACGAGGCACCGTTTCTTATCGACGTGCGCGGCACCCTTCGGGACACCGCTTTGGCATTCGATCGCCTCGACATCAATATTGGTGAGGCAACATTGTCTGCGCGCGGGGAGCTTGAATTCCTCGGTGATACGGCGGCAACCGAATTTCAGTTGAGTATCAGCATTCCGGACATTGCGAAGCTGGGTGTATTCAATGGCTATCGCGCGCGCGAGCAGAGCTTCACCTTGAACGGTAATGTTACTGGCGCCGGCGGCGAACTGGCGATCGACAATCTTGTCGCGACTCTCGGAGAGAGCGATATCAACGGCAAAATTCGGTATCGAGCGGGCGATGTTCCTTATCTGGATGTCGACATCATGTCGGACTCCATTCTGTTCGCTTCAATTCTCGAGGAGCAGGAGCAGGAGCAAGAATATGACCCGGAGCCAGAGTTTGAGGACGGTCGCCTGATTCCGGACGTATTAGTTCCGTTCGACTCGATGAAAAAAATTGATGTATCGGTCGACATCGATATTGGTGAACTGCAAAGAGATACGCTGCACATACGCGATTTCAGGCTGCAGGCGGAAATGCACGATGGGATACTCGATGTGCCTGTCGCAGGGTTTCGTGCCCGATTAGGTGGAATTGTTGGCAAGTTCAGACTTGCACCTGGTGAGAGCGGCGAAGGAGTGGCTTCTGTTGAGTTGGTTTCGCGCGACTTCGCGCTTGGCATGGGGAATTTTAATCAAGACCTGGCCATGACCGGCGACATAGACGTCAAGTTGGAATCAACGGGTGCAGACCTGCGATCGCTACTCGGAAACGCGAACGGTATTTTTTACTTGAAGACCCGGGGCGGCAGGTTTGCGAGCAATCAATCCATGCGCAGAATCTATGGCGACATGCTTGACGAGATGCTCACCACAATCAATCCGTTTCGGACGACCGATCCATACACGACTTTTTCCTGCGTCATATTACCGCTGGAGATCGTCAATGGGGTTGTTTCAGGTGCGCCAAGCACGCTGATAAGTACGGATAAAATGCATATGGCGCTGACCTCGGTGATTGATTTGAAGAGCGAGGGACTAGAGTTGAACATTCGCACTATTCCCAGGAGGGGCATCAGCATAAGCGCGGGCGAACTGCTTAATCCGTACATCAAGATCATCGGCACGCTTGCTGCGCCGAGGATGGCGGTAGATGAGAAGGGCGTTTTATTGACTGGTGGCGCCGCGGTTGCTACAGGTGGATTGACGTTGCTCGCCAGTGCTGTGTGGGATCGACTGAGGCGATCACAGGATCGCTGCGCAATAATTTCCGAAGAAGCAGTCGAGATATTGAGTGACCGGTTCCCTGACCTGGAGCCTGTTGTCCCACGGGCGAGAGCGGGTGTAGCGGAGTAGCAATTCCGTTTAGGTTTTCACCACGTGCACATCGTGCTGCGGAAAGGGAATCGTTATTCCCTCGGCATCGAAGCGCGTCTTTACAGTGCGCATGAGGTCCCAATACGTATCCCAATAGTCTTCGGTCTTAACCCACGGCCGGACGACGAAATTGACGGACGATTCTCCGAGTTCGTGCAATTTGATCATGGGCTCGGGATCATCAAGCACAGCTTCGTGCGCGCTGACAATGTCAGCCAGAATTTTCTCGACCTTGACGATGTCGTCACTATAAGCAACACCAAAGGTCAAATCGATACGCCGCGTCCTCTGGGCGGTGACGTTAGTAATGACCCCGCTCCAAATCAGGTTGTTGGGCACGACCTGGACCTTGTTGTCGATCGTCTTGAACGTTGTATTGACGATACTCATATGGCTGACCTTGCCCATTACGCCCCCGGCTTCGACAAAATCGCCGACATCAAACGGCCGATAGATGAGAATCAACATGCCGGAAGCGAAGTTCGAGAGCGTGTCTTGTAAGGCAAAACCGATGATGAATCCCGCGATACCCAGGCCAGCCAGCAAAGGTCCGAGAGATATGCCGACCTGAGAAAGCGCAATCAAGATGCCCAGGATCACGACAAGATTGCGCGCCGTTGCCACGATCATGTCGCGCAAAAGGGCAGACAGCCGCACCTTGGAAGAATTAAGTGCCTTGCGCGCCAGGGTCTGGGTGAGGCGCGCGAGGCGGGAAAATACAAACAGTATCAAGACGATGATGATCAGCCGAAACAACAATTGCGGCCCCTTAGTCGCCGCCAAGTCGACGATCATTACGCTCCATTCCGAGATCAAGCCGGCCATGACTCCGACGTCGAGCACTTCGGTAGTGAGCTCACCCGTCGCTGTCAATAGATGCTGGTGGTACTCGCTCGTCTCGAGTCCCACCTGGCCCATCAGCGCGACGACGCTTTGCAGCGCTTTGGCTGCTAACTGAACCCGCGCTTCCATGGCCCCAAGCCGAGCGAGCACTTGCTCATCTGAAGGTAGGGCCGCTGCTGCCGCACCCATGATGCCAACACCCTCCAGGGCCAAGTCGAGAAATATAGATCTGTTGGCAGCATTCTCTTCAAGAGATTCGATCAGAAACGCTCGTTCATCGGCCTCGTTGAGACCCAGGCTGGCAGCAATCGACGTATAGGTATGCATCGATGAGAATATTGCATCAATTTTCTGCGTCGCTCTGAGAAGCTGCTGGTCGCGAATGACAAACTCAAACGGCGCCATATCCCCGGTCGGTAGAATTAGGTCATCGCGCAAGCGCTCGATTGCATCGGCAGCCTGGCCAGGAAATACTTCCAGGTCTGCCGCGAGATCAGACGCAATATCGTCGACATCGAAACCTTTGCTACGCAAAGTCGAGACGTCTTGCGCGAGTGAGACGGTGTCATCAAACATGGCGGTCCAGACCACGTCCATGCGGGCGCCAATAATGTCGGCAGCCAGGCCTTCGGACGATTCAAATTGTCTGCTTAACCGACCGACAATCTTTTTCTGCGCTGCTATCTTAGCCAGCCGTTCGTCGAACCTGGCAATATCTTCAGCGGATAATTCACGTTGCTCGACTGCTTCTGGATCGGGCACCGCCGGCTCGTCCTGCGCAAGCACGACTTGCGCTGAGAACAGGACGAGCAGGATTAGTCGAAAGAAAGGCATGAGTGAAACCGCGGACCGTTACTTTCCAGTTTCGTGAGGTATTCCGTCACCGGCGACGAATGGATAAAAAGCGAAGAACTTTGGCACGCCGTTGCGAACGCCTTCTTGCATGTTTTCCAGCTTTTCCTCAGTGATTCGCCCAACACTGACTGCTTCCCAGACCAGTTTCTTATTTTTCGCGTCCACAAGGTCTATGTTGAACGTACCTTCGGTGTACTGCGAAACATGGGTGTCCGTTCCGTAACCGTATCCGCCCCAGGCACCATAGTGGCCGCCGCGATATCCGTAATAGCCGCCGGTGTGCATGCTCGGTGATGTCGTCACCTTGGTCTTATCGTCAAATCTCGCATTGAAATTGATGAGGAGATCAGGATCGTTAGACTTTACGTAACCGCGATTCTCCATTTCCAAAGTAATTGCTGTCACCATGGATTGTGAGAACAAACTTTGGTATGAGGTGGTCTCTGGTCCGGCGTCCGAAAAAAAGTTGTAGGTTTCGAATTGGCTGAAGTCCGAGCCGTCGTCGTAGGCCGAACGGATGTCGGGACCGGACGAGCAACCCGAGGCTGCCGCAATCAGGGCCAGAAAGCCGACAACGGTCAATGCACGGCCAAATTTATTCTTGATCATTTTTCTCTCCATTCATCAGACTTTCTAAAAACAATCGGGGTCAGAGCCCTTTCTTCAAAAGCGCTCTGACCCCATAGTAGCAAAGGTCAATATATCCGCACTGACGGGTGAAAGCACGAAAACAGGCTCACTGCTTCAAGTAATTGCGGCCTTTCTGCGTGACGCTGTAAAGGCGTCAAATATGTAGACGGTTGCGAGCGCGTATATCGTGGTACCGCCGAACATGATGATTCGGTCCCAAAACTTTATACCGGCCGGACCGCCACCTGCGCTATCCATGACGGCGGGCGCAAGAATCACGATCATCGTCAGGAAACCATACGACCAGGTCGCTCCCTGCGGATGCAACGCGCGCCCCTGGAAAATTCTCGGCCCCATCAGTAACGCGCCCGATGCAATGACGAGTGTGTAGATAGTCAGCGTTGGCGCGATACTTAATACCTGCCAGCCAATGATCGCGCCGATGCCGCCAATGATCGTCGACATCACGAGCGAACGACCGGCGAGCCGAGCCGCATCGTTTGTGGCCTGCTGACCCATCGACGCCACTTTGATCATAACGGGTACATACGCCGCACTCGCAGCAGAAAACAAAAACCACAGCGCTACCGGTAACACGATCAGCGTGGAGCGAAACGCGCTCCAGCGTGCGGCTGAGAGGTCAGGCTTTGGCGGCGCAGGGGGCTTCGCAGGTGCATCAGTGTCAGGCATGAGGGCCTTGCTGTCGGGCAGGATCGCATGCGCGACCCAGACAAACAGAACACCGACAAGAGCCCCAACAGAAAAATTGCCAATTAGCGGCAACATGACGTCCAGGTTGACCGTTCCGATGGCAGCGCTGACGGCGATACCCATGGTGGCGAAGGTTCCCAGTACGGCCGAACCGCCCTTGGCCGTGAAATAAAAACTCCAGTACAGGGCGAGCACGAGCAACAGTACTCCGACAAACGGTTGATTCAGAAGCGGCGGCAGCAACAACAGGCCGGCAAGCAGCGACAGTGTAAGAATGGCAACGAAACCAATGCCACCTTTTAGCTTGGGTGCGGGTAACGGCAACGCGAGGAGAAACATTGTGATGACTGGCGCGAGGAACGACATATCCCACGCGACTGCCTGTGAGAACCACAGCGACGCTGACGTGCCGACCGCAAGTCTCAGTATGCGTAAAGTGGCTATGTCCATGAAACGTGTCGCTCGCTCTCGTTAGTAGGCGTACGTGAGGACGCTATGCAGCCGAATCTTGATCCAGGCCAATGAATTCATGATCCAGCCGTTGCCGGTGTAGACGATCACGGATGCCTGCGAGCCGACGCGAATTCCAAGTCGGTCGCTTTCGCTCGGCAATTGGAAATCGATAAGAACGGAAAATCGCTGTGCATCTCTCAACCATGACCGGTCGTTATCGATTGTCGGCAGGCTGCCCAGTGGCGAGGAGTCGACGCTGACACCGAAGCCGGTGGTGCGAACTGTGCCTTTGACCACTTTGCCGGGCAGGGCGTCAAAAACAATCTCGACTTCATCACCGATCTTAATGTTACCGAGATTGTTTTCGGTAAAGTCCGCCTGGATCCAGACGTCATGCGTGGCCAGGAAGGTCATGAGCGGCGCTCCGGCCTGGGCGAAATTGCCACGATTGACGCGTACGTCGGTAATGACACCATGATCGGGTGAGATAACGGCTGTGCGTAATAGATCGAGTTGAGCCTGATCCAATGCAGCCTGTGCCTGCAAGACCTTGGTATTCGCATCGCCGGTCTCGCCGAGTGCCTCCTGCGCCCGCGTCAGGCCAGCTCTTGCGGCTGCAACGTTGCCAATTGCTGCGGCCAGGGCGTTTTCGGCGATTTCGAGTCGACGATCCGAGATTGCACCCGCGTCCTCCGCTTTGATACGCCGCAGGCGTACCGCGTCCTGTTCAGCACTCTGCCGGCTCGCATTGGCGGTAATAATCTTGGCCTTCGCGGCATCAACCTCGGCCGAGGACGCGCGCGTCGCCTGGTGTGCGGTCTCAAGATTGGCCTCGGCCGTTTCCACTGCCAGCGCATAGCGTTGTTGGTCGATACGAAACAACAAGTCGCCGGTCTCGACAACCTGATTGCTGCTGACTGCGACGTCGGTAACCGCACCCGACACCTCGGGCGCGATCGGCACGACCAGCACATTTACGCGGGCCTGCGATGTAAACGGCGTTACACGATCAGCAACCAGGTAATACAACATCAGGATCACGCAGGCGCCGAGCGTGATCAGTGTCCATTTTCGGACCGGGTCGGTGGGCTTATTTTTTTCGTCAGTCATATCCGTAACTCAAGGAGTTGGAGGCGGGTTTTCCAGCAAATCGCCCCAGTTGGTTCGTTCTTGCATCTGTTCTCGTGTTGCATCGTTGATGAACTCGCGAGTTGCACTCTGTTGCCAGCCACCGCCCAGGCTGCGGTACATTTGAATCAGGCTGCGCGTGACCTGGCCATGATTTGAAGCGTATCGCTGTTGTTGGCTGAACAGTGCCTGCTGGGCATCGAGAACGCGCTGATAGTCCGCAAAACCCTCCTTGTAGCGCAGAAAAGCCAGCTGCGCAGAGCGGGTCGCGACTTCTACGCCTTCGGTCAAAATTTCGTCCTGTGCACGAGTGCTGGCGAGCGACGTCATTGCATCTTCTACTTCGCGTGCGCCCTGTATGACGGTTTCCTGATAAACAATCAACGCCTGCTGCAGACGCGCATCCTGCACCCGAATATTGTTTCGAATACGTCCGTAGTTAAAAAATGGCCAGACAAAGCTCGCGCCAACCGAATACGATGTGCTGTCAGAGGAAAACAGATCATCAATGGTGGAGTTGCCTGTGTCGATATCGGTGGAGGAGATTCCAAGAAAGCCGTTCAGGCTGAAGCTCGGATAGAGGTTGGCCTCGGCGACACCGACCAAGGCATTTTGCGCGAGTGCGGCCAATTCGGCCCGGCGCACATCCGGTCGCTGCCTGAGCAAGTCGGCCGGCATGCCCACGTCGACCGCTTCCGGCACATCGGGCGGTGATCCGTCTCCCTTGAATATTCGCTCCAGATCCGAGGGCGCCATGCCGAGCAGCACGCTTAAGGCGTTCTTTGCTTGCTGTAAGGTTGCCTCGAGTCCCGGAATCGTTGCCTTGGTGCCCAGGAGCAGCGTTTGCGCCTGCAACGCATCGAGCTCGGAGCTCGATCCGTTGCGGAACAACACGTCAACGATTTCGAAGCTGCGTTGCTGTAGATCGACGCTGTCTCGGGCAAGACGCAGCTGTTGCTCGGTTGCACGAATTATCACGTAGGTATCGGCGACCGCAGCGATCACGAGCACCATGACGTCGTCGTAATTTGCGATCGTCGCGAGCAGGTTCGCGTCAGCCGCCTCTATGCCGCGGCGAAAGCGGCCCCAGAAATCTATCTCCCAGGACAGTCCGGCCCCAAGGTTGTATTGCTCGATTCTTAGGTCGCCATTATCAACGATGGATGCGTCACCACTCACTGCCTGAACCTGCGGGTAACGGCTGCCGGTTGCGATTCCGAGACTAGCCTGCGCTTCGATGACACGCAGTCCTGCGATCTTCAGGTTGTTGTTGCGTTGAATGGCCGTTTCGATGAACCCATTCAGCACCGGGTCTTCGAGTATCTGCCACCACTCGGCGAGACTGGCCGGGGATGTTTCAAATTGAGCGAGCTCAGCGTCGAGCCAGGCAGGATTCACGGGGGCTTCAGGACGGACAAAGTCCGGCCCGACCGGCGCGCAAGCAACGGTCAGCAACAAGGATGCCAGGAGCGTGAACCGCATCGCCGTTCTCTGCGAGTCGATCTCAGGCGCTGGTTTCAGTCGACGGTGCTTGGT
>PVMS01031820.1_pt1 | contig 17065 bp, 10 predicted proteins | sample 1853461 | NCBI WGS metagenome assembly PVMS01 (sample SAMN08582032, study PRJNA380276) | Marine sediment metagenome, whole genome shotgun sequencing project. | isolation source: ocean sediment barecode stripped | collected 2017 | reverse complement strand
TGAGCTCCTGGCGACGCTGGAGGAGCAGGAGATCTTCCGGAAGTGGTACCTGAACAACTGGTTCAATCTTGCCCAGTATCTGCAGGCGCCGTCTGACACGGCGGCCCTGTTGAATGCAGAGGATCCGCTTGATTTCAATACTTTCCGCATGCGCGGATCCGCCTGGATGTTCCTGCGTTACGTGCTGGACCGGACGGAGAACGGGACCGCCGGCGAGTCCGCGAGGACGCGCGCCCTGATCCAGAGCGCGGCCCTGGATTCACGCGACGCCGTGACGAACGTATTCGGGATCGAGTTCAACCGGTTGGCGACGGACTGGGCGGGCATGCTGGTGATCGAGGATCGGGACGACGTGCAGGCTGATCCTGTACTCGAGTTGTCATCCTACCAGATGCGGGCGATCTACGAGTCTTCCGTCGGGAACGTCATCCGTCCGCCGGCCGGTGGATTTCCGCTGCTGCAGATCTCCCGCAGTCTCGCCAGCAGCTCGAACCTGGACGCGGAGCTGTTTACTGCCACGGGGCTGTACGTAACCCTGTTCACCGTGTCGGATGTCGGACGGACGAAATTGAGCCTGGTGGATAGCGCGACGGGTGCCGAGCTGGATGACAGCGTCGAGCCCCGACTCGTGATCGTGCGAACGCACTGACCGGGGAGGTCCGACCATGCCTTCCGCGCCCGAGCTCCGGCTGCACCAGGAGCTGCTCCTGATGGCGCTGGACGACGAGAAGGGGACGATCCGGGCCTCGAACTCCAAGTACGCCCTCTCTGCGGGGCTGCTCGGCGAGCTCCTGCTCGAGGGACGAATCACTCTCGAGCGGGGAAGCAAGCCGTCGAAGGACCGGATCATCCCGGCCAACCCGAAGCTCCTGTCGGATCCGCTGCTCGACGAGTGCCTGCGAAAGGTGCACGACTCCAAGAAACCACGCTCCCCCAAGAACTGGATCGCGAAGCTGTCCCAGACGAGCGGCCTTCGAAAGAGAGTGACAACCGGGCTCGTGCGTCGCGGTGTCCTCCGCGAACGGAACACCCGCATCCTGTTTCTGATTCCGTGGACGGTCTATCCGTCGCTCGACCCTGCGGCCAAACGGCGCCTCGTGGAGCGGATTCGGGCCGCCGTGCTCGGAGACGGAGAAATCGACGACCGGACAGCAATCGCGGTCGGGGTGGCGGCTTCGACCGGCATTCTGAAGCCTCTGCTCGGGAAACAGGTGGTGAAAGATCGGAAGGACCGCATCGAGCAGATCATCGAGAGCCAGTTCATAGCGGCCGCCACGAAAGCGGCGGCCGACGAAGCGGCAGCGGCCGCTTCGGTGGCCGCCGGCGGGTAGGGCGGGTCTCCGGCTAGACCCGCGTCGGGGACAGGCCCATGCGGATCACCAGCTGCCTCATTCGCCGTCCGCTGTCAGACCCCCCTCTTAGACTCCTGCATGACACCCAGGAGCCAGGAGGAGGCCATGATCGACAGCGTGCAGTTCGTCCAGACGTCGCCCAGCGGGATCCTCGAGATTCAGGCTGGCGCTCCCCGGAGCTACCGGGGGCTGACCGTGTTCCCTCTGATCGCCGAGCCCGGTCCACCGCTTCCGTACGATCTTCTCTTCGATGCGATCGGGGAGGGGAATCTGATTATCCGCGAGATCGGCTCCGGCACCGTGCCGAATCTCCTCGCCCACAACATCGGATCGACCGATGTGCTGATCCTGGACGGCGAGCAGCTCATCGGCGCGAGACAGAATCGGATCACGAACCGTTCGATCCTGCTGGCCGCCGGGACGAAGACGGAGATCCCGGTCTCCTGCATGGAGCAGGGAAGGTGGCACTTCACGAGCGACGAGTTCGCTCCCGCGCCGAAGGCACGGCACGCCCCGTCACACGTGCGGCGGCACGCGAAGTTCGCTGAAATGCACGCGGCCGTGGCCACCGGGCGAGGATCGCGGGATTCTGCCGCGATGGCCCAGGGAGAGGTGTGGAACTCGATCGACGAGCTGTCCAGCAGACTCGGAGGCCGCTCCCGCACGGGCGCAATGGATGATGTTTACGAGCGCCGGGACGCGGACGTCGATTCGTGGCTCGATCACTTTCCTGCCGAGTCCGGCCAGATGGGAATTCTCGCGTTCCTGGGATCGGATCCGCTGGCGGTGGACGTGATCGGCTGCGGCGATCTCTGGGGCCGTCTGCACGGACGATTCCTCGGAGGATACGTGATGGACGCCCTCGCCTGGAACGGGGGGCGCGACTACCGGGCCCCGGACGGCGAGACTCCCGGACAGGACGCGGCCGACCAGTTCCTCAACGTGGTCGGTACGGCACAGCGGATCGAGTCCGACACCGCAGGGAGCGGGGAGTATCGAATCCTCGCCGGCACCGCTGTCGGCGGCGAGGTCATCGATGACACCCGCGCCGAGCCGAGGCTCGTACACCTGTCCGCGTTTCCCTCGGACGACGACCGACGGGGTACGCGCCCGGTGACCCGTCCCGAGGAGAGCTCGCCACTCGCGCCGCCAAGCCGTCGCCGATCGGTGTGAGTCCTGACGGCTGGGCCGGGCCGGGCCGAAGCAGGCTCGGCCCGACTGGTTGGCCCCCGGTACCCGATATGGATTAGATTCTCGAGCAGAGGCCCCTGAGGAATCCAGATCGCAGTCGAACGCTCGCAAGGCTCGGGAGGCAATTCGTGAAGCCGAAACCGGGGGGCGGCAGAATCGAGTGGCCGGTGTCCGGCTGGCCCAGACACGGTCCGCTCGTGTTTGCTTTCCTCGTAGTCCTGGTGGCGCTGTTCCTGGCACTGCTGCTGTTCGGAGACCGGACGGCGGGGAGTTCGCCGGCATTCGACTCCGGAGTCACGGCGCAGCCGGCCGACCCCGAGTAGGAGCCCGCGGCAGGCAGGTCTGCGAATCTTCCCCACACGCGTCGTGTAGAAGAACCCTGACGCGCGGGGTCCGCATGTACCGGCCCGCCAGGCTAGCCGATCCGGTTTCAGACCGATGAGCCTGCCAAAGCTTCGTGCAATATCCCCCTTCCGCTTCGCTGTCGTCGCCTTGCTCCTGCCGCTCGTGGGGACCGCGTGCAGCGATCCGAACGAGCCCGAGCCCGTGGTGAAGATCCAGGAACTTCCGCGAGCGCTCACGGCTGCCGAGCGGGAGCTGATCGCGGTGGGCGGGAGCTTCGCGTTCGAATTTCTGGCGCAGGTGGCCGCGGAAGAGGATGCTGGCGCCAACATCTTCGTGTCCCCCCTCAGCGCTTCGATGGCACTCGGGATGGCGCTGGCCGGAGCCGAGAACGAGACGTACACCGCAATGCGCGACGCACTCGGCCTCGCCGGCATGTCACGCGAGGAAATCGGCCCGTCGTATCAGAGTCTGATAGCGCTTCTGACCAATCTGGACCCGAGCGTCCGCATGGAGATCGGAAATTCCGTGTGGTTGCGAATCGGGTTCGAGCCGGAGGACGAATACATCCAGAACGTCGAGACGTATTTCGATGCCCGGGTGTCGACGCTCGACTTCGACGACCCGACGGCGGCGGATACGATCAACACCTGGGTATCCGACGCGACGGATGGACTGATCGACGGGATCGTGGATCCTCCGATCGATCCGATGACCGTGGCTTTCCTGATCAACGCGATCTACTTCGAGGGAGACTGGACGCTCCAGTTCGATCCAGCCGACACGCGCACCGGCGACTTCCGACGCGATGACGGCTCGGTCGTTTCGGTGCCGTTCATGCACCAGTCCGAAGGGGAGTTCCCGTTCGCGTGGACACCGGACTACGTGGCGGTCGAGTTGCCCTACGGGGGTGAGGCGTTTGCCATGGTCGTCGTTGTGCCGAGCCACGACGTCACGCTCGACGACTTCGTGGCAGGGTTCGACGCGGACAGCTGGAATTCGATCCTCGAGAGCATGACACCGTCCGAGACGATGGTCGCGCTGCCGAAGTTCAAACTCGAGTACGAGAAGTCGCTGAACGGCGTGTTGAAGACGCTCGGAATGGAGCCGGCATTCGATCCCGAAATCGCCGATTTTTCGCGCATGCATCACGACGCGCTGGCCCTGCAGCTGCACATCAGCCGGGTGAAACAGAAGGCCTACGTCGAGGTGGACGAGAAGGGCACGAAAGCCGCGGCCGTGACGTCGGTCGAGGTCGGCGTTACATCGGCGCCGCCGATGCTCACCGCGGACCGGCCGTTCCTGTTCGCGATTCGCGAGCGCCTGTCGGGGACGATCCTGTTCGTCGGGCTGGTGCACGACCCGACGGCCGGCTGAGGGTCGGCAGCTGACCGGCTGAGATCTGCGGCTCAGGGCGCCTCGAGCAACCCCTCGATCTTACCGAGGAGCCTCTGCAGTTCCACCGGCTTCGTGTCGAAGTCGTCGCAGCCGGCTTCGAGCGCCTTTTCCCGGTCGCCGGCCATCGCGTGCGCGGTCAGGGCAATCACCGGGATCCCGCGTGTCGTCTCGTCCGCCTTCACCTGGCGAGTCGCTGTCCAGCCGTCGATTCCCGGTAGACTCATGTCCATCAGAATGATGTCGGGGCTCTCGCTTACGGACATCGCGACTCCTTGCTCGCCGTCGACGGCGAGCACGACTTCGTACCCGCGCTTGATCAGCCGCCGGGAGAGCATGTCTCGGTTCATCTCGTCGTCTTCCACCAGCAGGATCTTCTTTGTCACGTGGTTTTCCTTTCGTTGGTTTCGCTCAGTCGAGTCACCCGTTCGAATCCAGGATTCGTCGGATCTCGGCCAGCAACTCTTCCAGAGAGCCGCTGCCCTTCTGCAAAACGACGTCGGCGGAGCCTGCGAGCCTGGTCCGCTCCTCCGTCGAAAGATCCAACGCCGACAGCACAACAACAGGTATTTCCGCCAACTCGGGGTCGGCCTGCAACCCTGCGAGCACGGACCAGCCGTTCATCCGCGGCATTCGAATGTCGAGGATGATCGCGTCCGGCTTGAGTTCGCGTACCCGTACGAGTCCAGCAGCCCCTTCAGCAGCGCCCTCCACCCGGACTCCCTCACGGGACAGGGCACGCCGTATGAGATCATGCGTCCCGGGGTCGTCATCGATAACGAGGACCGTCCCGGCCGTTCCCGGTCCCGCTCCGTGGCGCAGAGCTTCGGCGAGGTTCTCGATCTCCGCAAGCGGTTCGTCTGCGTCGGCGGATTCCGCTTCGACTTCGGAGACTTGCACGGGGAGCACCAGGGTGAATAACGAACCCTCACCGGGAGCGCTGGATACGTCAACATCGCCGCCCATCATCCGGGCGAAACGGCGGCTGATCACAAGACCCAGGCCGGTTCCGCCGTACCGGCGCGTGGTCGAGACATCCGCTTGACTGAACGCCTCGAACAACCGTCCGAGCTGCTCTTCCGTCATTCCGATGCCCGTGTCACGGACCGCAAACGAAATCCGCTCCGGATCTCGTCCGTCCGCGGCAATGCCCTGGATCTCGAGGCTCACTGTTCCATTCTCGGTGAACTTGCAGGCGTTGGACAGCAGATTGAACAGAATTTGCCGAACTTTCACAACATCTGCCCGCATGAGACCGAGTGAATTGTCCCGCCTGAGCTCCAGCTTGTTCCCATTTCCGCTCGCCACCGGTCGGATCGTCGTGAGGACCTCGTCCACCATCGCCTCGACGTCGAAACTCTCCAGGAAAAGCTCCATCTTTCCAGCCTCGATCTTGGAGAGGTCGAGAATCTCGTTGATCAAAGCCAGAAGGTGCTTTCCGGCGGTGCCAATCTTCTCGAGGTCTGCTACGTATTTTTCGTTCCCGTCGTCGGCGGTCTCCTCCGCGAGCATTTCGCTGTAACCGATAATTGCATTCAGCGGTGTCCGGAGTTCATGGCTCATGTTAGCCAGAAACTGACTCTTGGCGCTGTTCGCTGTCTCTGCTGCCTCACGGGCCTGGAGTAGTTCTGTGATGTCGTGGTACAGGGCCATCAGGCCCTGCGGCTCGCCATCGATCAGCACGGGAACGCCCAGGATCTCCACGTCCAGCAAACGGCCATCCTTTCGACGCCGCTGCGAGATGATCTTCACCGGATTGCGGGCCAGGGCCTGGCGGGTATAACCCATCGCGTCGACCCTGGTGTCGGGGGTGGTAATCAAGTCATCGAGATTGTGGCCGAGAATCTCGTTCTGCGTGTAGCCGAACAGTGTTTCGAAGGCCGGATTGCAGCTCAACACGTCGTGCGATGTGTCGAGCGTGACGATTGCGACGGGGCTGTTTCGAACGAGTTCCTCAAAGTACTTCTGCTGTCGTCTCGATTCTGTGAACAGCCGCGCGTTTTCGATCGCGATCGCGGCCTGCGGTGCGAACAGCTCGAGCAGGCGGAGGTCCTCCGTTCCGAACTCGCGGCTTGGATCGGAGTGTACCGCCGCGATGACTCCAACCAGCCGATTGCCGATTATCAGGGGTGCGGCCATCACGGTCTGGACGACACTCTGGGTGTACTTCGCCGAGCGGCTGGCCCACTCCTGGTAATCCGGGATCACGAGTGGCTCGTTCGTCTCGGCCACTCTGCCCATCGCGCCTTCGCCGATCGCCATCCGGGTGCCGACAGCGTTCGTGCCCATATTGTGGCTGGCTACGATCTCGAGATCCCGGAGCACGGGGTCCCAGGTTGCGAGCTCACCACCGGCGACGCCCAGCAGGGTCACGGCGCGTTCCAGAGCGCGGTGCAGGACCTTCGACAGCTCCAGCTCGCCGGAGAGGTCCTTCAGTGTCTCAAGCAGGGCATCCTGCTCGGTGGAACGTCGCCGCTCGGCCGTGAACAGCTGGGCGTTGTCGATTGCGATCGCCGCGTGGCGTGCGAACATGTTCAGCAGCCGGACATCCTCGTCGCCGAATCGACGCTCCGGGTCTTTGTCCATGAACGCCAGGGCGCCCACCAGCCGGCCACCGATCAACAGGGGCGCTACCATGACGCCGACAAATTCGACCTTCTCGTACTGAACGGACCGTCCGGTCCATTCCCCGTAATCCGGGATGACCAGCGGCTCGCCGGTCCGGGCGACGTGTCCCATCGCGCCTTCGCCGACCGCCATACGGGTACCGGTCGTGTCCTGCTTGCCGACGTTGTGGCTGGCGGCGATCACGAGTTCCTCGGACTCGGGCTCGTAGATCGCCAGTTCTCCGTGGCTCACGCACAGGAGCCCCACTGCACGCTCGAGCACCGACTGGAGCAGGGTGGATAGCTCGAGTTGCGCGGAAAGATCCGCCATGGTGGCGCGGAGCGCCTCCTCTTCGGCAGCCCTCCGCTGCGTCTCGCGCAGCAAACGGGCCCTTCCGATGGCGATCCCGGTCTGGTTGGCCGCCGCCTGCAGGATCTCGAAGTCGTCGGCGCCAAACGCCTCCGCTCGATCGCTTTCGACAACCAGCACTCCGACCAGCTCCCGGTTCACCTGCAACGGAAGATCGACCTCTGATCCCTCGTTTCTGGTCGGAAGGTATCGTGTGTCTTCCGTGACCTTCGGGGTATAGTGAAGACGCCCGTCCAGCAACGGACGCTCACTGAGCCCGACACCAGGTTTCACGCGCAGACCTTCCGGTGCGTCGGCCCGACCGCGGCTTGCGACGAGAATCCGGTCGCCTGTGGCTCGATCGACCAGCAGCACGGCTACGAAGTCGTAGCCCAGAGCTTCGTCGTACAGTCCGTCGGCCACAGCGTGGCAAATTTCGTTTTCTTCTCCTGCCGAGGCGATCGCCGTACCCAGACGGAGGAGTGCAGCCTGCCTGCGGCGACCGTCTCCGTCGTTCGATGTTCCGGTTGAATGAGCCGCCATCGGAATCCTCCGCCGTCAGCCGGATCGACCTACGAGTCGCCGTAATTCTCGACTCAGTTCGTCGGCGTTCCCTCCGCCCTTGGACAGGACGCGCGCCACGCCGCCGTTCAGGCGAGCGCGGTCCTCGTCCGTGAGGTCCATCGCCGTGAGGACGACGACCGGAATCTCGGCGACAGCAGGCCTGTCTCGGAGACTGTCGAGGAATTCGAACCCGTCCATCTCCGGCATCATGAGGTCGAGTAAAATCAACGCCGGTGGCGACAGCTCGATCGCCTCGAGCGCCGCCCGTCCGTTCTCCGCCTCAGCGGATCTCCAGCCCTCCCTTTCGATCACGCGACGCAAGGCTTCCCGGGTTCCTGCGTCGTCTTCGACGATCAGCACGCAGTCTCCGTCCGACGCGCCGGCGAAACGCCGCAGCACGTCTTTCAGACGATCTCGATCGATCGGCTTCGTGAGGTAGTCCGACGCCCCGAGTGAGAAACCGAGATTCCGCTCATCGAGGATGCTCAACATCACGACCGGAATCTCCGCCAGTTCGGGATCCGCCTTCAGTGCCGTAAGAACCGCCCAACCGTCCATTCCCGGCATCATGACGTCGAGCGTGATGCAATCCGGCCGGAGTTCACGCGCCAGCCGGATTCCTTCAGCGCCGTCAGCCGCTTCAACGACGAGGAAGCGCTCCTTCGTCAGCACCCGGCGGAGCAGGGATCGTGCTTCCGGATCGTCATCGATCGCCAGGACGGTTCCGAGGGCGTCCTCCGGCTCGAGGTCGGAGCGAGCTTCTCCGTCGGTCTGTCCGGTGTCGGCAGTCGGGACCGTGGCGCTGATCTCTGCCGGCAGACGGACCGTAAACGTGGATCCGACTCCGGGCTCGCTGTCCACGTAGATGTCGCCTCCCATCATCCGGCAGAACCGACGGCTGATTGCCAGTCCGAGCCCCGTACCGCCAAATCGCCTGGCGATCGACGATTCGGCCTGGCTGAACGCCTCGAATAATCGACCGAGCTGCTCGTCGGTCATCCCGATCCCGGTGTCACGGACCGAGATCTCGATCCACTCTGCATCGCCACCGGGGGGGATGCGGCGCTCCGCTTCCAGTGAGATCACCCCGTTTTCGGTGAACTTGCTGGCGTTTGAGAGGAGATTCAGCACTACCTGCCGAAGTCTTGTCGCGTCGCTTCGCATCAGACCGACTCGGTCCGCGCCGCGCACGACCAGCTCGTTTCCGTTCTTGGCGATCAGCGGCTGAATGGTCGTCGTGACCTGGTCGATGACGTCCTGTGCGTCGAACGACTCGATGTGCAGTTCCATCTTGCCGGCCTCGATCTTCGAAAGATCGAGAATGTCGTTGATCAGTGCGAGCAGGTGCCGGCCGGCGGAGTGGATCTTCTGTAAGTCGGGCACGAACACGTCCTGCCCCGCGTCCTCCGCGTCCTCCTGCAGCATCTCGCTGTAGCCGATGATCGCATTCAGCGGTGTACGCAGCTCGTGGCTCATGCTTGCGAGAAACTGGCTCTTCGCCCCGCTCGCGGCCTCGGCGTCTCTACGAGCTTCCAGGAGTTCCGTGATGTCATGATAAAGCGCCACGACACCGAAACTCTCACCGTCCACGTCGACCAGAACTCCCGCGAATTCCACATCGATGAACGATCCATCTCGGCGGCGGCGGCGCCCTGTTCCGCGCGCTACATCGCCCTCGACCACCTGGTGCGTTCTCCGCTTCGCCTCCAGGCGTGTCTCGCTCGTCGTAATCAGCGTGTCGAGGTCGTAGCCGAGCGCTTCTTCCGGCGGATAGCCGAACAGGAGTTCGAATGCCGGGTTGAGTGACGTTATCTGACCTTCGAGGTCGAGGGTGACGATCGCGACCGGACTGTTCTGCACGACGGTCTGGAAGTACTGCCGCTGACGCCTTGCCTCGGTGAACAGGCGAGCGTTTTCGATCGCGATCGCGGCCTGGGGCGCGAACAGATTGAGGAGTCTGAGATCCTCATGCCCGAATTCGCGTCCTGCTTCGAGGTGGACACTTGCCAGCGTGCCGACCAGCCGGTGCCCGATCAGCAACGGCACGACCATTACACCGCGGGCCGTCGTGTCTTCATACTTGTCGCTCCGGCCCGACCAGGCGCGATAGTCCGGGATGATCAGCGGCTCACGTGTCTCGGCGACCAGGCCCATCGCACCCTCGCCCGGGCGCATGCGTGTACCGATCGAGTCGGAGCCGATGTTGTGGCTCGCGACGATTTCCAGCTCGTCACGGTCCTCGCTGAAGATCGCGAGCTCCCCCCCCGTGACTTCGAGCAGAGAGACTGCTCTTTCGAGCACCCGCTGAAGAACCCTTGCCAGCTCCAATTCACCTGACAGGTCAGCCAGCGTGTCCAGGACGGCCTTGTGCTCCCCGGCCGTTCGTCGCTCGGCCTCGAGCAGGCGCGTTCGCGCCATCGCGATTCCAGCCTGCTGCGCCGCCGCCGTGAGGATTTCGAAATCTTCGCGCCCGAACGCGTTCTCCTCGGCGCTCTCCACGACCAGGACTCCGATCACGCTCCCGTCGATCTCGATCGGAATATCGACTTCGGAACCGCCCGCCGGGGCGTCGCTCACGTAGCCCGGCTCGACGGATACGACGGGGGAATAGTGCAGTTTGCCATCGAGCATCGGCCGCTCGCTGAGACCACGGCCGGGCTGCACTCGGTAGTCCTCGTGACTGCCGGGCCAACCCACGCTGGCGCGCATCACTCGCTCGCGGGAGTCCGAATCGACGAGAAAAACGCCGATGAAATTGTAGCCGAGCGCATCGTCGTGGAGTCCGTCCACCACACTGGCGCAGACCGCGTCTTCATCATGTGCCGCCGCGATCCCGGTCGACAGGCGCAGCAGTGCGGACTGCCGATGAGCGAGTGGACTGTCCTGTGAGCCAGGGCTCGTGATCATGTCTCGCTCATTCGATCCCGACGTCGCCGTCGCTGGAGGCGTGGAGCACATGGGGACGCATCTGTCCGAGCCCGTCGATTTCGACGACTCGGCCGGCTTCGAGAGAAAACAGATCCCGCAGCTGCGCCGAGGTCGCTGGAGAAACCAGGATCCGTCCGGGATCGGCTCCCGCAGCGAGGTTTCCCGCAGTGACCACGGCTTCTCCCCACAGGTCGTACCGTGGTCGGTCGCGCCCGATCACAGCAGCGACCGTCGGTCCGGTATGCAGGCCGATGCGGAATGCGGATGCGGTATCGGGTCCCGCTTTCTCCAGCTTCGCCTGGAAAGCGAGGGCGAGGTCCGCGATCGCGATCGCGGAGTCATTACCATCATCCTGCCAGGCCGCCGCCAGGAAGCCGTCTCTCCGTCCGAGGCAGGCGTCGACTGCCCGCTGCTCCGCCAGCGAGACGAATTCGGTAAACCACTCGGACAGGAGGGCCACGTATTCCGGTATTCGGCTCGATCCGAATCGCGACTGATCAACGGCGCAGTGCAACACGGTCGTGCGCTGCATCGAGTCCACGATCCCGGACTCTCCACGCCGCACCCGCTCTGCCACGTCGGGAGGAAACGCCGACAGGAGCAACTGCTCGATGGTCTCGGCGTCCGCGTCAATCCGCTTGCGGTAGGTGCGCTCGCGGGCGCGCAGATCCCTGACCTCGAGGTTTGCGGCGATCCGGGCCTCGAGCAGCGTGGCCTGGACCGGCTTCGTGATGTACTCCTCGGCTCCCGCCGCAATGCAGCGAAGCGCGCTCTCGACTTCGTCCAGGGACGAGAGCATGATCACAGGAATCTCGCGCAGGCGTTCGTCATCCTTCAGACGGCGCAGCGTCTCGACCCCGTCCATGCCCGGCATGATCACGTCCAGGAGGATGAGGTCGAAGTCTCGGGTGTCCAGCTTCTCGAGCGCTTCGGCGCCGTCCGCCGCCGACGCTACGATGTACCCGTGGCGGGCCAGCTGACGTGTGAGCAGGTCGCGGTTTGTGGGGTTGTCGTCCACGACGAGTAGAGAACCCTGGCCGGTGGGGATGTCGTTTGCCGGCGGGGCCGTGGTCGTCGGGAGCTTGGCGAGCACGCCCTTCGTGAGATCGGATGAATTCTGCAGCCGCACCGACACCGGCGTCCCGTCGGCGTCGGGCGCCTGTGTCGCGACCAGTACAATGTCACCGCTCCTGGCGAGCAGGGAGCGGGCAGCGGAGAGGATCCGCTCGATGTCCGGAACGAGTACGTCCCGCCCGATGTCGCGCTGACCTTCGAGCAACATCTCACAATACCCGACCACCGCGTTGATCGGTGTGCGGAGGTCGGCCTCGATCTGGGCTGCGAAACTCTCGATCTCCCGGTTGATCGGACCCGCGAGACGGGCGGGGTCGAGGATGCCGTCCACGAGTGTGAGCAGGCGCCGGCCCGATTCATTGATCCGGCGCAGGTCGGCGGTGGTCTCGCCGTCTTCTTCGTCCTCGAGGAGCATCTCCGAGTACCCGAGAATCGCGTTTATCGGCGTTCGCATCTCGTGGCGCACGTGGCCGAGCGCCACGCGCTTGAGGCGATCGGGATCAAGCGGTTCGGTGGCATCGGTTGCGGCAGTTGTAACGGCTGCAGCCCGCCGAACGGGTGCCGCCGGAACGGGAATGGACGGTGAACCGGTAAAGCCCGAACGGGAGCGCCGCTCGGGCTTATGGGTCGAACGCGAAGCGCCTGTTTCCGCCACGGCGCCCGTGCGCCGAATTCCGCCCCGATCGATGTCGAATATCCATGCCATCACCACGACGATCGGAAATCCGAGCAGGAGCAGGAACGTGACGAGTCGGCCCGTCCAGTCGGGAAACAGAAGCGCCTCAGCGACGGCTCCGGAAATCTCGATAAGGCCGACGGTCAGCGCCCCGTATGCGGCAGCCGTGACCCAGACTTTCCGTCGCCGCGCCTCGCGGACGAAGTCCATAACACGCGTTGAACGCTTGCCTGCTCTGGCCGTTTTTCATCTCCGGGAACGGGCCCCGGCCTTGACTCGGGGCGTTCGGATCAACGGATCGATCGACCCGCCACGATAGACACGACGGCTCATGGACGGAAGGTGCGGGGTCCGTTCAGGACCGGCCACGTCCTGGAATTTCTGTCGGCGGAGGGCTTACAGCCCCGACAGCACGCCCAGCATCCAGGCGGAACCGAGCCCGGCGTAGATCCCCAGAATGTAGCCGGCAACGGCCATCAGCAGGCCGACGGGCGCCATCGCCGGATGGTAGATTCCCGCCACGATCGGGGCGGTCCCGACGCCCCCGATGTTGGCCATGCTCCCGGTCGCGATAAAGAAGGAAGGCGCTTTCAGCAGCTTCGCGGCGATGATCAGCACGGTGGCGTGGATGGCGATCCACAACATGCCCGCGAGGAAGAACGCTGGCGCGTCGAGCACGGCTCTCAGGTCTCCCTGTGCACCGATCCCCGTCAGCATCAGGTACAACGCCACGAAGCCCATGCGGGAGGCGCCCACCTCGTCCAGCTTGCGGACCGGCGTGAAGCTGAGCAGCAGCCCTCCGGTGACGACGATGAGCACGGCCCAGGTCGTGTGGCTGATGATCGTCGGGTCACCGAGAGTGGGAAGTTTTCCTCCGAGCATGACGGATGCGATCGCCCCCGCCAATCCGAGGCCGAGAATCACCGCCATATCGGCGATGGTCGACGGGTGTCGAACGGCCTCCACCTCGGCCAGCCGCCGATTCGTGTCCTCGATCGCCGACTGATCGGCGTTCAGCCAGCGGTCGAATTTCGGCTGGAAGGCACTGAACAGGAGCAGGATGCCCATCCACCCGTATCCGACGACGGTATCCACCACGATCACCGGCGCGAAAATCGCCTCTGGTGTCCCGACGCTCTCGGCGATCGCTACCATGTTCGCCGTACCGCCGATCCAGCTGCCGCTGAGTGCAGCGAATCCCGTCCACGCGTCCGCCGGGAGCCACCGTTCGAACACGAGATAGCTTACCTGTGCCCCGATCACGATGCCCAGCGCGCCGGCCGTGACCATTGCGACGGCGGTCTTCCCCAGTTTCAGGATGCTCCGCACGTCCACTGTGATCATCAGCAGAAGCAACGCGAGCGGGAGCAGGTACTTCGTCATCCAGTCGTACACCGGCGACGAGGCCGGGATGATCCCGAGGGTGGTGGAGATCGTCGGGATGAAGTAGGCGAAGATTACCGGAGGCAGATAACGGAACACGCGCTCCAGCTTCGGTTTCTCGCTGAGCCAGAAGATCGTCCCGAGCACCGCCGACAGGTAGGCGAGGACGGCCATCGGGTCGCTGATCAGGGGACCGTTCATCGGCTTATCGATCCCCGCTGCCGGTGTCGCCTGAAGCGCCGGGCTCAACCGCGCCCGGTCGGCGCTCGAGGCCGGGACGATAACGTCGCACCAGGTCCCGCTCGATCTCCTGCTCGGTGAACGCCACCCGCTTCAGCTCTCCCCGCGCGAACATCTCGAGCTGGTCCGTGTGGTGAGGCGAGTCCTCGCGCGAGCTCTGTCCGTAGGCGAGCACGGAGTACGCCCTGGGAGTGTCTCCGAACTCGACCGCGAACACCCAGCCGTCGCCGCTGTACGCGACCTGCATGCCGTCGTCCGCCTCGGCGTAGTACACGACCCGGAAGCAGCCGAGCGTGCTGGAACAGCCGCCGGCCGGGATGTCGAGGTCTCCGACCCGGAACCGGTGCACCACCCCCCACGCGACGTCCCATTCGCCGAACAGTCCCTTCGTTTCAGCCACGGCGCCCGCGAACGCGATTACGGCTGCCTCCGGATCGGCCAGACCGTAAGGGGTCGAGGTCGGCCGGTCCGCCGTCCACGGCTCGGCGAACAACGCGTCGAATCTCTCGCCGAACGGGCGCTCGTCATCGTCTTCGATCACCAGGTCGAAGTACCGGTAGTACCAGACCTTGAACAGGACGCTCCCGCGGCTGTCGGGGGCCGCCGTGTTGTCCCACGCCGCAAGGAGGTCTGTCGCGGCCGCGATCTCGTCCGCGGAGACCGACACCGGTTCGGGAACCAGTGCGGGGTCGAGTTCGGTGTCCGGTTCGGACTCGTCGACATCGCTGGAGTCCGCCAGTCTCGCCAGTCTCTCCGCGATGGCCTCAGCCGCGTCGGACGCCCCCTTCTCAGCCGCCTCTGCCATCTCCGACGGGTCCGCGACCCGGATGGCGGCGATCAGGTCGTCTTTCATCCGGTCGGCGAGCAGCATTCGCATCGAGTGCTTCCGCTCGACGACGTCCTCCAGGCTGAGCCTGTCCGCACCCTCGATCAGCGACACGCCGAGCTGACTGCGCAGCCGGAGTCGCGGTTGGGGGAAGTACGCCGGCCAGTCCGCCGGGTCGAATTGCTGGTTCATGTTCGTGAAGTGGAACGGATCGTTCTCGTTCTGCAGGTAGCCGCCAACGGGGTTCAGCAGCTGGGGAAGCGAATCCCACGGGACGAGCTCGCTCCAGACGTCGAACGACGAAACTGCTTCTACGGCCAGCGTATCCCGTCCCGACGGCAGGGGATAACGGGGAATCGTGGCGTTCCACACGTAGAAAATGTTTCCGGCGCGGTCGGCGTAGGTGAAATTTGACACGACCTGCGCCCGGATCCGCATCGCCTGCTTCCACGCTTCGAGGCTCCGCGCCCGCATCATGTTGAGGAACTGCTCGGCGTAGCGGAACTGACCCTGCTCGGACGATTTCACCACGTAAATGAGGGAGTCGGTGCGGTGAATCACCGGGCCGATGGAAGTGCTCCAGAACTCCCGGCTGGCGGGCACGAGATCGCCGTCTTCAGCCAGCACTTCGATCGTGATCGTCTCGCTCTCGAGCGGCGTGAACTCGCCGTCGAACCGGTAGTGGTCCGGCCGCTGCGGGTCGACCACCAGCGAGTAGATCTCCTCGATGTCGGGACCGTTGTTGGTCGTCGCCCAGCCGAGGTCACGGTTGAAGCCGCCATTGAAATACAGCGGGTATCCGACCCTGAAATCTCCGTAGATGTCGATCACGCCGGGCACGCGAAGGTGAGCCTCGTAGTAGCCGGCGCCCCAGTTGAGGTGCGGGTTGCGCAGCAGGATCGCATTCCCGGATGTCGTGCGGGACGGCGCTAGCGCCCAGGCGTTCGAGCCGTCCTCCGCGCCCCCGAGCGAATCCCGCTCCACCGCCTCCCGCCGCTCGAGGCTGCGCATGAACTGTCGCACAGCCGGCTGGATCTCCTCCTCAGCCCAGCGCGCCGCGATGTCCGTCCCGGTGAACGCGGGTCGCACCCAGTCGGGAAACTCCTCCGGGTGTAGCTCGACGTAGCGATTCACGCCGGCGGCATAACCCTCAAACATCGCACGCGTGTCGGGCTCCAGGAGCTCGTACGTTGCGACCGCGTGATTCCAGCTCCGGCGCCACGCGAAATCTGATTCGAGTTCCTCTCGGCCCAGATGCCTCGACAGCTCTCCCCGAGCCCGCACGAGGCCGATGACGACACGTTCCCCGTGGTCCTCGAGATGTGCCCAGGCGAGGGCGTAGAACGCCGCCTCGAGATCTTCCGCGAGGATGTGCGGCACGCCGTACGCGGTCCGGCGAATCTCGACGCGCTCGGGGATCGGGCCGGCTTCCGGGTCGGCTTCCGGACGGCTGGACTCCTGGCCGACGGCGGGTGACACGAGACAGCCTGTCATGAGGACCGACAGTACGCTGAACCGGTATCTGACGAGGGTGCGGCCGAGTGTGGCGAGGGCCCGGCGTCGCTCGAGGTCTGAGTACGGATTGGGCATGACGGATGCTGTTCCCATGGAGTCGCGGTTCGCGCGGAACGGGCCACCGGCTGTCGGCAGATCCGCCCGGTCATGTGAGAAGGTCGGACAAATTACGGCCAGCCGGGAGCACGGTACAGGCCGGACGACCGGGCTCCCGGCCGGACAGGGGATCTTCTGACAGCAACTGCGGTAAGCGATCGCACTCGGGGGACCGGACACACCGGTCCACGAAATCACGGAAAATGCTGGGTCGAGCCATGGATAAAGACAGAATCTGGCAGCGCTTCCGACGCTCGCGCATCGCGGGTGTTCTCGCTGTCTATGCCGGCGTAGCCTGGGTCGTTCTTCAGCTGTTTGACGTCCTGGACGGAATCATCACGCTTCCCGCGTGGGTCGGTCCGGTCGCCCTGGTCCTTCTCGGTCTCGGACTGGTCGTCGTAGTCGCTACCGCTTTCGTGCAGGGCGCAGCCGATTCCCGGGAGCGTGCCTCGTCGGCTGAAGTTCCCGTTGCGTGGGGTCTGGAGCTCGACCGGATCGACCACGAGATCCGGGCCGGCGGACTTCCAC
>PVMS01112402.1_pt1 | contig 17071 bp, 16 predicted proteins | sample 1853461 | NCBI WGS metagenome assembly PVMS01 (sample SAMN08582032, study PRJNA380276) | Marine sediment metagenome, whole genome shotgun sequencing project. | isolation source: ocean sediment barecode stripped | collected 2017 | reverse complement strand
GATTCCTGTAAACATAACACCCTTTATCAAAATTTCAACTCGCTGCCATTGAATCTATTTTGAAACCCATGGGTTAATGACCAATATACCCTTCAATCATGATGTCATCGCCAAAGCGCTGGATTCGAATATCTTTAACCGGAATGCAATCGTTCATTAGTACCGCACCGGACCCTTTGCAGATAGGCACGCCGTCATCTCCACCCAAAATTTTCGGTGCAAACAATAAGATAATCTTTTCGACGATCCCTGCCGATAGCGCTGATGCAATGACACGCCCTCCCCCTTCTATCAGAAGACTGGTTATTCCTAAATCTCCCAAGAGGTCCATCAGGCCGGGCAAATCGATTAATCCATGTTTAACTGATGATTCAATAACCCTGGCACCCTGCTTTTCTATTTTCGCCTTTTTATTCTGGGAAACAGAACTCCCGGTAACAATAATTGTATCAGAATCAGAATCAAGCCGCAATAACTTCGCCTGTTCCGAGATTCGAAGATGCGTGTCAAGGATTATTCTTGTCGGGTCCAATCCCTTGAAACCTTCATCTGTGTTTTCCAAGCGGGTTGTCAAACTAGGGTCATCCTTTTCTATTGTATTGATGCCGACCATTATTGCGTCAACCGCATGTCGAAGTCCGTGAACAAACCGTCTCGATTCTTTCCCGGTAACCCATTTGGAATCACCTGTCTTTGTCGCAATGCGTCCGTCAAGCGTCGCTGCACATTTGACGATCGAAAAAGGGCGTTTTGTTTGGATATACTTTCGAAAAATTTCATTTATTTTTCTTGCTTGGTCCTCACAAACCCCTAATGTTACCTCAACACCATGGCTTTCTAAATAATCTATTCCACCTCCTTTAACATCAGGGTTCGGATCTCTCATGGCAACAACGACCCGCTTAATACCTGCTGCAAGTATTTTTTCCGTACAAGGTGGTGTTCGTCCGACGTGATTGCATGGTTCGAGGTTGACATAAAGGGTGGCATCTTGAGCCAACGTTCCAGCATCTTCAAAGGCGTTGATTTCAGCATGCGCCATCCCTGCAGCTTGATGGAATCCTTTCCCTATAATTTTGTTTTCTTTAACAATTACGGCACCGACCATTGGATTCGGGGAAGTAAAACCCCGCCCCTTTTTAGCAAGGTCGAGTGCTATTTTCATAAAATGTATATCGTCCATCATCACCCGGGTTTTAAGGTTGACCCGAATTTCTCACACGTTTGTCCCGTTCCTTTGCAAGGTGTAACTTCTCAAAAAGTTCGGGTTAACGATTACTAAGTAGATTCTTAAGTTCAGCTACAAAATCGTTTACATCTTTGAATTCTCTATAAACCGAGGCAAACCTAACATAGGCAACACCGTCCAAGGAATGGAGTTTGGCCATAATTTTTTCACCGATTTTGTGTGAAGGAATCTCTTTTTCACCAATCTCTCTGAGATCTCGTTCCAGTTCGTCGAGAAATTCTTCGATAACATTCATGCTTATATCTCGTTTCTGACAAGCCTTTTGAATACCCGAGCGCACCTTTTCACGGGAAAAAGCCTCACGACGCCCGTCTTTCTTGATAATCATCACGGGAATTTCTTCAATATGCTCGTAAGTCGTAAATCGTCTGCTACATACGATGCATTCTCTGCGCCTTCGGATGACGTTTCCATCCTTGCTCAACCTGGAGTCGATAACCTTGTTGTCAATTTCTCCACAAAATGGACATTTCATGAGTGCCTCCCTGCTAAGTGGTATCAATTTTTTTTATATCTACACTTGCCTCATTCAACATTTCTTTAGATATGGCGTCAGCATATCCGGAATGGTAACAGATCTTTATTATTCCCGCATTGATGATCATTTTGGCACATATGGAACATGGCAGGTTGGTGCAAAAAAGTGTTGCGCCTTTTATAGAAACACCATGATATGCCGCCTGTATAATAGCATTCTGCTCAGCATGTATACCCCGGCATAGTTCATGTCTTTCACCTGAAGCCACATTTAGTGTCTTTCTTAGGCAGCCGGTTTCATTACAGTGCCTAATACCGGTTGGTGCACCGTTATAGCCGGTAGATAGGATTCTTTTATCCTTAACAACCAGTGAACCCACGGCACGCCTGAGACACGTGGAGCGTTTGGCCACAAGAAAGGCTATATCCATGAAATATGCGTCCCATGAAGGACGATAACTCTGTTCAATCACGTTGCTATTCAACCCTTGTGCGCCATTAAATTTTCATAGAGTGGAAAACCCTCACAAAGCTCGCGAGCTTGGGCCTTTGTGTGTTTGATAAGGGCCTCATTCTTATGGTTTTGGAGTACATCAATAATAAACTTCGCGATGGTATGCATGTTTGGCTCTTTCATGCCTCTTGTCGTAATGGCCGGTGTACCAATACGGATACCACTGGTAATGGATGGGCTTAATGTTTCAAATGGTATGGAATTTTTATTAACCGTAATACCGGCGCGCCCAAGAGCGTCTTCGGCATCCTTACCCGTAATTTTAAGATTTCTTAAATCGGCAATCATCATATGGTTGTCGGTACCATCGGACACCAGTTTTATACCACCGTCCATTAGATGGCCGGCTAACGCTTTGGCATTTTTTACAATATTTGTCTGATACGTTTTAAACGTTTCGTCCAACGCCTCCTTTAACGCAACGGCCTTTGCAGCAATAATATGCATTAGCGGACCACCTTGAATTCCAGGAAAAATCTCCCGGTTTAATTTGTTGCTATAATCGGTCCTTGCCAAAATCAAGCCACCACGCGGGCCTCTGAGTGTTTTATGAGTTGTTGAAGTTATAACATCGGCAAAAGGTGCCGGAGAGGGATGGAGTCCTGTAGCCACCAGTCCGGCGATATGAGCCATATCCACCATAAAATAGGCTTGTATAGATTCGGCAATTTTCGCAAATGCCTCAAAATCTATGATTCGAGGGTAGGCACTTGCTCCGGCAACAATTAATTTTGGCCTGTGTTTTTCCGCCAAGCGTTTCACTTCATTATAATCGATGGTTTCAGTATTTCGACTAACGCCATAATGAAAAAAATTATACATTTTCCCTGAAAAGCTTGCCGGGCTGCCATGGGTGAGGTGCCCCCCATGGGACAAATTCATACCCAGAACCGTATCCCCCGGCGATAACAAAGCAAAATATACTGCCATATTCGCCTGGGATCCCGAATGAGGTTGAACATTGGCATAAGCTGCATTGAATAGCTTTTTTGCCCGATCGATCGCTAGTTTTTCAGCGACATCGACGTATTCACATCCGCCATAATATCGTTTATCTGGATAACCCTCGGCATATTTATTGGTAAGGACACTTGCCTGGACAGCCATCACTGCCGGGCTGACAATATTCTCCGACGCAATAAGTTCCAAGGTATTTTTCTGCCTGTCGATCTCCATGGTAATTGCGTTTGCAATTTCAGGATCTATACTCTCAATTATTCTATAACCCAACGATCATTTCCCTTTGTTAAGTTGATGGTTCCACTTGTGCCCATTTAAAAATAAACTTCCTTACACTCAGCCGTGAGAAATTTCATGTCATAAGCTTCCAGTGAAAGATTGAAACGTCCCGTCCAATCGATCGGGAGTTCTTACCTGCATCAGTGCTTCGCACCCGGTTGGGAAGTTTTCAGGTTGATGGTCTCTTTCCTGGTTTCGTTCTCAAGTACGGGATCACCGGGGAGCAAGCCGATCAGCAGGTAAGTTGCAGGGAGTCTTCACTGCCGTGTATTATTTTTTTCAAGAAGAAGTGCGGAATGTTCGACCCTTTAACCATCAGAATCGTTGGCGATAAGTTCTGTTTGATCTATCCCATCGATCTTGTCTATACGTGTCTGATGCCGTCCTCCCTCAAACGGTGTTTCAATCCAAGTTCTTACGATTTCCAAAGCAAGCATATCGCCGATAATACGACCACCCAAAACCAATATATTGGCATCGTTGTGGCGTCTGCTCATTACGGCGGAAAAAATGTCGTTGCAAAGTGCCGCTCTCACATAAGGAAACTTATTCGCAACCATGGACATGCCAATCCCGGTACCGCATAGGAGGATGCCGCGTTTCAACTTTCCTTTTGAGACCATCGATGCGACCATGATGCCAACGTCCGGATAATCCACTGAATCTTTACCATGGGTTCCAACATCGTGGACGTCAATACCCATCTCAACAAGGAATGCTTTCACCGTTTCCTTTAAATCATATGCTGCATGATCGGCGCCGATAACGATCGGAGATTTATTTTCAATCATTGTTTAATACCTAAGCGGATATGATCCAAATGGGTCAAAAATAAAACGGAGAACCATTGCCACTGGCTTAATTCACGTATTATTCTTCTTTAATCTCTATCACCGTACGACCTTTATAGGTACCACAGCTGGGGCACGCATGATGTGGAAGCCTTGCATCGCCGCACTGGGGACAGCTGGTTAAATTAGGGATTGCGGCTTTCTGATGGGTTCGTCGTTGATCCCGTCTTGATTTAGATTTTTTACGTTTTGGTACAGCCATAAAAATACTCCTAAGCAATTGTTTTTTAAAAACATTTGACGAATATTTCCTTATAAATAAGGTTGCCGTTTAAGTAATTGAAATGATAAGGATTGTCAAGCATTTTAAAGTCGTGCTTCAATTTCCGATGCTCATCAGCTTGAAAGCAAGACCTGAAAGACGCTTTTTGGGCGTGTTGTTTTTGAGGGCAATATTTAACGCATGTTTTGTGCCGACAATAATTACCAATCTTTTGCCACGCGTAATCGCTGTGTATAAAAGATTTCTTTGCAAAAGAACAAAATGCTGGGGCATCATGGGCAATATGACAACAGGATATTCAGACCCCTGCGATTTGTGAACGGTTATGGCGTAAGCAAGAGATATCTCGTCCATTTCCGTAAAATCGTAATCGACAATCCTTCCGTAGTAATCCACAGAAAACACCTCTTTTTTTCGATGAATGGTATTTATTGTACCAATATCTCCATTAAAAACCTCCTTCTGATAATTATTTTTCAAATGCATCACCTTGTCTGCCTGTTTAAGTGTGGTGCCACGGATCTCAATCATTATCGGATTTGGGTTTAGCACGTTCTGAAGAATCTGATTCAGGTGAATTGTACCAATGACGCCTTTATGCATCGGCGTTAAGACTTGAACCTCGTGTGCCGGGTCAAACCCGAAACGCTCGGGAATCGTTTTGCTGCACAACTCAACGATGGTCGACGCCACCTTAACCGGATCATTTTGTTCTATAAAATAAAATTCAGATAGGTCTTTGCCATTGTCCAATGACTCGAAGACAGGAAAATCACCTTTGCGAACCCGATGCGCATTCATAACGATCGGACTTTCATCGGCCTGCCTGAATATTTTTTTCAGATAAAAAATAGGTATTCGGTTTGACTTGATCAAGTCGGAAAGAACATTGCCAGGACCTACAGATGGCAGCTGAAAAACATCCCCCACCAGTATTAACGTAGAAGATGCCGGAACAGCGCTTACCAAATGAAGCATCAATATACTATCCACCATTGAAGCTTCATCAATAATCACGGCATCGGTATCAAGGGGGTTATCGATATGTTTATCGAATCGGTTGTCTTTAAAATTGAATCCCAAAAGTTTGTGAATCGTTCTTGCCCTTTTTCCGGTAACTTCAGATAGACGCCGGGCTGCCCGCCCGGTGGGTGCGGCAAGAAGAACACGTCTTCCTATAACTTTAAATACAGCGGTAATCGACCGAATTAACGTTGTTTTTCCTGTTCCGGGACCACCTGTTATAATAACGACACGATGGGAGAGAATATTTTCCAGTACGCCAAGCTGTTCAGGAGAAAGTTGTATAGCCAGCATTCGTTGTACTTCTGCTGAAATGCCTTCGGGGTCTACACCTAACTGAGATATCGGAACAGACATCAACGCTTCAATTCTATTTGCGATACCCGCTTCCGCTTTATAAAGCGCTTTTAAATAGACCGATCGACCGTCATCACCATTTGGCACAGTTTCAATGACCAACTCTCCGGTTTTCGACAGGGAATCGAGCGCATCACGAATAACAGGGTGCTCTAACTGGAAAAAATGTTTGCATTGCTCTATCAATCGATTTTCAAAAGTGAAAACATGCCCTTCATTTACATCTTGTTCCATAACATGAAAAATACAGGCTTTTACTCGTTGGAGGTTGTCTTTGGCCACGCCGAGTTTCATGGCGATTGAATCGGCAGTATAAAACCCGATGCCTGAAATGTCTACTGACAGCCGATAAGGATCTCTGCGAATGACTCGGACAGCATCTTGACCATATGCTTTTAATATTCTGGCGCAATAGGAAGTTTTGACACCCATTTCTTGTAAAAACAGCATCACATCTCTCGCACCATGATGGTCTTTCCAGGTATGATGGATTACGGTTGCCGTTTTTTTTCCTACCCCTCTAATTTCTTGCAGTTTTTCCGGATGTTTCTCTATGATTTCAAGCGTTTCAATTCCAAACCGGTTAACCATTCTAGCGGCCATTGAAGGGCCTACCCCCTTAATGATACCGGATGCCAAGTATGTTCTGATGCCTTCGATGGTTGCGGGTAAAGTAATCTCATAGGACTCGATTCTAAACTGCTGGCCGTATTTATAATGAGTTTCCCAATTTCCCTTAATTTTAAGGGCTTGCCCAAGACTGACCGCCGTCATATATCCAACAATGGTTACCACATTGTTGGTTTTGCTGGCCCTTAATTTTGCAACCATATAATGATTGTCAGGATTAAAATATGTGATGCGTTCCAGGTGTCCTTCTATCATAGCTATGGGGAGGGATTTTTTCATGATTGGCAGTGCAGAATCCAATTGGCGGCATCCAAAAGATCTTGAGCCACAAAGTCTGGATGGATGGCCTTATGGTTCAGTATGTTTTCAGCTTCTATCCCGTTACCAGTTTTAACAAGAATCGCATACCTACATCCGGCATTCCGGGCACACTCAATATCCTTTGCGCTATCACCAACCATAGCTGTGCTTGAAAGGTCAATCTGATATTTCTGTTGGGCACGACAAATTAACCCTGGCTTTGGTTTGCGGCAGGTGCATGCCTCTTCAGGGGTATGCGGACAGAAAAATATGTCTCTTATTTGGCCACCTTTCGATTCAACAGCTTTATTCAATCGGTTGTGCAGGTATTTGAGATCGTCTTTGGTTATTAATTTTCGGTTGACCGCCGATTGATTGGTAATGATAATAATTTCAAATCGATTTAAAGTCAGTTGCCTAATGGCCTCTATGCTTCCGGGTAAAAACTCAAATTCGGCCCAGCTCTTGACATACTCCGGAGAATCCTTGTTGATGACACCATCCCGGTCCAGAAAAACCACCTTTTTGGTTCTTCTTTTCGTATTGTCGCAACTTGAGTTTCGCATTTCTTATTTTATACCTTTTCAAAATTTTTCATGCAGTTTAATTGTCTTGTGCAACTGCGAAAGCATCAGAAAATCCTCGTTTGATCATAATCTCCTCATATTTCACCGCCTGATCAAGTGTCGAGCATTTTCCCACCCGCACTCTGTAATATATGCTATACCCGTCGTTATAGGTCATTATATGGGCATTTTTAAATGACTGATTTAGCTTGCTCCTGAGTCTTTCGGCATTTTTTCGATTCGTAAATGCCCCGACTTGAATGGTAAAGTTTCCCTGGTAATAGTTGACGTGATGATAGACGCGTTTGGTACTATCCAACGTCGTCGATTTATTCGCCACACCAAGCGCTACAATGTTAACGGACGCCGTACCTGAACCGATCATTCTGATTTTTTTTGCCGCTTTATACGAGAGGTCGATAATCCTGCCACGCACAAAAGGCCCCCTATCGTTGATTCTTACCCGGATCTCTTTGCCGTTTTCGAGATTGTACACGCGAACATGCGTGTTAAAGGGAAGTGTTTTATGAGCAGCTGTCATGGCGTACATATTATATGTTTCACCGTTGGCTGTTTTTCTGCCGTGAAATTTTTTACCATACCATGATGCTTTCCCGCGCTGATCGAATCCCCGTGCATGCGGTAATGGTTTATACCACGTTTTTCCAATTTTATACGGTTTGGGATGTCCGGGCGTCGTTGGGGGTGGTTTTACGGATGCACACCCACTAAAAAGGGAAAAAAAAAGAGCAGAAAGGGCAAAAAATCGGCAAAGTAAAAAATAATGTCTCTTTATGATGTTAGATGTCATAGATATTCTCAAAATGCGAGTTTCAACACCTCCTGCATCTTATCGACAAAATGAAACTGCATCTTATTTTTGACATCTTTGCTTATGTCTACCAGATCTTTTTCATTCCACTTTGGTAGAATAATGGTTTTAATGCCTGCCCGATGGGCGCCCAGAACCTTTTCTTTAACACCGCCAACCGGTAGCACCTGTCCCCTCAATGTTATTTCACCGGTCATGGCGAGGTCTTTTTTAATTGTTTTCTGGGTCATAAGGGAGGTCAACGCCGTCAACATGGTGACACCCGCCGAAGGGCCATCTTTCGGAATAGCGCCTGCCGGTACGTGAATATGGATATCGTGATTTTGAAAATAATCATCAGGGATCCCTATGGAGGCAGCGTTCGATCGAATAAAACTCAACGCCGCTGTAGCGGATTCTTTCATGACGTCACCGAGCTGACCGGTCAGCGTTAGACCTTTATTTCCCTTCATCGATGTGGCTTCGATGAAAAGGATTTCCCCACCGGTTTGCGTCCAGGCAAGTCCCATTGCCACGCCAGGAGTGGATATCCTGGCTTTTGCCTCCGATGTGATTCGTATGGGGCCAAGATATCCGTAAATATTGTTAACGTTAATCTTTACTGATTTGGCCTCTCCTTCGGCAATACTTGCTGCCACACCTCGACAAACGGTGGCGATTTCCCGTTCAAGATTTCTCAAACCGGATTCCCTCGTATATCCGGTAATGATCTGTTTAACAGCGCCTTTTGTAAAAGATATTTGATTCGATTTTACGCCATGAGCGTCTCGTTGGCGCGGAATAAGATATCGGTTGGCAATTTTAACTTTTTCTTCAAGCGTGTAACCGAGAAGTTTCAGCACTTCCATCCTATCCAGCAACGCAGGGGGTATGGTATCAAGAACATTTGCGGTTGTTATGAACATGACCTTGGACAGGTCAAAGGGGACATCCAGATAATGGTCAGAAAAAGAAAAGTTCTGCTCCGGGTCAAGAACCTCCAGCAAGGCAGATGACGGGTCGCCTCTAAAATCGCTACCCACTTTGTCTATTTCATCCAGCATGTAAACCGGATTGTTAGATCCTGACCGTCGAATCCCTTGAATAATCCGGCCCGGAAGTGCCCCCACATAGGTGCGTCGATGCCCTCTAATTTCAGCCTCGTCTCTCACGCCGCCCAGTGAAATTCTAAAAAAATTACGTCCCAGTGCACGCGCAATCGAGCGGCCCAGAGAGGTCTTTCCGGTTCCGGGCGGACCGGCAAAACAAAGAATCGGCCCCCTTTGATTCCGGTTTCAACTTTCGTACGGCAAGATATTCGATGATTCGTTTTTTTGCCTTCTCAAGTCCAAAATGGTCTTTATCCAAAATCTTTCTGGCGGCTTTGATATCAAGATTGTCTTCGGTGCTTTCATGCCAAGGAAGCGTCGTCAGCCAATCCAGATAGGTCGATGCCACAGTATACTCCGCAGAAGAGGGATGCATTCGAGAAAGGCGGTTCAATTCACGCTCGGCTTCTTTTTTGGCTTCCTCAGGAAGATTTTGCTCCTCGATTTTAGCTCTGTAGTCATCAATTTCGACTGTCGTCTCATCTTTTTCGCCCAATTCTTCTTTTATGGCTTTAAGCTGCTCTCGCAGATAATACTCCCTTTGCCTTTTATCCATGTCTCCCTTAACTTGTGACTGAATCTTGTTTCCAAGTTCGAGAATTTCCAATTGATAGTTGACCAGCCGGGTAACCTCTTTTAATCGTTTCTTAACATCAAAAATTTCCAAAACCTGCTGTTTTTCTTCAAGGCTTGAATTGATGGTAGAGGCTACCATGTCGGCCAAAATGCCGGGTTCATTGATGGATTTGGCCATGGCGACAATTTCTTGAGGCAGACCCGGCGAAAGTTCGGCAACTCTGGTAAACTGACCGATCATGTTAGACATAAGCGCTTCGATTTCTTTGTCTTTTTGCTCTACCTCTTTAACGTGCTCCACGTATGCCTGAAAATAGGGCTTATCTTTTACATACGTTTTTATCTTGAACCGTCCTAAGCCTTGGACAAGCAGCTGTGCTCGGTTATCTTCGGTTTTTGCCATTTTAAGAATCAAAGCGCTTGCACCTATTTCATGGAGATCATCATGAGTATAAGACTCTTCCTTAATCGGTCCTTTTACAACAACCAGTCCTATCATTCGATTCTGGGACATCGCTTCATCGACCAGCTGGATCGATTTCTCCTGCATTACAACAAGAGGTAAAACCATTTTGGGAAACAGGGCTGCATCAAACAGGGGCAGGACAGGAAGGATTTCCGGCATTTTTTCTGTACTGATTTCAGGTGACGGCTGATTCTGTGTCATAGAGCCTCCATTATCTACTACAGACAAACTCTAATAATAAAATCGTGACACGATTTTATATTTAGATTCATCCCGCACTGAAAGCAGCGGGGGAATTCAAATTTGAACAAAAATCTTAAGTTGACAAACGACTTTTTTATCGAGGCAAAGGGTTTATAAACCATACACGGCACGAATTATCCCTCTGTAATGTGTATTTTGTGCGATTTGTCGAGTGCAAGCTTGGCCAATCGAACTTGGAGGAATCCGTTTGAATATGATGCAGAAACGACTTCAGGATCAATAGGAGATGGAAGATACAAGATGCGTTCAAATTTGCCATACTGGATTTCTGCCAACCTGTATGTGGCGTTTTCAATGCGAAAATACTCAGAGCGGTTTCCAAAAATTTTAACTGCCTTGCTACTGATTTCCAATTCCAGGTCTTCTTTGTTTACTCCCGCAATTTCAGCAAGAATAATGATCTCTTCGGGTGTTTCATAAATGTCCATTTGAGGCATCCATCTTCGCTCTGCCAACGTGAACATTGGGTTTATTGTTCTGAACACATCCTCAATGGTCTTTTCGAACTGCTTTCCGAGTTCACCAAAATCGTTGGTAAATCGTATTTTGATGTAGTCCATTTTAGGCTCCTGCATGTTAAAGCTGATATCATTTCTGCTTTTGCCAACTATTCATTTTAAAATAACACCAAAAAATGTTTTTGTAAAGATTAGTTGCGAGAGAGCGATGTAAACCGCAGTTTTTGAGAAACTGCCGAGTAGGGATCGCAACATAAAAATTGTATTTTATGAATTAATGGCGTAATAAAATCATGTTACGATTTTACGAAACTTCCGAAAGCCCCGCGATGCGGGATTTTCATTGCGTTGCAACATCCGACGGGAAATTCAAATTTAACGTGAACATGGAAAAAAATTTCGGACATTCATATAAATTTGTCATCGGTTCCCAGTACTTTTTATATTTTGGTATTATGGGCATTTTCTTGCCTTATTTTAACTTATACTGCTACCATCTCGATTTTACCGGTTTCCAGATAGGCATTTTATCCGCCATAAGATCAGTGGCATTAATCTTATTCCCAATGGTCTGGGGAGCATTAGCCGATCGCTTTCAAATCAGGAGACCGATATACATTTTTTGTAGTTTTATAAGCACGGGAATCTGGGCACTATACCTGTATACGATCGATTTTTTTGCCATGCTGCTTATTACTATTTTTTACGGAATTTTTTATACGCCGATCATCTCTTTTCTAGAAGCTTTTACCATGGATGTTCTGGGCAAGGAAAAGAAAAGTTATGGGAGAATCAGAGGGTGGGGATCTTTCGCGTTTATTATAACCGTCATCGTAATGGGAAAAGTGATAGACTTTTACTCTATTGAAATTATTCTTGTATTGATACTTGCCGGTTCTGTGCTGCAGGCCCTTATTTCCGTAAAAATCCCTGATGTCCGGGTTGAGAAAAAGGGCACGTTTGCCACCAAGGCCAAAGCATTGCTAACCAGACGTATTATCATTTTTCTGCTTTGTGCTTTTCTTATGCTTGTGAGCCATGCCACGTATTACGGATTTTTTTCTATACATCTTGAACATTTGGGATACGGTAATATGTTTATCGGCCTTGCCTGGGCTTTAGCATCAATTGCCGAAATCATTGTCATGATAAAATCAGACAGCATTTTGAAACATTTTTCTATCGAAAATATTCTTATTTTTTCATTTATGGTAGCGGCCTTGAGATGGTTTGCTTTATTCTTTATCGTGTCGCCTATCGCCATAATGCTTTTTCAGATGCTTCATGCCATAACTTATGGCACATTTCATATCGCAAGCATCCTGTATATCGATGCGCTGGTGCCTGCGGAAACCAAAACACTTGGACAAGCAGTGAACAATGCAACCACCTATGGGCTTGGTTTAATGGTTGGGTTTTTCATTAACGGCTATCTATTTGAAATAATGGGTTTGTTTTCATTATTTATGATCAGCAGTATCATTGCCCTTGTCGGCGGTTTGTTGTTAACATTCTCACAAATTATGGATCGTAAAGTCTGGTGGCGGCTTTAAGATCTTAGATTGACATTTCATTTTCAAAAGATAATAATCGCTGCTTCATGATTCTTTTGGAGGACAGATTGACTCGTGAATCAAGAACTCACAACTGAAGAAAAAGCGGCATTAAAAGGTATCGCCAAAAACCTTGAAATATTTAACAAACAAAGAGGGAATCTTATCCCCGTTCTCCAAATGGTTCAGGAAAATCTAGCCTATCTTCCTTCCAAAGCCATACAAATGGTGGCTGAATACCTCGAAATTAATGCTTGTGAAGTCTACGGCGTTGCAACATTTTATAACCAGTTTAGATTTCATCCTCCTGGCAAGCACCCGATTAAGGTTTGTTTGGGTACGGCGTGCCATGTCAAGGCAGGTGATATTATACTTGAAAATTTTGAGCGAAAGCTTGAAATTTTCGATGGAGAAACAACTGCCGATAGAGAATTTAGCATTGAAAGGGTTGCTTGTGTCGGATGCTGTGCCTTGGCCCCTGTCGCTATAATTGGTGAAACGGTCCACGGTCATATGGCGCCAAGCAAGGTGGAGGGACTACTCTTGCGAATTGAAATAGAAAAAGACATTGCAAAAAGAGAAAAAGAAAAAAGTGAATCCGGACAATCATAATCGAATCGATCAGGCATTTAAGGCCATTCGTAAAGAAGCCGAAAAGCGTCGAGAAACATTTAGAAAAGCTCCGGTGCCTAAAATTCATATCGGTATGGCCACATGCGGCATTGCCTCCGGAGCTATTGAAACCAAAAAGGCTTTTGAAGAAACCTTAGCCAAACGAAACATTGAAGCCCTCATCCATACCACCGGTTGTATCGGCCACTGCTATGCCGAGCCGGTGGTCATCATTGATCACCCGGATTCCGGATTTCCGCCGATTTTGTACCCCGAAGTCACTCCGGGAAAGGCCCAAATGCTTGTCAAGCTCTTTTTAGAAGAAGGCGATCCTCGTTTAGAGCATATACTCGGCGCCACAGTGACAAACGAACTCATCCCTTCCATCATGGACTTCTCCCGGTTCAATCTAGAAAAACGGGTGGTTATGGAAAAATGTGGGCATATTGATCCCGAGGACATTTACGATTACATTGCCGAGGATGGATATTCAACATTCGTAAAATCGCTTCATTTAACACCTGATGACATTGTTAATGAAATCCGGAATTCAGGGCTAAGGGGTCGAGGTGGCGCTGGATTCCCCACCGGAAAAAAATGGGAATTGGCCATGCGTGCTAAAGGAGAAGTGAAACTGGTCATCTGCAATGCGGATGAAGGTGATCCTGGCGCATATATGGACCGAACCATACTTGAAAGCAACCCCCATCAGGTCCTTGAAGGCTTGGCCATCTGTGCCTATAGCATTGGTGCCGGCAAAGCCATCATATACATCAGGGCAGAATATCCGCTTGCCGTAAAAATTGTGAACAAGGCCATCCTGCAGGCAAAAGAACTCGGCCTGCTGGGCAACGGCATCTTAGGAAGCGCATTCGACTTTGAGATTGAAATATTTCAAGGATCAGGCGCCTTTGTCTGTGGCGAGGAAACCGCCATGATTCGGTCCATTGAAGGCTATAGAGGCATGCCGAGGTACCGTCCGCCGTTTCCTGTTCAAAAAGGCCTATGGGATCATCCAACGGTTATTAACAATGTTAAAACCCTGGCGTCTATCCCACCCATCCTAAAAAACGGTGCGGCCTGGTTCAGAGACATTGGGACCGAAAACAGCCCTGGTACAGCCATCTTCTCTGTGGTTGGGGATGTGGTTCATGTCGGTCTGGTTGAAATACCCATGGGGGTCACATTAAGGTCGCTTATTTTCGATATTTGCGGCGGGATACCGAACCAAAAGCAATTTAAAGCGGTTCAGATCGGAGGGCCCTCCGGAGGATGCCTGTCCGCCGATTTTTTAGATACCCCAATTGATATTGACTCGCTGATAGACGCCGGGGCGATGATGGGTTCCGGCGGCATGGTTGTCATGGACGAAGACACCTGCATGGTCGATGTGGCAAAATATTTCATCGATTTCACCCAGAAAGAATCCTGCGGCAAATGCACTTTCTGTAGAATCGGAACCTACCATTTGCTCAAAATTCTCGATCGTCTAACCAAAGGCGAAGGCCAAGAAAAAGACCTTGAGCTACTCGAAAGCTTGAGTGAAGATATTAAAAATGGGTCGCTTTGTGGTCTCGGAAAAACCGCTCCGAACCCGGTTCTCACGTCATTTAAATATTTTAAAGATGAATACGAAGCTCATGTCAAAGAAAAGCGATGTCCGGCGCTTATGTGTCGGCCAATCATCGCCTATTATTTTGATTTAGACCTGTGTGCTCGCGGCTGTGATGCTTGTGCCACATGCTGTCCGGTCGATGCGGTATTCACAACCAGAAATCGCAAAAAAGGGGTCGACCAGAAGCTTTGCGTAAAGTGTGGAGAGTGCTTGGTTGCCTGCCCGCCCGAGTATGATGCGGTCAGAAAGATATCGCCTCCGGAACTGGTGCCCATTGTTGAGCGTGCTCCGGAAAAAGAAGAATAAGGATTTTCTTCATGGCAATACTCCTTGTGGATGATAAGGAAATCGAAGCCAAAAACGGAACGAATTTGCTTCAAGCCTGCCTTGACAACAATATCTACATCCCCCATCTTTGCTACCTTGAAAGTATGGGTATCTCTTCGGCGTCATGCAGAATGTGCTTTGTTGGAATTGAGGGAGAAGACAAACCGACAACGTCATGCACGACCATGGTCAAAGATCATATGGTAGTTAAAACCGACACCCCGGTGGTAAGGCAATTGCAACGAACCGCCCTTCGCCTTCTCCTGTCGGCCCACCACATCGACTGTAAGAATTGTCATGCCAATAAAACGTGTGAATTACAAAACATTGCCAAATTTCTAAACGTCGGTCTAAAATCGAAACCCTTGGACCGATATCTTAAAGATACGGACATCGACTTAGATCATCCTTATTTAAATTATTATCCCAACCGATGTGTATTGTGTGGAAAGTGTTTGCACGTATGCCGTAATCAGCATGGACAATCTGTTTTGACCTTTGCCAACCGGGGATTTAACACGGTGATGAGCTTTTATGCTTCAGGGGATGCTCCATCGTCTTTCTGTGAAGATTGTACCCTGTGTGTCGATATCTGCCCGGTCGGTGCGCTTATCTTAAGGGAGAGCCAAGACATATTTTGATGATTTTGACCTCTCTCTCCAACTAAACCTGTATATTTACCGATCTTTTAAGATCCGGATGACTTTCGGCCGGTATGCATCCTTTCTGGCCAGCTTATTTCCCTTTGATTTTACCAATTTAATCGATATTCCAAAAAATATAAACCCAATAATTACCGAAAACGTCGATGGGTCGATACTAAAATGGGGCGCCGCTTGATCTCCGATGAACGCTCCTAAAAGCAGGAACAGAATCGGTATAACATACAGCAGAAACGCCGCTTTTAATAAAGGGGATGTTTGAAAATGGAGCACAACTTTTTGGCCGACCTGTGCTCCTGCGTCGTTGATCGCTTCGACTTCCATTTCCTTTCCACCGCCCAATACCGTACAGGAGCTTTTTGCGGCACACCCTTCACAGGCACTCGTTTTTGTCGTTGTGACCCAAGCGGTTCCGGACTCTACTTTTATGATAATTCCTTCTTCCGTCGCCATTTTAATTCATAGTTTCCTTTTCATCGTGTTAAGTGTAGTATATAATATCCTAATTGAGCGTAAACAAACTATAAATGACTATACCCTTAAATAACTTTTCTGTCTTTATAAAAATGACCATGTGAGAAACCATGAACAATTATCGCCGCAACGTATTGGGAACAGCCGAGTTCTTAAAAACTCGAATAGAAAAACTTCCTGAAATAGGCCTTATAACGGGCACGGGTCTGGCGGAATGTGCCGATTCGATGATTTTGTCTGCATCTTTTGAATACGAAAACATTCCCCATTTTCCAACATCTACCGTTGAAAGCCATACAGGAAGACTTCTTTTTGGTGATATAGCAAACAAACAGACCGTTGTCATGCAGGGACGTTTTCATCTTTATGAAGGTTACTCACCACTTGAAGTAACCTTTCCCATCAGGGTCATGCAAGAACTCGGCGTCAAGTCCCTTATCCTCTCCAACGCATCCGGAGGCCTTATCCCGGAATTTAAGGCCGGTGATATTATGATCATTACCGACCATATTAATTTGACGGGAGAAAACCCCCTTGTCGGATCCAATGAAGACCGCTGGGGGCTTAGATTCCCTGACATGATCGAAGCATATGATAAAACGTTGGCAACTATTGCTGAAAACGCCGGTAAGGATATGGGTTCAACATTACAGAAAGGTGTTTATGCAGGACTCAAAGGCCCATCTCTCGAAACACCCGCGGAAATCCGTTTCTT
>PVMS01175143.1_pt1 | contig 17090 bp, 29 predicted proteins | sample 1853461 | NCBI WGS metagenome assembly PVMS01 (sample SAMN08582032, study PRJNA380276) | Marine sediment metagenome, whole genome shotgun sequencing project. | isolation source: ocean sediment barecode stripped | collected 2017 | reverse complement strand
GATCACCATCACGAACAATGCTGGTGGCGGGCAACCGGTTTCAATGGAGAATTTGAAAGCGGTTTCCAAATTGTATAAAAAATACAAGATCCCATTTTTCATTGATGCTTGCAGATATGCCGAAAATGCTTATTTCATTAAAATGCGCGAGAAAGGCTATGAGAATAAAAGCCCGCTCGAAATTGCCCAGGAATGTTTTTCCCTGGCCGACGGCGCAACGATGAGCGCTAAAAAAGATGGCCTGGTAAATATTGGTGGTTTTCTTGCGTTGAACGACAGCGATTGGTATGAAAAGATCCGGGCTGAGCTTATTTTGAGGGAAGGCTTTCTAACCTATGGCGGCCTGGCGGGACGTGATCTGGATGCAATGGCAGTGGGATTAATGGAGGGACTACAGGAAGATTATTTAGCTTATCGGCTTTCCCAGGCAGATTATCTTGGAACAAGCCTGCGCGAAATGGGCGTTCCCATTATCGAACCCCCCGGTGCTCATGCTATTTACGTTGATGCAGCGGCATTCCTTCCTCATATATCGCGCGACAATCTTCCCGGGCAAAGCCTTTCAGCAGCCCTCTATTTAGAGGGCGGTATTCGTGCTATTGAATTAGGCACAGTGGCTTTCGGAACTATTGATGAGCAAAGTGGCGAAACGATTCACCCGGAACTTGAGCTGCTACGGCTGGCAATCCCAAGACGAATGTATACGCAAAGCCATTTGGATTACACAGTTGATGTTTTCGCAAAGATCAAGGAAAAAGCAAGCAGTATAGCCGGATTGAAAATCAATTATGCACCCAAACTAATGCGCCACTTTACCGCAGAATTTGAACCTCTTTAAGCATGTCGGCTGAATATAAGAAGGAAATATCAAATTGGCGCGCAGGGATGGAAACAAATCTGCGCGCCGATTATTCCTGGCTCTCACTAGCAGGGCTCTTTTGGTTAGAGGATGGAACTAATTTTATTGGGAGCGGCCCTGATTGCACAGTACGGCTGCCTGAACGCTTCCCAGAGCGCGTGGGCACCCTGATTTCGCACGATGGGGAAATTCGACTATCAGCAGGCGATGGCGAAACAATGAACATTAACGATCAGGGCATGATTAATGAGGAAGTTAGCTTGCACGCGGATATTAGCGGCATGCCTGACTTTGTGTTCGTTCAGGATCTAAGAATGATGTTGATCGAGCGCGGTGGAAATTCTGCGATCCGTGTTTGGGATCCTCAATCCGAGGTCCGAAAAAGCTTTCGGGGAAGAGATTGGTTTCAGGTTGATCCTGATTTTCGGATTAAGGCAAAAATCTTCAACTATGAGCCAGCTAAAAGTGTGATCATTGATGATATCTTGGGCTTTCAACAAGAAGGAAAAATGGATGCTCAGCTCCGATTTACTATTGATGGCAAGGAAATGGAACTGGATGCGCAAAGAATTGAATCCGGAGCTTATTATGTGATCTTCAGCGATAAAACAGCTGGAATTGAGACCTACAATTCCGGCCGATATATGGTCACTGAGATCGCAGATGGAGATAATGTAGTGATCGATTTTAATCGCGCCTATAATCCGCCCTGTGTTTTCACCATTTTCGCAACCTGCCCTCTTCCAAGACCCGAAAATGTGCTGGGAGTGAAAATCAAAGCTGGAGAAAAACTCTATTCAAATGCCAATTAGATTAGAATTTATTTCCGAAGTTTGCTTTTGCCTTCCTCCCAGAGCTTTTCCATTTCGACCAGCGACATCTCGCTTAGCTTCGTTTGCTTTTCTCTAGCGCTTTTTTCAATATACGAAAAGCGATCCTTAAAACGAATGTTCGCTCCCCTGAGCGCTACTTCAGGATCGATTTCCTTCCAACGAGCATAATTTACCAGGGCGAAAAGCAGATCGCCAAATTCGCTTTCGATTTCATCATGTGCCTCAGCGCCATTTATCTCTATTATTTCTTCGCTAATCTTATCCAGCACCCCTGAAACGTCCGGCCAGTCGAAACCCGATCTCGCGGCTCTTGCTCCATAGGCTTCAGCCTGAGTGAGCGCAGGGAGCGCTACGGCCACGCTATCCAATACGCCGCTTGTCTCTTTTCCTTTCTTGCGGCGCTCATCCGCTTTTATTCTTTCCCAGCTTTCTATTACCCCTTGCGCATCCTCGATTTTCTCGTCGCCAAATACATGCGGATGACGATCTACTAACTTGGTGTGAATGCCGTGAATGATATCGCTCATTTTGAATTCGCCGGCTTCATTGGCAATTTGGGCATGCAGCACAATTTGGACGAGTAAATCCCCAAATTCTTCCTGCATTGATTGGATATCGTTGGCATCAATGGCCTCCAGCAGCTCATAGGTTTCCTCGAGCAGGTTTCGGCGCAGGCTCTCATGGGTTTGCTCACGATCCCAGGGGCAACCTTCTGGTGATCTCAAATGCGCAACCAATTCCTGAAATTCCTCGAGCGAAGAATTTTCCTGGATGGGCGGGAGGTAGAGTGAGCTGAGTAAGCCAATATGCACACTTTTATCAATTTCGTGCAAAGGGATTTCTTCGACAATTTCTTTTGAGGTTCCTGCTGCGTGAATAAGCGCGACCTGATGCTCATCATCATATTGAGCCATCAGCGTTAGCTTGATTTCATTTGCAATTGCAGACGAATAAATCTGAGTAATTAATGCGGGTTGATTGGGAGAAAATATTGGATGATATTTTCCAGCAATCTCCAGGGCATCCACGATCACGGTCTGAGGAAGAATATCTACTCCCAAAGCTGCTAAGCTCGCTTCAATAAAGGAAATACCGTGAATGACCCTTACTGGAATTCCCTGTTCTTTTGCACGTCTAACTATTTCGGGAGCCGTTGCTTCTGCCACAAAGGGATGGCCAGGGACAGCATAGCTAACGCCATCTGCCTCAGCGCCTAATTTCAAAATTGTTTCAATAATGATTTCATACACTTTTTCAAAATCATCATTGTCTTCATATATCTGATCAAAGCTTTCAAGCGTCAGGTTTTTTGGAAGATCATCGATTAATGGATGATGTTTTGTGCGCAGATAAATCGTTGATTGAGCTTTGATAAATTCCCAAGCTTCAACTGTCAGGCTTTCGATATCGCCTGAGCCTAACCCAATTATTGTTATTCCCTTTTTAGACACCATATGGGTCTCCTTCAAAATCCCCTCACTCTTAAAAAGAAAAACCGCAGGGGGTTCCCTGCGGTTTTATTATTTATCGCTTTGTATACGTGGGTGCCTTTCGGGCTCTTTTCAAACCTGGTTTCTTGCGTTCTTTCATACGCGAATCTCGGCGTAAATAATTACCTTTAGCTAATGCTGGGTGCCAATCCGGATTCATTTTCGCAAGCGCGCGGGCCAAGCCCATCATCACCGCACCAGTTTGTCCGCTTACACCACCACCGCGAACGATAACTGATACATCAACGCTTGATTTAGAGCTCGTTTCCTCAAGAGGCGAGACTATAATGCCCGCATCGCCCATCCTGGGGAAATACTCTTCCATCGTTTTTCCATTGACGACAAATTCGCCAGTGCCATTCATAACGCGCACGCGCGCAGTGGAATTCTTTCTACGACCAACACCCTCATAATATGTTTCAGCCATTTCCTATCTCCTCAATCCACAAGCATAGGCTTGGGTTGTTGGGGGCCATGCGGGTGATCGCTGCCCTCATATATCTTCAATTTCTTCAGGAGCTTACGCCCCATTTTATTATGAGGCAACATGCCCCAAACGGCACTTCGGATCACCCGATCAGGAAAGGTATCGAGCATCTGACGTAAGGTGCGCTCTTTCAATCCACCCGGATATCCACTATGACGATAGTACATTTTTTGGTCCATCTTTTTGCCAGTGACCGTAATCTGTCCACAATTTGTGACGATCACGTAATCGCCAAGATCAACACCAGGCGTAAATTCCGGCCTGTGTTTTCCAATCAAAACAGCAGCAATTTGGGATGACAAACGTCCCAAATTTTTCCCTGAGGCGTCTACGATATGCCACTCTGTGCCTAATTCAGCGGCTTTTGGATAATAGCTTTTATGCGTCATTTCTACCTTCGCAATCCTTGATTTTCAGTAATCAACACTCATAAGGGTTAGCCCCTTTGCAGGCGCTAATTCCTGTATTAGTTTCTTTTGTTCCAGAACTTGATTAATCTCCAATTGATCATCAAGCTCTCTACTCGTTTTCACAAGATATCCTACAAGCCTGCGCACCATATGATATAGAAATCCATTTGCGCTAACTTCAAAGATAATCTCATCTTCTTTTTCCCTTGCCCACAGCGCCTTGAAGATCTTGCGAACCGTTGAGCCGCCCTCTTTAGGAGGAGTTCCAAATGCAGCGAAATCTTTCTCGCCAATAAGTTCCTGGCTGGTTCGGCCTAATGCTTCGAGCTTCAAATCCGGCCAGACCCGCCATGCAAATCGTTCGCGCAATGGATCAGGATACGAAGAGCAATACATTCGATATTGATAATTGCGCCTGATCGCATCATAGCGTGGGTGAAATCCAGCTCTAACTTCTTCGACTTTCTGTATGGCTAGATCATTCCCAACATTTGCATTGATAGCATCCCGCAATTTCTCAAGCGAGTGAGCCCAGTTCAAATCAATCGACACTACCTGCCCTGAGGCATGCACGCCTCTATCGGTGCGGCCAGCGAACAAAATGGATTTTTCATTCCATCCTATTTGCCTCAAGCCGTTTTCCAATTCGGATTGAACCGTTCTCTCTTCAACTTGCTTTTGCATCCCGTAAAAGAGAGTGCCATCGTAAGCAAGGGTTAATTTGTAAGGTGCCATTTCAAGCTATTGCTGGAAGCATTGGCTTCCGCAAGTAATTCGCTTATTTCACTACTCTACTAACTCCAACAGAACCATTTCGGCTCGATCCCCAACGCGGGGTCCAAGCTTGAGCATACGTGTATAACCGCCTGGGCGATCCACATAGCGCGGAGCGATATCATCAAAAAGCATTTTCACAGCTTTGGCATCATTCAATCGCGAAGCCGCTAAACGGCGCGCATGAACCATCTTGGCAGGATTATCCTCTGCCTGAGCATTGCCTCGTTTTGCAAGCGTAATTAGCTTTTCTGCCTGCCCACGAATAGCCTCAGCTTTTGCGCGCGTTGTTTTAATGCGCTCATGCTCAAAAAGCTGTTTCACCAAAGTTCGGCGCAAAGCATTGCGCGCTCCCTGATGGCGGCTTAATCGTTTGCCATAAATTTTATGTCGCATAATGGCTACTCAGCCTCCGAAACACTTTTCAATTCTTCTTCATCTTCCATGTAATTCTTTTCGCGCATTTTATCTGCCAATTCATCCATGCTCTTATCACCAAAATTGCGAATAGACATCACTGCGTCTTCACCCTTTTCAAGCAGTTCGAGCACTTCTCCAACTGTGGTAATCCCAGCACGCTTCAAAGAATTGAACACACGAACAGAAAGATCGAGATTCTCAATTGGCGTATCGTACACTTCACTGGTTAGCCTTTCATCTTCTGTTTCTTCAACTACTTTTGGCTCCAGCGTTATTTCTGTCACGCCAGCTATATGGCGTAAATGTTCAATCAAGATCCCCGCACCTGTGCTCATCGCTTCTTCAGGAGCAACGGTTCCATCTGTCCAAATTTCCATTATTAATTTATCGTAATTTGTGTTTTGGCCAACGCGGGCGTGGTCCACTTCCCAATTCACTCTGCGAACAGGAGTAAAAATTGCATCTACTGGAAGTTCGCCTATCGGTAATTTTCCACTGCGATCGGTTGCCGGAGAATATCCACGACCCTGCTCAACAGCAAATTCAATTTCTAATTTTGTCTTGCTGCTATCTGAGGTAAACAGATACAAATCAGGATTTACGATCTCGATTTGAGAGGGGACAATAACATCTGCCGCTGTAATAACACCTTCTCCACGAACTTCAAGGTGCATGCGGGCCGTTTCCCCTTCATGAAGTTTCATGCGCAACTGCTTGAGTTGCAGCATGATCTGAATTACGTCTTCTCGAATTCCAGGAATTTCACTATATTCATGCTGAATATCTGTCACGCGCATTGCGGTGATCGCTGCGCCTTCCAACGATGACAACAATACACGGCGAATTGCATTGCCTAATGTGTTGCCATAGCCGCGTTCTAAGGGGCTAATGGCATATTTGCCATAGTTGCGTGCTTCAGCTTCACGCTCAATTCTTGGAGTTACCATATTGCTTAATACAATCACAAGCGAATCCTTCCCCAGCTCGTTCTAACGAACGAATTTATCGGGAGTAATATTCAACGATTAGTTGCTCATTCAAATTTGCATCAATTTCTGTCCGTTCCGGAAGACGTGTGATGCTTCCAGAGATCTTCTTCAAATCTCGATCAACCCATTCCGGGACATTGCGTTCCTTTGCCAAATCATTAAGCTCTTTGAAGAATGGCTTTCCGCGTGAACCTTCACGCAGTTCAATCCTATCGCCTTCTTTGATGCGCATAGAAGGCACATTGGTGCGCCGATCATTGACATTGAAATGACCATGATTTACTAATTGCCGAGCTTGTGCTCGACTGCTGGCAAATCCCATGCGGAAAACGACGTTATCCAAACGGGATTCAAGCAATTGAAGCATGGTGAGACCTGTTAGGCCTCGAGACTTCAATGCCTTTTTGTAATAACCGCGGAATTGTCTTTCCAAAACACCGTACACACGGCGCGCTTTCTGCTTTGCACGAAGCTGCTTTCCAAAATCCGATTCACGCGATCTTCGCCATTGAGATTGGCGACCATGAGGTCCGGGAGGATAATTGCGACGTTCTATCGCACATTTTTGTGAAAAGCACCGCTCGCCTTTAAGAAATAATTTTTCGCCTTCACGGCGGCATAGCTTGCAAACTGAACCCGTATATCTAGCCATATATTTTTCCCGAACTCCTACATGCGGCGCTGTTTCGGCGGCCTGCATCCATTGTGAGGCAAAGGAGTTACATCTGAAATTGAATTTACCCTCACACCAAGAGATTGAACGGCCCGCACAGCAGATTCCCGACCTGGCCCAGGACCTTTTACGAATAATTCGGCTTCTTGCATGCCCATATCCAGAGCTAACTTCACCGCTTTTTCAGTTGCCAAGCGGGATGCAAAGGGCGTGCTCTTGCGAGAGCCTTTAAATCCAACGGAGCCGCCACTGGCCCAGGCAACTGTATTGCCCTGCCTATCCGTAATCGTAATAATCGTGTTATTGAAGGTGGCGTAAATATGAATTTGGCCACCCGAAAGTGTTTTTTTCGCTTTTCCCTTTCGACCGCTTCCGGCTTTCTTTGGACTTTCTTCAGTCATGTGTTGCTACTCCTCTTTTACTTCTTCGTAGCGCCGCGTCGGCGTCCACGTCCGGCAACTGTTTTCTTCGGGCCTTTTCGCGTGCGTGCATTCGTTTTCGTTCGCTGTCCACGAACTGGCAGACCACGTCGATGGCGCATGCCGCGGTATGTACCTATTTCCATCAAGCGCTTAATGCTCAATTGAGTTTCGCGCCTAAGATCACCTTCTACCTGCACATTCTTATTGATGTAATCACGCAAGCGCGTCACTTCTTCTTCGCTCAATGCCTGAATGCGTGTATCAGGATTTACGCCCGTCTCCGCAAGAATTTTCTGGGAGGTGGGTTTTCCAATTCCGAATATATAAGTTAATCCGATCTCTACACGCTTATCGCGAGGTAAATCGACGCCTTCAATACGTGCCATAATTCTCCTATCCTTGCCGCTGCTTGTGCTTAGGATTTTCACAAATAATATATAGTCGGCCCTTGCGCTTAACTACTTTGCAATGGGCACATCGTTTTTTAATTGAGGCTGAAACTTTCATCGCCTACTCCTCTATAAAATTTCTGCGAACCTTCGGCTCACAGCCAAACGTAAAATTATATCTGTACTTCTTAATGTCGTCCAGACCTTAATATCAATTGGTCAGGATCAGCGGCTCCCCTTCAGTGATAGCTACGCTATGTTCACTGTGGGCAGTGAGTAAACCATCCGCCGAAGATACCGTCCATTGATCTGGCATTACTCTTGTTTGCGCCCGCCCCATTAGAACCATTGGTTCCAATGCGATGGTCATTCCCGCACGAAGGAGCATTCCATTTCCTTCCGAGCCATAGTTGGGCACTTGCGGGCCTTCATGCATCTTTCGGCCGACTCCATGACCCGTATATTCTCTCGGGACATTGAAGCCGTTGCTCTCAACATGCTTTTGCACTGCGGAAGAAACATCCCCAACATGATTGCCTAGCTTCATTTTGGCAATTCCTTTGTGCAAGGCTTCCTCGGTGATCCTGATCAACTTTTCTGCTTCCGAGCCAACTTCACCAATGGCTATTGTGAAAGCTGAATCACCTACAAAACCTTCGAAAATAGTTCCGCAATCTACAGAAAGAATATCTCCTTCTTCTAGCTGACGATCGCTGGGAATACCATGAACCATTTCTTCATTGATGCTTGCGTTAATGGTCCCAGGATATGGATAGGGCCCTGGATAATTCAAGAAGGCTGGGATGGCCCCATTATCTCGAATAACTGTTTCCGCAAGCTTATCCAACTCGGCAGTGGTTACACCCACTTTTACGTTCTCGCGAACAGCCTCTAAAGCGAGAAAATTTATATGGCCAGCTTGCTGCATCATTTCGATCTCAGCTGAGCTTTTTATTACGATATCTCGTTCCCAGCTCATGCAATCTCACCAATATCTGGCATCACTTCGAGCAAAGCAGCGGTTACTGATTCAATGTATTGATCACCATTAATTTCGCGCAATTTTCCTTGCTGGCGATAATGTTCAATCAGTTGCTCGATTTGCTCAAGATACACCCGTATTCTCCATTCAACGGTTTCTTTGCGATCGTCGTCGCGTTGGTAAAGTTCTGAGGCATCAAAATCACAAATGCCCTTTTCTTTCGGCGGATTAAAACTTTCGTTGAAAATGTGCCCATTCTTTCTGCAGGTCCATCGCCCGCTTAGCCGTGATATCAACACGGTTTCGGGCACCTGAATAAATGGCACAGTATCCACTTCTTCGCCAAATTCGAGCAGTATCTCGTCCAAAGCTAAAGCCTGGACGGGAGTCCTGGGAAAGCCATCCAACACAGCACCTTTTGAATTCTCAGGCCGCAGCAGGCATTCTTTGATAATTTCGTTGGTGACATCATCCGGCACCAAATCACCACGACTCAAGATATCTTGAACGCGCTTTCCCAGCTCGCTCTTATTGTTAATATGCTCGCGGAAAATTTCACCTGTGGAAACATGGGTGAGGCCCATTTTCCTCGAGAGAATTTCCGCTTGCGTCCCCTTTCCCGCCCCCGGCGGGCCTAACACTACTATGTAGTAGGCCACTTATGCTTCTTTTAGCGCACAAGCAGCGAATCTTCATATCCATGCAATTTCAATTCTGCATCAATATTGAAGAATGTTTCACGAACTGTTCCCACCACAATGAGCAATCCGGAGGAACTTACCAGGAATAATCCTGTGCTCGCTCCGCCCATTGCCAAGAATGGAAGGAATATCGTCACCAAAAATGGAAGAACAGCGATAAGCCCAAGGAATAAAGCGCCAGGCAGGGTGATCCTGCGCAATACGCGCGTGAGATAGCGCTGCGTTGGAGCACCACGGCTCACCCCTGGTATTTGCGCTCCTGCTCTTTTCAAGTTTTCACCATAATTTTGTTGGGCAAAAAGAACATCCGTATAGAAGAAAGCGAATGCCACAACCATCAAGAAATAAAACAACCAATACCAGCCACGCTCAGGGTTAAAGAAATTACTGGTTGCAATGGCCAGATTTGATAACCAAAGGGTTTCCGAAGCCGTAAAGAAGCTCGAGATAATTGATGGAAATTGCAATATAGCTTGAGCAAAAATCAAGGGAATCATGCCGGCCATATTTACCATCAAGGGTAAGGTTCCTTTCACAGGCATGGACATGCGATTGCCCATACGGCGTCCAGGATACATTACCGGTATGTTACGGCGTCCCTGTTGGACAAAGACGATAACAAATATGGTGAGGACCATGATCCCAGCAATAACCACGAAGGTTAGATAAGGGCTTGAGCTAGAAGTAAATAGTGTGGCAAAATTGCTCGGAATACGGGAAATGATGCCCGCGAAAATAATGAGGGACAAGCCCTGATTTCGAATACCGAATTCAGAGATGAGCTCACCCAGCCATATTGCAAACATAGTTCCAGCTGTCATGCTGACTATGATGGTTACAGAAGATAGAAAATTTTCTGGCCCAAATCCGAAGTTCGCTACGACGGGAGCGCCAGCAAGACTGGAAAAAATATTGATTTGTCCAATTGCCGTTAATGCCGCCATTGGTATGGCCAATATATAGGTCCAGCGTTCCTGGAATTTTTTCCCTTCGCGGGGATCTTCTTCCATCTTGGCCTGCAAGGACGGAATAATCGGAACCAAGAGCTGCAAGATAATCTGGGCTGTAATATATGGATATACACCCATTGCCAGCACAGAGAAATTCAGCAAAGTTCCACCTGAGATAAGGTCAATCAAGCCCACGAGGGTTCCTGCGGCTCCGCCACCTTCGGCAAGCTGAGCAATTATTTCCCGATTTACTCCGGGAATAGGGATATGAGCAACAAATCGATAAATCACCAAGATCATTAATGTGATCAGTAATTTACGGCGTATGTCTGGAGCTGACCATAAAAATCGCCAAGCGGATCGTCTCATTCCATAATCTCCTTATTCATCCTGGGCGTGCTTATTCCAGGATCTCCACGCTGCCACCTGCAGCTTCGATTTTCTTTTTCGCGCCTTTGGTCACTCGATGGACTTTCACTTTTAATGATTTTTCAATATCACCGCGTCCCATCACGACCACTGGATTTGACATATTACGGATTAATCTGGCCTCATTCAAGCTTTCCGGAGAAACTTCGCTATTGGCCCGAAAGCCCTCAAGCTGATCCAGATTTACTTCGTTATAGGTCACCTGATTAGGAGGCGTAAATCCTCGCTTAAAGGGCAAGCGGCGAAAGAATGGAAGATTTCCACCTTGGAAATACAATCCCTTACCGCCCCCGGACCTGGCTCCCTGGCCTTTCTGACCACGACCTGCGGTTTTCCCGCGCCCTGCAGCAATTCCCCTGCCTGCTCGCCGCCTGCGCTTTTGTTTGCCCTCATTGGGCCTTAATTCATGCAGCTTCATAGTTAGGCCTCTTCTACTTCCACTAGATGGCGAACATGATTGATCATGCCGCGAATCACGGGATTATCTTCTTGCACCACGGTTTGCAATGTTTTTCGGAAACCAAGCGCTCGCACCGTTCCCTTTTGGCGTTTTGAATAACCAATTGGGCTGCGCACTAGCGTGATTTTTATTTCTTTCTTTTTAGCTGACATTCGCTTTTCTTTCCCAGAATGGTGAGATTTCTTTTACACTCTTTCCGCGCATAGCAGCCTGCTCATCAATTGATTTCAATTGATCTAGAGCATCCATGGTTGCCATCACAACATTATGGATATTTGCGCTGCCCATAGATTTTGTAAGAATATTCTGCACGCCAACTGCCTTAATTACTGCACGAACTCCACCACCAGCAATGATGCCGGTACCGTCTGAAGCAGGCTTTAAGAGCACTCGGGCTCCGCCAACTTTACCAATTATGGCGTGAGGTATTGTGCCGTGGTAAAGATTCATGCGCCTCATGGTTTTCTTAGCTTGCGCACTTGCTTTCTTAATTGCATCTGGAACCGTATTGGCTTTGCCAACACCTGCTCCAACCTGGCCGCCGTTATCTCCTACGATAACAGTTACGCGGAAAGAAAATCGACGCCCGCCTTTTACTACTTTAGCAACACGGCGTATTTCAATTGTTTTTTCTTCGAGTTCTCGCTCGATTTCAGAACCTTTATAGTCGGTCATAGCTTTCTCCTGGCTAGAACTCTAATCCTTCTTTACGGGCACCTTCTGCCAAAGCTTTTACTCGACCACTGTATCGAAAACCACCGCGATCAAAAATCACTTTGCTAAAGCCTTGTGCCTTGGCACGCTTGGCAACTTCTTCACCAACCATGCGGGCTTGCTCTGTCTTTAGCTTGCCCTTCATTTTTCCACGCAACTCTGTATCAATGCTAGAAGCGGATACTAATGTGTTCCCCGCACCATCATCAATTAGCTGCGCATAAATATCGTTGAGCGATCGAAAAACATTCAATCGAGGACGGTCGGCCGTTCCAGAAATGTGCTTGCGCACACGCTGGTGTCTTTTGAGCCGAGCAGCTGATCTTGTCTTTTTTGCCATATTAATTATTCCTACAGAGCCGCTTTGCCGGCTTTTCCAGCCTTGCGGCGCACATATTCACCTTTGTATCGAATGCCTTTGCCTTTATAGGGCTCGGGCGGCCTAATCTTTCGAATTCTGGCAGCGGTTTCTCCGACGACAATTTTGTCGTGGCCTATAACTTTGATCTTCCCGGCTTTTTCATCCACTTCGTAAGTGATTCCTTCAACTTCCTCAAATTCCACTGTGTGTGAAAAGCCTACGTGCAATATCAATTGCTTGCCCTTTAGCTCAGGTTTGTAGCCCACACCATGAATTTCCAATGATTTGCTAAAACCTTCACTCACGCCCAGCACCATATTGTTCAATAATGCTCTTGTGGTGCCATGCATTGCCCGGCTAAATTTCTCCTCAGATACACGATTAATTATGATCTGATCGCCCTCTCGGGTAATTTCCACGACCGGCGGAAAGGAATGAGCAAGCTCGCCTTTGGGCCCTTTTATTTTTACATTTTGTCCATTAATATCCACATCAACTCCTGCGGGAACATCAATGGGCATTCTTCCAATTCGTGACACCTAAACCTCCAGCCTGTCTTTTACCAAACCTTGCAAAGAATTTCACCGCCCACACCTTCTTTGCGCGCGCTGCGTCCGCTCATTACGCCTTTAGATGTAGACAATATTGCTATCCCAAGGCCCGAAAGAATCCAGGGGATTTCCGTACGTTTTGCGTATATTCGACGGCCGGGCTTACTTACCCGTTCCAAACCAGAGATCACAGATCGTCTGTCTCGTCGATCACCAACATATTTCAATTTCAATCTAAGAATTTTGAAGCTCGTAACTTCATCTTCAGCTACTTCAAAATCTTCAATAAAGCCTTCTTGCTTCAAGATATTCGCAATAGCTACTTTCACGTTCGAGCTGGGGATAGCGACCAGGGTGTGGCCGGCCATCACAGCATTGCGCACTCTTGTGAGCATATCGGCAATAGGATCAGTCATTGTCATAATCTATACTCCGCCAATTACCAGGAGGCTTTTACTACGCCAGGGATTTTTCCGTCAAGAGCAAATTCGCGGAAGCAGATTCTGCAAAGCCCGAATCGCCGCATATATCCGCGTGGACGACCGCATACCTTGCATCGATTGCGAACTCGATTCTTGTATTTACGGCGCGTTTCACGCACAACCATTGATTTCTTGGCCATAATTAATTCTCTCCCTTAAAGGGCATACCCATTAATTTCAAAAGCGTTCTACCTTCATCATCAGTACGAGCGGTTGTCACAATCGTGACTTCCAAACCTCGCACCTTATCAATTTTGTCATATTCAACTTCAGGGAATATCAATTGCTCGGTAAATCCCATTGTGTAGTTCCCGCGGCCATCAAAGGAATCAGGCGAGATCCCGCGAAAATCTCGAACGCGCGGCAAAGCCAGATTTACGAGGCGATCAAAGAAAGACCACATTCGCTCACCTCGCAAAGTCACTTTTGTTCCAATTGCACGGCCTTCGCGCAGCTTGAAGTTCGCAATGCTTTTGCGGGCCTTATTGACCACAGGCTTTTGCCCAGCAATCGTGGTTAGATCTTCCACAGCGTGGTCTAATGCCTTGGCGTTATCCAGGGCTTCGCCCACACCAATGTTGATCACAATTTTCTCAAGGCGTGGGATCTCCATGACGTTTTTGAGCCCAAGAATCTTTTGCACTTCAGGCGCTATTTCTTTGTCATAATGAGTTTTTAATGCGTGTACCATCTAATACTCCAAATCTGTTAATCGATCTGCTTTTCGCAGTTTTTGCAAACTCTATGGGCAACACCATCATCATCACGATGAATGGAAACCTTTGCGGGCTTATTACACTTCGGGCACACCAATGCCACATTGGAAATTTGCATAGGTGCTTCAAATTCAATGATGCCCGGATTCATCGTGCGCCCTTGCTTTTGCACCTGGCGCTGATGTTTCTTGCGCATATTTAAGCCTTGAACAACGAGGCGGCTTTCCTTAGGGAGCACTTTGATAACTTCTCCGCGCTCCCCTTTATCTTTTTCGCGACCCGACATCACTTCGATGGTGTCGCCTTTCCGAATTTTTACTCTAACAACCATAGTTTTTCCTAAAGGACCTCTGGTGCTAATGAGGCTATGCGTGTAAATCCTTTTTCACGCAATTCACGAGCAACAGGGCCAAAGATACGCGTCCCCTGGGGGGCGGATGTATCGCCCTCTAAAATCACGGCCGCATTGTCATCAAAGCGAATATAAGAGCCATCCTCACGCCGCCATGATTTAGCTGTACGGACAATTACCGCGCGTACAACATCACTTTTCTTCACGGAGCCTTGCGGTGTTGCGCTTTTTATCGTTCCAACGAAAACATCACCCACGCTAGCAAAGCGGCGTCGGGAGCCTCCGAGAATTCGAATGACCAATATTTCTTTTGCGCCTGTATTGTCTGCATCATTAAGGCGTGATTCTGTCTGGATCATTTTGTTTCCTTGGCCGGCCTAACAATAATTTTCTCGACAACCCATCTTTTTGTCTTGGATAATGGGCGGCTTTCTACAATTCGAACCAGATCGCCAATTTTGGCATCCAATTCATCGTGGGCCACTAATTTTCGCTTGGCTTCAACAACTTTCCCATAGAGCGGGTGACGGAATGAGCGTTTGGTTTTTATTACAACCGTTTTTTCCATCTTGTCGCTGGTTACCAGGCCTTCTAATCTGCGTCGATTGTTCATGCATCACCTTCGATATTTTGATCACTGCTCATTTCTTCAAGGGCAGTGATTAAACGGGCGATATTTCGCCTCGTATATTTTGGAAGATTATGATTCGTTAGTTCTCCTGTGGCTCGCTGAAAACGCATGCGCATCAATTCCTCACGGGCATCTTCCAATTTGCTTTCAATGTCTTCAATCGACATTTTGCGTATTTCATCGATCTTCATACTACTCACCTAAGAATTCCGATCTGGTAATTATTTTTGTGCGCACAGACAATTTATAGGCTGCAAGTTTTAAAGCTCTCATAGCAACTTCTTCGGGCATACCGCCCACTTCGAAAAGGACACGCCCTGGTTTCACAACGGCTGCCCAATATTCAACATTGCCCTTACCCTTGCCCATTCGTGTTTCTGCTGCTCGCTGCGTAATGGGTTTATCCGGGAAGATTCGGATCCAAACTTTTCCACGGCGTTTGGCTGCACGCACGATCGCTCGGCGAGCTGCCTCGATCTGACGGGCTGAAACATAGCCGGGGTCTAATGATTGCAATCCATATTCACCCATGTGGACTTCTGCTCCACGAGTGGCTTTCCCGCGCATTCTTCCGCGGTGCATTTTGGGGAATTTGGTTCTTTTTGGCATCAACATATTATTATCCTAATATCTAATTCTGCACTTATTTGCTGACGTATACGCCTTCAGATTTTTCAGGTTCTTGCTCAGCCTCTGGCAATATTTCGCCGCGAAAGATCCAAACCTTGACGCCAATCGCACTGTATTGAGTAATCGCCTGGGTGATTGCGTAATCAATATCAGCACGCAATGTGTGCAAGGGAACGCGTCCATCACGCATCCAAACTCGGCGAGACATATCAGCGCCGCCGAGCCGGCCAGCAACTTCAACCTTAATTCCTTGAGCGCCTGCGCGCATCGATTGCTGTAAGGCGCGGGTCATCGCGCGGCGATAGCTAATTCGGCGCACCAACTGATCGGCAATGTTCTGGCCCACTAATTTGGCATCCAAATCGGGATCTTTAATTTCTTTTATATCAAGCTCGATCTTTGTTCCAACAAGGGCTTCTAGCTCTTTGCGCAATACCTTTACATTTTCACCTTTTCGGCCAATCAAAATGCCAGGTTTGCCTGTATTTACCTTGATCTTCACTTTTCCCGGGTAGCGTTCGATTTCAATGCGCGAAACGCCGGCACGAGGAGCAGATTCTTCAATCATCTTGCGAATAGCAAAATCCTCATGGAGACGATCTACATATTCCTTGCCTTCTGCAAACCAGCGGCCGTCCCATGTCTTAATAATTTTTAGCCGGAATCCTTGCGGATGTACTTTTCGACCCATAGATTCTCCTAGACTACCTGGGAGCCTTCACGCTCCCGCAAAACTAGCTTGATATGAGATGATCTTCGCAGCCAGGGCTTAAAACGGCCTCGTGCTCCAAAACGGCGCCACTTTCTCGTGGGACCTTCATCCACCATAATTTCAAAAACGTAAAGTGCATCGCGGCCAATACCCAGATTTTGCTCCGCATTGGATATTGCCGATCTCAGCAATTTATCGATATAGCCTGCCGATTTTTGCTTTTCAAAAGTCAGAATATCCAAAGCTGCCTGCACATTTTTCCCTCGAATCATATTCACTACGAGGCGAACCTTTTGCGCGGAAATTGGTACTCCGCTTAAATTTGCTCGAATATCAGTTGCCATTACTTACTCTTCACTCGATTCTCGTCGTATTTTTCGTTCAACCAAATGCCCACGATAAGTACGCGTGGGAGCAAATTCGCCTAAACGATGCCCCACCATATTTTCAGAAATGGAGATCGGCACGTGCCGTCTGCCATCATGCACAGCAATCGTATGCCCCACCATCTGGGGAAATATCTGGCTTGCACGACTCCAGGTTCGAATGACCTTTTTGTCCTTGCGGTCATTCATTGCTTCAACTTTCTTAAGCAATTTCGGGTCCACGAAGGGCCCTTTCTTTAATGAACGTCCCATACTTCTGCTCCAAATCCGCGCTAGCGGCGCTTCTT
>PVMS01095604.1_pt1 | contig 17096 bp, 18 predicted proteins | sample 1853461 | NCBI WGS metagenome assembly PVMS01 (sample SAMN08582032, study PRJNA380276) | Marine sediment metagenome, whole genome shotgun sequencing project. | isolation source: ocean sediment barecode stripped | collected 2017 | reverse complement strand
TTTTTATTAATGGCGGTGGTAGGAGCAACAATAGGACTTGTGGGTATAACTTTTACCGCAAGCTACTGGCTCTTGCTGGTTTCAGCTTTTGTATTTGGGTTCTTCTTACTTAGCGCCGGTCCGGTTGGATTCCAGTATGGCGCCGAAATTACTTATCCAACCCCGGAAGGTACTTCAAATGGTCTGCTTTTGCTGATGGGACAAATATCAGGAGTTGCTTTTATTCTTGGAATGGACAGTTTTAAGTCCACGGTAACCGGCTCAATGACCACGCCATTGACTGTACTTATAGGACTTATGGTTTTGAGTCTGCTACTTGCTATGAAACTCAAAGAGGCTAAAAATTTAATGGGAACGGATTAAGCTTAAACAATATACAAATTATATCTTGAGGGAAAACTTATTGGTGGTAGCGCGCAATCGAATTAGCTGAAACGTGAGTTGTAGAAGTTGTTGGAGGATGAGACTTTCTATATATATACTACAATTTATTACCCAATTCTTGATGCTAAGAACATTCCAATAAATCCACCAAACAACTATATAATGAAGTCACTAGTATCAAATATAGAAACAGTAAATGCACCACCAATAAATACAATAGGTGCTATCCAATCTTTTAGGCTTGGAATTACTTTCCCTTTCACGCTACTACTAATATAATCACCTTGGAAATGTGAAAGTCCACCTATTATAATTATTGCTAGAATAAATATTATCCATCCCATTATTATAAAGTCCTTATATTTACAAAGTTAAATTTAATCCAAAAACGTCGGTGCTTTTCTATGCATAGTTCCCTGTTCGTAGGAATAGGCAATTTCTAATAAAAGTGGTTCACTCCATGCTCTGCCAAAGATGGATAAGCCAACCGGCAGACCATCAATAAAACCCATGGGAACCGATATATTTGGATACCCCGCTCTTGCCGCATGACGGCTAGAAGATTGACCAAAATTGTCACCATTGGTTAAATCGGTTTCCCAAGCAGGGTTGCCGGATGGTGCCATTATGGCATCCAAATTGTATCTGTCCATTACGCGGTCAATTCCACCTGCTCGGCTATTCAACAACATTTCTTCGAGCGCATCCAAATATTCTTCAGAATTCAAATCACCTTTTTCCTCTGCCATTTTTAGTAATTCATGGTCAAAATACTGCATTTCGATCTCATCAGCAAACGTGACTTCAACCAATTCCGCTAAACTTTTTACAGGCGCATTATCGCCTAAAGATTTAAAATATTCATTCAAGGTATGTTTAAATTCGTATAATAGAACTTGGAAAGCGGGTTCTCCTAAGTCAATCTTCGATATCTCGTCAATCTCAATCACCGTCGCGCCCACATTCTCCATAAACTCAACCGCATTCGCCATCAGCTCATCCACGCGGTAATGCACGCCTTTGTGCAGAGTGAGGTAGCCAATCCGCTTACCTATTAAACCGTGTGGGTTCAAAAATGGGGTGTAGTCGCTATGCGATTTCCCCTCGCTAAGCGATGTTGCATTGTCGAGCAAATCGATACCGGTTAACGCACCTAAACATATCGCAGCGTCGCGTACAGTTCTTGCCATTGGTCCGGGTGTATCTTGTGTAAAAGATATTGGCACGATGCCTGATCGGCTCAGTAAGCCGACGGTCGGTTTTATACCGACAATTCCATTATTGTTTGATGGACATACAATTGATCCGTTTGTCTCGGTTCCGATGGCAATTACGCACAGATTTGCCGATACCGCCACGCCCGAACCGGCACTCGATCCACACGGATTCCGGCTGATGTCATAGGGGTTTTTGGTCTGTCCGCCAACTGCACTCCAACCACTTGATGAAAAATTGCTATGGAAATTTGCCCATTCACTTAAATTCGCTTTGCCTAGGATAACGGCACCGCTTTCACGTAGTTTTTGCGCTACCCAAGAGTCCTGTAATGGTTTGGAATTTGCAAGTGCAACAGAACCGGCGGTAGTATTCATTTTATCGTGTGTGTCGATGTTATCTTTTAAAAATACCGGAATTCCATGCATTGGTCCACGGATATTGCCATCTTTCATTTCTTTATCTAACTTTTTGGCAATTTTTATTGCATCAGGATTTATCTGCAATACGGAATTCAACGCCGGACCGTTCTTGTCAATTTCGTCAATTCTGTCTAAATAGGATTGAACGAGTTCAGTAATAGTGTAATCACCATTTTGATAGGCAGTTTGAATTTGATCAATTGTTATTTCTTCGACATCAATATTATTACTGCATGCCGTAATTAGAAATAAAGATATGTAAAATAGTGGTTTTAATAGTTTCATAATTTCCTTCACTTTACGATTTGTATTTCTTACAAATAAATGCCCCAATTAATGTCACAAATAATGTAAATGGAATATTAAACCATAACATTCCGGTCGGTAAAACGCCAATATTCCAAACAATTACCCACATCATTACGAAAGCCGCAAACCAGGCGATAAGAGTTGTTTGAATTTGGCTGAATTTCTTAGATAGAATAAATATTATAGTTGCAAGCATGAATCCCCAAATCATCCAAATAATATTATTTATGAGTCCGGTTGGAAAAATAAGATTCAAACTTTGGAATTTTGCTACCCAATATGATTCTAGCGCAAGCAACCACACTATTGTTATTGATATATTTATCCAGATACCGGTAAGTAAAATTGGTAGTACAGCTTTTTTAAGGTATGCCACAATATTTACCTCCTCAATGGTTTGCTTTATCCACTAAATTATGAACAATAATGCAGTTATTCTAAAATAGTGATACAAATATTACAAAAATTATCCGTTATATTGTACAATAACATTTCCTCTTGTTAATTCCTTGATTTTGAAGGAATTTCATAGTCAATTATGTCCAATATATCATATAAAGAAATACCTTCAGTACAAGAAATTTTACGAGAACTTGGAAATAATTCTTCGGTTCATCAAAATTATATTGTAAAAATCATCCGTAATGAAATTGCTAAATACCGCAATTTAGCAAAGGATAATAATCTGAATTTGTCCCGTAAGGAGATTACTAATAGAATTGTAAAATCAGTTAATGTTCAATCCAAAAGCAGTATACGGAATGTGATAAACGGAACTGGAATTGTTTTACATACTAATTTTGGTCGAGCACCAATTGGTAAAAAAGTTCTACAAAATGTTACTAAAAAACTATCCGGCTATGTAAATCTCGAAGTTGATTTGGAAACCGGAAAACGCGGTGATAGACTTAATCATTTAAGTGGTCTGTTGGCTGCCATAACGAATACCGATGGCGGAATTATCGTCAACAATAATGCGGCAGCGGTTTTACTTGCACTTAATACACTTGCGGAAGGCAAGGAAGTTATCGTCTCGCGTGGGCAGGAGGTTGAAATTGGCGGTTCATTCCGCATTCCCGATATTGTCGAAAAAAGTAATTGCAAATTGGTTGAAGTGGGAACCACCAACCGCACACAGCTCAAAGATTACGAGAAGGCGATAAATAAAAATACTGCTCTTTTGCTATGGGTTCACACAAGCAATTATATAGTTAAAGGATTTACCAAATCCACAACCTTAAAAGAATTAGTTGAACTCGGTAAACGTAAACGGATTCCGGTTTTAGCCGATTTGGGCAGTGGCGCTTTAGTAAACTTAAGCGATATTGGATTGCCGGAAGAGATCACCGTTCAGGAGACAATTAAATCCGGTGTTTCTATTGTAACTTTTTCCGGTGATAAGCTTTTAGGAGGACCGCAATCCGGTGTGATTGTTGGTAATAATTCAGCACTTAAAAAGATTAAATACAATCCACTTTACCGCGCACTGCGATGCGATAAGTTTACCATCGCCTTGATGGAAGAAACGTTACGAACCTATAAATCCGATAGTGTTTCTAAAGATAATTTATCAAACACTCTTTTACAAACAGCTCAAAATATACTTCGTAGCAGAGCCGAAAAATTATTAATGGATATCAAACCATCATCAATAAAACGATGGAAAATTAAGATAATTGATTCCACAGTTGAAGCAGGAAGCGGTTCCTTGCCGGAAGAGAAAATTGAAAGCATAGCTCTAGAATTTAGGGATCAGGGGTCAGGGATTAGTAGTCAAGTTGAAGAGCTTGCAAGAAAATTTCGAACAAGGATAAATCCCGTTTTTGGTTACATCAATAAAGGGATGTTTTATATCGATTTGAAAGCAATTTTATCTGAGCAATATCCTGACTTGATAAAAGCCATCAATGAGGTCTAAATGTCGCAAGTTGTAATCGGTACTGCGGGACATATTGATCATGGCAAAACTGCACTCGTAAAAGCGTTAACCGGTACAAACACTGATCGGCTTGCGGAAGAACAAGCCCGCGGTATGACGATTGATTTAGGATTTGCCTTCCTCACTGAAAATATCACAATTATTGACGTACCGGGACATGAAAAATTTATCCGGAATATGGTTTCCGGAGTGTCGACAATTCAAATTGGATTATTTGTAATCGCTGCTGATGATGGGGTAATGCCGCAAACCGTTGAGCATCTTCAGATATTATCATTATTGCAAATACCGCAAGGCGTGATTGCATTAACCAAAACCGACCTCGCAAATGAAGAATGGACAGATTTGGTGGAAGAAGACATCCGCCAATTATGCAAAGGAACTTTTTTAGAAAATGCTCCGATTGTTAGAACATCAACCGCAAATGATAGCGGAATTGAAGAGTTAAGAAAAATATTATTGGAGCAAGCGGAAAAAGTACAAGATAAAAATGATAGAGGTTTTTTCCGCCTTCAGATTGATCGTAGTTTTATAAAAACCGGCTTTGGAACGGTTGTCACGGGTACGGTTATTTCAGGTGAATTAAATAAAGGTGATGAGATCCAAATCCTCCCAGCAGAAAAAATAGGGAGAGTACGTGGATTGCAGAGCCATGAAAAATTAGTAGATTCTGTAAAATTAGGTGATAGGGCCGCTGTAAATATTGCCGGATTAGATAAAAAAGATCTTTGGCGCGGTGCAGAATTAGTTAGTAGTGGTTGGTTAAAACCGACTTCACAGATTGTAGCACATATTTCTATGATTCCTAAAACTAAGTGGATTATTAAATCAAAACAACGTATTCGAATTCACGTTGGTACACAGGAACTTTTAGGACGAATATTTCTAATAAAAAAATCCGTAAAAGAAGGAGAATACAGTAATGTTCTGATAAAATTTGAGGAACATGCAGTTGTGGCTGTGGACGATAGATTTGTGATTCGTTCCTATTCTCCACTAAATACAATCGGAGGTGGTATTGTGCTTGATACTAATCCGATTGGTACGGTTAAATCTCAAAAACTATGGGCAGAGGAATTGTCAGTTAACCCGGAGGAACGATATCTGCAATTCATTGATAGAGACCTGAAAAATCCGCATACATTAGATGAATGGTGCAAAATATTCCATATTTCAAATCAAACTTTTAAGTCAGTTATCACAAAAAATAAATTGCGTACAGCCAGAGGCAAACCATTTATTTATTCTGATGACAATTTGAATAAATGTAAATCAATTATAATTAAATTTATAGATGATTTCCATAACGACCAACCTTATCAAAAATCTATGAAAGGGGAGGAATTAAAGGAAAAGTCAAACTTTAACAGTAATTGGTTTGAATTTGTTTTATCCGATCTAATATCAAAAGAAGATGTAAAACAAATTCAAGCTGGTTATGCACTTGCTAATTATGGCATTGAGTTATCCGGTAAAGATCAACAAAAAGCTGAAATAATTGAAAAATTAATTGCTAGTTTTAATTTTGAACCAATATCAATTAATTTGCTAATTGAGGAGAGTGAATTACCAAATAAAAAAGTGTTGGAATTATTGCACGTATTAAAAGGACAAGAAAAAGTCATTGATATTGCTGAAGGTTTATGGTCAAGTCGATTGAAAATCGAGGAGATGACGAAAATGGTGAAACAGTATTTCGCTAAAAGCGATAAGCTGTCCGTTGTGCAATTCAAAGATATTACCGGTTTGACACGCAAATCAGCGATTCCATTATTAGAATACTTTGATAGTAATAAAATAACAATACGTGATGGTAACGAGCGACTGAAAGGTGAGATGCTATGAGCGAAAAACACTCCACACCGTTAATGCGTCAGTATAGTGAGATAAAACTCCAGTACCAAGATGCCATTGTACTTTTCCGTATGGGCGACTTTTATGAAACTTTTAACGAAGATGCTAAAAAAACTGCTAAAATTTTAGGAATTGTTTTGACTAAACGTTCCAGCGGGTCCGCTGCCGATGTACCTCTTGCCGGATTTCCTTATCATGCTTTAGATAATTATCTACCAAAACTCGTGAAAGCCGGATACAGCGTTGCAATTTGCGAGCAAGTGGAAGATCCTAAACTTGCCAAGGGAATCGTTAAACGCGAGGTTATCGAGGTTGTTACACCGGGAACGCTAATATCAGATCAAGCTCTGAACCAAAAATCCAATCAGTATTTAGCAAGTATTTATTTCCACCGTGACACAGTAGGATATGCAATTTTAGACCAATCTACAGGAGAATTTTATTGTGGAGAATGCGATTTAAATGAACTTTCTGAAGCACTTAGAAAATTCGCCCCTAGCGAAGTGCTAATTGGTGAAAGCATAACCTATACAACAACAAAATGGTATCGTGATTTGAAACCTTTTATAACTCAAGTTGAGGATTGGATTTTTAATTTCGATCAAAGCCACCGCACGTTAACCGATCATTTTCATGTTTCGTCACTTAAAGGGTTTGGTTGCGATAATCTTATAAATGGCATTACTGCAGCGGGTGTAATTTTTTATCATCTTAAGAATAATTTAAATATCGCGGTTGATCATATTTCCAAAATACAACCTGTAATTGCCGACGGATATATGGAAATCGACAGCTTTACAATGCGCAATTTGGAAGTATTCAAATCGTTAGCAACTCAAGGTACTCACGGTACGTTAATCGATATTATCGATGAAACGGTAACTGCCGGTGGAGGAAGACTTCTTAGACAATGGTTAAACCGCCCATTAACTGATGACAAGAAAATTAATATTCGCCTAAAAAGTGTCGCCGGGTTTGTTAATAATAAACAAACTCTTTATACCATAATTGACGATCTTAAATCAACTAATGATATTGAACGAATCATTGGAAAAGTGAATAGGAGAAAGGCAACTCCAAAAGAAATACTGGCTTTGGGAAACAGTTTAAATCTAATTCCGGAAGTCATTAAGCAATTAAATAAAACAAGAAATGCTGTACTAAAAAATATTGGCAGCGGTTTTACCGATACAAATAAAATCGTTCAGATGGTCGTAAAAACTGTTGACAGAAATGCACCTCATCAAATTAAACAGGGCAATATAATTGCTAGTGGAATTGATAAAAAATTAGATGAATTACGTGATTTAGCTTTTGGTGGGAAAAAATGGATTACTGAGTTTCAAGAGTCAGAACGGAAAAAAACCGGAATTACATCCCTAAAAGTAGGATTTAATAGAGTTTTCGGATATTATATAGAAGTTACTAAAACTCACCAAGAACGTGTTCCCGAATCATATATTCGCAGGCAAACTTTAGTTGGCTCTGAGAGATATATCACTCCAGAACTCAAAGAATACGAGGAGAAAATTCTTTCCGCAGAATCTGAAATTGAAGATATAGAGCAAAGAATATTTAATGATTTATGTGATAAAATCCTTTTGGATGTTCAAAACATACAAACAAATGCGCATAATTTAAATTTAATTGATGTCCTCTCTAATTTTGCCCAACTTGCCATTAAAAATTCGTATTGTCAGCCAATATTAGTAAAAGAACCAATTATTAATATTGAAGATGGGCGACATCCAGTTGTTGAAAAACTTATGCCATCAACTGAGCGATTTGTTCCAAATGATTTATTAATTAATGCTAATAAGAATCAAATTCAATTAATTACCGGTCCGAATATGGCGGGAAAATCAACTTATTTACGGCAAATCGGATTATTAGTATTGATGGCACAAATCGGTTCTTTCATACCTGCAAAGAACGCCAAAATTGGAATTGTTGATAAATTATTCACGAGGGTCGGCGCAAGCGATAATTTGGCAGGCGGCGAGAGTACATTTTTAGTGGAGATGAACGAAGCTGCAAATATATTAAATAATGCTACATATCGAAGTTTAATTTTATTAGATGAAATAGGTCGTGGCACAGCAACATATGACGGAATGTCATTGGCGTGGGCGATAATCGAATACTTACACAATAATCCCAAAGTCGCCGCAAGGACACTTTTTGCAACGCATTATCATGAACTTACGGACTTGGAAAAAACATTAGAAAGATTGGAAAACCGACACACAGCGGTAGAGGAATTCGGAGATAAAATTGTTTTCCTTAGGAAAGTGATTAATGGAACAGGTGATAAAAGTTATGGAATACATGTCGCAAAAATGGCAGGATTGCCTGAAAAAATAATCATCCGAGCTACGGAAATATTAAATCAATATTTATCCGATGATGATAGAATAGAACTGCGCCCGAAACAAGTAGATCCAAAAAGTCAGATATCTATTTTTGAACAAAGGGAAAAAAGATTATCTGAAGCATTAGCCAAGCTTGATATCAACTCCCTAACCCCATTGGAGGCATTGCAAAAGATTGACGAGTTAAAGAAAAAATATGGGTTATAGAAGGCAGGGAATAGCGGGCAGGGGGCAGAGGTCTGGTGGAGAATCATTTATTTATATGTTTATTATTCTTGTAATATCGAATTTGCTATATGCTGAATCTGATTGGCGGAAATATGGCTGGCAAATTTATCAAAATGCAGGAGATGCGCGCTCAATAGCAATGGGAAATGTCGCGATTGCTGATGATCGTGGAATATCCGTTTTATGGAATCCTGCCATTAGTGCCAGCGAAAATTATAGAAATTTTACTTACGGACATCAGTCGCGTTTTACGGGAATAATCCAAAGTGATTTGATATCATTACCATTTAATACAAAAAATGATAGAACATATAATATTCTATTACTGCACGAATCGGTTGCAAAAATACCCAATACACAAGATCTTTTATTGGATTGGGGACTAGATGGTGTTCCAAATACCGGTGATTTAGGTGAAAACAATGGATACCTGGACGAAGGGGAACGTCTGGATAATGAAGATATTTCCTATTTTAATCAACATCAAGTTGGACTAGCATTAAGCACACAATTCTTACTTTATGGATTTGATTTTGGTATAGCAGTTAAGGGCTTGTTTCATTCGCTTGGAGATCGTCTTGGTAGCGGTATTGGTTTGGATGTCGGAATGACAAAATCATTTTGGAATAATTCAAATATTGGTTTGTCAATTCACAATTTAATACCCGGTATGATTGTTTGGGATAGTGGTTATACCGAACTATCCAAACCGTCAATATTGGTAGGAATGTCTCAGGCAGTGAGTTTATCAAAAATACCGATAGAATTAACTCTGCTTTCTGATGTCATTTTTAATGTATATGATCAATCCATTAGCGATGATTTTCTCTTAGGTTCTACCGGAGGGAATTGGAGAGTTGGTGCTGAAATATCATATAACAAAAAAGTGAATATTCGACTAGGAAGAAATCAATACGGATTTTATTCTACCGGACTCGGAATTTCTTGGACGAATTTTGAATTAAACTATGCCTATCAATTGAATTCAAAATCGATTGATTTAGGCACTAATCATGTTATTTCATTTACTTTAAATCCAAAATGGTTTGTACAAAGGTTAAAGCAATAAAAAGAGGAATTATGAAAAGATTATATAGAAATATAAATGAAGCAAAAATTGGCGGTGTCTGCGCCGGATTAGGCGATTATTTTAATATCGATCCGGTAATAGTCCGATTAGCATTTTTATTATTGATATTAGCCGGTGGTGGAATCGCGTATTTAGTGGCATGGATTATTGTGCCTATTCAAAAATAAAACTTAAATTTTAGATGGAATTTATATTGTAATAAATTCCTGCAAATACCCTAATAATTTCATTGACTATATTGTACAAAAAAGTATAGTTTTCTTGGCTTTTATCGAAACAAAAACTATGAAAACAACAACAATTAAAGAATCTGAAATTCAGCATGATTGGTGGATAGCTGATGCCGAGGGTAAAACCCTTGGTAGATTTGCCAGTCAAATCGCGCAATTACTGCGCGGAAAACATAAACCGCATTTTACACCTCATATGGATATGGGGGATTGTGTTGTAGTTATAAATGCAGAAAAAATTAGAGTTTCCGGTACAAAAGAGGAACAAAAAGAATATTTTAGACATTCTGGTTATCCCGGTGGAGTAAAAACAACATCATTTAAGCATATGAAAGCCACACATCCGGAAAGAATTTTAACAAATGCCGTGAAAGGAATGTTACCGCACAATAAACTGGGACGACAAATTTTAGGTCACCTCCGAGTTTATGTGGGAACAGATCATCCTCACGATGCACAACAACCTAAAGTAGTGGATATTAAATGACGCAAGCAGTATTTCAAGGAACTGGTAGACGTAAAAGATCAATAGCGCGCGTTTATCTAAGTTCTGGTAAGGGTAATATTCTAATCAATAATAGACCATATACCGATTATCTTGGTCGCCCAACTTTGGCAACTATTGTTCGCCAACCTTTGGAAGCGATTGGGGATGTTGATGGATATGATATTAAAGCAAATGTAAACGGTGGCGGATTAACGGGCCAAGCAGGGGCTGTACGGTTAGGAATCGCTCGTGCATTATTAGAAATTAATGAAGATTTTCGTACACCGTTGCGGCAAGCAGGTTTTTTAACTCGTGATGCTCGCAAAGTTGAACGTAAAAAATATGGACAACCGGGCGCACGTAAGCGTTACCAATATTCAAAGAGATAATATGGCAGAACAAGTTAGTTTTAAAGATTTATTAGGTTCCGGAGCACATTTTGGTCACGTAACTCGCAAATGGCATCCTAATTACGAACCTTATGTTTTAATGGAACGTAATGGTGTGCATATCATTAATCTTGAAGAAACAGTAAAACACCTGAATACAGCAATTGAATTTGTTAAGAAAATTGGTGAGAAGAATGGTGAAATTCTTTTCGTAGGAACAAAAAAACAGGCAAAAGATATCGTTCAACAAGAAGCTGATAGATGTGGTATGTTTTATATCGTTGAGCGCTGGTTGGGTGGTACTCTCACAAATTTTTCAACAATCAAGAAAAGTATAAAAAGATTAAAGGCTCTTGAAAAAGAAGGTTCCAGTATTTATGAAAATCTGACGAAAAAGGAAATTCAAATGCTGAACCGTGAAAGACTTAAATTGTCAGATCAACATCGTGGAATTAAAGACATGAGACGGCTGCCAAATGCAGTTGTTATTGTTGACGTTGATAGAGAAATAACTGCACTCACAGAAGCTATTAGATTGGAAATTCCTGTAATCGCAATTGTCGACACAAATTGTGATCCACGGATTGTAAATTACCCAATTCCTGCAAATGATGACTCTATTAGGACAATACAATTAATTATTTCAGCCCTAGTTGATGCAATTGTAGAAGTGAAGGATGACAGTGCTGTTACAGCAGAAGACATTCCCGATGCAAAACAAAAAGCTGAAAATGTTGCTACAAAATCTGAGGATACAATTGTCGAGAACATCAAAGAAATAACTGTAGAGAAAGAAGATAAGGTAGTAGAAAAAACTGTAATTAAGGAAAAAGTGGAAAAATCAGCCCAAACCGTTGAAAAGCCCAAGACAGAAAAAAAAGTAGAAAAAAAACCTACAATAAAAGCTAAGCCGAAAGCGGAAGTGAAGAAACCTGCTGTTAAGGCAACTTCTAAAACCAAGACTGTTGCAAAAAAAACTACGCCAAAGGATACAGTGAAAAAGACCGCTAAGGAATCAGAAAAGAAATGAATATTGACGCTAAAAGAGTAAAAGAATTGCGTGAAAAAACTGGCGCCGGAATGATGGACTGTAAAAAAGCCTTAATTGAAGCAAATGGTGATATTGAGAAAGCAATTGATAATCTTAGAAAATCTGGGGCAGCAAAAGCTGCTAAGAAAAGCTCAAGGTCTGCAAAAGAAGGGTTAATCTATTCATATATTCATCATGGAGGAAGATTAGGAGTGTTACTAGATATTGGTTGTGAAACTGATTTTGTGGCCAAAACTGACAAATTTGTGGATTTAGCTAGAAATGTTTCAATGCAAATCGCAGCTACAAATCCAATATCAGTTAATCGTGAAGATGTTCCTGAAGATGTAATAGATCGTGAAAAAGATATTTACACTGAGCAGGCAAAGGCAACCGGAAAACCCGATAAGGTTATTGAGAAAATTGTTGATGGAAAATTAGAAAAATATTTTCAAGAAAGCTGTCTGATGGAACAAATATATATAAAAGATTCTGATAAAAAAATAAAAGATTTAGTTACAGCAATAATTGCCACTTTAGGTGAGAATATAACTATTAACCGTTTCTCACGATTTGCGGTTGGCGAAACAGATTAATAATAAAAATTAAAATGTCAAATCCTGTTTACAAGCGGGTCTTGCTAAAACTAAGCGGGGAAGTGCTTGCCGGTAACCAAGGTTTTGGTATCGATCCAAATCGCGCTTCAATCTTAGCGCAAGAAATCAAATCAGTTCATGATCTTGGAGTAGGCATCGGAGTTGTTATCGGTGCCGGTAATATTTTCCGAGGGATTAACGCCGCTGACCGCGGCATGGATCGCGTGACCGGCGATTATTTAGGAATGCTGGCGACTATAATGAATTCTATTGCCATGCAGGACGCTTTAGAAAAAATTGATTGTGATACGCGAACTTTATCTGCAATATCAGTTAATAAAATTTCTGAACCATATATCCGTCGTAGAGCGATTAGACATCTCGAAAAAGGACGGATTGTCATAATTGCAGGTGGAACCGGTAATCCATATTTTAGTACAGACACAGCCGCAGCTTTAAGGGCTACCGAATTAGGTGCCGAAATCGTACTAAAAGGAACGAAAGTTGATGGTATATATGACACAGATCCGGTAAAACATCGGGACGCGAAAAAATACAATAAAATTACTTATAAAAAAGTGTTAGAAGATAATTTAAGAGTAATGGATATGACCGCAATAACCCTTTGTCTTGAGAATTCATTACCAATTAAGGTATTTAACATCAATAATACTGGAGACTTGAAAAAAATAATATTGGGTAGTAATATTGGTACCTTAGTGTCGGAGTAAATATGTTAAAAGATATTCAATTAGATACCAAACAACGAATGGTTCAAGCAATTTCACATACTGATATGGAATTGGCTAAAGTGAGAACCGGGCGTGCAAACCCGGATATATTCAATTCAATCTCGATTGATTATTACGGTGTTACAACACCTCTAAATCAATTATCAAATATTTCTGTTCCTCAGGCAAGATTATTAGTTATTCAGCCGTATGAAAAAACATTAATACCGTTAATTGAAAAAGCCATTATGGAAAATAATCTTGGTTTAATGCCAAATAATAATGGTGTAGTTGTTAATGTACCTATTCCACCACTTTCTGAAGAACGCAGGGGAGAACTTATTAAGTATGTTCATGAATTAATTGAAGACGGTCGAGTATCAATCAGGAATGTACGCCGTGATGCGATTCATCAAATAAAGCAAGTTGGTGACAAAGAAAAAATATCGGAAGATCTAATTCATGATGCTGAAGCCGAAATACAGACATTGACTGATGACCATATTGAACTATTGAATAAACATCAGGAAGATAAGGAAAAAGAACTTCAAGAAATTTAAAATTTTATGATTTTAGAAAAACCCCGCAAACGCGGGGTTTTTTGTTTTTAATAAGGACTTTATTTTAGAATAAATTGATGGTTAATATCATTGTCATAAAATGGTAATATTTTTGTGTATTATTACTAGTTAAACGGTATCGATAGGAACTATATAATCATGGAAATCCAAAACTTAATAAATAAAATAATAAAATTCAGAGACGAAAGAGATTGGGAACAATTTCATAATTCAAAAGATTAAGCATTGGCTTTATCTGTTGAGACTTCAGAACTAATTGAGTTATTTTTGTGGAAGACAAAAGGTGATATTGACAAAAAGAGAATAGCGGAAGAATTAGACGACATTTTAATCTATACTTTATTGTTGGTAGAGAAACATGGTCTTGATGTAAATAAAATAATTTCATCAAAACTCAAATTAAATGAGAAAAAGTACCCTGTTGAAAAGAGTTGGGGAATTCTAAAAAATATAATTCGTTATAAAAATTATGATTATATACCAAAGCACTTCAGAACAATTTATTCAAGATGTAAGATTAAATAAATTGACAGATAAAATAGTCAATTCATTTAAAAAAATTCATTCCAAATTGGAATGTTTGAGATAAAGCAGCCGGCTATAAAAGAAATAGTGAAATGGCTGAATATGCAGATGCACTAATAGCTTTTTGGAATGGGAAGAGCAAGGGTACTATACATATGATAGATTTAGCAAAAAAAGACAAGTTGAAGATTAAAGTTCACTATTATAAATAACTATTCATTGAAGATTGATTTTGTAGTCATCTACTTTTCCGATATAATTTGATTTCCCCTTTTCTGATAGGAAACTTGCTGTAAATGAATTTTTAGCCAATTGGTAAATATCATCTTCTGTTAATTCTAATGCTTTAGCTAATTTTATATAATTATCGTTTAATTGTCCGCCAAAATATGCAGGATCATCAGAATTAATCGTAACTAATAGATTATTATCCATCATTTTTTTAAGAGGATGGTTCTCCAACTTATCGATTACTCTTAATTTTAAATTTGAAAGGGGACATACAGTTAATGGAATTTGGTTTAGTGCAAGTAATTGCACTAAAGTATCGTCTTCCAAAGAACGATTTCCATGATCAATTCGTGATACATTTAACAGATTTAGTGCTTCCCGAACATATTCCGGTGGTCCTTCTTCGCCAGCGTGGGCAACTGTTAAATATCCTAAGTCTCTGGCTTTTTTGAAAACAAGTTGGAATTTCGATGGAGGATGACCCACTTCTGATGAATCAAGTCCTACCCCAACAATCCAATCTTTAAATTCGAGTGATTGACCGAGTGTAAGAAAAGCTTGATCCTCATCGAGATGTCGTAAAAAGCACATGATGAGTTTAGTAGTCATTCCAAATTTCTTTTCCGCATTTTTTAGCGCATTATGAATACCGGTAACAACTGTGGTAAATTGAATTCCTCGATTTGTGTGAGTTTGAGGATCGAAGAATATTTCTGCGTGCAATACATTTTGCGAACGTAATTTTTCCATATATTCCCAGGTCATATCGTAAAAATCTTGCTCATGGATTAATACACTTGCGCTACTGTAATAGATATCAAGAAATTCTTGCAAATTATTGAAGTCGTATGCTTTACGAAGTTCCTCAACGGATTTATATTTAATATTGATATTATTGCGTTGCACTATTTTGAACATCAATTCTGGTTCAAATGTACCTTCAATATGAACATGTAGTTCTGCTTTGGGAATACCTCTAATAAAATTTTCTATTTTCATGGTCTTTTATATAATGATAATCGTGTTTTTAATTAAGTTATAAATTATCGATAAAATCGTTTAGAAACTGTTATAAAAATAAAAACCCCATCAGAGATGGGGTTTTTATACATAAATGTATTGTTAGTTAATTACTGTTTCATCGACAAAAACTCGTTGTTTTAATTCTCTGTCTAACATTAATAGGCCGTGTTTATTGCCTTCTAACATTTTAAGTTGTCCCAGTATTTCTTCAACACCTGCTTCTTCTTCTACTTGCTCAGAAACAAACCATTGCAGCATATTATTAGTGGCATGATCCTTTTCTTCAATGGCAATATTTACAAGATTATTAATTAAAGCAGTTACTTTTCTTTCATGGTCTAAGGTGTCTTGAAAAACTTCAATTTCATCTTTCCATGTGGTTTTTACTTTGTCTATTGGCTTTAATTTAACAGAACTGCCTCTTTCGTAAACATATTTAAATAGTTTAATTGCATGTGTTGTTTCTTCCTGATATTGAATGTTCATCCAATTAGCAAAACCTGACAAGTTTTTCCCTTCAAAATAGGCAGTCATGGACAAGTATAAATATGCAGACCAAAATTCTGCATTAATTTGGTTATTCAACTCTTGTTGCATCCGGTCACTTAGCATAATTCCCTCAAATTTATTGTTTTTATTATTAAGATTAGTGATAAAGCTATCGCATATTGCTTTAATCAATCAACATAGTTGTTATTTGAATATGAAAGAAGTAATACTATTTATTTCGATTTAGCCAAAAATCAAAGGATCTACCCGGAATAAAAATATCTACTCCGATAGATACTTCATTTAATGGATTTATTACTGTATGCGTTTCACCTCCCGGTATATAAACAGTATCGCCTTTTTTCAATTTTTGTTCATCACCATCAGTTTTAATAATGATTTCACCTTGCAGAACATAGAGTACTTGTGAATTGGGATGACTATGAGTAGGAGAGTAGTGCTTCGGTGGTTTTACAAAATGCTCGATTGAAATATCAGATTTATTGCAGAGGTTAGCTCGAACCCAATTTTCTTGAGGTTCATATTTTTCTGCATCTTGAAAATGGATTACTTCCATGTAAATATCCTTAATTGTTTAATTAATAAGCTGATACCAAGCCACCTTCGACTAATATATTTTGACCAGTGATATAGGTGTTTGCCTCTGAAGAGAGGAATGTAACCAGTTTGCCAAGTTCTTCGGGATTACCATATCGCTTAAGTGGAATTGAATTAGCATTAGCACCCTGATATTCTTTTAATGGAATATTTGCTTTAGCTGCCTTTATTGAATCAATTTGGTCAACTCGCTCAGTGCTGATTTTTCCTGCTCCTACCACATTTACAAGAATATTATATTTCCCAAATTCTTTTGCTAACGATTTCGTTAAACCAACAATACCTGTACGGAAAACATTTGAAAACAATAGGTTGTCAATTGCTTGTTTAATTGATGAAGATGTATTATTTAC
>PVMS01065919.1_pt1 | contig 17102 bp, 16 predicted proteins | sample 1853461 | NCBI WGS metagenome assembly PVMS01 (sample SAMN08582032, study PRJNA380276) | Marine sediment metagenome, whole genome shotgun sequencing project. | isolation source: ocean sediment barecode stripped | collected 2017 | reverse complement strand
GTTCGTCGCGGTCCTGTTTGCAGGCATAGGGCACGGCATGGTCAGGGGTCCACAGGTCTCGGTCGCGATGTCGATTGCGGAAACCGATCTCGCGCATCTTGGATCCAATGCGGTACTCGGCTCCTTGCGTACTCTGGAACGCGGTGGCAGTATTGCAGGGTTGATTCTGATCGCGTTGATTGGCAGTAACCTGGGCTATCCAGTCGCCATCGGCGTGGTTGGAGTCTGGTGCCTGGCGGGAGTAACTGCCTTCATCGGTTCAATAGCACTCAGCGGCGGTTCGAAAACACTAAGAGAAAAACAACAATCATGAAAACCCTGAAAATTGCTGTCGTTGTCCTGGTATTGGCCGGTTCATTTTCCTGGCCAGCCACTGACGCCCGGGCGCAGGCAAACAAGGAGTTCACGATTTACATGGTTTTCTGGCGTGGCTGCGAGGAGTCCTGCGAGGGTTTCAAGGAGTATATCGCCGAGAAGGGTATCGATGCCGAGCTGGTTATCCGCAATGCAAACAGGGATAAGACAAAACTACCGGCCTTCGTGGACGAGGCGCGGGCGCTCAAGGCGGACCTGGTCATCACCTGGGGTACCAGCGTCACGCGTGGCATCGCCGGTACATTGTCCGATCAGGACAATCCCCGTTTTATCAACGACATCCCGCTGGTATTCATGGTTGTGGCCGACCCGGTGGGCTCCGGAATCATCGCCAGCTACGAGAAGACCGGACGAGCAAACGTCACCGGAACCCGCAACCGGGTACCCGAAACGGTTAACATCAATACGATTCGCTCCTATTTCCCTGCGTTTAAGCGCCTAGGTATGCTGTACAACACTAACGAACACAACTCCGTAATCAAGGTAAGGGAAATCGAGGACCTGGCAAAAACAATGAATTTCGAGCTGGTCGCGTTGGAACTGGAGCTGGGGACCGACGGAAAACCTAAAATCGAGTCCATATCTACACGCATGACCGAACTCGATGCGGCCGATGTTGACTTTATATACCTGGGTTCCAGTTCCTTTCTCGATGTTAACCGGGATATCTTCACACAGTCAGCCGTCGATCACGGCATTCCGGTGTTATCCCCTTATGAACGACTGGTTCGGGACTCCCACGCGTTACTGTCCATCGCCGCGCGTTACCAGGATGTCGGCAAACTCGCGGGCCGACAGGTGAAATCGATCCTGATTGATGGCAAAACCCCAGGCGATCTGCCGTTGCTGTCAGTTGACCAGTATGCCTATGTTGTCAATATGACAACGGCAAAAAAACTCAACATGTTTCCATCCGTGGAAATTCTTCAGATCGCAGAAACGGTAGAATAGCTCGCCAGGAAGCGGGGCTCGGGAATTATCAGGGAATACATCAGAATTATTTTTATGAAGAAATTAATCATTTTCCTGGTGTTATTTTCAGTGGGTATTACCGATCTACTCGCCTCTGGTCTACCCTCCTATTGTGAGGATAACTCCAGTTTTAGCGATAAACTTCAAAATATAGGACCGGTTGTCTCCCTGGGTGCCTCGGCATCGAGCGGGTTACTGGCAAAGTCGTTCCCTGCGCTGGTAGCCAACCAGATGTGCCTGGAGCAGGGATCTGGTTTTGAATCTAAATATTCATTTGGATTCGGTACTAACTACTCTTTTTTAAAAGATAAATTTATAGAACAAAGATCAAAGGTCGTCATTGCCATTGATCATCTCCATCATGGCATCAAGGGCAGAAGTTTTAATTCGGCAACAAAAACATATATCGATAAAGAAATTGCGATCCTGACGCTGGATTGCAAGCATTCCAGGGTCGACTGTTCACCGACCGGCGATTATCATTTTGTCGAGCAGGAAGAATTTCGACCCGTCGTATTACTCGGAGATATATTTGCCTTTTATGCGGTAGATTGCACCAAAACTGATCCTTTTATTTCGGATTCGGATAGCAACGAGGACAAGGGTTGTATCGAGGATTACAATAAAATCAATCAGTACATTTGGCAAAAGGCCGCCGAAATACCCAACCTGTTTATATTTCCGGTTAATAGTTTCTATAGGAACTTACACAACCACCTGCCCTTTCTCTACGATCTCGACGGAAACCTGGGAAGTTTTTATTCAAGCGATATTTTTTGGGACAGGTTCCATCCCTGGTCTAAACCCGGCGCACAAATCCTGGCTAATCTGGTTCTAGAGAAAATTAATGATCTTATTTTAACAGGCACAATACCCTCATCGATCACTATTCCCTATATTCAGATCGACGAAAAATATTTTAAGCCCTTTACAGGCGTTGTATTAATCGATGATACAGACGCAAGTGGGTACGCCGGAACCACGGTGCAATTTTTCTCAGAACAGGGAGAAGAGTTCTTTTTTGCCTTCTCGGACAAAACTTACTCTTATCGAAATGAAAATGGCGATTGGGGTTATGCTGGTAATTTTGATGAAGTTACTAAATCTTCACGTCGCAGGGTGGGGAAAAACCCACTGGTCATCGAAATTGAAGGAAAAACTGGAAATGGCAATATTATTCTAAGCAATAAACAATTGTCGGTTATTAAAAAATTATTCGAAAACCCGATGAATCAGCTTTTGGGTGGTGTCATAACGACTGCCCCCGTTGAGTGATAACAATGCAAAAATACCCGTTAAATAAAATTATCTCTGATCTGCAACCCTGGCCATTCGAAGGCGAGGCGTCTAATTACGAAATCATACGTGGTAATCCACAGGCTTCAGGGCGACTCGACCTCGGCACCAACGAGGGTCAACACCGGGTGGGTATCTGGTCGTGCACCGAAGGCGCATTCACCTGCACCGAGCTAGGCGATGAACTACAAACCGTGATCAGTGGGCAGATCACTATTACGCGCGACGATGGCGAAACGATCGAATGCGGCCCCGGCGACAGCATCTTTACGCGCAAGGGAGAACGACTGACCTGGGACATTAAACAAACCGTGACCAAGGTATTTTTCACCTACAATTCGCATGGCGAATCCGCCGGCTGGGGTGAGGTTACTTGACGACGGCCTGCGCCGCGGCGATTTTGTTTTTACGTTCGCGCCAGGCAATGATCAAACCGCCGGCAACCACGAAAATAACGCCCGGAAGTAGTTTGTCAAACGGCGCCTCGCCAAAAAACACCCAGCCCAGGATAAACGAAAACGGAATACCGAAATATTCAAACGGCGAGAGACTTCCCGGACGAGTCAGCCGGTAGGCACTGACCATCAATATTACTGCACAACCGCCAACCGTTCCCATCGCTACCAGCCAGAACCAGTCCATTGCCAATTCTATGGGAATGTAGCCGGTAGTGGAAAATAATATGGCGGTAGAGCTGGCAATTGCCCCGACAGCCGTATACATATTGATGATCGGGGTCGGTACATCGTCATCGAATAACTTGGAGCTGACTATCGTAAGAGAATATCCAAACGCGGCTGCAATCGGTAGCAGCGCATAGGGGGAGAATACCTCCGCGCCAGGTCGCATAATCAACATTACTCCCAGGAAACCGATCCCCACTGCCAGCCAACGCCATAGCCCCACCGAGTGTTTCAGTATTGGAATCGAGAGTAAGGTGATAAATACGGGACCGATAAAGGCAAGCGTGGTCGCGGTGGCCAGTTCCATTTTAGTCACCGCCAGATAAAAGCAGTACTGAGCACCCGCTATAAACAGGCCACGAACCAGACCAAAGCGCCATTGCCGAATGATAATTTTTCTACCCCGCGCGTGCCAGTCTGTGGATAAATACAGAATCAGTATACTCGGGATAAACCCGAACAGATTTCGAAACGAAGCGACCTGTGGCACCGGGTAACGATCGCCCACGTGTTTGATGATCGCCGCCTGTACATCAAACAGAAAGATCGCCAGCAAAATGAGAAATACAGCCCTGGAGAAACTCGACCAGTGCCTGAATGGTAATTTGAACATGCAATATACGGGTTAGATCACGGAATAATACAACGCGCAGCATACACGCTTCTGAAGCTGTCCGAAAACAAAGCCTAAAATAACCATTGCGAGCTTAACTTGAAGCCGTAAGATCAAAGCATGCCCGATAAATTAATTAGGTTCCTTGTCGTATTACTAGTGATTCTTTCAAATACAGCATATGCCGATACGCAGAAAGAAATAGCGCATTTACTAGACTTCGTGGCTAAAACAGCGTGCAAATACGAACGCAATGGAACCCTTTATAGCGGGATCGAAGCACAAGGTCACATTAAAAGAAAGTACCAATACTTTATGGATAAAATTAAATCGGCGGAAGATTTCATAAAATACTCGGCGACCAGGAGTACAATGTCCGGGGAAAATTATAAGATTCTCTGCGTGGATATGCCGGTGCAAAATAGTGCAGACTGGCTGCTCGAAGAGTTAAAGGAATTTCGGCAAATCCGGGCGAGTTAATTACTAGGCAACACAGATTCCGGCCTTCGAAGACTTAAATACTGGAAACATAATGAGCGAATATGAACTGCTGGAATTTCGCGCCGATAGGGGTATCGCCACGATTACACTGAATCGGCCCGACGCCGCCAATGCATTTAACCTGACCCTGGCCACCGAACTCAATCATGCCGCGAATCGGTGCCGGCGCGATCCCGATGTTCGTGTGGTCGTACTATGCGCTAACGGCAAGCTGTTTAGCGCCGGCGGGGATCTGAGCGTAATGGCGCAGGCGGGCGACCAGGTCGACGCTGCGCTGAAACAATTGACCGATCAGCTTCACTCGGCTTTTTCTATTTTGATGCGCATGCGCGCCCCGCTTATCGTCGCGGTCAACGGCGCGGCAGCGGGCATTGGGCTGAGCCTGGCATTGATTGGTGACATCACCATCGCATCTGAGAAAGCCAGCTTTACGCTGGCCTATACCGCGGCCGGGCTGAGTCCGGACGGCGCAGCCACCTATTTGTTACCGAAGATAGTCGGAATCAAGCGTGCCAAGGAAATGATGATCACCAATCGCAGATTAACCGCCGCCGAGGCGCTGGAGTGGGGAATGGTGAACCAGGTGGTAGCGCCGGACGCCCTGCTCGATGAAACCCTGGTACTGGCCAGGTCTATTGCTCAGGGACCCACGAATGCCTTCGGCTCGGTTAAATCGCTGGTGTTATCCGGTTTTGGCGAATCGCTGGAATCACAGATGGCATTGGAAGTCGAAGAAATAATTCAAAATGCAATGGGTAAGGACGGCCGGGAAGGGATCGATGCCTTCCTGCATAAACGCCAACCCAAATTCAACGCTTAGCTGGTCTATCAGATCGGGCAAACCAGGTTGCCGAGCTTTTCGGTTAACTCCGTGTTTTCGGATTCAGCTTGGGTGTCGCGACCGAAGCGACGATCTTGATGTCATTTGATCATTCCGTTATTTTTCATGAATTTGGAATACATCCCTGATGATCGAAAAACGATTAATTCTTGAACTCAACCTGAGTTTGAATATACTGACTGGTCGGGGAAGGAGCCTACCTATAAAAATTATTTAATCAAACCCATTATAAAAATGGAGGACACATGAAAACAATAATGAAGAAAAGAGTTACAGCAGTGTTGAGTTTGCTTTGCGGAGCTGCAGTACTATCGTTAACAACCAGCATGGTTCAGGCACAGGAGGTTCAGGGAGGGACGCTCTATGGAAACATGAACGTGGTGACGCAGGATATGCTCGATCGTGCGGATGGTGACGCGAACAATTTTTTGCATACCAACGGTAACTACGCACAAACCCGTTATTACCCGGCAAGTCAAATTAACAAGGACAATGTTAAAAGTCTGAGCCCGGCCTGGATTTTCCAGACCGAAGTGGTCGAATCCATGGAAACATCGCCGTTAATCGTTAACGGTATCATGTATGCGACAACCTCATTTAGCCACGTCTATGCACTCAATGCGGCGACAGGCGCCCAAATTTGGCACTACGCACATAAAATGGGACCCATTACGACCTATTGCTGTGGTCCGAATAACCGTGGTGTCGCTGCATTAGGCGACAAGGTTTATCTCGGCACCCTGGATGCAAGACTGGTCGCGCTAGATGCTAAAAGTGGCAAGGTTGTCTGGAATGTGGAGATAGCTGATCCGGAACTGGGTTATAGTGAAACCATGGCGCCCACCGCGGTCAATGGGAAGATCCTGATTGGTACCAATGGTGGCGAATACGGTATTCGCGGTTTCGTCAAGGCTTTCGATTCCGAATCCGGAAAATTGCTATGGACCTTCCACACCACACCGGAAAAATCGACAGGTGTGTGGGCGACTCGTGACGCCACCGGTCGCGACATGCATCGCGATATCAAAGCAGAAAAAGCCGCTTTAAAGAAGCTGGGCGATCCCTACAAGACCCTTGGCGGTGGTGTCTGGCAAAATCCGTCGTACGATGCTGAGTTGAACCGAATCTTTTTCGTAGCCGGTAATCCGTCCCCGGATTTAGATGGTTCTATTCGCCCAGGTGACAATCTTTACACCAACTCGCTAATTTCGGTCGATTTAGATACCGGTAAATACGCCTGTCACTTCCAGTACATCGCCCATGACGTCTGGGATCTGGATGCGGTCAGCCCGACTATCCTCGTCGATGTTAAGAATGCCAAAGGCAAGATGGTCCCTGGCGTTTTACACGGGGGTAAAACAGGTCATGTTTATGTACATAACCGCAAAGATTGCAGCTTGATCCGCTTTTCCGAGGCTATGGTTCCACAGGAAGATATGTGGGTGCTACCGACCAAAGATGGCCAACGTATGCTGCCTGGTGCAAATGGAGGCGTCGAATGGTCACCTATGACCACCGATGCGAACCTGGGTCTGGTTTACGCGATCAATCTTCACCAGCCTATGACCTACCACGTCGAAAGCACGCCTTATCCAGGCGGTAAATTGTGGCTTGGCGGTGCTTTCAAGGTAATTGCCAGTGAAGAGCAATGGGGCAACGTTACTGCAGTGGACTACAATACCGGCAAAGTTCGCTGGAAGGTTAAAACCCAACAGCCGATGATCGGCGGAATCATGGCAACGGCTGGCGGCGTAGTTTACACAGGTGAAGGCAATGGCTTGTTTAAGGGCTATGACTCCGCGACAGGTAACCTGCTCTGGAAATTCCAGGCTGGTGCTGGTGTAAATGCACCACCTGTATCCTACACAGTCGATGGCAAACAGTATATCGCCGTTGCCGCTGGCGGCAACGTACAGCTGAACTACAAGCGTGGTAACAATATTATCGCTTTTACGCTCAACGATTGATATAACGTTTGTATTGCTTTAACAGGGCGGTCGCCTTCAGGCGACCGTCTTTTTTTATTGGGCATTCAATTACAATGCACCCACTTCGCGAGCAACACCTTAAAGGTTAAATAATGGGGTTCTACAAGACATGGGCATTGGCCGCTTTACTATCGATCATCTATAGTATTACCGCAAATGCTGCTCAAGATAGAGTTCCGGCAAGTACCGACATCGCTGAATATGACCCGGTTTCTGATTATCATCTGCAATGCGAATCCTGCCATGGCGAAAACGGCGCATCAAGGCGACCAGAATTCCCAATTCTAGCTGGTCAGCATTATTATTATCTCTATGTACAACTCAAAGATTTTAAGTCCGGTTTGCGCAAAAATGCGGTAATGGGGCCTATTGTGACTTCACTCGCGAAATCCCAGATGAAGTTACTCGCCAAGTATTTCTCCGAACAGCAATGGCCAGAAATCGGTTTTCAGACCGATCCCGCAACCGCGGCAAAGGGCGAAACTGCAACTGTTGCAGGGCAATGTGTGCAGTGTCATCTAGCTGGCTATGAGGGTGACAGCCGAATCCCCAGACTGGCTGGGCAACATCCGCTGTATCTGTCCAAAACCATGTCCGATTTCAAACACAGAAAGCGGATGAATTCAGTCGCGAAATCATCACTTTTCGTCTCCTATAGTGACGACGAAATTAAGGCCATGTCCGAGTACATCGGCGAGAAGTAACCGCTCTCTAAATTAATTAGCACCGAAAGTATTGAGCAGCGACAGGCTTTCCAGATGACCGGATGCCCGTGCCAGAGAAGCAGCTGATTTATCGTCCCCGGACCTGATGTGGATATCGGCCCCGGCTTTAATCAGCACTTCGATGACCTCGGAATGCCCCATATTGGCAGCCGTCATCATCGCGCTCCATCCGCGATCGTCCAGCAGGTCTAACATGGCACCTTGTTCGATCAACAAATTTACTACTTTAATGGCGTCCCCCGGTGGCACGTCGTTGCTATACCCAGCAGCCCACATGAGAACGGTGAGATCATTGCCATATCTTCGGTTAACATCGATCCCAGCGTCCAATAAACTCCGCACTATTTTCAGAAATCCTTTCGCCGCCGCGTACAGGATCGCTGTTTTCTGAGTGTTATCCACGACATCCGGATTGGCACCCCGATCAAGCAGTAACTGAAAAGTTTTGTTGTTACCAGTAAAGGCCGCTGCTGCCAGAGGTGTTATACCCTTTTTGTTTCCCAGGTTAACTTCTGCCCCGGCTTTGATTAGTAGTTCCACATTTTTCCGACGATTTTCGGTGGCCGCACGCAGGATTGCCGTGCTACCAATCAGGTTTTGGTGATTTATTTTAGCGCCGCGCTCGATGAGCTTTTTCACCAGCATCGAACGGGACGTCCGTGCGGCCAGCAACAATGGAGTATTGCCAAATCTATCGCGGGCCTCGAGATTGGCCCCCTGATCTAAAAGCGCGATGGCTTCGAGGGTATGACCTTTTTTTATCTCTTCGAAAAGATTTGTGTTCAGATCCCTGAATACTTTTTCCGTCGATAATGCCGGTACTGGCAATATCAGCAGGATACAAACAGCAGAAATCCAGCGCGTCAGATTCACCCCAATAGTTCTCCCGTGGTCTGATATATGTAAATCCTGGCGCGATTGTACTTGAATTGAATCTATGATCTAGGCCTAATGCTAACTTTGAGTTTAACCCGGTGGCAAAAGTCAGGCTGTTTCGCAATGCAATATAAACCGGCTCTGGAGATCGATGCGCTGAGTTTTCGTTTTGGCTCCAAAACAGCTCTGGACGATGTTAGTTTTTCTCTCGATGCTGGCCAGTTCAAAGTTCTTCTGGGGCCAAACGGTGCCGGCAAAACGACTTTTTTTTCGTTGGCAACCCGACTATACGATAGCGCGCAAGGCCAGATACTGGTCGGTGGTATAAATCTTCGTATCTCACCTCGCCAGGCGTTGGCGCAAATGGGGGTGGTATTTCAGCAACCGACTCTCGATCTCGATCTGAGTGTCCGCCAAAACCTGCTCTATCACGCAGCACTGCATGGTATCGAAAAAAGTCATGCGATCCGACGCATTGAAGCTGAATTGTCGCGTTTCGAAATGCTCGATCGAAAAAACGAAAAAATTCGGCATCTCAACGGCGGTCATCGAAGACGTGTTGAAATTTCCCGGGCATTATTACACCAGCCAAAATTACTTTTACTGGATGAACCAACAGTCGGTCTGGATGCTCCAAGCCGACGTGATATTGTCGAGCATGTTCATCGGTTGGTACAGGAGGAAAATATAGCAGTGCTCTGGGCGACTCATTTAATCGACGAAGTTTTCGATGAAGATAGCGTCATTGTGCTCCACCAGGGACGAGTTTGTGTCGATGGCAGTGCAGTGCAGATTATGGCGGAGACCGGGACAGAAAATATCGCTACAGCGTTTGAACAAATTACCGCAAAGGACGCTGTATGAAAATGATCCATGCCTGGCGATGCCTGCTTGGTATTTTGACCCGCGAATCCCTGCGCTTCGTACATCAACGCGAACGATTCATCGCGGCTTTGGTACGACCGCTGGTATGGCTGCTCGTTTTTGCTGCCGGCTTTCGGTCGGCTCTGGGGATATCGATTATTCCTCCCTACGAAACCTACATTCCCTACGAGGTCTATATTATCCCCGGGCTGATCGGCATGATCCAGCTGTTCAATGGTATGCAAAGTTCGTTGTCCATGGTCTACGACCGAGAAATGGGTAGCATGCGAACGCTGCTTATCAGCCCCCTTCCCCGGTGGTATCTTTTGGTCTGTAAGCTCCTCGCCGGGACATTTGTCTCGCTTATACAAGTCTATGCGTTTCTATTAATCGCCTCGGCATTCGGACTTAGCATGACACCGCTGGGATACGTGTATCTATTACCCGCGTTAATTATTAGCGGCATGATGCTTGGAGCATTTGCCATGGTACTATCATCGGTGATCAAACAATTGGAAAACTTCGCGGGGATAATGAACTTCGTGATCTTTCCCATGTTTTTCCTGTCGTCGGCACTTTACCCACTTTGGAAGATGCGCGAAAGCAGTGACCTGCTCTACCAGCTAAGCAGTTTCAACCCCTTTACCCATGTGGTTGAACTGGCTCGTTTTGCGCTTTATGAGAAGTTCAATGGTCAGGCGACTCTGTATACCCTGGCGGCTTTTATCATATTTCTCGGCACCGCAATTTACGCCTATGATCCGGCACGGGGAATGATGAGTCGTAAGGGCGGATCAGGTGGCTAAATTCCATCCGGGGCGGGACATTATTAAGATTAATAGTTTCGGCTATATTGCGTCCGTATTGGCGAGTTTCTTTAGAAACATAAGGCCACTGGTTTACGCTACCGATAGCGTTTTCTATAATAAGGAACCTCTGATAAAATTTGGAAAAGGCAGCATAAATGATTTATTTCCGTAACAGTTTCCGACGCGGTTTCATGCTGGTGATAGTCCTGGCCATGGTGAGTAGTGGTCATAGTCTTTCGGCAAAGGAAATCCGGGTCGGTGTTCTCGCCTATGGTACCGTGAACTGGGAACTTGATACGGTCATTCACCACGGCCTCGCCCAGGAACAAGGAGTTGAGCTTGTCGTCACTAAATTGTCGAGCAAAAACGCCAGCGCGATCGCGCTGCAAGGTGGAGCCGTCGATGCTATCGTTACAGACTGGATTTGGGTTTCAAGGCAACGAAGTTCTGGCGCTGATTTCACCTTCGTCCCACATTCGATAGCAGTCGGCGGGCTGATGGTTAGACCTGATGCAGGAATCAATACGCTCGAGGACTTACGCGGCCGAAAAATCGGGATCGCGGGAGGACCGGTTGATAAAAGTTGGTTGATGTTGCGAGCCTATGCAAAAAAGAAGATCGGGGTTGACCTCAAAGAAGTCGTTGAACCGATTTATGCAGCACCGCCGCTGCTGAACAAGGTGATGCTAAGAGGGGAAATTCCAGCGGCACTGAATTTCTGGCACTATACCGCGCGCTTGAAAGCCGCGGGGATGACCGAGCTTGTAAGTGTTAACGAATTGCTTCCTGCACTTGGCGTAGACCGTCAACCACCTTTAATCGGATGGGTATTTAGTGAAAAATGGGCAGCTTCGAACAGGAGTACTATCGATGGTTTTCTGCGTTCTCTGCGTGCCGGTAAAAAAATATTAGCCACATCGGATAGCGAGTGGGACCGACTACGTCCGCTGACTAAAGCCAAGAACGAAGAAACATTTGTCGCCCTCCGAGATTCTTATCGTGCTGGCATTCCAAAGAGTTTCGGCAATGCGGAAATAGTCGCTGCCGAACAGCTATATTCAACACTGTCGAAATATGGAGGCAGGGATTTAGTCGGCGACAGTACCACGCTCGCACCTGGTACCTTCTGGTCTGGATTTCGGTACTAGTATCCAGTTGCAACAGAATATGCCCGATATTGCCCAGGGTTATTCCTCACATTGGGTTCGCGTATTCTCGCTGGTCATATTCCTGCTGCTGTGGCAGCTAGCCGCTGGATTCGCAGATGCTGATATTCTGCCGACACCCTATCAGGTTTTACAAAGCCTGTTACGTCATTTGCTGGAGGGTGAATTATTATTCCATGTCGGTGTAACGCTGACCCGCGTAGTGATTAGCTTTGTACTGGCCATGTCTATCGGCGTGGCACTCGGTATCGTCATGGGGAGATATAAAAAATGGGATGCCGCTCTCGACGGTATTCTTGTGCTCGCCCTCAATATGCCTGCCCTGGTGGTCATAATCCTGTGTTATTTGTGGTTTGGACTGGGTGAAATAGCCGCGATTATCGCCGTAACCGTTAATAAGTTTCCTGTAGTCGTGGTTAATATGCGCGAAGGCGCGCGTGCGGTTGACCAGGACCTGTTGCAGGTTGCAGCAGCTTTTCGGCTGGAGCGGCAGCGACGTTTATTCAAGGTTTATTTACCACAGCTTTATCCCTACCTGTTATTGTCAGCGCGATCAGGTTTAGCGCTGGTATGGAAAATTGTACTGGTGGTCGAGCTTCTGGGGCGAAGTAATGGTGTCGGTTTCCAATTGGGTATATATTTTCAGTTTTTCGATATCCAGAGCATCCTCGCCTATAGCTTTGCATTCATCGCGGTAGTGATGGCCATCGAGTATCTGCTGATATCACCGCTTGACCGACGCTTAACCAAATGGCGGCCCTGAAGATGATTCAAATCGACATTTCTTCTAAAACCTTTCTGCAAGATCATGACCAATTGCGATTGACTGTTTTACGCGATATTCAGTTTACTATTAAGTCCGGTGAATTTTGCTGCATCGTTGGCCCGTCGGGATGCGGTAAAACGACATTATTGAATCTGATTAGCGGCCTTGATCAAATCTTCGAGGGTTCAGTAGCCATCGACGGTGGAATACCATCAGCAGGACCGGCACCAGGCTATATGTTCCAGTCCTCACGGCTCATGCCGTGGCTCACAGTTCGTGAAAACGTCGAACTGGTAGAGCCCGACGGTGAACCTACTTCGAAGATCGACGATCTTTTGAGTGAAATAGGGCTGGAACAGTTCGTCGATGTATACCCGAGCCGTCTTTCTGGCGGGATGCGCCGCCGCGTGGCGCTCGCCCGCGCAATCATCAACGAGCCCCCCCTGCTTTTGCTCGACGAGCCCTTTCTATCTCTTGATTTCCCAATCGCCAATCGCCTGCGTCGCCTTTTGCTCGAAGTTTGTGGAAGACGTTCATCTACGGTGTTATTCGTTACCCATGATCTACGTGAAGCACTGTTTTTGGCAGACAGGATCCTGTTTGTTTCCAGTTGCCCCGGAAGAATCGTGTTAGATCATATAGTTGATATTCCGCGTCCGAGGATCCCGGAAGGGGAAGCGATCGAAATGTCGAGACTCGAACTGCTTAAAAATTACCCGCAACTACTGTCCGGATTAATCGAGACCGAGGAAAATAATGTTGGGGGAAAAGATTTATGAACTTCCATTATTTTCGGTGCAACGAGTTAACTACAGGCGGGTTGGTAATTCTGCTTAGCTCCATCTTTTTCACCCATGCCGCGAATGCTGAGATTCGGCAAATTTATGTGACCAACGAAAAAAGTAGCACAATTTCCGTCCTCGATGGAGAAAGCTATCGAGTCGTAAGGACGATCAAGACATGTAAACGACCGCGTGGGGTTCATTTCGATAAAAGCCGAACCCGGTTTTTCGTCGGATGCGCCGACGATAATGTGATTGCCATTTACGAAACCGCAACCGGCAATCGTATTGGCCGAATTCGAAATATTGAAGAGCCGGAAACATTCGACTTAACACCGGATGGCAAGGTACTGATCGTCTCTAACGAAGAAGATGCCACTGCCACGTTTGTTGATGTCGAAAGCGGGGAAGTGATCGGTGATGTCGAAATTGGCGAAGAACCAGAGGGCGTGCAGGTAACCAAGGACGGTTCGACAGTCTATGTTGCGTCCGAGGCCACCAACCTGGTCCATGTCATCGATATTAAAACAATGACCGTAACGGCGGACATTTTTGTTGGCACGCGACCCCGTCGATTCGCCCTGACACCGGACGAGCGTGAACTCTGGGTATCTGCCGAGCTGGCGGGTTTGGTCGATATTATCGATACTAATACTCACCGGGTGATTGGCGACATTGCTTTTCTACCAACTGGATTTCGTCGCAACGAGGTTACACCCGTAGATTTGCTTATGACCCGGGACGGGAAAACCGCGTATGTCGCACTTGGTCGCGCTAACCACGTAGCAGTCGTCGATGTCGCAAGTCGAAAGGTCAAAGCCTATATCCTGGTCGGTAAACGTCCCTGGGGATTGGCCCTTTCGTCGGATGAAAAAAGGCTGTTTGTTGCGAATGGTCTTTCCGATGATATATCGATTATAGATATCCCCAGCCACAAGGTACTCAAATCCGTTGCAGTTGGACAGGTACCTTACGGTATCCTGCTCGATGAATAAAATTGCGCAACAATGAATATCATTAAAATTCTCATAGCCTTCTCGGCTCTTTGCAATTTTGGGGGGTTCTATGCTGCAACTATCGAAGAAACAAACACTTTCATTATTGGCTATGTTGAAATATCAGGCGACGTACGTTACGAGGAAAAACGGGCCTACGCGCGAATTCGGGTAAAACCGCATGACCGACCCGTCGCAGGTGCGGAACTGGCAATACTCGAAAGCCGTATACCCGGTCGAGCCCTGAAGATGAAGTTTGAAATGATGCGGGCCGAATCCGGCAATGCTAGTGAAATGGCTGAACAAATTGGCCGCATGAAAAATGAGTCTGGCGTGCAGTTTTTTCTAGTCGATGCGGACGCGGATGTATTGCGCTCTGTGACAAATGCAACAGTGGGCATGCAAGTTCGACTATTCAATATTTCAGAATACTCGGATAGCTTACGCGGTGCCGACTGCCAGCTCCATTTGATGCACGTGATTCCCAGCTACTCGATGCTGACAGATGCACTCAGTCAGTTTCTGGTGTTTAAAAAATGGCGTAACATTTTACTACTCGAAGGGCCTGAACCCGACGATAGAGCATTTGCCGCGGCGTTCATCCGTTCTGCGAAACGTTTCGGTGTCGAAGTGAGCGCAGTGCGAAAATTTGTGCCCGGTAACGATCCGCGCCAGCGCGAAGAAAACAACATTATTCTAATGACATCGGATAGCGACGCAGACGCAGTTTTCATTTCAGATATTGAAGGTGAGTTTGGCCGCTACGTTCCCTACCGGACGAAAAATCCGACACCTGTCATTGGCACCGAGGGATTGCAGGCTGCGAGTTGGCATTGGACCTGGGAAAGACACGGTGCACCTCAGCTCAATCAACGTTTCGAGCGCCACAGTAATCGCCTCATGCAGGGCTCTGATTGGGCGGCCTGGGCCGCAGTAAAATCAATCATTGAATCGGTCCTACGAACCAGATCTTCGGATTTTAAAACGATTGAGACCTACCTCCGCAGCGATCGGCTAAACCTCGACGCCTACAAGGGAACGCCGGTCAGCTATCGTTCCTGGGATAACCAGTTACGCCAGCCTGTATTGCTACATACTTACAATGCCATTACTGATCGAGCGCCCATTCGCGGCTTTTTACATCCGACCGAGAATATGGATACGCTAGGCTATGATCAGGCTGACAGGCTCTGTCAATTTAAGGGCTAGCTCGCTTGTCAGATCGGGCAAACCAGGTTGCCGAGCTTTTCAGTTAACTTCATGTTTTCGGAATAATCAACCGGGCAATCGATCAGCACTACCGTATCATCGGCAATGGCCTGTCTCAGCATTGGCAGCAAATCACCTGCTTTTTCCACCCGGTAACCCTTTGCACCGAAGCTTTCGGCATATTTAATCAGGTCAGGATTATTGAAATCGATTTGCGTATCGCGACCGAAGCGCCGATCCTGGTGCCATTTGATCAAGCCGTACTTGCTGTCATTCCACACCAGGATGACGATCGCGACCCCGATGCGCAGGGCAGTTTCGATTTCCTGTGAATTCATTAAAAAACCGGCATCGCCGGTAACAGTTAGCGCGGTGCGGTCCGGATAAGCCAGTTTCGCCGCGATTGCGCCGGGCAGGCCTATCCCCATAGATGCAAATCCATTGGAAATAATACAGGTGTTAGGACGCTCGGCCTGGTACATACGTGCCATCCACATCTTATGTGCACCGACATCTGAAACCACGATATCTTCGGGCTGCAGGGCCTCGCGTAAATCAAGAATAATACGCTGCGGTACCATCGGGAAGGCATCGTTATTCGCGTGGCTAGTGAGGACTTCAACGATGGTTTCGCGCAATGTTATCGCCTGCGATTCTGGCTTCGCAGTGGCTAGCGCTGCAATACCGTCAAGCGCGGCGCTGATATCGCCGATCACACCACATTCCAGAATGTAATGCTCATCGACTTCCGCTGGGCTCAGGTCGATGTGAATTATTTTTGCAGTCTTTTCTTTATTCCACAGGTGGGGGTGATATTCGATCATGTCGTAACCGATACAAACGATAACATCGGCGCGATCGAAACCGCAGGCCACATAGTCATGTGCCTGCAAACCAACCGTGCCCAGTGACAACTCGTGAGAAAAAGGTATGCTCCCTTTTGCCATAAAAGTGGTGGCGACCGGTAGTTTCAGCTTTTCGGCAAAGGCCACCAGTCGATCGTCTGCCCTGGCGCGAACCACGCCATTACCGGCCATAACTAGCGGGTACCTGGCGTTGGATATTATTTCTGCCGCCTGGGCAATTTTATCCTGCGGTGGAACCGGTGCCTTTGCGCTTTGCACCTTTAAAGGCTCCTTGCCTTCTACCTCCATCGCCGCGACATTTTCGGGGAAACTGATAAAACTTCCTCCCGGTTTTTCCGCCTCGGCGGCTTTAAAAGCCTTGCGCACGATTTCGCCGACGATCTCGGGCTCGCGAATTTGCACGCTGTATTTGGAAATAGGCGCGAACAGGTTAACCAGGTCGAGTACCTGATGGCTCTCCTTGTGCATCCTCGTAGTCGCGCCCTGCCCTGCAATACCGACGATCGGTGCCCGATCCATATTCGCATCGGCAAAACCGGTCACCAGGTTTGTCGCGCCCGGCCCCAGTGTCGCCAGGCAGACGCCAGCCTTACCAGTCAGACGCCCATAGACATCGGCCATAAAGGCGGCACCTTGTTCGTGTCGAGTGGTGATGAATTTTATCTTGCTGCCTATCATCGAATCCATCACATCAAGATTTTCTTCGCCGGGAATACCGAATATATACTCGACTCCTTCATTTTCCAGGCAGCGGATAAACAAATCACTTGCTTTC
>PVMS01143505.1_pt1 | contig 17103 bp, 21 predicted proteins | sample 1853461 | NCBI WGS metagenome assembly PVMS01 (sample SAMN08582032, study PRJNA380276) | Marine sediment metagenome, whole genome shotgun sequencing project. | isolation source: ocean sediment barecode stripped | collected 2017 | reverse complement strand
GCGAAATTTGAACCCCAGGAACTCGTTCACCGCATCACGGAGAGCAAGATCGACCCAGATGCATACATGCGATATCTGACCAATAAATATTCGGATGTATACGAACTCTAAAGTGGTCGCAGGGAGAGAAGAATTATGGCACGAATCTTGTTTGTTGATGATGATCCACTCACTCTGGAGACTTTGAGAAGGTCCGTCGAAATCTTCGGGCATGAAGCGATACTGGCAAGTTCTGGTGAAGAAGCTCAAACACTTGCAGCAGACCAAAAGCCAGACATGATCATGACGGATATGAGGTTGCCCGATATAGACGGATTGTCACTGGTCAGGCTATTCAAAGAGAGCCCGGATTTATCCGAAATCCCCGTGATCGTTTTGTCCGCCAGCCCAGAGATGGATGTAGCCGAGCTATCCCTCGCTTCCGGGGCAGAAGAATTTATCACAAAACCTGTCCGTTTGCAAACCTTACAAGAAGTGATCCAGCGCTATATCGGTGAATGATCGTCTCCTTTTGAAGCAACCAAATAAACACCTTCACGCAATATGTTGCCCTTACGCCCTTTTCTCGTATTATTGACAACCATTGTTCTCGCCAGCTGCAGCGCATTGGAATCTGAGGCTATCCCGACACCGTATCCAACTGAATACCTCCCCACTGTTATCGCGATGACTGTAGAAGCACAGGGGATCGAACCGCAGCCAGAGGATGCAACGGTTGAGGTCAAAGGTACTTCTGTTGATCTAACTCCAACACCTGAGCCAATACCGACCGATACACCAACGCAAACTGTTTCACCACCAATATTCATCCCAACCTTCACTCTTCCTCCAACCCAACCCAGGCCAGATTCCCCTCCACCAGAAGAGGTTCCTCTCTCCAATATTCAAATTCTCTCCCCTGGCCCCTCCTCGAAGGTTATCTCACCTTTCATCATGAGAGCTGCTGTCAAACCCGGTCCGAAATCCGTGGTGCTTATTGAATTGTTAGGCGAGGATGGGCGTTTATTGATGCGTGAAGTGCGCAATTATCAATCGCTTCAGAATGAATGGATCAGCCTGGGCAGTGAAATAGAATTCGGCATCAATGCTGTTGCTGAATCTGGACGTATCCAGATCAGTGTGGAAGATGAACAAGGAAGGCTCAAATCGGTTTTTTCGCTAGATTTGATCTTGCAATCGATAGGAAAACAAGACCTGAACCAACCAAGAGATCATCTCGAGAATATTTACATAGAATCTCCCAGGGCGAATAGACTTATCCAGGGAGGGAAAATGCGAGTTGCAGGTCTCGCCCGAACCCGGTCGGGAAAGCCTTTGATGATCGAAATCCGAACCAGCGATGGTAGAATCGTGGGCACAAGACAGGTCTCCGTGACTCCATCTCCCGGCAGTGCCTATGGGACCTTCGCCATCGACGTCCCATACACCGTCGAATTCACTAACAAGGTGCGGGTACAAGTTTGGGAGCCTGGAGACCGTATCCCAGGAATCATTAATTTGTCAAGCTTGGAGGTTTCTCTCAGCCCGTGAAGATCCATTTCTCCCTTATTGTTTCCTTAGTAATAGCCATACTTGTTGTTGCTTGCAGCTCTCCGACACCTACCGAAGAGCCTGAATTGCCATCCCTTCCTACCCCGGAAGTTCCATCCATAACGGAAATCGATGCCGCAATAGAACGATGGGAGAACAGTGATCTGACCAAATACTATGCAGAATCGGAAGAACGGAATCAGGATGAACACTGGAAAGTACGTATATTGGTCACCGATGACCTGATTCGCTCTGCCCAACGTGTCGAGCTGGATGGTGATGGTCATTGGGGAGAGCCATTCAGCATTCCGAGAGACGAAGCCCAGGAATATACCATCGAATCTCAATTTCAACGCATCCGTGATGACGCCCTTGGGATGGGTTCCGCTCCATTAAACATGAAGGCTGTTTTCGATCAATCATTTGGATATCCACTGCTGGTCAGCGCTGAAGCTCTACCCTCTTACAATGAAGAGGGGAATCTGATATTAAACCGCCAACACAGCTATGACTTAACCATGGAAGTGAAATCCTTGCTGGAAGACACATTTGGAGCAAACCAACAACCGATCTTTTCTTATATTCGCGGTGGTGGTCCTGAAGCTTGGTGCGACAACTTACGGATCCTTCCGGATAATACTTCGATATTTGCAGATGATTGCCGAAATGACTTTCTGCGATTTGAGGTACCCGAAAGCCTTCTTGCAAGATTGGACGAACTCAGATCCTCATTTAATAACCTTGATGATCTGCGCGCGGACGGTGAGCAGTTTGAAAGATTGATCATTGTTGGAACCGGCGAAGGACTCCCAGATGATTCAACCCTAGAAGAAGCCTGGGGCTTATCGATCGAATTGCATGAATTTCTTTCGCAGTCGATTGGTTTGGGTTTGATGCTATCTTACATCTATGATGGCACACTGGTTGGGTTCGATGTATTCAATAAGTCCTCGTTGCCGTCTCAATTGCCGACATCGGGCGATCTATTAGGCGCCAGGCACACGTTAGATGGAATCCTGTTGGCAATTAGCGACGATATGGGTTTCAGTATCCTGAATACTCAAAGCCAGCAACAGACCCATTTCCTTTCTCCACCTGAAAGCGGCTATTACTTGCCGGGTACATTGTCGTCCACAGACCGTTTATTGATATCTAGCCTCCCCGAAGACGACAGGGATCCCATACAGCACGGTTGGGTTTCTTTAGAGGATCAAATTTTTCAAGATTTACCCCTCCCAGAAGATTCCAGCGGATATGGATGTGATACAGGTGCTGCCTGGTCCCCCGAGGCGAGCGAAGTCGCGCTAACTGGATTGGGATATGGGGAGCCTTGCAACATTAATCCTGGACTAACTGTCGCCGATCTCGCTCTCGGCACTGCACAAACTATTCTAGCCCCCCATGATGGACACAGGAGAAGGGGATGAAAGCACTGTGATTGCTGGCGCGCATACCCCGGCCTGGTCCCCGGATGGAACGTGGATCGCCTTTGGTTTAGATCAAGATGCTACTGATGTGTTCACCTTCCCGACGCGCCTCTACCGCATTCATCCAGATGGATCCAACTTAACCCCATTGACCAACAACACTCAGGGTAAAGCAACTCACCCAGTTTGGGCACAGGATGATTCACTCTATTACGGGTTGAGCGGAGAGGGAGCAGATCTAGATGGACTTTACCATTACCTTCCAGCAGAAAACACCCATATCTTTCTCATCCCGGGTTCTGGAATTCATCCTTTGAGCATCTCACCTGATGGAGAATTTTTACTCTACGAGCAAGATCAAACTTTGAAGATCTGGCAATTTCGTCTTGGGGAAACGGTTGCAGAAATTGAAGCCCAGGAAGACATTCATCCAATATTCGTCGGTTGGTTATTTTCAGAAAATGAACGGTAAACATTTTATCGTGCGTAAATACTAGTAGAGGAGATAAATCAGATGGCAACAATGCCTTTCACTTCTAAGCGAGCTGCTGCCTATATGGATGTTCCTGATGAAAAATGGAACAACTGGCGTTGGCAATTAAGCAACCGAATAAACACTGTAGAGGAATTTGAAAAAGTTGTTCCGCTCACCAATAGTGAGCGCAAAGCGCTCTCCGCTGCTCATCTGTTTCGGGTGGACATCACGCCGTATTTCATCTCGTTGATCGATCCTGAGGATAAGGATGATCCAATTCGCAAACAAGTCGTCCCCACTGAGGCAGAAATGGTGCCTTTCACTGCCATGATGGAGGATTCTTTAGCCGAAGATCGCCATTCCCCTGTACCAGGTCTTGTACACCGCTACCCTGATCGGGTATTGATGCTGGTTACAACTCAATGCGCTTCATACTGCCGATACTGCACTCGTTCGCGAATCGTCGGGGATCCTTCCGCCACATTCTCGCGCTCAGAATTCGAAATGCAGCTCGAATACCTTAAACGAACGCCTCAAGTGCGGGATGTGCTTCTCTCAGGAGGAGATCCCCTTGTCTTGGCGCCAAAGGTCCTGGAGGAGATTCTCAGCAGTTTGAGGGAAATCCCACACATCGAGATCGTGCGCATTGGCTCAAGGGTACCAGTCTTCCTACCGATGCGCATTACCACTGAGCTCACAAACGTTCTCGAGAAGTACCACCCGTTGTGGCTCAATATCCATGTCAACCATCCTAACGAGATCACCGCCGAGCTGGCTGAAGCCTGCGACCGATTGACCAAAGCGGGAATTCCGCTTGGCAACCAATCAGTGCTCCTGGCAGGTGTAAATGACAACGTACATATACAGCGCCGACTTGTGCATGACCTGGTCCGTATGCGCGTTCGCCCATATTACCTTTACCAATGCGACCTGGTGGAAGGTGCGGGGCACTTCCGCACACCGGTCGCCAAAGGGATAGAAATCATCGAGGGCTTGCGCGGGCATACCTCAGGCTACGCGGTCCCGGATTATATTATTGGCGCTCCTGGTGGGGGTGGAAAAATACCCGTAAGTCCCAACTATCTGCTTAGCATGTCAGATCACAAGATCATATTACGGAATTTTGAAGGTTTTGTAACTACCTACGAAGAACCGCTGGATTACGATCCGAAACAGGCCGCCAAACCCGGTTCGAAACGACCCGAGCCTGGACAATCCGGCATAAGCGGGTTGCTAGATGGCGACCAGATGTTTATCAAGCCAGAAGGATTCGATGCCATCCACGACCGCGGTGGGTACCAGCACCGCCTTAAGGATGAACGCAAATGGGTGCCCCTGGGAATCGGCAGCGGAGAAGAAGAGGTAGAGTCGGATCAAGAATCACTTAGCTCAGATTGAATATTTCGATACTCTTAATATGATTCCACCCACAAATCCGGTGAGGATCTCCAACGATCCTGGACCCCAGCAGCTTGGGGGCAATTAATAAGATCATTGGGTAATGTTAACGATCTATTAGATCGGATATCCACAATTAGACACCAATTGTCAGGCATTTCGCTGCGTGGTAGAATGCAATTAGAGATTAGTTCGCATTAATCCTGGAGGTAGAGAAAGTATGGAAAAGGAAGTTGCTACTTTCGCAGTTAAAAAAGGTTTAGCTCAAATGTTAAAGGGGGGCGTGATCATGGATGTTGTCACTCACGAGCACGCAAGTATCGCTGAGGATGCTGGTGCTGTGGCTGTCATGGCTCTAGAACGTGTACCATCTGATATCCGTGAACATGGTGGGGTTGCACGCATGAGTGATCCCGAGCTGATCCTGCAGATCATGGACGCAGTAACCATTCCAGTTATGGCTAAAGCACGCATTGGACACTTCGTTGAGGCTCAAATTTTAGAAGCGATTGGTGTTGATTATATCGATGAATCCGAGGTATTGACTCCAGCCGACGAGGCACACCACATAAACAAGCACGATTTCAAAGTACCTTTCGTTTGCGGTTGCCTTAACCTCGGTGAGGCATTACGGAGGATTGGTGAAGGGGCAGCTATGATTCGCACCAAAGGCGAGGCAGGTACAGGAGATGTCGTTGAAGCAGTGCGCCACGCGCGCTCTGTCCTGGGTTCGATCCGCCGCCTGCAAAACATGCCTGAGGAAGAGCTGATGAGCTACGCTAAAGAAATCGGAGCTCCGTATGAGCTGGTGCTCGAGACTCGAGCCTTAGGGCGCTTGCCAGTGGTCAACTTCGCTGCGGGAGGCCTCGCCACCCCAGCAGACGCAGCCATGATGATGCATATCGGGGTGGATGGTGTCTTTGTGGGTTCAGGCATATTTAAATCTGGCGATCCTGCAAAGCGTGCTGCAGCGATAGTCAAGGCTGTGACCCATTACCAAGACCCTTATATACTCGCTGAAGTCAGTCGCAATTTAGGCGATCCCATGGTTGGCCGTCAAATATCGGCCATACCGGAAGCCGAGTTGATCGCCGATCGCGGCTGGTAATGGTCGCAAATGCCTCACCTGGTGCCTGAAATTTCGGTATGAAGATCGGCGTCCTCGCTCTTCAGGGAGACTTCGCTGAACATATAACAATCCTCGAGCAGATCGGAATTGAGGCACGCCAAGTCCGTTTACCAGATCATCTCGAGAAGCTAGATGGTTTGATCATCCCAGGTGGAGAATCGACTACCATTGGTAAGCTTGCCAACGACTATCAACTCATTGAACCCTTAAAGAAATTCGGTGAAGCAAAAGCCGTTTGGGGCACCTGTGCCGGAGCGATATTATTATCCAAGGATGCTCGCCGGCAACAACCACTGCTGGGCTTAATGGACATCACCGTGGAACGGAACGCGTTCGGCAGACAGGTGGCCAGTTTCGAGATCGATCTCGACATTCCGGCATTGGAAGGTCTAGACCAGCAGGGTAATCGTCCATTTCATGCTGTCTTCATCCGGGCTCCCTTGATCGAGTCTGTGGAGGGGAGCGCGCATGTACTGGCGACTCTGCCTGACGGCAGTATCGTGGCCGCCCAACAAGGAAATTTACTAGCGACTTCTTTCCATCCAGAACTCACTGAAGATGACCGCATTCACCGCTACTTCTTATCCCTGGTGACGCAATAAGCCAGATTTTTCATAATTGGCTGCTTTCGCTTACCCAATACCTGAAAACCCCTGATGAATATCAGACAATTCGACTTACGGGACCTACCCACATTAATACGATACCGGAACCGGGGTTTATTCTTCGATAACGCTTCCGTATTAACGCGTGGTGAAGTGCTCGTGCCAGCCAGAGCTTTGCTCTCGTACTTCGCCCTTGCCACCGGCAACTATACCTACCTCGGCAGGGACAAACAATATAGCGATGAACCACTCCTGGGCCAGGTTCGCCATGCTCAGGGGGATGAACTCGCCCACCTCTCGTTTATTGCACCTGAATCATCGCTCGAAACAGGGGCACTGCACCCCCCTACTTGAGTATATAATTCAACAAATTGGTAAGCGAGGCGCTTTCCACCTACTGGCTGAAGTCGAGGAACTCACGCTTGCGTTTGAAAATCTACGTAAAGCGGGATTTGCACTCTACGTTCGCCAACGGATCTGGCAGTTCTCGGAAGAGGAGAAGCAAAGTGCCAACCCTTCTCACTGGCAAGAGATCTCGAGTCAAGATGTTATTGCAGTTCGCACTCTGTACAACACTCTGGTCCCTGGATTAGTCCAGCAAGTAGAATCCCTGCCTACAGACCGCATGAACGGCTTAGTGTATTATCAGGATGATGAGTTGCTGGCTTATGCAGAGATAAAATACGGCCAACGTGGGATCTGGGTCCAACCGTTTATCCATCCAGAAACTGATCAAGTGCCAGAGCGCTTAGATGATTTGATCTATAATTTACCCAACCGTCACGATCGACCGGTATACTTGTGCATTCGATCTTACCAATCCTGGTTAGAACATGCCTTGGAAGATATGAATACCGAAGCTGGTCCCCATCAGGCAGTTATGGTGAAACACCTGGCTGTAACCAAGAAAGTCCGCAGTTCATTTACACTCCCTGCTCTCGAAGGAGGACAGCAGGAGATCACTACTCCATTTACTAGATCGGAGAGCATCAAGTAATCTATGACACAACGTCGAATTACAGACGATTTGCAAGCCCTATTGGGTGTATTGCCGCCTCATATCACTAAGGCCGTCATCGAAGAGGACGACAGGGATAACCTCTTGGAGGTGATACTAGACCTGGGGAGGGTTCCAACCGCACGTTTCATCGATCGCGAAATCGTACTCAGCAAAGTTGAGGTGACGCGTGCTGACCTCGAATATGTGACCGGCCGCATTGGAGATTTTGACAGCGACAATCGTGCCGGGCTAGAGCGCACACTGCATCGTATCTCTGCTATTCGCAACCGCCGCAGCCATATCGTCGGGTTGACCTGCCGTGTTGGTCGAGCGGTATATGGTACGACAGATTTGATCAAGGACCTGATTGAAAGTGGCAAGGGTCTTCTGCTCTTGGGGCGTCCTGGTGTGGGAAAAACGACTCAACTGCGCGAGGCCGCCCGAATCCTGGCTGAATCTAAACGAGTTGTAATTGTCGATACCTCAAATGAAATTGGTGGCGATGGAGACGTTCCACACCCTGCGGTTGGTCGAGCCCGGCGGATGCAAGTCACGACACCTGCTCTACAACACGAAGTTATGATCGAGGCAGTCGAGAACCACAACCCAGAGGTGATCGTGATCGATGAAATTGGTCGCGAATTGGAAGCCGCTGCGGCCCGGACTATCGCAGAGCGCGGTGTGCAGCTAATAGGAACCGCGCATGGCAATACGCTCGAGAATCTGTTGCTCAACCCAACGCTTTCCGACCTTGTAGGCGGTATCGAATCAGTTACCTTATCTGACGAAGAGGCTCGCCGGCGAGGAACGCAAAAAACTGTCCTCGAACGGCGTTCCCCACCTACATTTGACGTGTTGATCGAGATCCAGACCCGCGACCGGTTGGCTGTCAATTACGATGTCGCTGAAGCCGTTGACGCTCTCCTGCGCAGTTATCCGCTGCCCCCAGAGGTCCGCACCCGGTCTGCTGAGGGAGAGATCCAAATTGAAAAAAGTAGTCCACCAAAAACAGCTCGCCAGGTAGCCAATACACGACAAGGCTATGGTCGTATGGCTAATAGTGGACCAAGGCGTCAGCGCCAACCAACGGGTGACCACCCCCCCCGGGAGGATGTAGCTGGAAGTCCATCGCCGGGACCTCCACTCCAAACCATGCGTATATATGCATACGGGGTGGCACGCAACCGATTGGTCCAGGCTACAAAACGATTGGGTGTACCTGTTCTGGTGGTGAAAGAATTTGGTGAAGCGGACGTGTTGGTCACTTTACGCTCTTATTACCGTAAACGCCAACGTCTGATTGTTGATGCAGAAAACCGTGGCATGCCGATTTATGTCTTGCGCTCTAACACGGTCAATCAAATGCAAAAATTTCTCAGCGATTTATTTAATATTTCGGGTGATTCAGGCGAAGAACAAACTGTTGAACGAGTCATGTCGGAGACTGAGGGCGCTATCAACGCCATATTAAACGGAGAACGTTGGGTTGAACTGCCCCCAGCAACTTCTTATATTCGCCGCCTTCAGCATGAGATGGCCCGCCAGGCAAACCTTACCTCTCATTCATACGGGAAAGAACCTTATCGTCGGGTTCGTATCTTCAGAGATTGAGAATGTTCATTACTCTTGAAGGACCGGATGGGAGTGGAAAAACCTCCCAGGTCACGCCCCTCTCAGATTTCCTTACTCAACAGGGTTATTCTGTCCTCATCACTCGCGAGCCAGGCGGTACCGCCATTGGTGACCAGGTCCGGCACATTCTCGGCGACCTAAAGAACACTAAAATGAATCCACGCACCGAAACGCTTCTCTTCTTATCTGCACGCGCCCAACTTGTGGAACAGGTAATCAAGCCTCATTTAGAGAATGACTACATTGTGTTGTGCGACCGCTATGCTGACTCCACCATGGCCTACCAGGGCTACGGGCACCAAAACGATTTAAATCAGATAAAAAACTTGATCAACTTCGCAACCGGAGGATTGAAACCAGAGCTAACCATATTATTGGATTTAGATGTGGAAGAAGGATTAAAACGGAAAGTGCAAGGGCGCGAATGGAACCGTCTCGATGCATACAGTTTAGACTTCCACCAGCGCGTGCGAAATGGATACTTAAAACTGGTAGGAGCTGAACCGGAACGTTGGGTGAAGATTGATGCCGGACAGCCTGCTGAGGTAGTCCAAGATGCTATTCAGCAAGTGGTGATCAGCAGGTTGAACGAGACCGTTCACACCTAGGAGTCACCTTAGGATATGGAGATTTATCACTCCAGCGTCACAGATCGGGGAAACCTCCACCGCCCATACCCCCTCCCTCGGACCCTAAATCCGGCATGGAATCCTCGATGTCTTCTGGGCTTTGTCCTGATTCTAAGCGGTCGATGACTTCATCGTACTCTGGGCCTAATTCCTCGTCCATCTCAGAACCCATCTGACGCATCATGCGTGCCAATCCTTTGGGATCATCCTCCAACCCAGCCAAATTTGATGGATCCGCCAAGTTTTCCAATCGACTTTCTTCAGAACGGGCAAACCGGATGCGACCAATCTGCCGCTGCACATCTTCGCTGTTACAATAGGCACAACGCACGCTTTGTACCCCATATTCTTCATAAGATAGGTATACTTCAAAGCGGCGTTTACATTCCGAACACCGATATTCATAGTTTGGCATAAACTCACCTCCCGAAGAAAATTACCGGCTGATAATTATACCCTCCTATAAAGCCTTTAGAAAAATGAACATTGATAACTATTCTAGCCCCCATTTACAACCTGAACCATTATTAATCGTCATTTCTGGACCATCTGGCGTCGGAAAAGACAGCGTGATCAAACGGATGAAAACTCGCCATCTGCCGTTCCACTTCATTGTCACAGCCACAACGCGCCCTCGCCGCGAAGAGGAAGTGCACGGCGTAGATTATTTCTTCGTATCTTATGACGAATTCAATGAAATGATTAAGAACGAAGAACTCTTAGAGCACGCCATAGTTTATGGAGACCAAAAGGGCATACCAAAAGAACAGGTCCGCCAGGCATTGGAAACCGGAAAAGACGTGGTCATGCGTATCGATATACAGGGAGCTGAAACTATCCGCCAGATTTGTCCGCAGGCCTTGCTCATATTTTTAACCACCCAGAATGAGGCGGAGATGGTTGAGCGCTTGAAACTGCGCAAGACTGAGACTAAGGAAGGTTTGACCGTACGTATCGCTACCGCCCGCCAGGAGCTCAAACGGATCAAGGAATTCGATTATGTGGTGATCAACCGCGATTGCCACCTTGACGAGGCGGTGGAAGCCATCCTGGCGATCATTAAAGCTGAACATCATCGCGCCATCCCCAGAAAGGTGACCTTGTGACCCAAGAACCCAATAATCCAGATTATCCACCCTCTTCCACATACCCTGAATATCCCCGAGGTGAACCACCTCAAACTCCAGCACCTGAGCAGAGAGTTGCTATCAGCACGCCTACCGGTCGACCATATGTCACCTACACCCTGATGGGTATAAATATCATCATCTTTTTATTGCAATTCGCTGGGGAATATTTGCTTGGTTTCGATTTGGTTGCAAGGGTAGGACTAAAGGTAAATGAGCTGATCATGCAGGGTCAATATTGGCGCTTGGTCACCCCGATGTTCTTGCATGGTTCCATTCTCCATCTAGGCTTTAATATGTACGCGCTGTATATTTTCGGGCCTGGATTGGAGCGTTACTACCGGCATGGTCGTTTCCTGCTGTTGTTCTTGCTGGGTGGTTTTGCCGGAAATGTGTTTTCCTTCATGTTTTCGGCCTCCCCTTCCCTGGGCTCTTCCACAGCCATCTTTGGGTTGTTAGGCGCAGAAGGGGTTTTTCTATTCCGGAACCAAAAAGTACTTGGGGGGGTAGCCCGACGGGCGCTCAACAATATTATCATGATCGCCATCGTTAACTTTATGATCGGCTTGTCTCCCGGGATCGACAACTGGGGTCATATGGGAGGTCTGATCGGTGGAACGATCTTTGCCTGGATCGGCGGTCCGATCCTTAAAGTTAAAGGTATCTATCCCGATTTAAGAGTAGAAGACATTACCGAGACCAGGGAAGTGGCCCTGGCAGCGCTGGTTGATATCTCGCTCTTTGGATTCCTGGCTTTTGGAACAATATTCTTGTGGGGAAGTTAATTGGATTCAGGCTGTCGAAGTTAAATCATCCCAAGGTCAGGTGAAATTCGGTGCACGTTTTTCGAGGAACGCCTGCAAACCTTCGCTAGATTCCGGTCCGCTTCCAGCGATATCCTGGATATACGCTTCGTAATCCAGCACCTGCTCCAGATTCGGGAAAAGGGCTTTATTAAACTCACGCTTGGTTAATCCCATCGCGCTCAACGGACCGCGGGCGAGTTCAGCAGCCCAATTTTGAGCCTGGTCAGCGAGCTGCGCAGCTGGTGCCAGTCTATTGACCAGCCCCCATTCAAGGGCTTGCTGGGCCGTTATAGGCGCATTCGTGAAGGCAAATTCAGCAGCCCGACCTGACCCAATCAATTTTGGCAAGAACAACGATACTCCTGAGTCGAGGGTTAAGCCAACCCCAAGGAAACCGACCGTAAATTCTGCATCCTCAGCTGCGATACGGAGATCGCAGGCCAGTGCGACACCTAAAGATGCTCCTGCCACCGCGCCGTTAATCCTCGCGATTACCGGCTTCTGCAATGCACGGATCTGTAGGATCAGAGGGTTGAACGTTCGTACTAAATGACCCCGGAAGGATTCTCCCTTTGCCCGATTGACTTCCTTTAAATCGTGCCCAGTGCTGAAGTATTTGCCTTTCCCGGTCAGAAGCACACAGCGAATCCGGTCATCATGTGCGGCATCCTTAAAAGTCGTCCGGATAGAGGCGATCATTTTCATCGTGAAGGCATTGACTTTTGGATGATCGAGGGTAATGGTTAAGACTCCATCTTTTAACTCTGTTTGCATAAGATCTGAGGCGTACATAGAATCTCCTATCCTTAAAGCGGGGTCCAATACATCACAGGTTGAAATTAGGGAAAAGAAAAGAGGCGGAAAACATTTGCCTTCCGCCTCAAGGTTCTGAAATTAATATTGATGTGTGAGCCTGTCTCAAGGTGACCTATCAGTGAAATCTGAATCACCATCCTCGCTATCGCCTAAATCGTCATCATACCCAAACTGCAGTTCAACGCTATCATCCGTGAGCCGCACCCATAAAATCAGCATGTGACCCTCATCGGTTTCGAGATAACGGGCCGCGACGATCGGGGCTTGCTCTTGTAATCCATCAGAGTTGCGGTACTCGAGTTCTATCGGTGCTTGGTGACGCCAGGCGCGATGGCAGCGCTCGACGAGCGCAGGACCGTTGAAAGTCCTCAGACGAGTCATAACGATTTCACCCAAGCTTGGGCTCTCATTTAATCCCAACACCCAACCCTCATCGACGGCTTCAAAGGTCGGCGGAGGGCCTTCTATGATCGTTATTTTGTCGTCCATTTCATATACCAAAACACTCAATTAGCAAAAAATTTACCTTTAGAGAGGCAATCATACCATGATTAATCATAGCACATCATTTGGCCTGAGAGATATAACAATATTCTTATGCAGGATTAATTTACCTTTATAAACGCTTCAGAACAGCTATCAAATTCGCAGGGTATAATTTACTTTATCATGCACAAACTGGTAATTCTGATCGAGCAGCTTGAAAACGATGCACAATTTGATGAGATGTGGCCTGAATTTCTACACATTTCAGAGCGTATGCCTGGTCTCAAAAAGGAAGCAACCAGTCGCGTCGAGAGCATCCTATATGGTAATTACCAACCCACCTTCATGCATGAAATATTCTTTGATTCATTGCACGATCTTCATCAAGCGATGAGTTCCCCAGAAGGCAGAATAGCTGGAGAGCTGCTGCAACGGATGACAAACGGTCGCATGAGCCTTTTTATTGTAGATCACAAAGAAGACGATATCGGAAATATCCGTGGTTATCAACAAAATGAGAGCGATGAGCGAGAACCACCCACTTAGTCCAGCGGACCTGGAAGAATTCATGCAGGAAAATGACATCCCCGGGGAAATCCTCCACCTGGATGTCCCAACACCTACCGTGATAAGCGCAGCCCAAGCCGTGGGCACAGATCCGGAAAACATTGTTAAATCGATCCTATTCTTTGTTGAGCGCCAATCTGTTTTGACCATCACCTGCGGCCCTGCATTCGTCGAACGCCGGGCGATCTCAGCCTATTTCAAGATAGGCAGGAAACGGGTTAAACTGGCTGATCCGGATAGAGTGTTAGAGGAAACTGGTTATCATGTTGGAGCCATGCCTCAATTCGGTCACCATCTCCCTCTACGCACTTTGATCGATAAACGTGTCTTAGGTAAAGACCACATCTATGCCGGTGGTGGTTCAGATCAAACCCTGCTGCGCATTGCCCCACAAGCGATTTTAACTGTAACCCAGGCTGATATTTTAGACCTGCTCAATCCACCAGACCCGAACCCAAAAAACCAGATAGGTTGATCTAGTATGCGCTCTGAAAGGAAGATCAGCCCTGTGGCGCGCTACATTCTATTCATCGTGCTCGTCTTGGTGCTGGTGGCAGGCTACCAGGCCTACCGCTGGTACGCAAATCAGGGCAGGCGAGCACCACTTGTGCTGGCCTGGCTGCGCAACCCGCGCGCCAATCCTGAATGGATGATCACTGCTGGTGAACGCTGTAGGGGGGCTCCTTTTGTGATGCCGACTACTGGTTTCGTCGGTTTCCTGTGGGGAGATTCTTTCCGTCCGGGTCATAACCACCAGGGCTTAGATATCTTTGGTGGTGGTGAGCTCAATCAGACTCCCGTGATGGCTGCGTACCCTGGCTACCTATCGCGATCACCGGATTGGAAATCAGCGCTGATAATTCGAGTTCCTGATGACCCCCTCCAACCTAGCCGGCAAATATGGACATACTACACCCACATGGCCGATGCGCAGGGCAACTCGTACATCTCCTCCCAATTCCCATCTGGCACCAGCGAGGTGTACGTCGAAGCCGGCACGCTCTTAGGCTACCAGGGGAACTTCTCGGGTGACCCATACAACCCGGTTGGAATCCATTTGCACTTTTCAATTGTCAAAGACGACGGGCAGGGAAAATTCCTCAACGAATTAGAGATCGAAAACACCCTCGATCCATCTCCCTACCTGGGTTTGCCGGTCAATGCCAGTCGGAATAACGGGGAGATCCCCATCTGCCCACAAGATGTTAGTTCATCTTGAGCATCTAATGAGAGCATCCGCTTCGAAAACGAGCCAATCAATTTTCACTTCCATCAAGAGGTAAATATGGACTTCACCAATAAAGTTGTTCTGGTCACCGGCGCAGGGAGAGGCATTGGCCGGGCGATCGCAGAAACCTTCGCCGCCCACGGTGCTCGAGTGGCTGCCAACGACATCTCACCGGACAATCTCCACCAAACCGTCCAACGTATTTCACAAGCCGGTGGCACGGCCAAAGATTACGTAATAGATGTGGCAAAAAAAATGCCTGTCCAGGCTATGGTGGAGCAAATTCTCGATGAGTGGGGGCGGATCGATATTTTAATCAATAATGCCGGTGTTGAACCCCACGCCCCATTGCTGAATTTAGATGCCTGGGATTGGCAGCGCACCTTAGATGTGAACTTGAGCGGCCCATTTTTCACCATGCAAACGGTAGGCCGGGTCATGAAAACACAGGAAAGTGGTGTGATGCTCAACATCGCTTCCATAGCTGGGCGTGCCCACGGGCTCAAAGACCGCTCCGCATATGTGGCCAGCAAAATGGGCTTGATCGGGTTGACCCGCGAAGCAGCTCGCGAGCTGGCAGCTTATAACATTCGCGTCAATGCAGTTTGTCCGGGTGTGATCGAAACAGAGATGACCGCAGAGTTACGCCAGAATCAAGAGATGATGACCAGATGGTTGGATGATATCCCCCAAAGTCGGCTCGGCCAACCGCAGGATGTAGTCAGCCTGGTGATGTTCTTATGCAGCGACGACGCCGGGTACATCACCGGTCAGGCGATCAATGTTGATGGCGGAAAAGTGATGAATTAGCTCCGTTCATCCTTTCAAAAAAAGTTAGTACAAATCCATTCTCGTCCAGGAGATCATAATGTCCCCCTATACAACGATAGTAGCAGAAACTCATCAACGGGTTGGGCTGATCCGGCTCGACCGGCCCAGGGCGTTCAATGCGCTCAACAGCACGATCCTCGCCGAATTGAATACTGCGCTGAAAGACTACGACCTTGACCCTGGTATCGGCGCCATGGTGATCACCGGTAACGAGCGCGTGTTCGCTGCCGGAGCTGATATCAAAGAGATGTCCGCGGTCTCTGCCGTTGAGATGCTCCAGGGAGATCATATTTCCGCCTTCGACGACATCATGAAGATCAAAAAACCGGTCATCGCCGCGGTCTCCGGCTGGTGCCTGGGAGGGGGAAACGAGCTGGCCATGTCCTGCGACATGATCGTCGCCTCTGAGACGGCTCAATTCGGTCAGCCGGAGATCAACCTGGGTGTGATCCCCGGCGCTGGCGGCACCCAACGCTTGACCCGCGCGGTGGGTAAAGTCATAGCCATGGAAATGGTGCTCAACAACCGCACCTTGAACGCTGAAGAAGCGCTTGATTTCGGGCTGGTTAACCGGGTCGTACCGGTGGAAAGGTATCTAGACGAGGCGCTGGCGCTGGCGGGTGAGATCGCAGCCAGGGCACCGTTAGCCATACGTCTGGGCAAAGAAGCCGTCAATAACGCCTTCGAGTCAACCCTCAGCGATGGGCTGGCGGATGAGCGGCGCGCTTTCTACTTCCTGTTCGCCAGCCAGGATCAAAAAGAGGGCATGCAGGCTTTTCTTGAAAAAAGAGATGCGGAATGGAAGGGTAAGTAAAGCACTCAGCTGCAGGGCATATTTCTTGCATCCTTCGGGGAAAATTAGAACTTGGAGAAGAAATATGAGTGGTATCGTTGTTTTTCTAATCGCTATCGTGCTCGGGGTGATGTTGGTATTGACGCTGGAAGCATTATTCGGTGATGGGGGCGAAGCATCCTGGAAACGCAGGAAATCTTAGACGATTCATACGAAAATCCGATCTTACACAAGAGCATTAACCGCGCACGCTGAGTTCGGGAAGAGTCATTTCAATAATAGATTCTAATCATTTGCCCGCTCTCGGAGGTATTGATTTGGTGTTTAATTAAGATATGTACCATCCACTCAAATATGCGAGAGTTGAGCAAGAGCGCCGTTTCTTATTGAAAACCTTTCCCGAGGACTTTAATCCAGATAACCCGTTCCTAAGGATCATTGATCACTATATCTCGGGTACCAGGTTACGTCTACGCCGCATGGAATCTCCATCGGGGGAAACACTTGTGTTCAAACTGGGTCAAAAATACCGGGCGTCTGGTCAGAAAGCCCATCAAAGGACAATGACCAACATCTACCTGACTGAAGGAGAGTATCAGACTTTGGCTGTCATAGGTTGTTCAT
>PVMS01114356.1_pt1 | contig 17114 bp, 11 predicted proteins | sample 1853461 | NCBI WGS metagenome assembly PVMS01 (sample SAMN08582032, study PRJNA380276) | Marine sediment metagenome, whole genome shotgun sequencing project. | isolation source: ocean sediment barecode stripped | collected 2017 | reverse complement strand
GGTCAACGGCAACTTGATGATCATCGGCGTCGAGGGAGGTGTGGAAGCGGAGACCGTCAACGGGAACATCGTTGTCCGCGAAGGCGCGGGTGAGGCATCGCTCTCGACGGTCAACGGCGACATCGAGCTCCACGCCGATCGTTTCGGCTATGGTGAGAGCATCGACCTGGAATCCGTCAATGGCGCACTCGACCTTTACCTGGCCGCCTCGGCCGGAGCCGAGATCCGTGCCGAGTCACTCAACGGAACGTTGCGCAACGATTTTGGGATCGAGGTCCGCAAGGGCAAGTATGTCGGATTGGATCTGAAGGGGAGCATCGGCGGCGGTGGCCCGAGTGTCAACTCGGAGACCGTCAACGGATCCATCACCGTGCACAGCTTCTGATCGACGAATCCATCCGAAGACGGGGGCCCCGCTGCCGCGCAGCGGGGCTTCTAGTCGGTTTTTCGGTTGGCGGACGGCGCATTCGTCTTGACCCGGTCTCGTGTCGGAGTACAATGAGCCAACGTGAAGAAAGAGGACGGACATTCGGCCACCAGGCGCTTTCGCTCCGCATCCGCGTACGAGAGCCTGGTCGGTTTTTCGCGCGCCGTGCGCCGGGGATCCCGCATCTCGGTCTCTCTAACGGCGCCCATCGACAGCGACGGTGAGACGGTCGAGGGTGACGCGTACGTGCAGGCCGTACGGTGCTTCGACATCATTCTCGAGGCCGTGGAGGCGCTCGACGGGACCCGTGAAGACGTGGTGCGAACGAGGATGTACATCTCCGATGCCTCGAACTGGGACGCGGTCAGTCGCGCCCACGGCGAGTTCTTTCGTGACATCTATCCGGCGTCGACGTTGGTCATCGTGAGGGAGCATCTCGATCCCCGCTGGCAGGTCGAGATCGAGGCCGAGGCCGAGGTGCTCACCTGAGTCCGGCGATAGCTGATCCCGAGTCGGCGCCCGATTCTGCGACAGCCATCCCGCCGATCTTGTCCAGTGTGCGGACATGTTTTTTGGCGTGATATACTCCATCCATCACGGTGGATGACTCCCTTCTGGCCTCACATGACAGCCACGCCGGACCCCGAGGCGGATGGGTAGTGTGACGAAATGTGGCCACGAGCGCACCCGGGCGACCCGCGCATGGGAGTCTCATGAACAACCTTCCGCGCCTTCTCCTCATCGACGAGGACCCGAGCGATCAAAGGCTTGCCTCGCTGGTGCTGAAGGGCGAGCTCGGGAGATTGGAGATGGAAGCGGTTGGGACGGCGGCCGAGTTCTCGGGCGCCCTCGCCGCGGGCCGATTTGGTCTCGTGATCACCGAAGCACGGTTCTCGTGGGGCGACGGGTTGGAAGTCATCCGTTTGGTACGCGAGGTGCGGCCCAATTGTCCGGTGATCCTCTTCACGAACGAGACCGGACAGGAGCTCTGGAGCGAGACCTTGCGTCTCGCCGTCGACGGCTACGTCGGCAAAAACTCCGACGGTTTCGTGCGTCTTCCGGCCGTCGTGCGAGCCGTTTTCTTTCGCACCCGACGCAAGGCGGTGGCGAGCTCTCGCGACGCACCCTACCGGCGTCTGGTGGAGACACTGCCGGTGGGGGTGTTCGTGGCCACTCTCGAGGGAGAGATCCTCGAGGCCAACCCCGCCCTCGCATCCATGCTCGGGCTCTTCGATCCCGAGGAGGTGGCGTGGTCGACCTTCCCCGACCTCATGGTCGACTCCTCGGCCGCCGACGCCTGGCGGACCCGGATGGCGTCGGCCCGATACGTGGGCAACCTCGACGTCCAGCTGCGTCGGGCCGACGACGACCTGATGTGGGCGCGGGTCTCATCGTGGGTGGTGGAGGACGCCGGGTCGGGGATGCGGCACATTCAGGGAACGGTGGAGGATACCGGCGATTTTCACGCGGCGCAGGAGGAGCTGTCGGTTCGATCCGAGGCCCTCACCACCTCCAACGAAGAGCTCGAGCAGTTCGCCTACGTCGTGTCTCACGACCTCCAGCAACCGTTGAGCGTGGTTTCGAGCTACCTCGAGCTCCTCGGCGACAGCGTTCGCCCACGGCTCGAAGGCGAGGAGGAGACATACCTCGACCGGGCTGCGGCAGCCGCTGTGAAGGTGCAGGAGATGGTCGACGCAGTGCTCGGCTACGCTCGGATCGACACCTGCGGAGGAGAGTTTCTGCAGGTCGACCTCAACGAGGTATTGGAAGGTGTCAGGGACGCACTGTGGAAGGAGATTACCTGCGCCAAGACCGAGATCACCAGCGACGTATTGCCGATCGTAATGGCCGACAAGGCGCAGATGGAGCAGCTGCTGGGCAATCTGATCTCGAACGCGCTCAAGTTCTCCGGCAAGGGCCCCGTACAGGTCCACCTGGCGGCGGAGGAACGGGAAACGGAGTGGCTGGTTTCGGTTCGCGACGGGGGTATCGGGATCGACCCGGAGGCCGCCGACCGCATCTTCGTCATGTTCCAGCGGCTGCACACGGAGAAGGAGTACCCGGGAACCGGAATCGGCCTCGCGATCTGCAAACGAATCGTCGATCGCCACGGCGGTCGCATCTGGGTGGAATCGCAGCCGGAGCGCGGGGCGGCGTTTTACTTTACAATTCCGAGGAGGCCGGCTGCCGCCGAGGGGTAGTCGGCGTGACAGGAGGGGTGCATGGCGGTTGAACTGGGTCGCACGGAGCTTCGGCGACAAGAGCTGGTGCGGGTGCTCTTGGTCGAGGACTGCCCCGACCACGCTGCTCTGATCTGCACCAAGCTCAAGAAGGCGACGCGCCTCCAGACCGAGATCACACACGTCGACCGGCTGTCGAACGGTCTCCAGCTGATTGCCGACGGCGGCTTCGATGTGGTTCTGCTCGACTTCTCGTTGCCCGATGGATTCGGCATCGACACCTTCCGGCGTGTCCACGAGGCTGCTCCCAGGTTACCGATCATCGTCCTCACCAGCCTCGATGACAACGAACTGGCCGTACAGGCAGTGCGTGAAGGCGCACAGGATTATCTGATCAAACGCGAGGCGGACACCCGCCTGCTGGTCCGTTCAATTCTCTATGCCATCGAACGTCAGAGTGGGGAGGACGCTCTCCGTGACTCGGAGGAGCGTTACGCGCTGGCGGTGCGCGGTGCCAACGACGGCCTCTGGGACTGGGATCTCGAGGCCGACGTCGTGTTTTTTTCGCCACGATGGAAGTCGATGCTCGGGTTCGGAGTCGAGGAGGTCGGAGACAGCCCGCGCGAGTGGATCGACCGCATCCATCCCGACGATCGGCCGCCGTTTCGCCGCCACCTCGACGCCCACCTTGCGGGTGCCTCCGAGCAGCTCGAGTTCGAGCATCGGATGCGCAACGCCGCCGGCGAGTACCTGTGGGTGCTGGCGCGAGGGGTTGCGGTGCGCGACGAAAACGGCAAGCCGTACCGCATGGCCGGTTCGCAGACCGACATCACGGCGCGCAAGCGGGCCGAGCACCAGCTCCAGCATGACGCCCTGCACGACGGGCTGACCGGGCTCGCGAACCGGGTGCTCTTCATCGATCGTCTATCGTGCGCCCTGGCGGACCTGCAGAGGCGCGCTGCACCCCACTTCTCGGTCCTCTTCTTCGACCTCGATCGTTTCAAGAACGTCAACGACAGCCTTGGCCACGCTATTGGTGACAAGCTCCTTCTCGGCATCTCGCGCCGCCTCGAACACTTCCTGCGTCCGGGGGACACAGTCGCTCGGCTTGGCGGCGACGAGTTCGCCATCCTCATCCACAGGGTGGAGGACGCCAGCGGCGCGATCCACGTCGCCGACCGCGTCCAGGAAATTCTCAGCATGAATTTCTCGATCGATGGCCATGACGTGATGGTCACGGCGTCGATCGGAATCGCCCACAGCTCCACCGGTTACACCAATCCGGAGGAGATCCTGCGCGATGCCGATATCGCCATGTACCGCGCCAAGGCGGGGGGCAAGGCGCGGTACGAGATCTTCGATCGCGAAATGCATCAGAGTGCGGTCGCGTTGCTCAAGCTCGAGACCGAGCTTCGCCGTAGCGTTCACCGCGGTGACTTCATCATGAACTACCAGCCGATCGTGTCGCTCACCAACGGGGGAGGCATCGTCGGTTTCGAGGGGCTGGTGCGGTGGCAGCATCCCGAACGCGGCATCGTGACGCCGACTCATTTCATCGCCATCGCCGAGGAGACCGGGCTCATCGTACCCCTCGGATGGTGGGTGGTACGCGAGTCCTGCAAACAGACGCGTCTCTGGCAGGAGCAGTTCCCCTCTGAACCGCCGCTGTGGATCAGCGTCAACATGTCGGGCAAGCTCTTCATGAAGTCCGAAATGGTTGATCAACTTCTGGGCATCCTCGAAGAAACGGGTCTCGAGCCGAAACACCTCCGGATCGAGGTCACCGAAAACGTGATCATGGACCACGCGGATCTCGCGATTCGCAATCTGATGGAGCTCCGAGCCCTGGGTGTCCAGCTCTCGATCGACGACTTCGGAACTGGCTACTCGTCGCTCAGCTACCTCCAGCGCTTCCACTACGACCAGCTCAAGATCGATCGCTCCTTCGTCTCCCAGCTCGGCTCTCCGGGGGAATCGCGGGCCATCGTCGAGACCATTCTCAACCTCGCCAACAACCTCGGCATCGGTGTCGTGGCCGAAGGCATCGAGACCGCCGATCAGGTTGATCGTCTGCGCAAAATGCAGTGCCCGCACGGCCAGGGTTTCTGGTTCTCACGCCCGCTGACGGTCCCGGCGGCGGAAGAGCTCATCGCCTCAGCACCAACCTGGTAGCGCGCCCTTCGGGCGCGCAGTTTTGAGTGTTGAGTTATGAGTTTTGAGTTACGGACGCCCTTCGGGCGCGCAGTATTGAGTTCTCAGTTTGGAGTTATCGGTCCAGGCGAGGTTTTCCAATGATGGTGGATGAGAAACTCTCAACTCTAAACTCTCAACTCAAAACTTGTTGACTGCTGTTCGAATCCCTCACACATCGCCGATCCGTACCGGTTGCCTCCGTGCTCCCCACGTGCCCGGGGGGCCGTCGAAACGGCCGGCGCACTGGGTGCCGCATCCGAGGCACCTGCCGTCGTCGTCCAGGTTCCAGGTGCTGAGCAGGTACCAGTCGCGACCGATCAGCAGCTCGCCGCAGTTGTGGCAGTAGGTGCTGCCGCCTTTCGGGTCGACCACGTTGCCGGTGTAGGCGTAGCGGACGCCGTTTTCGAGCGCAACGCGGCGGGCGCGGCTCAGGGTCTCGGGCGGTGTGGGTGGCCGGTCCTTCATCTTGAAGTCGGGGTGAAAAGCGGTGAAGTGCATGGGCACGTCGGGACCGAGGATTTCCACCACCCATCGGGTCATCTCGTCGATCTCGGCCTCCGAGTCATTTTCCCCCGGGATGAGAAGGGTCGTGAGCTCGATCCACACATCGGTCTCCCGCACCAGGTACTCGAGGGTGTCGAGGACCGGTTGCAGCTCACTGCCGCACAGCCTTTTGTAGAAGCGTTCGGTAAAGGCCTTGAGATCGACGTTGGCGGCGTCCATGTGTGAGAAGAACTCCTCCCGCGGCTCGGGGCAGATCTCCCCGGCGGTGACCGCCACCGTGGCGATCCCCAGCTCGCGGCAGGCGACCGCCACATCGACCGCATACTCGAGAAAGATCACCGGGTCGTTGTAGGTAAAGGCAACGCTGCGGCTGCCGGTGGAGGAGGCGGCGCGGGCGATCGCCTCGGGCGACGCGGCGTCGGCCAGGGTGTCGTACTCGCGCGACTTCGAAATCGACCAGTTCTGGCAGAAGCGGCAGGCGAGGTTGCAGCCGGCGGTGCCGAAGGAAAGCACCCCGGTTCCGGGGTAGAAGTGGTTGAGCGGTTTCTTTTCGATCGGATCGACGCAGAAGCCCGACGAGCGACCGTAGGTCGTGAGGACCATGCCGTCATCAACGTTCTGCCGCACGAAGCAAAAGCCACGCTGGCCTTCCTTGAGCTTGCACAGACGGGGGCACAGCTCGCACAGTACCCGCCCGTCATCGAGCGTGCGCCAATAGCGGCCGGGGACCACGGTGTTCACGGTATCTCCTCACACCATTGATGGTTCCGCGCGGCGTGGATGTCAAGCTTGGCAACAGCCAGAAATTCGGAATTCAGAACTGATGTGCTATCGGGGCACTGAATATGACCAGGCCGTGGTGTTGCCGGACTCGAAGCCATCCGCGAATATGAGGATCCCAACTCTCACCGAGACGATCGTATCTGCGGAATGAGACGACGCGTCTTCGGAACGGTAGACGAACGTGTCGGTCCCGGAAAAGCCGCTGGCAGGCGTGTAGACGAATGAACCGTCGGGATCGAGGTTCAGATTTCCGTGCTGTGGAGCCTGTACCAGGGTTGCGGTGAGAGAGTCACCGTCGGCATCGGAGTCGTTGCCCAGCACCCCCGGGGCGGGCACGCTGAGTGCCGTGTCCTCCAGCGTGAGGTAATGGTCGACCGTAGCAACGGGAGGATCGTTTACCGGTGTGACCTCGAGGTTTACGAGGGTCACCGCCGAGCTCTGGAGGCCGTCGCCGGCCACGTAGGAGAAGGTGTCGGTGCCGACGTAGTTGCCCGCTGGGGTGTAGACGAACGAGCCGTCGGGATCGAGGTTCACGGTTCCGTTCTGTGGAGCCTGTACCAGGGTTGCGGTGAGAGAGTCACCGTCGGCGTCGGAGTCGTTGTCCAGCACCCCCGGGGCAGGCACGCTGAGTGTCGTGTCCTCGGGCGTGCTGTAGGCGTCGTCGTTGGCCACTGGGCGGGAGTTGGGTGGCACCACGCCAAACGGCGTGAAGACGGTGATCTCGTCGTATTTGACCCAGGTGCCGGGATACCCTTGGCCGCCGAAGCAGTAGATCAGATGGGTCGTCGAGTCCTCGACGCAGGGCAGGAACGCGCGTCGGGAGGGCAACCGCAGGCCTTCGATGCTCAGGGTGTCACCCGCCGGATCGTACTTGACGATCTGATCAAAGAAGTCGATCTCGTCGTTGATCGACACCATGTGGTTGTAACCCCCGAAGCAGTAGATATGGTGGTTGAGCGAGTCCTCGGCGCAGCCCAGGGCTTCCCGCCCGGGATACGGCAGCATCGCGCTGCGGCTCGCCACCCCGTGTGTCGCCGGGTCGTACTCCACGATTTCCCGGAAGTATGGTGGTCCGCCCCACCGATAGCCACCGAAACAGTAGATCTTGTGGGTCGAGCTGTCCTCGGCGCAGGCCAGATCGCTGCGCGCCTGCGGCAGAACTTCGGACATCGTAGTCAGTGTGTCGGTTGAAGGATCGTACTCGAGAATTTCGTCGAAGACGACGCTCTGGCTAACCATTCCGCCGAGACAGTAGATGCGATGGGTGGCGGAGTTTTCGACACACGCCAACCGGTTTCGGGCCCTTGGCAGGCTGGCCGATGTGCTCGTGAACGCATCCGCGATCGGGTCGTACTCGAGGACCGAGGTCGCCGATGTTCCGCCGCCGAAACAGTAGATTCGATCGGTCGATGTGTCGGCCGCGCAGGCGATGCCGAACAGCCCGCCCGGCAGCGTCTCGTTTCGCGTGACGATCGCGTCGGTCGTGGGGTCATACTCGGCGATCTCGTTCTCGTCGTCGCCGCCACCGAAGCAGAAGACGTGACGATTGCTGGTCGCGGTGCAGGTCAGCCGACTCGCCTCCCAGGGCAGCGTTGCCGACGCGACCGGAATCACGTCACAGGTCAGACCCTCGTCGACCGAGCCGTTGCAGTCATTGTCGTAGCCGTCGCAGTCCTCGATCTTGCCGGGATAACAGAAACGACCGCACCGCGAGGTATCGTCATCGCAGTCGCTGCCGCCGCAAGCGGCGTCGAAGTAGTAGTCGTCGTCGCGATCCGGGCACACCGGCACACCGGTCGATCCGGGCGTGAACTCGACGATCTCGTCGATCGACACCACGTTGCGGCTGCCGCCGCTGCAGAAGATGGTTTGGGTCGCCGAGCTGTCGACGCACGAGAGCCCGTACCGGCCCGTGGGCAGGGTCTCCGGCATGACGGTGAGCTGATCGGCGACCGGGTCGTACGAGTAGACCTCCGAGACGTAGGCAACCGACTGGATCTGACCTCCAAAGCAGTAGAACCGTCCCATGGCCGGGTCCTCGGCACACGACAGATCGGTGATTTTTGAAGGGAAGATGGCGCCGCGGGTTGTGAGCGTATCGCTGGACGGGTCGTAGGCGAGAATCTGGTTCAGCTTGCCATCCGCGTCCTTGCCACCGAAGCAGAACAGGTCGTGGGTGCTCGACCGCTGGTCGCAGGACAGCCCCCACCTTCCGGTTGGCAGAGTCGCGGCCATCACCGTCACCGAATCGGTTGCCGGGTCGTAGGCGACGACGCTGGCGGAGGAGGTCGGGCTGGCTCCACCGAAACAGTAGATGCGGTTGGACGAGCTGTCCTCGGTGCACGCCATGTCCGAGTTGGGGCTCGGCAGGGTTGCCGACATCACGCGGGTCGAGTCGGTCGCGGCGTCGTACTCGATGATGTCGTCGTAGACATACGAGGTGGTTATGCCCCCGACGCAGTTGTCACCGTCCCACTGGGTGCACAGGAAGTCCTGGGCGCGGCCACCAAAGCAGTAGATGAGGCCGGACGAGCTGTCCTCGGCACAGGCGAGACCGCTGCGACGCGAAGGCAGCACAGCTGTCTTGGCGACGGCCGTGTCGCCGACCGGGTCGTACTCGACGATGAGATCCGTCTCGGGCGCGTTGGTCGATACTGTGTCGACGCCGCCGAAACAGTAGATTCGCTTGCTGTCGGTGCGCTCGGTGCAGGCGTGGTTGGAGATGATCGTCGGGTAGGTTGCTGAACGGGTGGTGAGGCTCTTGGTGGAGCGTGCTCCCGGCCCGTTGTCGAGCTGTGGAGCGGGGTGTTGGATGACGACTCGCTCAGCGGGCGACACGGCGAGCGAGGTCGTGGTCGCGCCGCAGAGACCGAAGACGATCAGGCAACATCGAGCGGCCGACGTGCGAGGCCAACGTTCGAAAGCCATTCCATCCCTTAGGCGTCGACCGATACCGGCCCGGACCTCCCCGAAGGCGGAGGTTCCAGATCCGCTTCGGGAGAGCTGTGACGACGCCTGCCTTCCTCGCTATCGAGTATTTCACGAAAGGAATGGCCGAAGGGTGACCACCGTCACCGCGGGGTCGCCGGCTGTACCGCGACCACCGGTTGAACTCGGTCTCGTCCGGTCAACGCGAACGACACGCCGGCTGTGGGCTTTGTCGGGTGGGCGGGCGGCCATCCGAATTGCTGACGGCCTTCGGCCGTCGCGAAGCACCGTCGCCAGCGCGTGGCTCATGGCCTCCTCTCCTTCGGATGAGGCCTGAGCTCACTGCCCTGCCGCCGGCGGTTTCCGAGTTCCGAATTCAGCCAACGGCTGGAAGCAGCTTCCCGCTGACTTCCCCGAACCCGATCCGAATTCCGTCTGCCTCGCAATGTCCGCGCATGAGGACCGTGTCGCCATCGGCCAAAAACTTCCGCTCCTCGCCGTTCGCTAGCTCGATGGTTTCGGTGCCGCGCCAGCTCAGCTCGAGCATGGAGCCGCGCTCGTGTTTGTCGGGGCCACTGATGGTTCCCGAACCCAGAAGATCGCCCGGCTGCGCGTTACAGCCGCCCGAGGTGTGGTGGGCGAGCTGCTGGCAGATGCTCCAGTACATGTACTTGAAGTTCGAGGTTGCGATGGTCTCGGGCGCGTCCATCTTCTCCGACTGCAGCAGCACCTCGAGGGAGATGTCGTAGGCGCAGTCGCCGGGGTTCTTCAGATAGTCGAGTGGCTCGGGGTCGTCCTGGGTCGGGCCGGCACAACGGAAGGGCTCGATCGCCTCCATGGTCACTACCCACGGCGAAATCGAGGTGCCGAAGTTCTTACCCAGGAAGGGGCCCAACGGAACGTACTCCCACTTTTGGATGTCACGTGCCGACCAGTCATTGACCAAAACCATGCCGAAGATGTGCTCGGCCGCCTCGTCGATCGGAATGGGCTCACCGAGGGCGTTGCCGGGCCCGACAAAAAAGCCCATCTCGAGCTCGAAATCCATCAGCCGGCTCGGTCCGTAGCTTGGGCTGTCGGCATCGTCGGCCTTGGTCTGGCCCATTGGCCGGCGGATGTCGGTGCCGCTGACGACCACCGAGCTGGCGCGGCCGTGGTAACCGACCGGAAGGTGGAGCCAGTTTTCCTGGAGCGCGTTGTCGGGTCCGCGAAACATGGTGCCGACGTTGGTGGCGTGCTCGCGCGAGGAGTAGAAGTCGGTGTAGTCGCCGATCGTCGCCGGCAGCAGCATCTCGACCGATGCCATGGGATGGAGCGCCGCCAGGCGGAGCGGCCCGTTGTCTCTGATGGTGGAATCGCTGACGCGGAGGAACCGGGTCAAACGGGCCCTTGCCTCGCGCCAGGCGGGCCGGCCAAGAGCCATGAAGGCGTTGAGCGTCGGCTGCCGGAATGCGTCGCCGTCACCCAGGGCCCGGCCGGAGAGGAGACCGCGTTCGGCGAGGACCGAGAGATCGAGGACCGCATCGCCGATCGCCACTCCGATCCGCGGCCGCGCCCCGGCCGAGGGCCGGAAAACCCCATAGGGCAGGTTGTGGATCGAAAAGTCCGAGCCGGTGGGAACGTCGACAAACGACTGCAGGTTGGGGTCCCGAGGGGTCACGACACGTCTCCTATGATGTTGAGCTGTTGCAGGTCATTGCGCGGCTCGGAGAAGCTGCAGCTACCGAAGGTGGTGAGCAGATGATCTCGCGCCGCCGCCACTTGCTCCGATGAGGCCTCGATATCGCGCCAAGCGAAGCGGCCGTTTTCGATCGCGAACGTCTCCTCTTCGACCTCGGCCACGATCTCGGCGAGGCGGGCGGCCGGCAGGTCGTGAACATGCGCAAGGACCGACGCCGCATAAAGGTTGAGGAAGCCGTGCACCATCGTGTCCAGCACCGAATCGTGGTGTCGGAAGGGATGGTGCAGCCCCTGGGTCGCCTTGAGCGGCACCCCGGTGGCGCGGCAGGTCGCGATGGCTGCGGCCACCGCCATCGGCTCGGGGACCGCCGATGCGTCGAGGCCGCCGCAGCGGATCTTGAGGCCGACCCGGCTCGTTCCCCCGGTGCCGCGATCGGTGTCGCGCACCGCCGCCGCCGCGGCCGGCAGCCGCGGCCGCCAGTCGCCGAGCAGCGAAACCTCGAAGTAGGGCGTCATCGGAGTTGAACCGTCATCGGTCAATCGCCGCCAGGCGCTCTCCACCGCCACCGCGACGCCCCCGGCTGACGGCAGCCCGACCTCGAAGACATCCGCGACCGCCCGCCCGGTCTGGCGAGAGGAAAAGGCTCGCACCGCCGTGGCGTCCCGATCGACCCCCTCGAGGAAATCCTCGAGCGTGTCGCCGCCGCGGCCCAGCACCGCAATACCGATCGGGGACTGTGAAGGATCGCCCTGGGCGAGCAACGGCTCCAGCTCATCGAGACGGGTGGCCGGACAGACAAACCGCGCCAGCATCCAGCCGTCGTCCTCGCCGCGGTGTTGCAGAAATCGCGCGAACGCCTCATCCATGGGCAATCGCGCCGGCGGGAAGAGACCGGCATAGTCGATGATGCCGTCAAGTAGGGCTTTCGCACAGGGATCCATCGTTGCTCCGAAATCGAATTGCGAGCTTGTCGCGGTTATCGTAGCACCGATCAGGATCGACCCAACGCCTCCGCCTTCGCGGTCTGATCACGGCTCAAGGTGTTGACGACCTTGATGGCAAGCACTCCGACCGCTATCTGGAGGAGGGTTGCCGCGGCGTCAACACCGCGCGCGGTGACCCAGGGGGTTGCGCCGTTCGCAGTGGCATGGAGGATGCCGATGACCGAGAAGCTGAGGTTGGTCACGATCCAGCCCAACCACCACACCGTCAGCAGGCTCTCGCGGTTCGGTGCGTCGGGCGGCCGGCTCCAGCGGGAGATCTGCCGAAAGCTGAGAAGGGGGAGAAAGAGATTGGCGATGGGTATGAACCAGCCCGCCGTTGCCGCCCCAGTCGACGGGTCCGGGCGCTCACAGCCGAGGAAGGCGGTATTACGAATCGCCAGTCGCTGCCAGCGTATGAAAAGCAGGCCGGAGATGGCGAACAGCGCCAGATACACGAGGAAGAGCCCCGTAGTGACCGAATCGTAGGTGTCGAACCAACTCTCGTTTGGAACCGCGACAACTCCGCCGACCGTGATCATGCCGATCACGCTCCACAGGGCGTCCATCATCATTGCCGCGAGAACCACAGCCACGGATGCCGCCGCGGCCCGGCGCCGCCGTTCGGGGTTTTCCCAAGGTCCGAAACCGGGCGCGGTGGGCTCGTCGGAGGCGGGCGCGGCGAATTCCATCCCGGTGCGGCTCACATCCACCTCAGGCGGCCGAGCATCCACAGGAACGACCCCACGATCAGCGACCCGGCTACTGTGACCGCGGCCAACATCACCCACACCGACGGCATCGTGAGTCGGGTTCCACCATGTGCCGCCCGAGCATCGCCGACCGGCCGAAAAATCGTGTAAATAAGATCGTCGTTCATGATATCGATGGCAGCGTTGTAGGCGCCGACGTCGGCCGCGGCCACATTCTGGTCAAAGGTCTCGAACTCATAGTCGAGATTCAACGAGGATCCGACGTGGGCGCCCTCGACCCGGTACCTGAACCACGGGCGCTGGATCGCGGCGTTGATCGGCTCCAGGTCCCAGTCGGAGGGAGGCGTTATGATCACTCGTTCCTCTCGGCGCACGCGGCGTGGAATTGCGATTGGAGCACGTCGGTCCGGATCGTCACTGGTCAGCAGGACGTCGAAGATCATGAGCGGAAAAAGATCGAAGTACTCGTTCTCTTGGTCGACGTACCACCAATCCTCGAGTTTGTAGGACTCGATCATGGTGAGGAGGTTGGTCTGTCGCTCGTCCGACACCTCGAGATCCGCGGTCGGAACGGCTCGCGCGTTTCCAGCCGAGTAGTAGCGCGCAAACGACTCCTGCAGCTCTTCGAGCGTGCTGTCGGTGAGACGTCGCCTCATGACCTCTGCCTGGCGGCCGGCGTAAATAGTGTTGACGGTAACCGTGCAGGGCTTCTCCCCGTCCTCGAAAAGGTAATCGTACTCGGCCCTGATCGAGCCCGGATCCGAGTTGTCCTGCGGGAGGGGGGTGAGCTGTGTTTCGCCGGGCCGGACGATCAGGCCCCAACGGTAATCGGGGACCCACAGAGCGTCCAGCGGTCCGCCCTGGAGAGAAAGAGTCGGGTCGATCCACAGGTCGCGGTCGTTGACGCGTGCGAGCACGATCACGTGATTGAAAACTCCGGGTGAGGGGAGGCGCTGCGGCAGGGCCCTTCCGGACACGGTGTCGATGAGGACTGGCCACGCCTCGAAGCCGATCTCGCGCAGGAGGGCTACCAGCAGGAGAGACTTGTCCTTGCAGTCACCGTACCGACGGCGGAGGGTCTCGTGTGGCGGATGGGGAGCGTGGGAGTACGCGCCGAGCTCAATGCCGAAGTACCGGATTTCATCCTGGATCCACCGGATGGCCTTCGACACCCGATCGACCTCGTTGTCGGTGCCGGCGGTGATGGATGCGGCGGCTTCCGCGATCTCGAGACCGGGGTCCTTTGACAATGAGTACAAGGGGAGGGCCCAGGCGGCAAGCTCGTTCCATGACCGGTATTGGGTGAGCTGCAGCCACGGGAAGCTGTCCCAGTCGTCGGGGATCCATCCTTCGCTGTCGTAGGCCGCGATGTCCTCGAGCTCCCACAGGTACTCGGTCCAACCGTCGCCCACCGGACGGACCGAGGGGTCGGGAAGCTCCTCTCCGAACACGCGGAAATCGAGGCCCCGGTCCGCCGGGGACAGCACCCGCACCCTTCGCCATGCGACCGGCGCCGACCACCCCATCCTGATCTCGTGGAAGAAGCGACCGTCGAAGACCGGGCTGTGACCCGACACCGTGTACGCGATGCTGATGACGTCAGAGACCCGGACGTCGTCCATCACCATCAGGATCGACAACGACCCGTCGTAGATACGCCATCCGAAATCGGTCTCTCGTTGTGCGATGGAACCGAAGGCCTCATCCAGACGGTCGTGCCACAGTCCATCCCGGTAGAGCTTCAGGTGGTGAACGATGACCTTGGAGAAGGCGGGGTCGAAGGTTATCTCGTACTGGGAGCCCGACTCCAGTCCGGACTGGGTGTCCACCCGGTAGACGGTGCGCGCGTACTCTTCGGTGGCAACTCCGTCGACTTTGATCTGGTAGTCCATCCCGAGGTAGTCGAGCGCCTCGGCTGCGGGCGCTCGAGGACTGTTCGGGACCGCCGGTGTGATCTCGTGTACGGCAACCCATGGCGGCGCCGGACCGACTGTGACTGCCGGGTGGTCGGGAATGCCGGCGAGGGTTCTCGTCGTGCATGCCAGGATGATCGCTGCGGCAGCCGGGATGAGAGCGACCAGCCGCTTCATTGTGTCGCGATACCCTCCGGCCACTGAACGAACTGGCCGTCCTGGAGGATGATGTCGTCGTCGAAGTCGTGGGTGGCGCCGCCGGGAGAGGGCCCTTCCGCCTTGTCGCGCCCATAGGAAACAACCGAGAATGAGGCGCCGTCTTCGGTTATCCACACCTGAAACGGGGTTCTCCAGCCGTCACTGTGAGGAACGGATCGCAGGTAGGTCGGCGCCAGCACGTTTTCAAGATCGTCGATTGAAGAAGCGCCCGGAGGATAGACTCCGTTGTCGACCTTGTACGCCTCGACAGCGATGTTGATGAGCCGCATGTCGGCCATCGACCGTTTCTGACGCCCCCTGTTGATTGCGTTGAGCAGGTTGGGGATCGCGATCGCAGAGACGATGCCGCACAGGACGATGCCCACAAGGATCACGATGATCACGGTAATGGCGGATACGCCGGACGCCGACAGCTCGGCCAGGGAAGCGCGTTCGTCGGGCGTCAGTTCGGACGCCTGTTTGCCCGAGAAGAGCGCCTTGATTCCGGGACGGAAGAGGTAGTAGAGGATGAGCGCAGAGACGAGTGTGCCGATCGGGAAACCGATGAGACCGATGCAGGCGAGAACGATCTGAAGGGTTCGCCCCCACGGTCGGAGGTTCCACAGCCCGACGCCGGTCGTGATCTGGATCCCACTGATCAGCAGATATACGACTCCAATGCCGACGACCACCGCGCCCTGATCGGCAGCTGTGGCCAGGATGGCGAGCCCACCGAGCGAGGTGAACGCTCCGCCGAGAAAATTGAGCACGGCCAGCACCGAGATCGTGCCCGGTCGTTGCATCGGATCGCTGTCGCCGAGGAAGGAGACCAGGGAACCACCGCAGCTGCTGCAGTAGGTGGCGTCGGCGGGGTTGCGCCGGCCGCAGGCAGGGCAGCCAACCCCTTCGTCCCCGTCCGGCAGCGGTTCCGGAGGCAGCGCCTCGGGTGCGGTGAATCGCTCCTTGCACGAGGTGCAGAAGAGCTCCCTTCCCGCGTAGCGATCCGGAATGTCCATTTGATGGCCGCACGAGGGACACGAAAAGGATCGAGTCATTGAAACCTCCAGTGAAGGTTTTGCCCTCCGCTCGTTGCCTTATCTCAAGTCTATCATCGTGAACGGCTTGAGGACCGGTGTCCGCCGGTGGGCTACAATGCCGCAGCGGAGGGGCCCGTATGCAATTTCTGTCGGGAATCGGATCGAGAGTGCTGACGGTTTCGGCCGTCGTCGTGTTGGTGGCCTTGGCTGCAGGTGCGGACCAGGAGGTCACGATCATCAATCCCGGCTTCGAGCAGCTCGAGCCGAGCGGCACAGTGGCCGAATGGCGGCTGGTGACCGAGATCTCCAGTGACGGCGCCTCTCTCGAAGGCGAGAGCGATGTGGCCCACGGCGGCATCGGCAGCGCCCGATTGGCGGTGCCGGGCCACGGGACGGTGACGGCCGAGTCGGGCCCGGTGGCTCTCGAGGTCGGCAAGCTCTACCGGTTGAGCGGGTGGATTCGCACCGAGGGCGTGGTCTCCGACCCGATGGCGAAGTACCCGACCGCCGTTCCCGCCTGTCTGAGCATGGAGGCGCTGCCCTTCACCATCCACTCGCCCGCGGTGGGGGGCGACTCCGACTGGACGCGAGTGGACGAGCTCTTCATCGCCACCTCGTCGTTGGATCGAGTGCGGCTCCATCTCGGCTACAACGGAAGCGCCCGCGGCACGGCATGGTTCGACGACATCCGCATCGACGCGGTCGACGATATCTCCGAGTACATCCCGTCCGAGACGGTGCGCTGGTTCGGACCCGGCTTCCGCTATGACGACCAGGGCTGGATTTTCGTCCACATCGAGGGCGAGCCCTACGAGCGCGGCTACCAGTACGGTTCGCTGATGCCCGACGAGATTGTCGAGTACATCCGCAAGCTCGGCGTGATGCAACACCGCGAAGACCCGGAAGCCGGTTGGGACACCATCCGCTTCGAGGCTGATGCGCTCTTCCTGCGCAAGTATGACGAAGAGTATCTGAGGGAGATGAAAGGTATCGGCGACGGCGCCGCCGACGCGGGCGCCGAGGCCTGGGGGCGGCCGATCGACCTCCGCGACATCGTCGCCCTCAACTCGGTGGTCGACCTCGGCCAGCTCGAGGACGCCCTCGAGGTGACGCCCAACTCGCTCACCGGCCAGGCCTTCGTTGCACCCGACGACGAGTTGGATGTCGAGGTCGACCAACACAAGTGTTCGGCCTTTGTTGCCACCGGGCCCGCGACCAGGGACGGCGGGATCGTCTTCGGCCAGATCTTCATGTGGTACGGCTACACCGGCATGCACTGGAACGTGATCACCGATGTGGTGCCGTCGGACGGATACCGGCTCGTCTACCACACCTTCCCGGGCGGCATCCACTCGGGGGCGGACTTCTACCTCAACTCCGCCGGCATCGCCTTCGGCGAGACCACGGTCATGCAGACGCCGTACGAGGCGAACTCAACCCCGCAGTCCAACCGCGCCCGCAAGGCCGCCCAGTACGCCGCCTCGATCGACGATGTGGAGCGGATCCTGTGGGAGAAGAACAACGGCATGTACACCAACGACTGGCCACCTCGCCGGTCTTGAAATCGGCGATCGGCC
>PVMS01069463.1_pt1 | contig 17115 bp, 9 predicted proteins | sample 1853461 | NCBI WGS metagenome assembly PVMS01 (sample SAMN08582032, study PRJNA380276) | Marine sediment metagenome, whole genome shotgun sequencing project. | isolation source: ocean sediment barecode stripped | collected 2017 | reverse complement strand
GGTGGTTGAAAAGAAACTGGTAGAGGTTGGAGGAAGTGGGGGAGTAATTTGCCTGGATCGCTTTGGCCGTGTTGCCATGGTCACCAATACCTCAGGTATGTTCCGAGCTTATGGAAACTCAAGTGGAGATAGGGTGGTGGCTATTTTTAAGTAGAAGCCATGAAAGCCATAAAACTATAGCATTATGAAACAACTACCAGTAATCTTACTGAGCGCATTAATTCTGGTTTCCTGCCAAAATAAAGAGGCAGCAAAAAATGCTGAATCCGGCAGCTCTACTTTGATCATTGGAAAGACAGACAGTCTGCGGTCTGAAATCCTGGATGAGACCCGGAATATCTGGGTTCATGTCCCAGATGAAGCCACAGGTGCTATCTTCGGCCAGACCACCTACCCGGTGCTCTACCTGCTCGACGGACCCGGTCATTTCCATGCTGTGACCGGGATGCTGAAAAACCTGGGAGACAACGGTATTGTTCCCCGTATGGTGGTTGTGGGCATCCCCAATACCGATCGTACCCGGGACCTGACACCCACTCATGTAGATGTGATGTTCGGCGACAGTGTATTTGCCCGTACATCTGGAGGAGGAGCAGAATTCATGGATTTTGTGGAGAAAGAATTGATACCCTATGTGGAGCGTAATTACCCTGTGACCAGCTACCGGACCTTTGTGGGACATTCATTTGGCGGACTGGCGGCTGTTTATTCGCTATTAAGTCGTCCCCATCTCTTCAGCAACTATGTGGCCATCGATCCCAGCCTCTGGTGGGATGACTGGCGTATGGTTCATTGGGCCGATTCATTGTTCAAAGATGAGAGCCTGAAGGGAAGGGCCCTGTATATCGGAGTGGCCAATACCATGGAGGAGGGGATGGGAATTGACCGGGTGCTAAGCGATACAGCACGTTCGTCGGATCACATCAGGTCCATACTGACATTTATAAAACATGCTGAAACCGAGAAAAGCAGTGGACTAAACTTTGGATGGAAGTACTATGCAGATGATGATCACGGCAGTGTACCCCTGATCACGGAGTATGATGCATTCCGATTTCTATTTCCATGGTACCGGCTCAGGGGTATGAATGAATTCTATCAGGAGAATGCTGAAAAGACAGTCCAGGAACTGATTTCCAAGTTGAAAGATCATTATTCCATGGTTTCAGAACACTTTGGATACCAGGTGCTTCCCCAGGAGAGTGAGGTGAATTCCCTGGGTTATAATTTGCTCAATGTAAATTCTGATATGGCAAAGGCCATGTTTGAATTGAATATTAAGAACTACCCGGGTAGCGCCAATGTATATGACTCCATGGGGGATTACTGCCTTGCTCAATCAGACACATTGAAGGCAATTGATAACTTCAGTAAGGCACTGGAATTGGGTAACAACCCGATTACCAGAGAGAAACTGGATCAGCTAATTGCAATAGAGGATTAGATCCGTGATCCCGCTCACTCAAACCTATTTTTAAAAGGCAGAAAAGTCATAAAATCGGCATGGTGTACCACATAGGCTTCTGTGCTTCTATTCACCATATTTCCTTCCCCGGCATGGGCAGCAATGATGTGGCATACCTCGGGAGGAGCCCCACAGCTCTCTGCCAGGGAGACGCCTGAAAAGGGATGACGGAGATATTTTCCGTAACTCCCTTGTTTTGCATTCCCATCTTCATCCAGTACATATTCCAGCAATTTGCCTACGTCGGCCATAATGGCTCCTGAAATAAGAACATCCATATCTACAGGCAGCTCTCCCTTGAAAAACTCATTCATTTTGTTGCCGCTATCCCTGGCGATATGCACCACAGCCCGTTTGTGGTCCATAAAGGTGACCTTCAGGTCGGGACCACACAGCAAGGTAAAAGGTATTCTATTTAAGTCGGAGGGAGTAAGAACGCTTTTTTCAAGGGCTTTCTCCCAGACCCTGGCTGTAATTGAACGAAGACCTGGATCATTGATCCACTCTATTTCAGGCCACAGTTTCAGTACTTCAGTATTTATCTGTTCCATAAAGAAGGATTATAGCTTATCAATAATGGCATTGGTCATCTGCCTGGTGGAAGCAGCTCCGTGCTCAACCACATCGGCCCGTCCGGTCATCTTCATCATGTCATAGGTTCGAACCTTTCCCTCCAGAATCACACCGGCAATGGCCTTGCGTATGCGGGTGGCGATTTCGGGCTCTCCAATATGGTCCAGCATCATACAGGCCGATTCCATCATGGCCATGGGGTTTACAATGCTAACAGGATAGTCTGCATATTTGGGAGCTGAGCCATGGGTGGGTTCAAAGACTGACACCTCTTCCCCCAGATTTGCACTGCAGGCGAAACCCAGGCCTCCGATCAATCCGGCGAAGCCATCTGATACGATATCACCAAACATATTTCCCGCTACAATCACCCCGTAGTTTTCAGGATTTTTGGTGAGCCACATCATCTGGGCATCAATGTTTGTATTCCACAATTCAATTTCGGAATAGTCAGCAGCCTGAATCTCCTGGGCCATCTTATACATCATCCCCGAGGTTTCTCTGATCACATTGGGCTTTTCACAAACGGTGACACTTCTATACCCATATTTTTCTGCATAGTCAAAGGCAGCCCTCAAAATGCGTTCTGTGGCCTTTTTTGTGAATATCCGGGTAGATACCGAAAGCTCTTCCTTCGGAACATCCCCAAAATTCTTCATAAACCTTGGGTGGGAAGCTAATCCCTGATAGACCAGGTCCGGAGGGTTGCTCCATTCGACCCCTCCATAGAGTCCCTCAGTATTTTGCCTGAAGATAGCCACGTCCACTTCAGGTTCTTCGATGCTGTCTCCGGGACCGCGACGAATGAAATTAAGTGGGTTTCCCTTGTAAGTTTTGCATGGCCTGATGCATACATCCAGGTTAAAATGTTGCCTGAGTCCGACGATGGGACTTGAATAGATTAATCCTTTGTCAGCCAGTGAGGGATCCAGCTCAGCAGCTGCGGCATCCTTGGGCTTGCTGGTAATGGCCCCGAATAGTCCGGTTTTATGCTCTTCCAGCAGAGCAATGGTTCGTTCAGGCAAAGGATTGCCCTCCTTCTTCCAGAATTCCCAGCCTATATCACCCTCCACATAGGAGGCGTTAAATCCAGCCTTATCAAGTACCCTGATGGTCTCTTCAAGTACAACCCTCCCGATGCCATCACCGGGGAGTGCTACAATGGTTCGTTTCTGCATGTTAATAAACAGTTTTATAGTGCGGTTTCAGAATTGTTATCTTTGATAAATGTAGATATTTATTCAGTCTCAAATGTTGCAGAAGATCATATTTGGGATAAAAGTATTGCATAACATAAGCCATTATATTCAACTCGTCTATGCCACAGATAACAGAGCTCCATCCTAAGGAGGTTTGGACCTACTTTAACGAGATACTTTCCATACCCAGAATATCCAAAAAGGAAGAGAAAATCATTGCTTACCTGGTCAAATTTGCAGAGGACCATAAACTCGAATATAAAAGAGACCAGGTGGGAAACCTGCTAATTTCCAAACCCGGCACTGAGGGAATGGAAAACAGGAAAGGAGTGATCCTTCAATCGCATGTGGATATGGTGGGAGAGAAACATGCAGAAGTCGATCACGATTTTGACAAAGATCCCATACAGACATACATGGAGGATGGATGGGTAAAGGCAAAAGGCACCACCCTTGGAGCCGATGACAGCATTGGGATTGCAGCTTCTCTGGCTATTCTGGCCTCCAGTGAGATCAATCATGGTCCCCTGGAGTGTCTGTTTACCGTAGATGAAGAGAGTGGAATGACTGGAGCTTTTGGGCTTCAACCTGGCTTCCTGAAAGGTTCAATCTTGCTGAATCTGGATTCAGAAGATGAAGGAGAGATCTTTATTGGTTGTGCCGGGGGGATTGATACGGTGGCAACTTTAAGGAAAAAGAAGAAGCGTGCAAAAAGAAATACCATCGCCCTTCGGGTAAGTGTGGGTGGATTGCAAGGGGGGCATTCGGGGGATGAGATTCACAAAGGTTTTGGCAACTCAATTAAAATATTAAACCGCTTTTTATGGAATGCGGAGCAAAGATTTAAAATCAGGCTGGCCAGCTTCGATGGGGGAAAGGCCAGAAATGCCATTCCAAGAGAAGCCGAAGCCCTGATAACAATTCCAGCAAAGAGTCTGGAGCTGATTAAGGTCTATTTTGAATCTTTTGTTGGGATCATGAAAAAGGAGATTGAAGCCATTGAGCCAGAGTTTCAAATGACTCTGAAACAGTCAGGGATGCCAGAATGGGTCATGAACAGGAAACAACAGAGAAAGCTGTTTAATACACTTTATGCATGTCCGCATGGAGTGGTTGCCATGAGTCAGGCCATAAATGGATTGGTGGAGACTTCCACCAACCTGGCATCTGTCAAAGTTATAGATGAGGAGACCCTTGAGATTGTGACCAGCCAGCGAAGCAGTGTAGAGTCAGCCAAACAGGATACGGCCGACCGGATGGCTTCACTTTTCACCCTTCTGGGGGCCAGGGTGAGGCATTCAGATGGCTATCCGGGTTGGAAACCCGATATATCCTCGGAGGTGCTGAAACTCTCGGAAAAAATCTATAAAGAGTTATTTGACCAGGATCCTGATGTGAAAGCCATACATGCTGGATTGGAGTGCGGGCTGTTTTTGCAGAAGTATCCCCAACTGGATATGATCTCCTTTGGTCCCACCATTAAAGGGGCTCACACGCCCGAAGAGCGGATCCGGATCGATACTGTAGATAAGTTTTGGAAGTTCTTGCTTGTGCTGCTGGCACAAACCCCTGAAAATTAGTGCTCAGTACTCAGTAAATAGTAGCTAGTGCATAGTGAAATATTACTAATCTCTTCATAATGAAGGATAAAGATGCGAAATTCTCAATCAGAAATAGATTGGCAAGTTTCAAGTATGCATTCTCCGGATTAAGGAGTTTAATCAAGCATGAACACAATGCCCGTCTGCATTTACTTGCTGCCTTTTTGGTGATTTTAATGGGATTTGTTTTGAGTATTTCCAGATTGGAGTGGTTGGTATTGGTCCTCATCATCGCCATCGTTTTCATCACAGAGATCCTTAACTCTGCCATAGAAAGCCTGGCTGATTATGTTTCTCCCGAATACAGTGAGATTATCAAACGTGTGAAGGATTATTGTGCCGCCGCCGTTTTAATAGCTGCCATAACATCTGTTTTTGTGGGCCTATTAATATTCCTCCCAAAGGTGATCCAGATTCTATTTAGCGACAATGGATAATTGAAACACAGGTATTACACTTTAATTGCCACATATTTGCATTATGCCCGTAACTATTTGTATTTTTAGTTACTGGACAAAAAAAAAACATCTGAATCATATACCTGTATATCTCGGAATTGCTTTGCTTCTCGTTTCCTGTAGAGGTAATCAGGAAAGCATATATGATGATAAGGTCTCTCTCTATCCGGCTCCACAAAAAATTCCTGTCAATACTGAGGCGGGATATGTAATTCATCCTATCACCGGGGATACGATTCAAGCGGTTGTCAATTCGTCGGGTCAGATCGTGCCAACGGGAGTACCTATTCCGGTTAGAGGTCATAGAATTCAACCCCAGAGTGTGGCGCAACCTGAAGTAACTATTGCTGGCAGACCAGAAATAGTACCTGCCAACCTGAATGTTCATCGGGTGCCTGAAACTCTTACAGTGATTCCCCTGGATAAAAACTTCCTTAAAGGCTTTGCTTCAGGTATGGAGAATTCATCATTTGTTCTGGTGAATTCCAGGGGAGATACCATACCTACGGGTGTCCCCATTCCGATTAAGGGGAAAATGGAGCCTTTTATAAATCCTCCACCCACAAAGGCATTAGCGCCAAGAATGAAAGATAACGTCAGTATACATATGACCTACCTGGATGTGGACCAGGGCATGAATTCTTCACACGTTTTATCCACCCTTGAAGACAGCCAGGGCAACCTCTGGTTTGGAACAGGTGGAGGCGGAGTGAGCATGTATAACGGCAAAACCTTCAGACATTTTACTGAAAAGGAGGGTCTTGGAAGCAATATTATCTGGTCTATCCTTGAAGACAGCCATGGCAATCTATGGTTTGGCTCATATGGAGGAGGGGTAAGCAGGTTTGATGGTGAATCATTTATGCAGATCTCGGAAGCAGAGGGATTGGGTGATCGTCATGTTCGGTCCATCCTTGAAGACAGTCATGGCAATCTTTGGTTCTGCACATGGAATGGAGGGGTATGTAAATACAATGGAGAAACCATTACACACTATACCGAAAATGAAGGTTTAGGCAGCAACACGGTCTGGTCTGGTCTGGAGGACCGCCATGGCAATCTCTGGTTTGGAACCAGGGATGGAGGATGCACTATGTATGATGGAGAGACCTTTAGGCGTTTTACCCAGGAGGAGGGTTTAAGTGACAATACCGTGCAGTGCATGCTGGAGGATCGCCAGGGAAACCTCTGGTTTGGAACAGAACATGGAGGTGTAAACAGGTATGATGGCACCACTATTACTCATTTTACCGAAAAAGAGGGTTTATGCAACAACAATGTCAATACAATTTTTGAAGATAGCCGTGGCAATCTCTGGTTTGGAACAGAGTTTGGAGGAGTAAGCAGGTTTAACGGAAAGTATTTCACAAGTTTTACGGAGAAAGAGGGCTTAAGCGATAACAATATCAATTCCATATTTGAGGATAGCCATGGAAATCTCTGGTTTGGTACAGAATATGGTGGGGTCTGCAGGTATAAGGCTGAATCGCTGATACATTTTACTGAGAAAGAGGGATTAAGTGAACGCCGGGTACGCTCAATTCTTGAGGATAGTCAGGGTAATCTTTGGTTTGGCACATGGGACGGAGGGGTAACAAGGTACGATGGCAAAACCTTTTCGCGTTACACCGAAAAAGAGGGATTCAGTGACAAGTTGGTCGTTGCCATGGAGGAGGACAGACTGGGTAATCTCTGGTTTGGAGTTGATGGAGAAGGAGTGATTTTATACAATGGAAAAACTTTTACGCATTATACTGAAAAAGAGGGCTTAAGCAATAATCATGTCATCTCCATCCAGGAGGACAGCAAGGGCAATCTTTGGTTTGGTACAATACGCGGCGGGGTGAATAAGTACGATGGTATTGCCTTCACACATTTCACAGAAAAAGAGGGATTAAGTAAAAATCATGTAAGATCCATTCTGGAGGACCTACAGGGTAATCTGTGGTTTGGTACCTATGGGGGAGGTTTGACCAGGTACGATGGTGAAACCTTCACACATTTTACCGAAAAAGAGGGCTTACTTAATAACATCGTCTGGTCTTTAAAGGAAGACAAACAGGGCAGGCTGTGGTTAGGTACTTATGGAGGGGGGGTAAGTGTCTTCAATGGTGAAACCTTTATGCATATTACTGAAAAAGAGGGATTAAGTAATAATATTGTCCAGTCCATCCAGGAAGACAGAGATGGCAATATATGGATTAGTACAGAAAAAGGATTAAATCTACTGGTGCTTCCTCCGGATAGCATTAATGCATTAAGCAATCCCCCGGTAATTCATACCTATGGAAATCAGGATGGCCTGAAAGGCAAGGACTTTATACTAAATAGTGTGATACTGGATAGCAGAAACAGGCTCTGGTGGGGTAGCAGTTCAAGCCTTGTCATGCTGGACATGAATAATTTCAAGATTCCGGATCAGATCCCTGATATTCGCCTTAACCAGTTAGAAATTAACCAGCAACCCGCCAATTACAATCTATTGGTTGACCGGTTTGGCCAAGGTATTAGATACGATGGGTTTGAACGATTATACAATTATCCTTTGAATCTGGAACTTCCATATAATAAAAATCACCTGATCTTCCATTTCTCTGCCATAGACTGGTCGGCTCCATATAAAATAAAGTACAGTTATATTATTGAGGGAATAAATGAGAGGTGGAGCTTTCCTACTTCAGAAGCCAAAGCGGATTATCGCAACCTGCCTTATGGTACATTTACTTTCAAAGTTAGAGCCATAGGAGTGGCACAAAAGTGGAGTTATCCTTTCGAATATACCTTTACAATACGTCCACCCTGGTGGCATACCTGGGGAGCCAGAACGGGCTATTTTATAGGAGCTCTGATGATTATTTTCGGTTTTATACGCTGGCGTACCGTTAATCTTAAAAATCGACAGAAAGAGTTGGAGGCAGAGATCGAAAATTCAACACTCCTAATCAGAGAGCAGAAGGAAGAGGTTGAAGCCCAACGTGATGAGATTGAATTACAGAAGGAGGCTATAGTTTCTTCGAGGGATAAAGTGTTAGCTGCAAAGGAGGCAATCGAAACTCAGAAAAGAGAATTGGAATTCACACTGGAGAACCTTAAACTAGCCCAGTCCCAGTTAATCCAATCAGAAAAAATGGCTTCTGTGGGAGTGCTTACAGCTGGGATCGCACATGAGCTAAATAATCCCATAAATTTTGTCAGCGGAAATGTAAGTCCCCTTCGACGTGATTTGGACGATTTGTTTTCGGTCATTAAGAAATATGAGGAAATCATTGAAGCAAATAATTTGAAAGAAACGTTCGGTGATATAGATATGTTGAAGGAAAGACTGGATTATTCTTTTTTAATAAAAGAGATCATCAGCCTAATGGAAGGAATAGAGGAGGGGGCTGGCAGATCAAGCCAAATCGTTATGGGGCTGCGCAGTTTTTCAAGACTTGATAAAGAGAATTGCCAGGCTTATGATGTTCACGAAGGAATTAATTCTTCACTGTTATTATTGCATAATCAAATCAAAAACAGGATTAAAATTCGCAAGGATTATACAGAATTTGAAGCTATAGATTGTTATCCGAGTAAACTTAATCAGGTTATTATGAATATCCTCACCAACAGCATTCAGGCTATTGAAGATCAGGGTGAAATATTTATTCAAACCATCAGCAGTGAAATTGGAATTAAAATTATTATTAAGGACAATGGCATAGGAATGTCCTCCGAAGTAAAAAAACACATTTTCGAGCCCTTTTTTACGACCAAAGAAGTTGGCAAAGGAACAGGATTGGGCCTGTCAATCAGTTATGGGATTATTGAGCAGCATAATGGAAATATTGATGTAATTTCTGAACCCGGAAAAGGCACCGAATTTATTATTTCACTGCCCAGGACACAATCTTAATTGTTTAGTCAGGATCAAAATAGAAACCTATATTCAGGAAATGTTGCATTTTGTTGCTATGAATATCCTTACCCACTGAGAAGGATATGGGCCCTATGGGGGACATATAACCCACACTTGCACCAAATCCCAGCAGATAATCTCTTCCCCCCATATCATATTTTGAATCTTTCATGGCAGGAAAAATCCAGCCAAATGGATAGTAAGCATGATAGAATTGGCCAAGAGCCTGCAGATAAATATGTCTTCCAATTTTATACTGCAGCATCAATTCGGTATAAAACAGATGCTCGGACTGATATTTATTTAATTCAGCTCCCCAGAAGGGATTAAAATTTGGCATGAGTTTCCTGTACCCGCCTATATAATTCATGTCCAGAATACCTGTTTGCAGGGCAAATGTATCGACGGATTCCTTCACATGTATATTGAAATTAAACCCGGTCTTCAGACCCAGGCTCATTCGGTCGGTGAAAGGAATTACCCATTGGTCAAAAACGGATGGTGAGACACTTGGAGGGGCGTATAATTCAGGTGCTGGCAAATCCACGGTATCAGAAGGTTCTTCCTCTATATCCAGATGGATGCTTGTCCTGTATTTTACGCTCACTTTGTGGCGTGATCCGTTTGATGGATAATATCTGTGATTGAGGCTGTTGTGTTCAAAGTTAAAGCGAATGTTATGTGCTTTAAAATTGAGTTTATTTATGGGAGTACTCGGAGTGGAGATAACTTCCGGCTTTAAAGAAGTTCTTTCGTGCTCATACATAAGCTGGAAGATCTGGTTGGTCCTGAATGAGGCCTGGACACCTGCAAAAAAACGATGCTGGCTTGTCTCAAAAAGTGCGACAGTTCTTTCTTCCTCAATCAGGGGTATTCCTGTATTTCGGTAGTAATATCCGGTAATCAGCGAATATTTCTGACCGTCGCCAAAATATTTTAAATAGTTAAAATCCAAAAGCGGATTATTCGAAATTTCCCCCTCAAGGATGATCCTGGAATTATTAAACAGCAGATTTCTATATGTGAGATTCACCAATAGTGAAATCTCGGTTTCCAGGTCATATTGTAATGCAGCTTTTAATTTACCATCCGGGGTCTCTCCCACATCAATAATAAGCCCCTTATTGTCCTCTCTGTCATGAATTTCATAGAGGATCTTTGTGAAGTAACGTGTGCCATACAAATTATCAATACCATCTTCCAGTTGATCGATGGTGATCCAGGAATCAGACTTAACACCCAATCTATCCAGGATAAAGGTTTCAGGTACGCTCTGATTGTTCAGGACTTTGATCTCAGATACATAGAATGAATCCCTGGCCATTGGCTTATTCACGGGACTGTTACTCCAACCCAGGTTTTCGAGGCTATCCTTCAGATTCTTGAATTCCTCCAGATACTTTTGCCCATAAATTTCACCTATCTCAACGATTGCTGCTGCATCGGTGAAACTTCCCGCCCCATAGGTTTCCATATCTGGTTCGATATATATATCCACCAGCTTCCTTTGTACATCCGTGTCGAAGGAAGAGTGAATAAAGGCCGACTGAGTCAGAACACTCAACGGGGATTTCAATTCGTCCTTGCTAAGCAGCTGATTGCCCACGAAAACGCCAATAATGTAATCGGCTCCCATTTCCAGGTTTTCCTCCACAGGGAAATTTCGCACAAGGCCCCCGTCCACCAACAGTCGTCCATCCATCTCTACCGGGGTGAATATGGAAGGGATGGCCATGCTGGCTCTCATGGAACGAGCCAGGGATCCCGAATTGAGTACCACTCTCAGTCCGGTCTCAATATCGGCTGCCACGCATGCAAAGGGAATGGGTAACTGAGAGAAATCGTTCAGATTATGAACAGGTCTTGTGAGGTTTGAAAGTAAATTTGAAAGCTTCTGCCCCTCGATAAGTCCTTTTGGGAGCTCAATTTTAAATCCATTAATATTTAGCTCAGATATGTATCGATTGTAGTAATCTTTCTCTTCAAAGACCACCTCATTGAGGCTGCTCTTGTTACTCAGGAGCTGATCCCAGTCAGCCTCAAGAGCGATCTGCTTAATTTCATCCGCTGAATACCCAATGGCATACAATCCGCCCATGATGCTTCCCACACTGGTCCCAGTGATATAATCAGGTGTAATACCTGCTTCTTCAAGGCTTTTCAGGATGCCAATGTGCGCTAATCCTTTGGCACCTCCACCACTCAGAACCAGTCCGATTTTAGGCTTATCCTGAGCAAAGCTTTCCCTTATACTTATGGTATTAAACAATAAAAACACTAACAATATAACCTTAAGCATAAGGATTAATCAGGAGACGAATAGAAAAAAAATTGCAAATAAGATCGACGATAAGATAAGACCGACCATAAATATTGTATAGGCAATCCTTAACAAATTGTACTTCTTACTGATTGCTTTTCCCAGGCTGTATTGATCCCTGATCATGCTGGAATAAAGATAATTTGGATCATCCATCATCTCTTTCATAGCCCATTCATAATCCTCCATCTTCATGTTATAGAAATTTCCGAAGAAAAGAAGATTCACTTTCTTATTGTGAATATCCTCCTCTGTGAATTTTCCCGATGTAAACTTGGGTCGGGTGGAGAAGATGGCAAATACGATGGTACTAAGGCAGGTAATTGCAAATATGATCGTCGGGAAAGTAATAGCTGGGTAATCAGAAATTTTACCTATTCCCATGGAGACAAGAACTGTTAATACAATAGAGTTAACAGAGATCAGGATATTGGCCTTATTATCAGCAATTGAACTTAAACTAATCTGATTTCTTGCTGTTAGCCGGAGCATGGATTCCACTCCTCTGCCAGGCAACTTCTCCTTTTCTATTTTTACAAGGAGTTTCTTATTTTCCTTTTGAAGTTGGGTTGAATTCTTTTTTCCTTTTTTTGATTTTTTACCACGAAGTTTATGGAGTAATTCAGAATTTTTTGCTTTGCCCGGTGAATACTCCTTGTCAGCAAACTCGGTATAATAATTGTGATTCTTAAATAGTTCAACCGTTTCCTTATAGTAGGTTTTCTTGCTTAGTTTTGTCTCGGGTTCAAGGTTCCACTCTTTTCTTAAAAGGGCTGTTCTTTTCAGGTAAAAATCCTCTGATAAATAGGCCATATCCGCATCGCAAACAACCTGGGCGAGTAAATTGTCGCCAGGATTCTGCGGCATCTTTGTGGCTTCAATACAAACAAGCACCTGATTAATAAATTCTTCGGAGATCTTTCTGGGGATAAGAAATTCTCTGGCGATAATCTGACTCTCTTCCTCATGCCCATCAGACCGGGACACAAACCCGCTATCATGAAACCACGCAGCCACAATTACAACTTCTAATTCATCCTTACTTAAACCGGAGTTTTTTCCAATGCGTTCAGACTGATCCGCAACATATTCGGTATGTAGTATGTCATGATATCTCAGATTGGCCTGTATCTCCTTTTCAAAGAGATCTCTTATATATTTTTCTGATTCGCCTGTGATATAATCTGCCATCGATTAGTTTTTTTATAAGTTAACTGTTAAGGAATGATTAACATTAGGGTAGCTAAATATTTCGTACTTTTAAATGAAGTCAGCATTCAGCCCATATGCAAGAATCATTAGAAAAAACTAGTTCACCGCTTCATATAAAATTACACATTTTTTGCAAATGGGGCTATTATGGCAAAGTTAGAATAGTGGGGCTGGTGATATGTACAATGTTGGTCTCTTTTTGTAATCCAGGAACGGAAGGGAAGATTCCTCCGGCTAAAGATCTTCTTAGATACAACCTGGAAGCCCCCGATGCCAGGTATTCGTTACCAAAATACCTCGAGGAAATTTCGGGTTTATCTTATTATGGCAAGGGTAAGATTGCCTGCGTACAGGACGAAAAAGCCCATATCTATATATTAAACCTGGAAAAGGAGAAGATTATAGCAAAGTATGATTTTGGGAGTGATGCTGATTATGAGGATATAAGCGTCGTGGGCAGCACAGCTTATATCCTTCGAAACAATGGGGATATATACAGGATAAAGAAATTTAAGAAGAAGGATCGAAAGATAAAGAAGTTTCCAACTCCGTTAAAGGAAAAGAACGATACGGAGGGAATGGTTTATGATCCCGGTTCGAATTCTCTTCTGATCGCATGCAAAGGATCCCCATCCATTGAAAAAGAGAGCCTGTATGAGGGGTATAAAGCCATTTACAGGTTCGATCTTGAAAAGGGGAAACTGGTAAAAACTCCCCATATCCTCATCGACCTGGAACGGCTCGACAGTTATTTGGATCAAAGTGCTTTCACAAAATTTTCAGTTCGGGTTGCAAAAAAGTTACGCCTTATTGAAAGTGAAACCAGCTTTAAGCCATCCGGAATAGCTATTCACCCCATCGATGGCGAAATCTATATCATTTCAAGCGTGGGTAAACTCCTTATCATACTGAACCAAAGTGGAAAAGTACTGAACGTAATTGAACTTGATCCCAAGTTATATCGACAACCAGAGGGAATCTGTTTCTCGCCCACTGGTGATATGTATATTTCTAACGAAGGAAAGGGAGGAAAGGGTTATATTCTAAAATTCGAAATCCATGCAAAAATTTAATGGTAACAGGTCATATTTATTATTGGTATTCCTTGTTATTTCATCGTGTGCCAGCTATGAACCATTCTATAGTGATGGGGTGGATGGCTGGCAAAGTGAAATTCCCCCCATATCAGTGGATCCTGATTACTCACTGTTTCTTATTGGTGATTCCAGAAGTGCCTATACCAGTCCGGCTTCATTAACAATGCTTGAAAATCAGCTGTCTAAAGCAGGGGAGAACAGTGCAGTGATTTTTTTGGGCGACAATGTCTATCCCAACGGATTACCAGATTCGACCGATAAATCGTGGGATCTTGCTGAGAAAAGCCTGTTGGCCCAACTGGAAATACTTCAGAATTATGAGGGACAGGTAATTTATATTCCTGGCAATCACGATTGGGCTCATGGCAGAACAGAGGGTTTGGACTATGTCAAGAACCAGAGAAAGTACATCGAAAACTATCTGGATCAAAATAAAGTCTTCCTGCCTAAGAAGGGCACTCCCGGCCCCACAGAAGTTAAGTTAACAGATGATATTGTTGTCATTATAATTGATTCCTACTGGTGGTTTCATGAGAATGATAAAAGCTATGGGGGCATTATTGATGAGGGTGACTTTTTCGTACAGATTGAGGATGCAGTAAGCAGGAACAGAGACAAAAAAATAATTTTAGCCGCTTATAATCCCCTGTATAGTGTGGGGAATTACGGGGGGCATTTTAGCGCAGCAGACAACTTCTTCCCTTTGTTGGAGCTTAACCGGGCACTCTATATCCCATTGCCAGGCTTTCTGTATACGGGCTACAGAAAGTTCCTGGGTGGGACGCAGGACCTAGCACATCCCCAGTACAAATTATTGATTGAGGCTTTACTTGAAACATTTGAAGGCCATGGGGACATCATTTATGCAGCCGGGCATGAGAAAAATCTTCAATATGTTGAAAAAGAATCAATTCATCATATAGTAAGTGGCTCAACAGGCCCTTCATCTTATGTGGCGAGGAACAAAAAAACGGATTTCGCCCAACAGCACTCTGGACTGGCCAAACTTGATTTTTATAGCAATGGCGATGTATGGCTCGATTTTGTAACTGATACGGAAGAGTCGGTATTCAGAAAAAAGTTATTTAATAAACCCATCTATGAAAAGAAGGAAATCAAACAATATTTGAGCGAAATAGATTATACCGACAGCACAATTACCACCTATCCCAATGGCGAAAAGTACCAGGCCGGTAAATTTAAAAGGTTGTTTTTCGGAGACAATTACCGTGAAGAGTGGGTTATACCCGTTGAAGTACCGGTATTCGATTTTAAAAATGAAACTGGAGAATTGAAGATTGTTAAGAAAGGTGGAGGAGGACAGACAAAGTCGCTTCGACTGGAGAACAAGAAGGGACAACAATGGGTCCTCAGATCCATAGAAAAGGACCCTTCTAAAGTGATTCCGGAAATGGTTAAGATGCAGCTGGCTGTGGATGTTGCACAGGACCAGATGTCGGCCTACCTGCCGTGGGCGGCCCTCTCAGTTCCCAGGCTGGCAGATGCTGCCGGAATATATCATGCCAATCCCGAAATTGTGTACCTGACAAAGGATCCCAGGTTAGGACCCTACCTGGACGATGTTTGGGAAGGAATGTACCTTTACGAAGAGCGTCCCAATGGCAACAGAAAGGATGTGGAGAGTTTCGGGCGTTCAAAGAATATTGTGGGAACACCCGATATGTTTGATGCCATATTGGACGACCATTCAAATCAGGTGGACCAGGAGCATTTCCTGAAGTGCAGGTTATTTGATGTCTATATTGGTGATTGGGACAGGCACGAAGATCAGTGGAGATGGGCAGGTTTTAAGGATGAAGACAAAGGCAAAGACAAAAACAAAACAATATTCAGAGCTATTCCCAGGGACCGAGATCAGACCTATTTCCTGAATGAGGGGTTTTTCCCATGGATCTCCAGCAGGAAATTTGCCCTTCGGATCACCCAGGGATTTAAATACGAGATTAAGGATATGGCAGGGCTGGTTTCTCAGGGTAAATGGCTGGACCGTAGGTTCCTGAGTGAGCTGTCCAGAGAGGAGTGGTTAAGCACAGCCAGCCAAATGCAGTCCAACCTTACAGATGAAGTACTTACGGCTGCCCTTGCAGATATGCCTCCACAGATTGTGGACTTAAAAGGAGATATTACCCTGGATAAGCTTAAGACAAGGAGGGACAAACTCCCCGAATTTGCTGAGGAGCATTATTCCATCATCTCAAAAAAGGTAGATGTGGTGGGAAGTGATAAAAGGGAGCAATTTCAGGTTAAAAGGCTGAACGACAGTGAAACAGAAGTCAAGGTGTGGTCATTAAACAGCAAAGGAAAAAAGAAGGATAAAATATATGACAGGGTTTTTAAACAAAATGAGACCAGCGAAATCCGGTTGTATGGGCTCAAAGGCAAGGATGAGTTTGATGTGGAGGGTGATGTGAAAAGAGGGATGAAGGTCAGGATTATCGGAGGTCCCGGAAGAGACGATATCAAAGATAAATCGAGTGTAAATGGGCTCACCAAAAAGACAATCATTTACGATACCAGAAAAAAGAATGACATTGATTTTGGCTCGGAAGCCAGGAATCGCACATCCAATATTCCTGAAAAGAATACCTATACCTACGCAGCCTATAACTACAGCAAGTTTATTCCATTGGCAGCTATTGGCTACAATGTAGATGAAGCCCTAATCGTGGGTGCCGGGTTTATGTATACTACCTATGGTTTTCAGAAGTCGCCTTATGCAAGCCACCATACTTTTGCTGCAAAATATGCAACCGGGACCAATGCTTTTTTATTTAAATACAACGGAGTGTTTTCGTCCGTGTTAAGGAAGACTAATCTTCTGTTGCACCTTACCTACAGGGACCCCATGTATGCTCAGAACTATTTTGGAATGGGTAATGAGACTGAAAAACAGTCTGATGATAAAGAATATCACCATGTAAGGATTGGCAAAATAGAGGTGCATCCCGAGTTGAGCAGGACCATTGATCGAAGTAAATTCTCGGCCGGATTATTTTATCAAAAGTATACGGTGGAAGAAACACCGGATAGGTATATCACTGATACTGAATTAGATCCTGAGGTATTTGAAACTCAGGATTATGCTGGATTTAATTTCCGGTATATATTTGACAGCAGAGATTCGAGGACCATTCCAACCAGGGGGCTTTACTGGAACTCCGAGGCCTCCTTTAATTACGATTTGGACCGGGAGAATAAAACCTTTAGCCAGATTAGCTCTGACCTGGGTTTTTACCTGAGTTTCAGAAAGCCTTACAGAACTGTGTTGGCATTC
>PVMS01093027.1_pt1 | contig 17116 bp, 19 predicted proteins | sample 1853461 | NCBI WGS metagenome assembly PVMS01 (sample SAMN08582032, study PRJNA380276) | Marine sediment metagenome, whole genome shotgun sequencing project. | isolation source: ocean sediment barecode stripped | collected 2017 | reverse complement strand
CAAACTGCTTAGACGCTTCATGATGCGTCTCCGAATCCTCGTTGACGGAACTCTGCCGTCGTGCGGCAGAGGATCGATCCGCGCCGTGACAACGCGAGCAAACGCTCAACACCAAACGGCACGACTTTAGTTTTGAGGATTTAGACGCGTGGAGGCGGAGACGGCGGGATGTAGGCGGGCGACACAATGGCGTCGGTGGCGCAGGCCGTCTTGACGATGAACATCGCCGAAGGAGCCACACTCTGCGCTGGCATCAACACTGCCGTCAGACCAACGCAAAAGCACTTCCCACCACAGCCGCCGGCTTTGCCGCAATGGCCTTTTCCGAGATCGGCGTTCGCTTGGTGAGACTTAACCTGATGACCCATCATCTGGTGACCGGCGCCCCGGTCGATCTGAGCATGTTTTTCGCAGTCCGCTTGCGACGAGACGTGCGCAGGTTCGGACGACACACCTTGCGCGCTCGCTCCCGCCAAGGGGAACGCGGCGATCGCCAGGGCGACGAGAGCGACGACAATGGTCCGCAGATTGCTCATGGTGGTGATGATTATGTGGTCGCACCTCTTAAGGTCAAGTGACAGAGGCGTGAGCCAACCGTTTTTTGTTGGAATTACGCCATATTGGTGAATAGCTTGGCGGATCGGTGATGCAGCCTACCCTATTGGCACAGGCTTGATTTTGCTCAAGGCTACGGCAAAGCGTTTCTGTTCTGACTTGATCTTGAGACACAGCACACGCGCCCCGGAACCCGGGGGAGGAACACAGACATGAGCCTGTTCAAGATTCGCCTGGAGCTTGCCCGCGACCCCGATTTTCCCGACGGCAGCGGCGGCCGCGGATATGAGTTCACCGCGCCCTTAGCCGAGGACGGCCACATCGACCACGACGAATGGAAGACGCACCGGGACCGGTGCCGGGTGCGGCGGTTTTGGGAGGGGGAGGATGACGAGGTGGGTCATCTGATCCGCAAGCCCGGCGGCTCTTGGGCTTTTCACTATGACCTTCTCGGCGACGCGGACGACGACGAGTCCGGTTACCGCTTCGGCAATCACGCGTTTAAGCCCAGAGAATATGTCTCCATCAAAGAGCATGACGACGAGCTGCGCACGTTCCGCGTGGTCATGGTCCAGCCGCTGGAATAGCCGGAACCACCGGCAGGGAATCCTGCGCTCGACGGAGCCCCAGCTAGCGCGGCACCAAGTCCTGGCTAACGCGGATCTAAGTGCTCGGTCAGATCGTGGTCGGGCACTTTGGTGAGATCCTTCTGCAGATCCTTCACCACGATGTTGGCGATGGGCTTGGCGAGCTTCTGCTTAAGCTCGGAGAGCACGCCGGGCGGCGCCACCAGCATCAACTGGTCGAATTGCCCACGCCCGTGCTCGGCGGCGAGCGCGGCGGCGACCGTTTTGACGAAATCTTCCTTGGCCTGCTCCTTTAGATCGCTGCGCGGCTGCACCGCGTGACGACCCGTCCCCTTGCGGTCCCGGACCCGTGTCGGGCGGTCCGTGCCGAGGTCCCTCGCGCGGGCGTGCAAATCCGTCGACTCGAGATTTGCGACGGTGCGAAACGCGCCATTCTCGTCACGCTCGACGAAACGCGCCCTGCCGCCGTCGGCGATGGCATACCAAAGCTTGGCTTTCTTCATGGTCTCACCGTTGTTCTGGGTCTCGTAGCGTCATTATATACGCGGCCAAGTCCTCAAGCTCGCTCTTAGTGAGGGGAATCACCGGCATCGGGTGCTTGGGGATCACGATCCTGGCCATGATCGAGCCTACAGTCTGGCCGGACTTATTGGCGATTTCACGAAAGCTCGGAATGTCGGTATTAGCGTGAGCCTGTTCGGCGCTGACGAGATGGCAGACGGCGCAAAGCCTCTGCGCCAAACTCTTGCCGTGGCCAGGATCGGGGGCGCTGGTCACGGGACCGGCGAGGCCAACGCCAGCACCGATTATCGAGAACAACGCGAGATAGACGATGCGTGCGGTCATGGAGAATTTGCTCCCATCAGCCAGGCGCGTTCAAGGAATCTCGCGCGGCGGCGGCGAGACATCAGGCGGCTTCAGCGTTCGGAAATCTTAGGCGGCCATGGCCCTTAGCTTGTCCATGTCGATCATGTGCACGCGCCGCGCCGATTCGAGCCGGATTGTGCGGCTCTCCTTCAACTCGGCGAACATGCGCGAGACCGTCTCAAGCGTCAGCCCGAGATAGTCGGCGATGTCGTGCCGAGGCATGGCGAGATCGAGCGTATCGTCTTGGCTGTCCTGGCCGGAACGTTCGGCCAGCTCCAGCAAAAACGCGGCAAGCCGTTCCAGCGCGTTCTTGCGACCAAGCAGAAGAAGGTGGTCCTGGGTCTGGCGCAGGCCGATCATCGTACGATTGAGCAACTCATGCACAAGGCCAGCGGAGTTCGTCGCGCTTAAGAGGCTATGCCATTTGAAAGCGACGACCTTGACGGGCACGACCGCCTCGGCGGAGGCATGATGGAGATCGCCGATCTCGAAACCGAACATGTCGCCCGGCAGATGGAACGCACTGATCTGACGGCGGCCATCAGGCAGAAGCTTTGAGATCCGGACGACGCCCGAGATGAGCTTGTAGACATAACCTGCCGTCTCATCCTCGGCGTAGATCTCGGCGTTGCGGCCAAAATTCATCGGCACGCTCGCCGGAAAAAGCGCCTCAGGCTCAGGTCTCTCGGTGCGCATCTCAGCGCGCGTCGCGAGAGTCCGGGTACGCGCCGCGAGCGGCGGTTGGTATTTTATCCGCGAAAGTTCGGCAACGGGCGTTGGCGTCAGCATGAATAATCCTCCCAGCAAGATCGTCTGCCTCGTCCATAGGTACGCCTTGCCGGGGGGCGTCAAAATCGTGATGGCTCCCTAAGGGAAACTACGTAGTCCAATGCGGTCCGCCTTTACGGCAGACGGGCGACGTTAGAATCGTCTTCTCCGTCAATGGCTTGACGAATTGCATCGCACAGAACGCCGCCGAGCAGCGGCTTCTCCACCACTTCGGTGACACCGGCCGCTTCGGCGCGGGCGAGCACCCACTTGGTGCTGATGGACACCATCAAGACGACGGGCATGCCCTTGTCGGCGAGGATGCCACCATCCTCATCCTCGACCATCCGCGCGAACACATCCTGGTCGAGAACGAGACAGCCACCGCGTGGCCGCGGCGCGCTCATGGCCGGAAACAGGGAAGATTCGTCGCAAAACCGCGTCGCAAAGCCCTCAAGCTCGAGGGAGAAGCGCAAACTGTCCGCGAGGACTCCGTCGTTCACAGCAATCAGAATGGTCTCGGCCTCAGCCAAATCCGCCTCCCCAAAACGCATATCGTCAGCCAACACCTCACCCCGTCCCAGGCGAGGATATTAGGGCGGCGGTGGCGGAACGCCTTGAGTTAGGTCAAATGCGCGCAGGGGGACCTTGCGACCCCAGAATCATCGCGCCGCGCGGCCCGTGGTCAAAACATGGGCGAGAATCGCCATGCGAATCAGCTCCGACAGGCTTCGCGCTTGCATCTTGGCCATGAGGTTGGCGCGGTAGACCTCGACCGTCCGCGGGCTGATGCCGAGCACATTGGCGATGACCTTGTTCGCCTGCCCGGCAATCAGACCCTCAAGCACCTGCCTTTCGCGCTCGGAAAGACTGGCGATGCGCGCGGCAACCGCCACCAGATCGCCATCCGTCTCGCCCTCGCCTTGCTCAAGCGCGGCTTTGACGGCATCGAGGATGGCCCCTTCGTCGAACGGCTTCTCGATGAAATCGATGGCGCCGGCCTTCATCGCCTCGACCGCGAGCTTCACGTCCCCGTGCCCCGTGATGACGATGGCCGGGAAGCAAGGGGCGCGCTCCTTGAGATGGCTTAACAGCTCGATCCCCGTCATCTCGGGCATGCGCACGTCGGTAATCAGGCACCCGCATGGCACCTCATCAAGGCCATCGAGGAACGCGCGGGCCGACTCATAGACGCGCACGGCAAGCCCCGCCGAGCCCAGCATGAAGGCCAACGACCGGCGCACGGCTTCGTCGTCATCGACGATGTGAACCACTGGATTAGCGCCCATCAGGTTTTGCCTTCGCTCACGGCCTTCTTCAACGTGAAGCGGAAGACGGTGCCGCCGCCTGGATTCGGCTCGGCCCAGATGCGCCCGCCATGCGCCTCGATAATGCGTTTGGAGATCGACAGTCCCACGCCCATGCCGGCGGGCTTGGTGGTCACGAAGGGCTGAAACAGGCGCTCCGCGATCACCTCGGAGATCCCGCTGCCGGTATCGGCGACGCTAATCTCAACCATGTCCTTGCCCTTCCCGTCCTTGCCGGCATCCGCCGCGACGGTGGCCACCACAAGCTCCTTATGCTCACAGCCTTCCATGGCCTCGATGGCGTTGCGCATCAAATTGAGCAGGACCTGCTGGATCTGAACCTTCTCGACCATGACCGGCGCGAGCTGGTCGTCGCAACGGAACATGCACTTGACCCCCTCGTCCTTGGCGCCGACCAGACCGAGCGCGCTCGCCTCCTCCACAAGCTTGTTGACGTTCTCCGGGTGCTTCTCGGTCTCGCCATGGGTCACGAACTCGCGAAGCTGACGAATGATCTGCCCCGCCCGCAGCGTCTGCTTGGTGGTCTCGGCCATCGCCTCGCGCACCATCTTCGCATTCGGATGGTCGATCGACTCTAGCAGACGGTTGCAGCCTTGCAGATAGTTGGTGATCGCCGACAAAGGCTGGTTGATTTCATGCGCCAAGGTCGAGGCCATCTCGCCCATGGCGGTGAGCCGCGACAGGCGCGCCAGCTCCGTCTGGAGCTCCTGCAATTGCCGCTCCGTTCGTTGCTGCTCGGTGAGATCGCGAACGAAGCCGGTGAAGAAGCGGTGGTCGCCCGACCGCGTCTCGCCGACTTCGAGCTTCATGGGAAAGGTCGCCCCGTCCTTGCGTAGGCCGGTGACCACCCGGTCGACGCCGATGATGCGCTTCTCGCCGGTTGCCAGATAGCGCGCGATGTAGCTGTCATGCTGCTCGCTAAACGGCGCGGGCATCAACAGCCCGACATTGCGCCCCATCACCTCGTCCTGCGCGTAGCCGAACAGCCGCTCGGCGGCGGCGCTGAAGGAGCGGATCATGCCGGTCTCGTCGATGACCACGGTGGCATCGGGAACGGTATCGAGGATCGAACGAAGATGGGCCTCGCGCGCCCGCAAATCGTCCGCATGCCGGCGGCTGCGGATCCTGGTGCGGCGGAGGAGTTCGCCAAACCACGAGATGCCGGCACCGACCACCGTGAAGACGGTCGCCTCCAGAAGAGTCGCCGCGGGCAGCGCGCCTCCGTAATTGGTCAGGAAGACGCCGAAAACAACGCTGAGCGCGGTCGCCAGGAGTCCGGGGCCGAGACCGCCGAACCCGGCCGCAACCAGGATGCCGGGGATGAAGATGAGGAAGGACGCCCGGCCCTGGAACCAAGGATGCAGACCCCAGGCGAGCAGAACCAGCAGAACCACGGCCCCGACCGCGGCAGCGTAGTGGGCCACGGAAACGGCCGGATCGAGCAGCACGTTGCGAACACGCTCGACGCTGCTCCCTTTTAGACGCTCGGCAAGAGGACCGTGCATGACCAAGTCTAGCCTCCGGCGGCGATGAGCGGAGTTGCTCCGGTCCACCGGATTTCCCTCGCCGCCCAGCATGGCATTGTTGTTAGCCCTATAGTGTTAGCTCTATCGGCGCCGCAATGTAGGCCTAGAGTCTGCCCGACAGGAGGAAAAGATGGCCCCGAATGACGCCGAAATGCCGAACCGGAATGCCCTGAGCGAGGATCTTGAAGTGATCACCAAGCACCTCGCGAGCTTGCGTAATGACCTCGATAACCTTGGCAGCTCGATCGGGCGCACGGGCGCCAATCAAGCGGACCATTTGCAGGAACAAGCCGTCGAAGCCCTCGGCGCCGTGGAGGAAGCCGTCAAGCGCGATCCCCTGACCACGCTCGCCATCGCTCTCGGGCTCGGTTTTCTGCTCGCAATTCTATTGCGGCGCTAAGGCTTCGGGCCGCGCCAGACCTTGGCGCGAAGCCTCCGGCATTGGCGCCGGCCAGCCCTCGTTGACCCACCTCAAAGAAGATGTCGCCATTTCTCCGCATTCTGGCGCACAATGTGCCCAGATAAATTCTAGCCTGGAAGAAAAGAGGTGCTCATGCAGATCCCCTTGGACATTAGCTTCCGTAATATGGACCCATCTCCGGCGGTGGAGGCCCGCATCCGCGAAAAGGCGGCAAAGCTTGAGCGCTTTCACGAGCGCATCATCAGCTGCACCGTCGTCGTGGAAGCGCCGCACCGTCATCAGCACAAGGGCATGCTTTACAGCGTGCATATCGACATCAGCGTGCCGGGCAAGGACGTGGTGGTCGACCGCGCCAAGCCAGGCGACCATTCCCATGAAGATGTCTATGTGGCCGTGCGCGACGCCTTCAACGCGGCGGTGCGGCGTCTTGAAGACCACGCACGGCGCCAGCGCGGCGACGTCAAATCCCATGCCGCACCCCCGCATGGAACGGTCGCGCGGCTGTTCGACGACTATGGCTTTATTTCCATCACCGATGGCCAGGAGATCTACTTCCACCGCAACGCCGTGCTCAGCGACGCGTTCGATAAGCTCGCGGTGGGAAGCGCGGTGAGCCTGGCGATCGACGAGACGGAAGGCGTCGCGGGTCCACAGGCGAGCACTGTCCGGCCGGTCGGCAAGCATCGTATCGCCGAGCAATAAGCGGCTTTAGGCTTTCCAGAAGGGCTTGGCCTCGACAAAGCGCGCGTAAGCCTGCCTTGCTTCTTTGAGCTGTCTTTTCTCTTCGGCCTTGTCTGGGCCAGGAAGGTGGGTGAACGCGTTCCCTTCGCCTACGGCGAGCAAGGCTTTCCGCGTGGCGATGTCGTGCAGCACACCGAGAGAATCCTGCAAGTCCCGAAGCGCGGCGAGTGAGGCCTCACGGTGCTTGTCGGCCTTCTTGCCGGGAAATGTCGCGGCGAAAAACTCAGTCGCATAACGCAAGCGCTTGGCGCGGATGCGTAGCCTGTGTCGCGCGCCCACCGAGAGTTCGCGCAAATTCGCACCGCTCTTCTTCACCCTTCGACGGAGCTTTGCGAGCTGCTTCTTGGCATGCGCCCTGACCGGGGCGCCGGCGGAAGACCCTGACCGCGCGTTGTTCTCCTGCGCCCATGCGCCGGTCTCGATCCAGGCGGTAAGATCGAGCAGCGCGCCGCGGAAGCGATCCGAATCGACGGCGTCTTTGGCGCGGGTATACGCCTCCTCATAACGCGTCATGAAATTGCGATGGGCCTCGGCAACCTCGGCGTTGTCGGGATAGGCCGCGCGCAGCGGCTCGAGCACGTCGATGGCGAAGACGTCAAGATCGCGCGCCGGGCCAAGCTCCTGCGTGATCCACCGCAACGCGCCCTTAATCGGCTCGCGATCCTGGCCGGCCAGCATTTCGGCGAACAGCGCGATGCCCGCGCGCAAACGCCGAAGGCCGATCCGCATCTGATGCAGGGCTTTGGGTGAGCCCTCACGCACGGCGGGCGTATTGGCCAAGATCTGCCGGAGACAGTTGCGGGCAATCGTACGAAACGCTTCCGCGTTTGTTTTGTCCGGCGCGACCTCGACGACGCCCGCCTTCTCCACGCCATGGTCGCCACCATCGAGAAGATCAAACCCGCGTTCCGCTTTGCTCTTCACGGCAAGGGTCAGATTCACGGTCTTCGCAAGTTCGCGGGCCAGGGAAAACAGCGCCCGTTCGTCGCCACCCTTCAACTCAAGTTCCACCTCGCAGATCGGCGACGCCAGCATGCCCGCGGTGACTTCGCCCTGATCGATGGCCAGCTCGATCTCCGTGCCGTCGTGCTCAATTTGATATGTCTTGCGCCAGAACCGCGTGTGAAAACGTGGCCCCATCCCGGCGCGGACTTCGGGAGTGAGCAGCGGCGCCAACGCGGTGCCCTCCGCATGGGCAAGATCAGGCTCGTGGCTTGGAATGGGATGCTCCCATTCATTGCGCTCGAAGAACTCGGCCTTGTTGCCGGTCTTGATGGTCTGCACATAGCCGTCGTCGGTGGCACGAACGCGCAAGAAGACGCCGGCCTGGCGCAGGGCACCCTCGCCGGTGTCGTAATAGATGGTGATTAGCTCGCGCCGCTTGGGCTCGGCATCGGCGGCCGCGAGCAAGGGATGGTCCAGAATGCTGGGCGCATCGTCGGGATCGAACGCGAGTTTGAGCTCAATCTCCTTGGCTTCATGCTCCGGCTCGCGCGCAACCACTGTCACAACTCCCAACGCGAACAGTCTGAAAATGGCGGCACTTGCCCTCGGCACCCGCCCGCCACACGCGGATGTGGCGTCTTCCGAGGAAGGCAGCATCTTACTGTCACAATCAACCCTGCCGTCTGACGCAGAATGCCCAAGACCGACAATCTGCTCCGCATACGGCACAGAGAAAGCCATGCGGCTGGCCGCAATCCGCACCGTTAACCGATCTCGGCGGAATGCCGCGAAGTGGCGGAGGAGCGGGACGCAAGACAAGTTGGAGAGATTTGTGCCGCCATCAATATCGGAGGGCACGCCGGAATATCGGAGGCCAAGCCATTGACGAACGCACCTAGTGGCGAACGCGCCTGATGGCGAACGCAGCCGGCCTTAACCGGCGCCGCGAAACCGCCGCGCGACAGACACTGGCACCGTCAAATCCTTCGCCAACCCTTCACGGATCAGCAGTCTCCGCGCTTGAGGGCCCGGAAGAAATTGGCGTTCGGGCAGAAATCCTGCGGCGCACCTTGGCTATGCTCCGCCAGCCAATCGCGGCAGATAAGCGTGCAGGTGCATTGGCGGCAATTCGCCCGGGCTCTGACATAGGATTGACCGCCGTCAACATCGACAGCGTCGAGAAGGTCGACGCCAACGACCGGCATCATGTCGTCCATCAAGACTTTGCGGTGAAAACCAGCGAGGTCGGGCCTGGCATCAAGCCTTAAGCTCTTCATGTTCTCCCCTCCCCTTATCTTTTGGCGCCAAAAAGCGCATTGTCATGGTTATCACGAGGGGTGGGAACCGACGTTGACGCACGTCAACCTGGGGCGAAGAAGGTGCGGCTCTCTCCTTCGGTCTCTCCTTGGATCTTCGCTTAAGCCTCGATCAACGCCACCGCGCGCTCATCCAGAGCCACCGTCTTGATCAAGGCGAACACCCGGTCGCCTTCAGCGATCTTCAGCTCGTCGATCGCCTTACGGGTGGTCAGCGCAAAGAGGTGGCCGTGGCCGTCAAGCGCAATGGAAATGCCCGCGAAGGCGCCGTCATCGGTCTCGATGCCGGCCACCGTTCCCGACAGCGCATTGCGGATGCTGAGATCGTGGACGGGTTCCTTCGCCAGCGTGATGTCAGTCGATTTGACGACCACGCGCACGTCGGCGCCCATCGACCCCGCGCGCCCGGCCAGCCAGACTTTTCCGGCGGGATGGGAAATCTCGGTGAGACCGTATTCGGCGTCAACGGCAGTGAGCGTGCCGGTAATCACGGAAGACCGGGCGAAGCGGCTAAGCCCGGCGCCTTTCAAGGCAGCCCCTAAAACATCCTCGACCGGACCCGAAGTGACGACGCGGCCGCCATCCAGAACCACCACGCGCGAAGCAAGGCGCGCGACCTCCTCCACGGCGTGGGACACATAAACGATGGGAATGCCAAACACGTCGCGCAAGGACTCGATCAGCGGCAGGATCTCAAGCTTGCGCTCGGTATCCAGCGACGCCAGTGGCTCGTCCATCAAAAGCAGCTCGGGCGATGCGAGGAGCGCCCGGCCGATGGCCACACGCTGCTTCTCGCCGCCCGACAGGAGCGCCGGCTTGCGCTTAAGGAGATGGCCGATGCCGAGCGTCTCGACCACCGGATCGAAGGCCACGCGCTTTGCCGATTTGGCGACGAACCAGCGTCCGAACACGAGGTTCTGTTTGACCGTGAGATGAGGAAACAGGCGGGCGTCCTGAAACACCAGCCCGATGCGCCGGCGGTGCGGGCGGACGAATGTGCCGGTCTCGGTGTCCACCAAAATACGGCCGTCGAGCGCGATCTTGCCGCGGTCCGGGCGGGCAAGCCCGGCGATCAAATTGATGGTCATGGACTTGCCGGCGCCCGAGCGGCCAAACAAGGCGGTGATACCAGCCTCGTTCTCGAAGGCGACATCGAGATCGAATTCGCCGAGCTTTAGCGCCACATCGACACTGATCATTGGCCTCGCTTAGCCCCTTCCCTGCCAGCCGTCCAGGCACCAGACTCACGCCGAACGGCAGAAGGAGCCGTCCGGCATGGCGCGCCGCCGCTTACCCTGCCCGCACTGGCTCCGCGATTCCTTACCCAGAGGCTCGATTTGCTTTCCATCTTCGACATCGTCGCGGGGCTTCTGACCCTCACCGCGGTCTTTGCCTGACTGAACCACCGATTTTGGGGCTCCCGAATAATGTCGGCCTGCTCCTCATGGGGCTCGCCGCATCCTTGGTGCTGGTTGCCCTCGAAGTCCTCGTCCCGCAAGTCGCCGTCTTTGGCAAACTCGAAAGCTTCATCGAGAAAATCAACTTCTCGGAGACGCTGCTCGACGGGATGCTGGCCTTCTTGTTGTTCGCTGGCGCGTTGCAGATCAACCTCCTGACCTTGCGCGACCGGGCCTGGGCCGTGGGCGCCATGGCGACGCTCGGCGTGGCCATCTTCACTGTCACCGTGGCGGCGCTGTTCTGGGGCGCCGGGCAGGTTTTCTCCCTGCCCATCTCCTTCGCCTGGGCTTTGGTATTCGGCGCGCTGATCAGCCCGACCGACCCCATCGCCGTGCTCGCCGTACTGAAGCAAGCGCACGTGGCCAAGACGCTGGAAATGGACATGGCGGGGGAGTCTCTCTTCAACGACGACGTCGGCGTCGTGCTGTTCACCATCCTGCTGGCCGCCGCCATGGGCAGCACGGGCGACGGCGGCATCAACTTCGTGGATATCTCGCGGCTGTTTTTCGTCGAGGCGCTGGGTGGGGCAGCGCTCGGATTTGTCACCGGCTATATCGCCTATCTCGGTATGCGCGGCATCGACGATTACCCCATCGAGGTTCTGATCTCGCTCGGCCTGGTCACCGGCACTTATGCGCTGGCCCAGTCGCTTGAGCTGAGCGGCCCGATCGCCGTGGTGGTCACCGGCGTGATGACCGGCAATCACGGCGCCAGCCACGCCATGAGCGACACGACGCGGCGCTATCTGTTCAGCTTCTGGAGCCTGATCGACGAGATCCTGAACTCGGTCCTGTTCCTCTTGATCGGCCTGGAAGTTCTGGTCATACGATTTGATGCCTCGCTCATTCCGCTGGGCATGGCGGCCATCCCCATCGTCTTCACCGCCAGCCTCTTCTCGGTGGCCCTGCCCATGGCGTTTGTCAGCGCCGAGCAGCATTTCGTCAAAGGCACCATCCCCATCCTGACCTGGGGCAGCATTCGCGGCGGCATCTCCGTGGCCCTGGCGCTCTCCATTCCCCTGGTCGCCGAGCGCCCGCAGATCCTCGCGGCGACTTATGCGGTGGTGCTCTTCACCCTCGTGGTGGAAGGGCTTACGCTGCCGCTCGTGGTCAAGCGCTTCGCGAACCCGGCGGCAAAGGCGCCTGCCGACGAACCAACGACGCCGACTAAACAACCATTCCGGCAAGACTATTCAGCACCCGGTCGGTTCGGCTAAAAGAGAAGCCGAGACGACGGCTCAGGAACTTCAAGAGGATTACCGATGCGATCGATGATTTCTGCCTTCTTGTTCGCGCTCATTGCCATGACTTTCGTTAGCGGCCCGGCGGCCGCGGAGAAGGTCCGCTGCTCCGCGATCCGGGACTCGGCCATGTGCGTGTCGGAACCCACCTGCTGGTACGACGTCAACGGCCAGGGATGCTCCGATGGCGCGCGCCCGGCCGAGGACGTCTGCTCCGTGCATGACGGCGAGTCCACCTGCAATTCGAGCTCGTTCGGCTGCAGATGGAATCCTGCCGATAAGAAATGCGCAACCGCGTCCTAGCGAGGCGAACGAGGAGGCTCCCGTGATCGAGCTGCTCAAGGGCTTTCCCGACGACGTCGTGGCCGTTAGCTGCCGGGGCGAGGTCACGCGGAAGGACTACGACACGGTGCTGATTCCGGCCGCCGAGAAAGCGCTCAAGTCCCACGACAAGGTGCGGCTGCTTTACGAAGTCGGCCCGGAATTCGCCGGCGTCGACGCCAGTGCCGCGTGGGAGGATTTCAAGCTCGGCTTTGAACATCTGTCCCGCTGGGAGCGGGTGGCGATCATCACCGACATCGACTGGATCACCCATGCGACCCGGCTGTTCAGCTTTGTCATGCCGGGCGCCATGCGCGTCTATCCCACATCCGACGCCGCCAAGGCCCGGCTATGGATCACCCAAGCCTAGCCAATCTCCCGCTGACGATGGCGAGGACGATCGCGGCAACGGCTTCTAGAAACCTTAGCCAGCATCGGGACTTGCTCCGTCCACATTATGCTGCGACCGTTGGCCTTGGCGTTCCAACGCTTTAAGGCCATTTGCCGTGGCCAATGGCGCAAATCGTGGGGCTTTTGACGCGTGACGAGTTCTCAAGAGGACGCCAACGCTCCGCTGGCGCTCACTTTCGACATCGGCGGAAGCCACCTGAAGGCGGGGATTCTGTCGCCTGATGGCGCGTTGTTGAAGGGCCCGAACCGCGTCGCCACACCTCACCCCACTCATCCGCAAGACGTGGTCGAGGCGCTGGTCGCGCTGGCCAAGGATCTTGGTGACCACGACCGGGTGACGGTTGGATTCCCTGGGGTCGTGCGCGGCGATTACGTCCTGACCGCCCCCAATCTCGGCACCGAACTTTGGCGCGGCTTCAAGCTCGCGCGGCACGTTCACGAACGGCTGAGAAAGCCGGTTCGCATGCTCAACGACGCATCGGTCCAGGGCTTGGGCGCGATTTCGGAGAGAGGCATCGAATGTGTGCTCACCATGGGGTCGGGCATGGGCTTTGCCCTGTTCGACCATGGCCGCCTCGCCCCGCATCTGGAGCTGAGCCAGCACCCTATCAAGACCGACGCCACCTATGACCAATATGTCGGCGAGAAAGCGTATGAAGCCGTTGGCCGCAAACATTGGAACAAACGCGTTCGCAAGATCGTCAAACTTCTTGAGACGGTCATCAATTATGACACGCTCTATATCGGCGGCGGCAATGCGCGGCATATCGAGCCGCCACTGCCGGACAATGTGAAGACCATCTCCAACCAAGACGGAATTACTGGTGGCGTGAAAGTTTGGAACAAGAGGATGGACCGGACTTTCACTGAGACTTCATCGGCCTTTTTGACCGTAGCTTGACGGTTTGGAGCGAGAGACAACAGTGACGAAAACTCACGACGAACTGGACACGCTGGCGGTCAACACGATCCGCACGTTGTGCATCGATGCCATTCAGAAGGCCAATTCGGGCCATCCCGGCACGGCCATGGACGCGGCACCGACGACCTATGCCCTGTGGCAGCAATTCCTGCGCTACGACCCGAAGGACGCCCATTGGCTGAACCGCGACCGCTTTGTGCTGTCGGCAGGGCACGCCTCGATGCTGCTTTACAGCCTGATCCATCTGGCGGGCGTCGAAGCGGCCGAGACCTCCTATCAAAAGAAGGGCGGCGCGGCGATCACCCTGGCCGACATCGAATCCTTCCGCGAGGAAGGCAGCCGCTGCCCCGGACATCCCGAATATGGCTGGACCACCGGCGTTGAATCCACGACCGGCCCGCTTGGGCAAGGTTTGGCGACGAGCGTCGGCATGGCCATGACCGGCAAATGGCTTGGCGCCACCTACAACAAGCCAGGCTTCGACATCTTCGACTTCAATGTTTACGCGCTCAGCGGCGAAGGCTGCCTGATGGAAGGCGTCGGCAGCGAGGCCGCCTCGCTCGCCGGCCATCTGAAGCTGTCGAATCTCTGTTGGATCTTCGACAACAACAACGTGACGATTGACGGCCACACCGACATCACCTTCACTGAGGACGTGGCCAAGCGGTTCGAGGCCTATGGGTGGAACGTCATCCATGTGAAGAACCCGAACGAGCTAAGCCAGCTGACAACGGCCTATGACGAATTTCTGGCGACCGATGACCGGCCGACAATGATCATCGTGCACAGCCATATCGGCTACGGCTCACCGGAAAAGCACGACACCCCGGCGGCCCACGGTTCGCCGCTCGGCGTCGAAGAGGTTCGCCGCACCAAGGAATTCCTCGGCTTCGACCCCGACAAGAACTTCGTGGTTCCCGATGACGTGCGCGAACATTTCTCCGCCGAGATGGGCAAACGTGGCGCCGACACCCGCGCCAAATGGGAAATCCTGTTCGCCGACTATGCCAGGAAATATCCTGACGAAGCGGCCCAGGTCGCCCTAATACGCGACCGTGGGCTACCCGATGGCTGGGATAGCGACATCCCTGATTTTCCCCCTGATCCCAAGGGGATAGCCACACGCGAGGCCTCCGGGAAAGTCCTGAATGCCATTGCCGCCAAGGTGCCATGGATCATGGGCGGCGCGGCGGATGTGGCGGGCAGCACCAAGGTTATCCTGACCTTCGACGATGCCGGCGAGTTCCAGCCTTATGGCGAGCTTGGCGACTATGACGGCCGGAATTTGCGCTACGGCATTCGCGAACACGCCATGTGCGCCATCGTCAACGGCATGGTGCTGACCGGCGCCAAGGCTTACGCGTCCTGCTATCTGATCTTCACCGACTATGCGCGCGGCGCCATCCGCCTCTCATCGCTGATGGATCTGCCGGTGCTGCATATCTGGACGCACGACTCCATCAGCCTCGGCCAGGACGGCCCGACCCATCAGCCCATCGAACAGCTTGTGTCGTTGCGCGCCATTCCAGGCATGATGGTCATCCGCCCGGCTGACGCCAACGAGACGGTCGAGGCGTACCGTCTGGTCATGCCCCATAAGACCCGTCCGGCGGCGCTGATTTTGTCGCGCCAGGCGCTGCCCATTTTCGACCGCACGAAGTTTGCGCCCGCCAGCGGGTTGGCCAAGGGCGCCTATGTTCTTGCCGATGCGCCGGACGGAAAACCTGATGTCATTCTGATCGGCACTGGCAGCGAAGTTGCGCTCTGTGTCGCGGCGCGCTGTCTCCTCGCCGCGGACAACATCAAAGCGCGAGTCGTTTCAATGCCTTGCCGTGAGCTGTTCGAAGAGCAGAACGAGGCCTATCGCGAAGCCGTCTTGCCACCCGCCATCGAGGCGCGCGTGACGGTCGAGGAAGCCTCGCCGATTGGTTGGGGTCGCTATGCTGGACCCAAAGGGATCGTTCTTGGCATCAAGACATTCGGCCTGTCGGCACCTTTGAAAGTTGTCTCGGAGCATTTTGGATTTACACCGGAGCATGTCGCTAAAGCGGCCAAGCAGGTCTTAGCCAAATAAGTCTAGAGCCGTTAGTCCTCGAACTTTCCATCCGGAAGGTTCATCACAAAACGAAGCGTGGAGAGAAAACGATGCAACTCGGCATGATCGGCCTCGGCCGAATGGGCGCCAACATGGTTGTGCGGGCGATGAAAGCCGGCCACGACATGCATGTCTTTGATACGCATGCGGACGCCGTGAAGGAGTCGCTCGACAAGGGCGCCAAGGGCAGCACGGATTTGGGCGAATTCGTCAAGGGGCTGGATAAGCCCCGCGCCATCTGGATGATGGTGCCCGCGGGCGCCGTCGATGCGGTCTTGGACGAGCTAACGCCGCTTCTCGACAAAGGCGACATCGTCATTGACGGCGGCAATTCCTACTATCACGACGACATTCGCCGGGCCAAAGCGCTGAAGGCCAAAGACATGCATTACGTCGATGTGGGCGTGAGTGGCGGCGTGTGGGGTCTGGAACGCGGATATTGCATGATGATCGGCGGCGAGGACGCGGTAGTGAAGCATCTCGATCCGATCTTCAAGACGTTGGCGCCAGGCGTCGGCGAAGCGCCACGCACGCCGGGCGCCACCGGCGAGGTGTCAAAGGCCGAGAACGGCTATCTGCATTGCGGGCCCAACGGCGCCGGGCATTTCGTCAAGATGGTGCATAACGGCATCGAATACGGGATCATGGCCTCCTACGCCGAAGGCCTGAACATCCTCAAACATGCCAATGTCGGGACGCTCAAGCACACCACCGACGCGGAAACGACACCCTTACGTCATCCGGAGCTTTATCAATACGAGCTCGACTTGCCCGAGGTCGCCGAGGTTTGGCGGCGCGGCAGCGTCATCGGCTCGTGGCTGCTCGACCTCACGGCGAGTGCGCTGCGCGACAACCCCGACCTTTCCAACTTCGAGGGGCGCGTGTCGGATTCCGGCGAAGGCCGTTGGACCTTGCAGGCAGCCATCGACGAAGGCGTCCCAGCGCCTGTCATCAGCTCGGCGCTGTTCAGCCGCTTTGCCTCACGCGGCAATGCGGAGTTCGCCGACAAGCTGATGTCGGCCATGCGGTTTGAGTTTGGCGGCCACCTCGAGAAGAAAGCGTAATGACAAGGTCCACGGAAGAAGTTTCCGACGCGCTCGTCTTCTTCGGCGCCACCGGCGATCTCGCTTACAAGCAGATCTTTCCGGCGCTCTTTGGACTCGTTCGCGATGAGGGCTTGTCGATCCCCATTATCGGCGTGGCCAAGCAGGGCTGGGGTCTCGACCAGCTCAAGGCCCGCGCGGCGGACAGCGTCAAAGCCCATGGCGGCGACATCGACTGCGACGCATTCAAGAAGCTCATGAGCCTGCTGCACTATGTGGATGGCGATTACGCCGACCCCAAAGTGTTCACCGAGCTGCGCAAACAGATGGGCGACGCCAAGCGCCCCCTGCACTATCTCGCCATCCCGCCGATCCTGTTCTCGGTGGTTGCGTCGCAGCTCGCCAAGTCGGGTTGCGCCACGAATGCGCGGCTCGTGGTCGAGAAGCCGTTTGGCCGCGACCGGCAATCGGCGGAGGAACTAAGCCGTATTCTCGATGAGTATTTCCCGGTAGAGAACATCTTCCGCATCGATCACTATCTCGGCAAAGAGCCCGTGCAGAACATTCTCTAT
>PVMS01050164.1_pt1 | contig 17117 bp, 16 predicted proteins | sample 1853461 | NCBI WGS metagenome assembly PVMS01 (sample SAMN08582032, study PRJNA380276) | Marine sediment metagenome, whole genome shotgun sequencing project. | isolation source: ocean sediment barecode stripped | collected 2017 | reverse complement strand
CTCGTAGGCCGAACGCACTACTTCACCAACCTGTAGCTTTATGGCCAACTCACGCTCGTTAACTGTGAACGTGGATAAACCAAGAGCGACGATGCCCAGCCCCAAAAGTACGAATACACCAAAACGTCCATTATTCATTCGCGTAATCCTCTTTCACGGCTTGCGTCGTAGTCCGTCATATTTTGCGCTCCGCTGCCCGGCACCTGAGAGTCGGCTGCCCGACCAGATTGCCCAGCAGGCATTTGTGCCGAACGGTTAATTAACTGATCGATGGGCAGGTACAGCATATTTCCGCTGCCCTCTGAATCCAGAATCACTTTGTTCGCGTTGGAATAAACTTCTTCAATGGCATCCAGATACAAACGATCGCGTGTTACTCGAGGCGCTTTATGATATTCGGCAAGCAAAGCAACAAAACGTGCGGCCTCACCGTTTGCGTCCGCAATAACTCTGTCCCGATAAGCTTCGGCATCCTGCAACACACGTTGTGCGGAGCCGCGTGCTCGCGGGATAATGCCGTTTGCATAGGTTGCCGCCTCAAGTGCGTAGCGTTCCTTGTCATTTCGCGCCTTTTGCGTGTCGTCGACCGCCTCCTGGACCGATTTCGGATAATCGACAACATTCAGGTTAATGGATGTCACCGTAATCCCGGCGCCGTAAGCGCTAAGCGTTTGCTGCAACTCCTCCATTGTTCGCGCCGGAATTTGCTCACGACGTTCGCCGATCAAAAGCTCCAGCGAACTGGTACCGACAACACCACGCAATGCACTTTCTGTCAGGTCGTTCAGCGTCAACTCCGGGTCTTCAACTTCGAAGCTGAATTTGACCGGATCAGTACGTCGATATTGAACCACCATATCGATCAAAACGTATTGCTCATCCGCGGTTAACATTTCGGTAGAAAATCGGTAGTCATTGACAGAAAATGTATTGACGATGTCAACGGTTTCGATCGGATATGGCAAGTGCCAGCGCAATCCCGGTTCCGTTGTGACGGTATATGCACCGAATCGCTGCACGACTCCGCGCTCTGCCTGATCGACCTTATAAATGCCCGACAATCCCCAGCCCAGCAGCAACATTACGATCAGCGCAATACTGCCACCCGAGCCGGGTGACGAGCCACCGCCACCGCCAAGAATCTTGCTGAAGTTTCGCTGCCAGTTCCTCACGATCTGATCGATATCGTTCGGCTCCTGATCATCCCGGTTCCAGGGATTCTTTCCGTTTCCAGAGTCATTCCAAGCCATAATATTTCTGTCTATTCCAGTGTAATGGCCGCCGCCGGTGCTTGCACCGATGACGGTTCCAGGAGTTCAGCTGCAAGGTTCTCGTGCTTCAGAAATCGAAGCAAGTCCCTTTCAGCCATCTTCAGTTCAATCGTCCAACTGCCATCTTCAGACACTTCCTCATTGAGGACAGCGCCGATCTCAAAAAGTTTTGCCCGTTGCCGCCCTTGAGTAGACTGCAGGCGGATAAAGCGGTGCATGGTTTTCCCAAGCACCCGCCCCCCGATTGCATCCAGCAACATCGGCAAACCATCACCTGTTGCCGCCGACAACCAGACCGCGCGTCCCTGGCCGCGTTGATTATTCGTGACTCGGGGACGTCGATCCAGCTTATCGATCTTATTGTACACCCGTATCTGTGGTACGCGATCAGCATCTAGCTGCTTCAGTACCGAATTGACCTGCCGTACCCGCTGCCATCGATTAGGATCGCTGGCATCGATCAAGTGCAGAATCAGGTCCGCTTCACGGGCTTCTTGCAACGTCGAGCGAAAAGCGGCGATTAGCTCGTGTGGCAGATCTCGCACGAACCCTACGGTATCGGCCACTACAATCCGCCCGCCGTCCGGCAAAGTCAGCCGCCGCACCGTCGGGTCCAGTGTCGCGAACAGTTGATCTTTGACGTACACGTCGGCATTCGTCAACGCGTTAAACAGGGTCGATTTCCCGGCGTTCGTGTATCCGACTAACGCGACGGTAGGCACTTCGGCGCGAACCCGATTACGCCGATTCATCGTGCGCCGGGCATCGACCTGCTCCAATCTGGAACGCAGCTGTCGAATTCGGGCGCCAATCAGGCGACGGTCGGTCTCCAACTGCGTTTCACCGGGCCCACGCAGACCGATACCACCCTTTTGTCGCTCAAGGTGAGTCCAGCCTCGTACCAGGCGCGTCGATAAGTGTCGAAGCTGAGCCAACTCGACTTGCAACTGCCCTTCGAAGCTACGTGCCCGCTGCGCGAAAATATCGAGGATCAACCCAGCTCGATCAAGCACCCGGCACTGCAGCTGCCTTTCAAGATTTCGTTCCTGGCTCGGCGATAGCGCAGCAGAAGATATGACCAGTTCCGCGCCATGTTCCTCCATGCTGGCACGAACCTCTTCAAGCTTGCCTTTACCGATAAAGAAGCGGGGATCCGGTCGCCGCCGGGCGCTCACGATTTGATCGGCTACAACGGCGCCTGCCGAGCGTGCCAGCTCAACAAACTCTTCAATCTCGGATTCGTCGGGAGCACCGTCGGTGCTCGCATGGACGAGAATCGCCCGTTCGCCGCTTTGCGGTCGCTCAAACAAACACGACCTCCAGTAACAAAGCTGGGTTAATCCTGTTCGTTATCGTCTCCAGACTCGTCATCCGACAAAGGAAGACGGACATTACGTGACGGCACAACGGTAGAAATCGCATGTTTGTACACCATCTGGTTGACGCTGTTCTTCAACAGAACGACAAACTGATCAAACGAATCGACCTGACCTTGCAATTTGATGCCGTTCACCAGGTAAATCGATACCGGAACTTTTTCTTTGCGCAAGAGATTGAGGAAAGGATCTTGCAGTGATTGCCCTTTAGCCATGTGGGGTCTCCTTATTCTTATGGGTATTGTCGAAATCCGCATACCGGTGGCGCCGGCGCCCATTTGCGAGTTTCAGCCTAAGCGTGCAAAAAAAGTTTATCACAGCCAAACACCGTGGCTATGACGAAATCAAACCAGTTGTTTTGCCAGATGCGCTGATATGGCGTCGATTGTGCCCGCTTCAAGTGGGTCGAACGACGTTAGCGAGGATTCACTTCGCAGCCAGGTCAATTGTCGTTTCGCGAGTTGCCGTGTTGCGGCCAGTGCTTTCTCCGTAGCATCTGCGATGGAGCACTCCCCCGCCGCCTGCGGCCAGAACTGGCGATAGCCGACTGCGCGCATCGATGAACTCTCCCGATGAAGGCCTTCTCTCTTCTGAAGTGTTTGAACTTCCTCCGAGAAACCGTTGTTAACCATCAGGTTTAATCGTTTCTCAATTCGTTCGTGCAAGATTTTTCGGGTTGACGTTTGTAGTGCAATCTTGATGAATTTCACATCCGGTGCCGGCACATCCACGGTCGCTTGCGAATGCCAGTCGCTGAGCGACCGCCCACTAATCCGATACACCTCAAGCGCACGTTGTATGCGTTGGCTGTCATTGGCATTGATTCGTTCTGCCGCAACCGGGTCAACCTGCTCTAATTTCAAGTGCATCGCCGGCCAGCCTGATTCGGCCGCTTGGGCATCGATTTGTGCACGAATGACCGGATCGGCCGACGGTAAATCCGCAAATCCTTCGGTTAGCGCGCGGAAATACATCATTGTGCCCCCCACCAGCAGTGGAATTTTCCCTGCGGCGAATATGTCCTCCATTTCCCGGCAGGCATCGCGGACGAAATCACCAGCCGAGTAGCTATCCTCAGGATCACGTATATCGATCAGCCGGTGTGGCGTGCGCTCGAGAGTATCTGCATCCGGCTTGGCAGTTCCAATATTCATGCCGCGATAGACCAGCGCCGAATCGACACTAATAATGTCGCATGGAAATCGTTTGCACAAACTGATCGCGATATCCGTTTTTCCGGATGCCGTCGGGCCCATCAAAAGAATGGCGGACTTCATTACTGACCGCGCAGGAAGAGTCGATCGAGTTCCTGCATCGTGATCGTTGTCCACGTCGGTCGACCGTGATTGCACTGATCGGCACGCTCCGTAACTTCCATCTCACGCAGCAGTGCATTCATTTCATCAATGGTCAGTAAGCGGTTGGCTCTTACCGATGTGTGGCAAGCCATGGTTGCGAGATAGTCGTGACACATATCTTCAACGCGATTACTTTGGCCTGCCTCGGCGAGGTCGGCCAGAACGTCCCGCAGCAGCGCTTCTGCGTCTGCGTCTTTCAGTAATGCGGGCACTTCTCGAATGACCAGGCTGCTGGGCCCTGCCCGATCGATGACAAGGCCAATACTCGCAAGCACATCCGTGGATTGCTCCACGATATTCGCCTCGCTTTCGGCGACTGCGATGGTCGCCGGCACCAACAACGGTTGGCGGACAACGGCCGTGCCGTCAAATCCCTTTTTCAGCTTTTCATAGACAATACGTTCATGCGCTGCATGCATATCAACGATGACCAGGCCATCTTTGTTTTCTGCCAGCACATACACACCGGCGATTTGCGCGACCGCGAAACCCAACGGTGGTACGTCACCCTTGTCCGCAATCGCCTGCGTCACCTGACTTGCAGGTGTTGTACTGATGCCGCTCAGCGCACCATATGCGGCCAGCGATTCCCTGACCGCGTTGCTACCGGGGCGTTGCGCCGCGAGCAGCGACATCGAACCCTGGCTAAAGCTGCGATGATTGGTCAATGGCGCATTCGGTGTCGCAGCATGCCCACCCGGTCGCGTGTCACTGAGAGCAACCTCCAACGCCTGCGAGACGACCCCATGTACTCGCCGGCCATCGCGAAAACGCACTTCATGCTTGGCCGGGTGCGCATTGGCGTCAACGCCAGCCGGGTCCATCGACAAATTCAGCACATACGCCGGATAGCGCCCATGAAATAAAACGTCGCGGTACGCATGACGCGCCGCGTGTGCCAGAGTTTTGTCGCCAATACTGCGGCCATTGACAAACCAGTACTGCAGATCGGGCTGACTGCGATTAAACGTTGGCAGAGCTATCCATCCTGATAAAGCAATACCATCCGTTTCGCGCTCGATAAAAATTGTTTGCGCGGCGAAGGCTTCACCACATATTTTTCCCAAGCGATACAATCGCCCTTCCTCGGAGAGGGCTGCTGCCAGTTGCAGCTGCACTCGTCCGTTGTGCGTCACGGTGAACGCGACATCGGGTCGCGACAGCGCAAGTCGTCGGATCCACTTGTCGATATGACTGAACTCAGTACGCTCTGTACGCAGAAAGCGACGCCTTGCCGGCGTGTTGTAGAACAGATCGTGGACTTCTATCGTCGTGCCATCCGGATGCGGTGCCGGCCGAGGATCGCTGACTACTCCGCCGTCAACGTCGACCTGCCACGCTGAATCCGAACCCGTGGCGCGCGAGCAGAGTGTCACGCGGGCAACCGACGCAATGCTCGGCAATGCCTCGCCGCGGAATCCCAGTGACGCCACCGCCTCGAGATCTTCAAGGCTTGAAATCTTGCTGGTCGCGTGACGCGATAATGCCAGCGCGAGTTCGTCTTTGGCAATACCGCTGCCATCATCGCGAATACGAATCAGTTTTTGGCCGGCCGACGTAATATCGATCTGCAAGCTTCTCGCGCCAGCGTCGAGGCTGTTCTCGACAAGCTCCTTCACGACAGACGCCGGTCGCTCGACGACCTCACCGGCGGCGATTTGATTAATCAGGTGACTTGGGAGTTGTTGGATGGACATGAGTCGGGCCGAGCGAGCGGACCGGCTATTTTTTCAAAATGCGAGCGAAAAGTCTTGTCGGTTTTGATCAGGTACCGGCGTACACGGGAATCGACAAAGCCTGACCAACGCGAATATTGTCATTTCTGAGTCGATTGGCGCTGCGAATCGACGCTACGCTTACGTTGTACCGTTCGGCAATCTCGGAAATTGTATCGCCCCTGGCGATCACGTGACGAACCTCGTTAACCGGTTTTTTACGAATATTCATCGCAATTTGCGTATCCGGCGGCGGATTCTCGTAGTAGTAGCTGCGAATTCCGTTGAGAATGGCGGTGGCCAGCTTTTTCTGATGGGCCGAGCTACGCAACTTGGCCTCTTCACTCGGGTTCGAGATATAGGCTGTTTCAACGAGGATTGATGGCATGTCCGGCGATTTGAGTACGATAAAGCCAGCCTGCTGCACGGTTCTCCGATGCACTTTGCCTATTTGTGACAGCTCGCCGATAACCTCCGAACCAACACTGAGGCTGGCGCTTAACGCTGCATTTTGTGACAGATCGAGCAACACCGATGCAAGCACCGGATCTTTGTCGCGCAATGTCACGTCACCCAGATGCACCGATGCGTTCTCGCGCTCGGCCAGTTGCTTCGATGCCTCATCACTCGCACCTTTCGTTGACAATGCATACACCGATGCACCACTGGCTCGCCTGTCGTCAACGGCATCCGCATGAATAGACACGAATAAATCTGCTTTTTTCTGACGCGCAATATCCATACGCTTGCGGTGAGCAACATAGTAATCACCGCTGCGAATCAGAATTGCTTGCATCCCTGGTTCTGCGTTGATTCGAGCGGCCAGTTGTTTTGAGATGGCCAATGCGACGTCTTTCTCTCGTGTCTTGCCCCTACCCACCGCACCCGGATCGTGTCCACCGTGACCCGGGTCAACCGCAATGATGATATCGCGACCTGGTTGATAACCCTCAGACGCTCTTTTGACGGTTTGTAAATTTCCAGACGGCTGCAAGTCGATCACGAGACGGTCGGCGTACTGGCTGTTCGGGCCGGTCGTAAAACTGCGCGACCGGACAGATTGATTGAGGTCCAGCACAACACGTAGCTGACCGTTGGGTTGAACCGAGCTGCGAATTGCCTTGACGGAGCCAACGCCTCGGGGCAGCGTTTTAAGCGACTCGGAAAGACGCCCGTCTTTCAGATCAACGACCAGCCTGTCCGGCCCACGTAACGTGAAGATATTGTGTGCACCGGCGCGGTCGAGATCCAATACAACGCGCGTTTTGCCGTTTTCCGCCCAAATACGGACATTTTGCACGGTGGTCGCCGCCTGCGCCGCCGCTGCGAGCAGCGCGAGTGACGCGACAAGCGTCAATAATATGGGACGTCGGCAGAGCATTGCGGGCAGTCGTACTCACAGAACAGGACTATGTCGGGTGAGTATACGAATTTATCACCAAAAACCAAATTTACCGTTTCAAAATTATAGAGATAAGGAACTTAGTTAATCTTCTTACTGATCGGGAGGTTCCTGTTTCAGGTCTGCCGCCAGCTGCACGCCTCGCTCGCTAAGACCCACGATGTCAACACTGCGGCCCTCGCCGTCGTAGGCCAGTGAAATCCTGAGGTCTGCCTGCTCGGCCAGACCCGACGCCCGATCCGGCCACTCCACCAGCCGAAGTCCGTCGTCCAACTCTGTCCAGCCCAGGTATCGAAGCTCATCATTTCCAGAAATACGATATAAATCAATGTGATATATGATTCGATCGGGCAAATGGTAGGGCTCTACTAACGTGTAAGTCGGGCTGGGAACCGGCCCCTGGTGGCCCGCAGCAATAATCAATGCACGGGCGAAGGTCGATTTGCCAGCACCTAACTCACCCTCCAACAGCAGTGTCCAACCGCCAGTATCGCCCGGTAGAAGGCGGAATATCTGTTGCGCGAACAGGTCCGTGGCTGCCGGATCGGCCAGGTGAACGGTCATGGATTGACTACGCCACGCAATTCTTTGATGAGGTCACTTGCCAGCAGTCCGCGTTGGCCGGATTGCGCCGCCCTGTCCCCGGCGCGCGCATGCACCTCGACGCCTATGACCGCCGCGTCTTCCAGTGACAGGCCCTGGGCGATCAGAGCGGCAATGATTCCAGTAAGCACGTCACCCATGCCCGGCGACGCCATGCCCGGATTGCCCGATGTGCTCAGCCACGGCGTACCATCCGCGCCCGACACCAGCGAGCCAGCGCCTTTGAGCACCACTACCCCACCATAGCGCTCTTGTAGTTCGCGCAATGCTGTGGGTCGATCGGCTTGAACGCTGCTCGCTGCTCTGCCGAGCAGCGTACCCGCCTCTCCTGGATGCGGCGTAATGACCCTGGCCACGGCGGTCGCTGGTGTTTCCGCCAGCAAATTCAAAGCATCTGCATCCCAGACTGATGGCCGCTGGTCAGCGCTGACTGTCGCGAACAGATCAAATGCCCATGTTGATCGCCCCAGACCTGGGCCGAATGCGATTACATCTGACTTATCAATTAGTTGCTGAAGATCCCCGGAATCAGTAATCGCGTGCGACATGAGCTCCGGACAGGTGCTCGTCAGCATCGCCGCGTGTCCGGGGTCAGTCGCAAGACTTACGCGGCCCGCGCCGGCGCGCAGAGCCGCCTCGCCACACAGGCGGATGGCTCCGGGCATTCCGGCTCCGCCACCGACAACAAGAACATGGCCGAAATCACCTTTGTGGGCCCCTTTTAATCGCGGCTGCAGACCCTGGCCAATTTTGTCGTCTGAAATTCGGCGAAAACCCGCGGGCCCCTCGGGCAGACAGGACTCGGGAATATCCAGGTCCGAGTATTCAATAGCACCGCAATAGTCGGGAGCTCGGTCCAGAAACAGCCCGGTCTTGAGGCCAACAAACGTCACGGTGAGATCCGCACGAACCGCACAGCCCATCACTGCCCCGCTATCACCGTGAATCCCTGTCGGGATATCCAGCGCCATGACCGGTGCGCCGTGTGCGTTAATGGCGTTTACGGCGGTGGCTATATCGCCGCTAACTGCACGCGTCAGGCCATTGCCCAGCAAACCGTCTATCAACAAATCCGCCTCGCCATCGAGGTCGCCAGACCACGGCAGAACCACGCCGCCTTTAGCGGCAAAATCGCGATACGCCGTAGCCGCATCTCCTTGCAGCGAAGCAGGATCGGCAACGGCAAGTGCAGAGACAACGATACCGTCGTTAGCGGCCAGTCTTGCGACGGCATAGCCATCACCGCCGTTGTTACCTGCACCGCAAACCACCTGCCAACGCACCGCTTTGGGGAATTTGAGGCGAGCCGCCCGTACCGCAGCCGCTGCAGCTCTGTTCATCAACGTATAGCCGGGAATTTCGGCTTGCTGGATCGCGCGGCGATCAATTTCTCGCACGGTGGCGACGGAATAAATATTGACAGGTAGGGATTGCATGTCGTCGATTATACTAGTGCTGGGGCGCTACTCCAGCAAACTGTGTTCGCACAGATGGAAGCCGAAGTCAGACGTAAGCACTGCCAGGAAGATGCATTGACGCAACAGCCACATAAAGACCCGAAAACATTATCGACCCTCAAGGCCGATATTGTGCAATGGGGATCGGAACTTGGCTTCCAGCAAGTCGGCGTCAGCGACATTGATCTTGGTGAAGCTGAGGAACGACTCGGTGAGTGGTTGCAGGCAAAGTTCCACGGCAGCATGGACTATATGCAACGACACGGATCGAAGCGGAGCCGCCCGGGCGAATTGGTCGCAGGAACGATACGCGTGATTTCGGTGCGCATGGACTACCTCTCGCAATCGCAGGAAGAAGCAATAGATCAGCTCGATCACGCATCCAAATCCTATATTTCGCGTTACGCGCTGGGCCGCGACTATCACAAGGTGATGCGTGGACGCCTGCGTGCGCTGGCAAGACAAATAGAAGCTCGTATTGGAAAATTCGGTTACCGGGTTTTCGTCGACAGTGCACCGGTACTGGAAAAACCTTTGGCTGAAAAAGCAGGCCTCGGCTGGGTTGGAAAACACACCAACGTTATCAATCGCGACGCGGGCTCCTGGTTTTTCTTGGGAGAATTATACACCGACCTGCCGCTGGAAATTGATCAGCCGGAATCATCACACTGTGGCACCTGCAATGCCTGCATCGATGTTTGCCCAACCAACGCAATTGTCGCACCTTATAAGCTCGATGCGCGGCGGTGCATTTCCTACCTGACGATCGAATCCCGCGATACAATTCCTGTCGAATTTCGAAAAGCTATTGGCAATCGTATATACGGTTGCGACGACTGTCAGCTATTCTGCCCATGGAACAAGTTTGCGAAACCGACTGCGGAGGGTGACTTCGCACCGCGACACAATTTGGATACGATCGACTTAACCGAGTTATTCGCCTGGGACGAAGCAACCTGGCTAGCCCGAACAGAAGGCAGCGCAATTCGGCGCGTCGGCTTTGAATGCTGGCTACGGAATATCGCCGTCGGATTGGGCAATGCGGCGACCACTCCTGCCGTGATCGAAGCGTTGAAGAAGCGACGCAATTCGGACTCCAGGTTGGTGGCTGAACATGTCGAGTGGGCGCTTGCTCAACACAGTCAAGACCAGGGAAGCTCTGATCAATTGGAGAAAAGCGATGTTTGAGGCTCCGGAGTCAAAGTACCTCGTACCGTTCGATGGCAGTTTTCAATTAAGTGATGCGAGCACAACACCGCAGACGAAAGGGCACGAACACGTCGGCAAACACCGCAAGGAAATGACGCAAAATCTGAATCGGCTGCAACAAGTGCTCGCAGCTGGCGATCGTCGTGCTGTGCTGCTGGTCTTTCAGGCTATGGATGCCGCCGGCAAGGACAGCACAATTCGAGCGGTTATTCGGGGAGTTGATCCGTCGGGATGTCAGGTATTTAGTTTCAAGAAGCCATCGAGCGTCGATCTCGATCACGACTTTCTTTGGCGAACAACCCGGTGTCTGCCGGAACGTGGTCGCGTCGGTATTTTCAACCGCAGCCAATATGAAGAGGTATTGGTCGTTCGTGTACATCCGCAAATTCTCGCGTCGCAGAAACTGCCGGGTGAGCTCAATCTCGATTCGATCTGGGACGAACGGCTGAAATCGATCCGACAACAAGAAGAGCATCTTGCGCGCAATGGAACTGTCATTTTGAAGTTCTGGTTGAATGTGTCCAAGGACGAGCAAAAACGAAGGTTTCTAGCCCGTCTCGATGACCCCGACAAGAATTGGAAATTCGCGTCGAAAGACGTCGTCGAGCGCCGCAGCTGGGATCAATACATGCTGGCCTATGAGGAAGCGCTCAATGCGACGTCCCGTTCATGGGCGCCATGGTACGCAATACCGGCCGATAACAAAGCCTACATGCAGGCTCGCGTTGCGGAAATCATCTGCGATTCACTGCGTTCAATTGGATTGCGTTACCCGGAACCCAGCGCAAGTGATCGTGCCGAATTCGCCGCAGCAAGAGCCGAATTATTGGCCGATGGGTAAACGGTTGGTGTCTGGCGCAGTAATAATGTGGCCTGGTCGACGTTAGTTCCTGTCATAAACGGAAAAACTTCTCACATAGTGACAAAGATACGTGAATGCGCCGTCAGGGGTCTATAGTGTTGCATATTCAAACCTTACGGAGATTGCGGTTTGTCGCACAGTCTTGCCATCAGTTCAGATTACAAGCGCTCGTTACTCGAGGGCCTTGACCTGTTCAATGGCGTACGCCCGGACGACATCCAGAACCTCTTGCAACGATGTGATCGTCGCGATGTGAAAAAGGGCGAATGGCTTCTGTCCCCTGGTCAAAAGAACGACTACGTCTATATCGTGTTGTCAGGGAGCCTGAATATTCACGTTGGCTCTGAGGACGCGCCTGCGCTCACAACAATGGGGGTCGGTGCGTGCGTCGGTGAAATGTCAATTATCGAAGATCGCGATCCATCTGCGTATGTCATCGCCGCGGAAGCTACTCACCTCTTGCTGATTCACCAATCGGTGTTGTGGGACATGGTCAATGCCTCTCATGAATTTTCGAAGAACCTGTTGGTCGTAATGTCTGAACGCGTTCGCAGTCATAATAAAGCCATCGCCGACAGCTATGGCAAGTTACAAAAAATTGAACATCACGCTCGCACCGATGCGTTAACCGGTCTGAGCAACAGACGTGCAATGGAAGAATCGTTTGCGCGAGAAATAAACCGCTGCGAACAAGACGCAGGTTCAGTTTCCCTGATCATGATCGACATCGACAATTTCAAACAATTCAACGATCAGTTTGGTCACATTGCCGGAGATCGCGCGCTGTCGGCAGTGGGACGCATACTCACCACTCAATTTCGTCCGCGCGACTTAATTGTCCGCTACGGTGGCGACGAATTCGCCGTCCTGTTGCCAGATATCGATCAGGAAATGGCTTTCACCATCGCCGAGCGAGTGCGCAAGGCCGTGAGTGGCGAAACCGGCGATGGCAGTGACTCACTGATTCAGATTCCGATTCGAATATCAATGGGAGTGGCGGACCTTGAAAGTGGCACTTCACTTGACACTCTGATTCGAGCCGCAGACGCGGCCCTCTATCGCGCCAAGCACGCCGGACGGAATACTGTCAGCGCGTAGCAAATCGCTTGGGGCTAGACCGAACATTTCATGAGTGCCGGCTATCAGCAGTCACAATCGCAGTTGAACCAAACGGTTAACTATCTATTCGCTCGTATCGAAGCGTAACAAATTGCGCCTGCCGGGCTGTCGCTTCCTGTGCCGGCACATCGCGCTCGATCCTGCTCAATACGTAGTCCCTGCTATGTCTCTCGCACGATCGAACGCGCTGCACTCGGCACAAAAACCGACAGTCCCGTCCACTCATGAAATGTTCGGTCTAGATCGAAACGATTATATTGTCGATTAGCCGGGCGTTGCCGAGGTGCGCGGCAGCCATGATGACCAGCTCATCGCAATCTCTGTCTGGCGCGCTTAGGTCCTGCGCACGACGAATTGCCACATACTCAGGTTCAAAGCCAGCCGCGACCAGCGCATCAGTCCCCTGCTGTTCCAATTCATCGTAACTTCGCTTTCCAGCCTGCAAGTGTTCACCGATCTCAGTGAGGCTTCGATATAACACCGGTGCAATCGTACGCTCGTCTTCAGTCAGGTATTGATTGCGGGAACTCATTGCCAATCCGTCATCTTCTCGAATGGTTGGCCCCACGAGTACCTTTATCGGCAAGTTGAGATCGTCGGCCATACGCCGGATGACCATCTGTTGCTGAAAATCTTTTTGCCCGAAAACGGCAACATCAGGTTGGACTAACGCAAACAGGCGGGCAACCACGCTGGTCACGCCTTCGAAATGGCCCGGGCGAAATGTCCCGCAGAAATTATCAGACAATCCGGGCACTGATACCGTCGTGGCATTCTCGATGCCGAATGGATAAACCGTTTCCACATCAGGAACAAAAAGAACGTCTGCGCCAATTTTTTTGAGTCGACGCGTATCGCGGTCCAGAGTGCGCGGGTAGTCGTTAAAGTCTTCCGACTCGCCGAATTGTGTTGGATTGACGAATACCGTGACTACGACACGCTCCGCATGCTCGCGCGCCAACTCAACAAGGCTGATATGGCCGACGTGTAAATTCCCCATCGTCGGTACAACCGCAATGTGGTCACCTTGTTGACGCCAGTCATTTAGCTGCTCGCGTAGCTCATTTTTAGCAGTAATTAGTTCCAAGAATTATCTCTTTCGCAGATCACTGCCATGTCCAAATAAATCGGTACTTCAGATAAAATAAAGATCAGGAAAAGCAGTGTTCCGGCGCAGGGTAGCTGCGCTCCTTAACGGCTTTGACGTACGCTTCGATGGCGCCGAACGGCGATTGATGACCCTGCTGAAAGTTCCTGACGAATCGCGGTGTGCGCCCCTGCGTAATGTCGAGGATGTCGTAAAGCACCAATATCTGACCATCCACATGTGGCCCGGCACCGATTCCGATAACCGGCACATCAAGCGCTTCAGTTGCCGCCTGCCCCAGCTCACTCGGCACACACTCCAGCAAAACGATATCGGCACCGGCATCCTGCAGCCGTTTAGCCGACTTCACCATGGCTTTAGCCTGACCCTGTTCCCTGCCCTGCACTTTAAAGCCACCGATCTTATGCACAGATTGCGGCTTGAGACCAAGGTGAGCACAGACCGGAACGTCATGCCTCGCCAAATGTTCGACGATTTCAACTTGCCCATCGCCGCCCTCCAACTTGATCATCATTGCGCCGCCGTCCTGCATCAAGCGAACCGAGTTCTCCAGTGCTTGCGCTGGCGTCGTGTAGCTCATGAACGGCATATCGGCGACCAGAAAGCCTCTGCGCAGACCACGTGCAACAGCGCGTGAGTGATAGACGACATCGTTGGTGGTAACCGGAACGGTTGTGTCGTGCCCTTGAATCACCATACCCAGTGAGTCCCCAACAAGCACAAGATCAGTGCCCGCCAGGTCAACCAGTGTCGCGTAACTTGCGTCGTACGCAGTCAGACAAGCAATGGCCTCACCGGACGCCTTCATTTTCGCCAGTGAAGCGACGTTTACCGGCGGCTCTGTCATGCCACGTTGTTCAAGTTGTGTATACATGGGGTTTGTCCAGTCTCTGCGCCGCTAGCCGAGTGCGACTCGACACAACGAAGAATACATCAAGCCAGGGCAGCTGCCACCGGATTAAAGAAGTGGCGACCACCGGTTGTTCGTTCAATCTGCTGAAACAACTGTTCGTAATCGGATTCATTGTTGATCGGATCAATATCCGATGCATTCACTATCAAGAGCGGACCGTCGTCGTAAGCGTGAAAGTATCGTGAGTACGCATCGTTTAGACGTTCAAGGTAACGTCGATCAATGGCTCGTTCATACTCGATTCCGCGACCTGCGATACGTTCCATAAGTGCATCCACCGAGGCCTGCAAATAAATGACGAGGTCAGGAACCGGCGCCGTTACCGAAAGCGATGCGACAACCTGCCTGTACAACGCCAGTTCTGCCGGATCCAGAGTCAACTCGGCGAATAATTCGTCTTTCGCAAATAAATAATCTGCAACGCGGACATTTGCGAACAAGTCGGATTGTCGCAGATCCTCCATTTGCTTTGCGCGCGCGAACAGGAAGAACATCTGCGTCGGTAACGCTGCCGAGCGACCATCCTCATAGAATCGTTGCAAAAACGGATTCTCAGTGACTTCTTCGAGCACCAGCTCTGCAGACAAGGTATCAGACAGGCGCTTTGCCAGACTCGTCTTACCCACTCCAATCGCTCCCTCAACAACGATGAAGCGGGATGAGTCCGAGCTGCGTTTTAGTTGGCTAACTGACAAATCGTATGTTGTCCTAATCGTTTATGCGAGAGATTTCGGGCGAACTTTCATCGACCGCGATATCACTCACCCGCCCAAGCTTCGGCATCATTAACTCAGGAGACAATTCCCGAAGCGGTAACAATACAAAATTTCTGTCGGCAATGCCCGGGTGAGGGACCGTTAATGTCGCCGAATTGATCTCCGCATCTCCATACAACAACAAATCCAGATCAATAACTCGCGGTCCCCAGCGCACGCCACCGGATAGTCGGCCCTGTTGGCGCTCAATTTGTTGCAACTGCTGCAGAAGGTCGGTCGCTGATAATGCTGTTGCGAGTAACGCGACGGCGTTGACGAAGTCCGGTTGCTCAACGGGCCCAGATGGCGCCGATCTGTACAATGAAGAGCGGCTGACAACGCGCGATTTTGGTAGCGCAGCAAGAGTTTCAAAGGCCTTCTGCACCTGCCCTACAGGGTCGTCGAGATTGCTGCCGAGCCCAATATACGCGTGCTCCGCCCCTATGCTTGCATCATTCACGACGGATCGGCAGAAGCGGCCTTACGTTTACGCCGCTTTCGCGGTCGCCGCTTGGCTTTGGCACCAGCACTTACTTTGAAACTGATGGCCCGCTGTTCGGCCGTCTGATCCTGAACATCGGTCCAGAATTTGGCAACGGATGGTTCAATCTCCCCAACCTCGGCCAGCAGGACCATGAAGTCATAGGCTGCCCTGAAGCGACGATGTTCCAGGAGATTCATGGCGCGACGGCCGTGCATATGGGCAAAGCGCGGCTGCAAGGACAGCATTTCGCGCATTGGAACGGTGAATCGCTTTGGCAATGAGATCCGTCTTTGCTGCTGCGCGCAGAGCTCGTATGAGGACAGGCTAATCGCTTGCGACTCGGACATCTTTTCTTCTTCGCGTTGAATTATCGCCATTCGTTTGGTCGGTGCCCAGAGGAAGACGCCGATCAGGAACATCGGAGTAACCGACTTGCCGGCTGCTACCCGTCGATCTGTATTGCGCAACGCCTCTCTGACAAATTTCGCGAAGGTCTCATCATTGCTCAGTTCCTGATCCGTCGCCGGAAAAAGCTGAGCAAAAAGCTTGTGTTCCCGCAGCAAGTCAAACGTTTTCTCGGCGAAGCCCGTCTGAAACAATTTAAGAAACTCATCAAACAGGCGTGCCGCAGGGACGTTAATGAGCAAGCTATGATTCTTCGCTATCGCATCTAAGACACTGCTATCAATCGTGAAATTCAACTTGCCGGCGAAGCGCACGGCACGCAACATTCGAACCGGGTCTTCGCGCAAGCGCTGATCCGGATCACCGATCAGAACAAGCCGTCGCTTCTTGATGTCACTTACACCGCCTGCGTAGTCCCAAATACTGAAGTCGGCGATGTTGTAATAGAGCGCATTGCACGTGAAATCACGGCGCCAGATATCTTCCTCAATCGTGCCGTAAACGTTGTCCCGAATAATCCGACCTTCATCGTCGTGAGCCGAATCGTCGTCAACATGGTTTGCCGCTGCCCTGAACGTTGCCACCTCAATCACTTCACGGCCAAAACGTACATGCGCAAGCCGGAACCGCCGACCAATAAGCCGACAATTGCTAAACAACCCACGCACCTCGTCAGGCGTCGCATTGGTCGCAATATCGAAATCCTTCGGATGCAACTCGAGCAATGCATCCCGTACGCCACCACCAACGAGGAAAGCCTGATAGCCCGACTTATGCAGTCGATACAGCACTTTCAGGGCCGCCGAGGAAATATCGTCCCGAGAGACGTTATGGGCAGGTCGAGGAATGATTTTCGGGTCGTTGGACTTATTGTTCCCGCTGTTCTTCAAATGAAATTCCGCTTGAGCATTGGATATGCGGCCGTATAATAGCAGCCCCCGCTCGCCGCGGGGCAGATCAATGACCAAACTCCGCTCCCTTCGTCTAGTGGTTCAGGACGCCGCCCTCTCACGGCGGTAACACCGGTTCGAATCCGGTAGGGAGTACCAAATAAATCAATGAGTTAGAGTATTATTGGCT
>PVMS01124015.1_pt1 | contig 17118 bp, 16 predicted proteins | sample 1853461 | NCBI WGS metagenome assembly PVMS01 (sample SAMN08582032, study PRJNA380276) | Marine sediment metagenome, whole genome shotgun sequencing project. | isolation source: ocean sediment barecode stripped | collected 2017 | reverse complement strand
TGACGCATTGCCCGGTGCGCGCAGGAGCGCGATGTCGCAATGAGGCAGGTCGGGAAATCCTTCATCCTTCCCCAGACGGCGCATGCCAGGGCGTATGGCGCTTTCCGGCAATACAGAAATAGCCAGGCCCGACTGAACGGCTGCGGTAAGCGCCGCCGCGCTCGGGCTTGAGTACAATATCCGGTGAGGACGCTTGATCTGGTCCAGCGCCTGGGTTGCTTCCGCGCGCCATGAACAACTGGCCGCCCCCAGGGCAAGAGGTATTGTCTCCATCTCCTCGACCTTGTGCCGGGGGGACGTTACCCAGCAAAGACGCTCACGGCGGATGACGTTGCCATGGGACCCGCAATCCTTATGGGTGGCTATCGCGAGGTCTATTTTGCCGGCATTTATTTTTTTCATCAATGAGCTGCTCGACTCGCATGCGATTTCTACCTCGACGAGCGGGTGAGTGCGTGAAAAGCCAGCGAAGATGGGGGGGAGGAAACGCTCCGCATAATCGTCGGGGGTGCCGATGCGGACGAACCCGGCCAGTTCCGGCTCATTCAGAAGAATCATGGCTTCGTTGTTCAGGTGAATGATGCGCCGTGCATAGTCGAGTAAATGCTCACCATCAGGGGTTAGCTTGTTCTGGCGACCACTCTTTACAAACAGCCGCCGCCCGGCCGTTTCTTCAAGACGGCGCATCTGCATGGAAACCGCTGCCTGGGTTTTGTTCACATCGTCAGCCGCGCGGGTGAAGCTTCCTGTATCGGCTATGGCCACAAGCGTTTTCAACTGTTCCGCATCAAGCATTGCAGGGGCCATGATCGTCTCCTGAAATAGATCAAAATATGTGATGTGTTACATAATAAACATTTGTTTGTATTATGGAAGAGCTTTAGCCATATTCGTTGCAACAAGGCGGAATATCACCGTCTAAAAACTCAAGACAGGGCGTCTCGCACATCAGTGTCGGGGAGGACTATCTCTTCGCGTGGCGGCGGCGCATGTCTACTCGAAAATGGAGATAAGGCCATGACTTATACAACGACCGGCGCGAAGAGAGTTGGCAGATCCAACCGGTATTCGCCTGTTATTGAGTCCCTGAATTTGGCTGGCAGGATCGTCTCGGATTTTCTCGAAGCCCGGCGTGGCCGGCGTGAACTTTCGCGGCTGGCAACGTATGACGACGCCATGCTGCAAGACATCGGCATTGCCCGCTCGGACGTTGAATGGGCGCTCATGCAGCCCTGGAATGCTGACCCGTCGCTTGCGCTTGCCATGCGCATCAATCGCCGGAAAGAATCGGTGCGATGGGCCAAGTCATTCTGGGCAAGCTGACACACGGTGTAAGGTTTTTTCTCGTGCTCACCTTGCCCTAGTTCAGTCGGCTCCCCAGTTGTAATCTATGAGCAGTGCCCTCATCAGCGGGTGCTGATGTTAGAAGCAACGCGTTCATGGGGAGGCGTAAATGGCAGTACACAAGACAATCGAGATAATGGCGGAATCCGAAAAGAGCTGGTCGGATGCTGCACAGAAAGTCGTGGAAGAAGCATCCAAGACAGTGAAGGGCATCAAGTCGATCTGGGTCAAGGATCAGACCGCAACGGTGAATGACGGGAAGATCGAAACGTATCGCGTGAACTGCAAAGTGACTTTCAAAGTCAAATAATAGAGTGCATCCCTGATGTATCAGGGGTGATCAAAAAATTGAACCGGTTCCGCCGACACGGGGCCGGTTCAATCTTGTTTGCAAGGGTTTTTATTTGGATTTGGCCAGGGCTGTGAGCCGCACCAGGCCCTTGGAGAAACCTTTTAGCGAGACGGGGATCGCGCGGCCTTCTTCCCTGGTCTCGACAATAATGAACATCGCCGTCGTACCGGTCTTGAGTTTGTCGAGCAGCTTGTCCTTGACGATAATCTCGGAAATGCACCCCATTGGCCGGCATCGGATAAAGGGGAGAGGTTTATCTCCGATCGACTCATCGTCGATCCTTAAGCCCAGCCCGAAGGGCAGAAGCACACCCAGTGGCGCCACGACGCGCAATACTCTTTGTCCACCAGATGCGAGCAGGAACACCACCCTGAGGCCAACATTGGCCCGCTCTTCATCGATAACGCTCTGCACCAGCGCGCATTTCTGCTTGCGCGCACCCGGTGGCTTGCCGCAGTTGATCTCCCAATCCCCGAAAGTTTCCTTTTTCTTAGCCTGAGCGAGCGCCTGCGGCGTGGTGGACATCGTGGCTGCAAAGAGCACAGCCAGGATGAACAGCACATATTTGCGGCTCCCCGCTGCGATGAGAGCTGATGTGAAGCTGATTTTTTGCTGGGACATGGATTACAATCAACAAAATGGATGCGTCACGAAACTATAGCACTGCCGTGGCATCGGAAAGTTAATCAGCCAAATTGGCGCATGGAGTATGGCTGATGACCGATGACGCTATGAGTTATCACTACGCCTGTCGCGCATATTTTGGGCCAAATTTGGACTGAAGGCGTGGCTAATGACGTGCCAGGATGGATTTAGGGCTTGTTGCGCGTAGATTTGACGCAGTTGAAAAGGCATCAATCATGGTTGCCAAAATGAAGCTGTCCATGCTTTTTCAGCGACTTAGGATTCGATTTCCGTTCCAGCGCACGTATCCAATTCGTGTATGTTGAATTGCGGTCTCTAGTGATGGTAGAGCAAAGACGCTTGCGGCCATTTTAACGAGTGTAAATGCCTGCCTGTTTTTCATGTCAATTGCGCTGCCGGGCGGCGCATTGGGGTCACCAAAAGGAGCATTGAGAAATGACGAACGGTTTTTTCCGGGCCAAAGCATTCTCTGTTTTTACCGCACTGGCCTCATTTCTCTTCGGCACGGAGGCAATGGCTGAATCAGGCCAGCCAAGAAACTGGCAGCTTGGCTTCCAGGAAGCGGCGACGCCGATCATGCGGCAATTGAACGAGTTCCATGATTTTCTGCTGATTCTGTGCACGGTGGTTACACTTTTCGTTCTGGGACTTCTGGTTTACGTGGCATTACGGTTTAACGAGAACGTAAATCCTACCCCCTCCAAAACATCGCACCACACCATGCTTGAAGTGGCATGGACGGTGGTCCCGATTCTCATTCTGGTGGTGATTGCCGTGCCGTCGTTTCGGCTGTTGTTCGCGCAATATGACTTTCCGAAAGCCGACCTGACGGTGAAAGCGATCGGCAATCAATGGTACTGGACCTACGAATATCCCGATCAGGGCGACCTGACATTCGATGCGGTCATGCTGGAAGATAATGAATTGAAGCCCGGACAGTTGCGATTGCTCTCAACCGATAATGAGGTCGTCGTGCCGGTCAACAAGAACATACACGTACTGATCACCGCCACTGACGTGCTTCACAACTGGACGATTCCAGCTTTCGGCGTAAAGGTCGATGCGGTTCCGGGGCGTGTCATACGCACATGGTTCAGGGCAGAGAAAACCGGAGTTTTTTACGGGCAGTGCTCGGAGTTATGTGGTGGCAGGCACGCATACATGCCGATTACGGTACGTGTGGTGTCTGATGGAGAATTCGCGAGTTGGCTTGAAAAGGCGAAGAAGCAATTCGCATCCGTGCCCTCTGATAGCAGGGACGATTTACCTGAGACATCCCACCGGCTTGCGCTGAATACGCGCTAGAGGGCCTGGGTATTGAGTTGAGCTGCGCCCGAGTGAGACTGAACGGGCCAAAATGACGAAGGATTATTAAACATGGCGGGTAGAACTGCGGCCGCACATCACAACGATCACCCGACAGGACTGAAGAGGTTTCTGTTTTCCACCAACCACAAGGATATCGGATCGCTGTATCTGATGTTTGCACTTGCGGGCGGCATTGTGGGTGGCGCGTTGTCGATTGCCATGCGCATGGAGCTGCAAGAGCCCGGCATGCAGTTCTTTGCCGACGCGCATGTTTTCAACACCTTCACCACCGCACACGGCCTCATCATGGTGTTCTTCATGATCATGCCCTCTTTGTTCGGCGGGTTTGGAAACTGGATCGTACCGTTGATGATCGGCGCACCCGACATGGCTTTCCCGCGTCTGAACAATATTTCTTTCTGGTTGCTGCCCTCGGCTCTCACAATGCTCGTCATTTCATTATTTGTGCCTGGTCCCGCGGGCGGTCTGGGCGTCGGCGGCGGGTGGACAGTCTATGCGCCACTCTCCACGACCGGGTCGCCCGGCCCGGCAATGGATTTTGCAATTTTGGCGCTTCACCTTGCCGGTGCATCCTCGATCCTGAGCGCGATCAATTTCATCACCACGATCTTCAATATGCGCGCGCCCGGCATGACCATTCACAAGATGCCGCTGTTCGTATGGTCAATCCTGGTTACCGCATTCCTTCTGCTGCTGGCACTTCCTGTTCTGGCCGGCGCGATCACCATGCTGCTGACGGACCGGAATTTCGGCACCACCTTTTTTGACGTGGCCGGCGGCGGCGATCCATTGCTGTTCCAGCATCTGTTCTGGTTCTTCGGTCACCCGGAAGTTTACATCATCGTCCTGCCGGCCTTCGGTTTGATCTCCCACGTGATCTCGACCTTTTCGCGCAAGCCGATATTCGGATATCTCGGTATGGCCTACGCCATGTCGGCCATCGGAGCTGTTGGCTTCGTGGTGTGGGCGCACCACATGTACACCGCTGGTATCTCGCTCAATACGCAGGCCTATTTTGTTGCCGCCACCATGGTGATCGCGGTGCCTACCGGGATAAAAATATTTTCCTGGATTGCTACCATGTGGGGCGGGTCAATCCAGTTCCGCACACCGATGCTGTGGGCCTTTGGTTTCATCTTTCTGTTTACGACAGGGGGTGTGACCGGTGTGGTACTGGCCAACGCCGGTATCGATCGTGCGGTTCACGATACCTATTATGTGGTGGCCCATTTCCACTACGTGCTGTCGCTTGGCGCCACCTTCGGCTTGTTCGCGGGCTGGTATTACTGGTTCCCGAAAATGACCGGTTATATGTATTCCGAGTTTATCGGCAAGCTCCATTTCTGGGTCACGTTCATTGGCGTGAACGTGGTTTTCTTCCCGCAGCATTTCTTAGGGTTAGCCGGCATGCCGCGCCGTATAGCAGACTATCCGGACGCCTTCGCCGGATGGAACTACGTCTCTTCCATTGGCTCGTATATCTCGGGATTCAGTGTGCTGATCTTCCTGTTCGGCGTGTACCACGCTTTCCGGCGCAAGGAGAAGGCCGCGGACAATCCCTGGGGCGAGGGCGCAACGACACTGGAGTGGACGCTCAGTTCACCTCCGCCTTTCCATCAGTATGAGCGACTGCCCCAGGTCAAATAGGGCAGTTGGTGAGGACACGCATCAACCAGTGGCATACAGGTAAAATGCAATGAGCGACACCAGTCTGGATATCTCCCAATCGGGATTTGATACATCGTCTGCATATGGTGCGGGAGGTGTGGGTGATTTCTTCGCGCTCATGAAGCCGCGGGTCATGTCGCTCGTGGTGTTTACAGCCTTTGTCGGGCTCGTAGTCGCGCCGGGCACACTGCATCCTGTTATCGCCATTGCAGCATTGCTCTGTATCGCCGTGGGGGCCGGGGCATCGGGCGCGCTTAACATGTGGTACGACGCCGATATCGACGCTGTAATGCAGCGCACGGCGGCGAGACCCGTGCCGCGCGGGCGCGTTTTGCCCCACGAAGCCCTTACTTTCGGAACCATTCTGGCTGCAGGATCAGTCATCACCATGGGCATGCTGGTGAACTGGGTCTCGGCTGCCTTGCTGGCGCTCACCATTGGCTTTTACCTGTTCATCTACACAATGTGGCTGAAGCGCCGCACGCCGCAGAACATCGTGATCGGTGGCGCGTCCGGCGCATTGCCGCCGATGATCGGCTGGGCCGCGGTAACGGGCACGGTGAGTCTGGAAAGTGTCGTACTGTTCCTGATTATCTTTATATGGACGCCGCCTCATTTCTGGGCGCTGGCGCTGTACCGTTCCCGCGATTATGAACGCGCCGGCATCCCGATGCTCCCCGTTACAGCAGGTCCTGACGTCACGCGGACTCACATTCTGGTTTACAGCCTGGTGTTGGCGCCCATAGGGCTTGCACCGGCCTTCATTGGCCTTGGCGGTATTCTTTACGCGGTCTCGGCAAGTGTGCTCGGGGCTGTATTCATAGCATTGGCGATCAGGGTCTATACCCGGCGTAAGGGCAGGGAGGCGGAGAGGGCCGCGAAGAAGCTGTTCGGCTTTTCCATAGTGTATCTCCTGCTCCTGTTCGCTGTGTTGCTGGTTGAGCATGTGGTTGGCGGGCTGGCCGTGACAGGGGCGTGATGCAACTCACTGAGGAGCAGAAGAAACGCCGCCGGTCTCGATCGATTGCTATTGCCTGGGCGCTGGCGGCAATGGCGGCACTGTTTTTCGTGGTCACAATTGTGCGCCTTGGCGCCAATGTGGCGAACCGGCCTTACTAGGGCAGGCAGGAATTTAAGAGCAATGCGCGAGAGATCTGAGAAAACGGGCACAGATGCCACGAGGGGCAAGGTATCGCCTCGCCGTAATCTGACCGTTGCGCTCTCCATGGCGGGGCTCGCACTTGGCATGGTGGGAATGTCTTACGCGGCCGTCCCGCTCTACCAAATTTTCTGTCAGGTTACCGGCTATGGTGGTACCACCCAGCGCGCCGAACAGACACCCGATACGGTGCTCGAGCGCAAGATTACCGTGCGCTTCGATGCCAATGTGGGCCGGGGCATGGGATGGAAATTCAAACCCGTTCAACGGATGCTCGAATTGAAGATTGGCGAGACGGCGCTCGCCTTCTACGAAGCTCGGAACGTGACCAAAACCAAGCTCACCGGCACCGCGACGTTCAACGTCTCACCCGAAGCCGCGGGCAGCTATTTCAACAAGGTCGAATGTTTCTGTTTCACCGAGCAGACTCTTGAAACGGGTGAGCGGGCCGATATGCCGGTGACGTTCTTCATCGACCCGGAAATCGTTAATGATCCGGAAGCGAAAAATATTCAGGAAATCACGCTGTCCTATACATTCTTCCCCGTGAAGGATGGCTCCGAGGTGGCGGCGGCAGTCAAACAGAAGTCGCGCCCGGACGGGACGTAAAGACTAAAAATTGAGGACTTGCGGCCCTTATCCGGGCTCTTAGGACAAACTCCCCTGGGGGGATAAACGGAGCTAGCACATGGCTAAATCGCACGCCAACCAACATGACTATCATCTCGTGGATCCTAGTCCATGGCCGATTATCGGCGGTCTTTCCGCCTTTGTGGCGGCCATTGGTCTCATCATCTGGATGAGGTCCATGGGGGGCGGCGAAGGGCTGTTCGGCGTTCATGGACCCTGGGTCTTCCTGACCGGCATGATCTGCATCGCCGGCACCATGTTCGTCTGGTGGCGTGATGTCATCAACGAGGCAGAGCATCAGGGGGCTCACACGCCCGTGGTGCAACTGCATCTGCGTTACGGGATGATCCTGTTTATCGCCTCGGAAGTTATGTTCTTCGTTGTCTGGTTCTGGGGTTTCTTCGATGCAGCCCTTTTTCCCGATGAAGCGGTACAGGTTGCACGCACCGAATTTACTGGTGGGCAGTGGCCGCCGAAAGGCGTCCAAACGTTTGATCCGTGGGACATTCCCCTCGTCAACACGCTTATTCTGCTGACCTCGGGCACGACCGTCACATGGGCTCATCATTCACTGCTGAATGATGACCGTCGCGGTCTGATCGCCGGGCTCGTAAGCACGATTATCCTCGGCGTCCTGTTCACCGCCTTGCAGGCATATGAATATGCCCATGCGACGTTCCCCTTCTCGGGCAGCATCTATGGTGCCACCTTCTTTATGGCGACGGGCTTTCATGGCGCGCATGTGATCATCGGAACCATCTTTCTGACGGTGACGTTGTTTAGGGCGCTCGCGGGGCATTTCACCTCCAAGCAGCATTTCGGCTTTGAGGCTGCCGCCTGGTACTGGCATTTCGTCGATGTGGTGTGGCTGTTCCTGTTCTCTTGCATCTATGTATGGGCCGCGGGCACACCGGCAACGCACTAAAACGCCCAACTGGAACGCCCCGCGCCTAAGGACAAAAAATTGAAACGTGATCTGATCACGCTGAGTGCGCTGACGCTGGTCGCTTTCGCGATGCTTGCCGGGCTGGGCGTCTGGCAACTTCAGCGGCTTGAGTGGAAGCAGGATCTGACGGCGCGCATCGAAGCGCGAATGGCATCAGAGCCTGTGTCGCTGACCGATGCGCAGAGCCTCCTGGAAAAATCGCAGGATGTCGAGTATCTGAGAGTGCGCTTCAAGGGATCTTTTAGCCATGACAGAGAATCCCATTATTTCACGGTCATAGATGGCAAAACCGGTTGGCGCATCATCACACCGCTCGACACCCCCGGCGGGCAGATCGTCATGGTCGAACGCGGGTTTGTTCCCACTGATAAAAAGCAACCTCAGACACGCGCGCAAGGACAAATTGCGGGAGAGCAAACGGTCATTGGACTGGCGCGTTCAGCGGGCATAAAAGGCACCTTCTCACCAGACACCTCGCTGGAAAAAAACCACTGGTTCTGGCGCGACCTGAACGGCATGGCGGCGGCAGCGCTGCCCAAGAGCGACATAAATCGGCTTGTGCCGTTCTTCGTAGAGCAGGAAGTCTCAACCATTCCGGGTGGCTGGCTCCGGGGCGGCGTCACGCGGGTGAATATGCCAAACAGCCATCTCCAATATGCTTTCACATGGTTTGGCCTTGCCGCCGCATTGCTTGGCGTTTTCGTCCTGTATTTACGCAGACGTTTGCGTGAGCGGTCGTTCACCTAAAACTCTCAGATACGCTTGCGGGTGGGGCGGTTCGCATTTACCGTGCGCGCCATAACAACCATACCGGATAAAATGCCAAATCAAGCCAACGAATTACGCTATGTCAGCACCCGCGGGACCGCGCCAGCGCTCGGTTTTGAGGATGTCATGCTGACAGGGCTGGCGCGCGATGGCGGGCTCTATGTGCCGGAAGTCTGGCCGCAGCTCTCGCCTTCGGACATTGAGTCGTTTGCCGGGCTGCCTTATGCGCAGATCGCAGCCCGCGTGATGGAGCCGTTTGTCAGCTCGGATATCCCCTCCGATGAATTTTCAGAACTTGTCGAGGCGGCCTACGCCACCTTCTCGCACAGCGCGGTGACGCCTCTCATTGAGCTCGGTCCCGATCAATGGCTGCTTGAGCTGTTCCATGGGCCAACCCTGGCATTCAAGGACATCGCCATGCAGTTGCTGGCGCGGCTCATGGAACGGACGCTGCAGCGCCGCAAGGCCCGCGCCACCATTGTCGGCGCAACGTCCGGCGATACGGGCGGTGCGGCCATCGAGGCTTTTGCCGGGTTAGAGGCAATAGAGATTTTCATCCTCCATCCCCATGGACGGGTGAGTGATGTTCAGCGCCGGCAAATGACCACGTCCAATGCTGACAATGTGCATAACATCGCCATCGAGGGCACCTTCGATGATTGCCAGGCCTTGTTGAAGGCGCTGTTTAATGATCTGGAGCGGCGCGACCGTCTGTCGCTGGCCGGGGTCAACTCGATCAACTGGGCAAGAATCATGGCCCAATCGGTCTATTATTTCGTGTCCGCTGTTGCCCTTGGCGCGCCCCAAAGGAGCGTTAGCTTTTGCGTGCCTACCGGAAATTTCGGTGATGTTTTCGCAGGTTACGCGGCTTCGCGTATGGGATTGCCGATCAATCGCCTCGTTATAGCCACGAATGTGAACGATATCTTGGTGCGTACATTGAAGACAGGCCGTTACGAGCCGACGCAAGTCGTGGCGACCTCGAGCCCGAGTATGGATATTCAAGTATCGAGTAATTTCGAACGGCTGATTTTCGAAGCCGCCGGACGGGACAGTAACCGAGTTTGCCAGTTGATGGACGGCCTTGGCGAACAGGGTAGTTTCTCTCTGTCCGATGACGAGCTTTCAACCCTCCGTGGCCTGTTTTCTGCCGTGGTTGTGGATGAGGCTGAGGTCGAAAATACCATCCGCAACGTTGCCCGCGAAACGGGATATGTCTGCGATCCGCACACCGCTGTTGGTCTTGCCGCCGCGCGCCGCACAGAGCGTGACGGATCTCCGATGGTGACACTGGCGACGGCTCACCCGGCCAAGTTCCCTGTAGCTGTCGAGGCCGCGACCGGCAAACGTCCCGACGTGCCAGAGCGCCTGGAACAGCGTCTGGGTGCGGACGAGCATTACACGGTGCTTGAGAACGATTACGCCGCGCTCACAGACTTTATCGAGTCGCATGCCCGCGCTGTGAGCGAGCAGGCCACATGAGCATTGAGACGACAGCCCTGGCAAACGGATTACGGGTGGTGTCACACGCCATGCCGCATCTGGAGACCGCGTCGCTCGGAGTCTGGGTCGGCGCCGGTGCGCGCACGGAACGCTCGGCCCAGCATGGCATCTCGCATCTTCTGGAACATATGGCGTTCAAGGGCACGGCGCGGCGCAGCGCACGGGAAATCGCCGAGGAAATCGAATCTGTCGGCGGTGATCTCAACGCGGCGACCAGCCTGGAAACCACGGCCTATTATGCACGCGTGCTCAAGGCCGATATCGGGCTCGGCGTCGACATCATTGCCGACATTGTCCGTGACCCCCAATTTGATGCCGGTGAACTCGCCCGCGAGCAGGATGTCATCTTGCAGGAAATCGCCGCCGCCGAGGATAGCCCGGACGATGTGGCCTATGATCTGGTTCAGGAGGCTGCCTTTCCGGGCCAGGCCGTCGGGCGGCCAATTCTCGGGACACGTGAAAGCGTCCGTTCATTCACCCCGGATGACCTGACCGCCTATATGAAATCCCACTATGCACCCGGCTCCATGATACTCGCCGGTGCGGGCGCCGTCGATCACGCGCACCTTGTTCGCCTGGCAGAAGCCGCCTTCGGTGATATGGAGGCATGCGAGCCGCATGTGTTCGAGCAGGCGAATTATGCGGGTGGTTTTGCCCGCTCCAGCCGCTCGTTCGAGCAGTCGCATATCGTTGTTTCGTTTCAGGGACCGTCCTACCGCAGTGAGGCCATGTATACCGGTCAAATCCTCTCCAGCATGCTTGGCGGAGGGATGTCCTCGCGGCTGTTCCAGGAAGCGCGCGAGGCACGCGGGCTCTGCTATTCGATATATTCCTATTGCTGGGGCCTGTCCGACACGGGACTGTTCGGCATTCATGCCGCAACCGGTTCCGAGCAGATGCTGGAGTTGGCCGGCGTCATTCTGGTTGAGCTTGAAAAGCTGGCAAATGATCTGGTGAGCGACGAGGAACTCGCGCGCGCCAAGGCACAACTCAAATCAGGGCTGCTTATGAGTCTCGAAAGTTCCGGTTCGCGCGCCGAACAGGTGGCCCGTCAAACCCTTGCATTTGGTGCGCCGCGCGATATCGACGAACTTGTCGAAAAGGTTGAAGCGGTCGGCAAAGAGGCGGTGCGCACTCTGACGGGCGAGATTATACTCTCCACCAGCCCAAGCGTTTCCGCCGTCGGCCCGTTGCAGGACGAAGCTGCCCTGGAGGCGCTCATACACAATCACTTTTCGCGTGCCGTCAGGGCCGCGGAATAGGGAGGGAAGTGGTCGCAGATGGCATTCCTAAGATCTGTCACACCGCCTGAGACGGGCCCCGTCATACATGGGGGCGATGTCTATTTGCGCATGCCGCAAATGAGCGACTATCCCGCATGGGCGGAGCTAAGGGCACAGAGCCGGGAATTCCTGACACCGTGGGAGCCGGCATGGACCAGCAGTGAGTTGACCCGCACCTCATTTCGCCGCCGTCTTAAATATTACGCGCGCGACTTGAAAGAGGATCTGGGATACGCCTTTTTTCTGTTTGATAAAGACGACGACACTCTTCTTGGAGGTCTCACGCTCTCAAATGTGCGCCGGGGCGTGACCCAGGCCTGCACGCTTGGCTACTGGATCGGCAACCCTCATGCCGGACAAGGCTTTATGACCTCGGGGGTGAGCGCTGTCATACCGTTCGTGTTCGACGCGCTGGGTCTTCACCGTCTTGAGGCTGCATGCTTGTCCCACAATGAAGCTTCTATGAAATTGCTGGAGAGGACCGGGTTCACCCGCGAAGGGATGGCGCGCCGATATCTGAAGATCAACGGCATCTGGCAGGACCATGTGACCTTCGCGCTGCTTGAAGACGATATTCACGGGTAACCAGTGCGGCAGCGTAGTGGAAACGACATAAGGACTATCCTGAAAGTGCTCCTTGAGACTGTCATAGGCCGGATACGGGCATCTGCACACCGGAGTGCGGGTGAGTGGCGTGCGCGCTGTGCGACACTCTGGGCCGTCCTCGCGCTCCTGCTCGTCACTCTGGCGCCGGCCTTTGCGCTGGAGCCCATCCTGATCGATCCGGAGCTGGATCGCCTTGACGTAACGGCGCTCGGCGAACTTTACGAGGGCCGCGGCGACAAGCTGCAGATCGAAACCGTACCGGGCCCGGATGGCATTGTCGGGCGCATGGCCGTTGAGGCGTCCACCACCGGCACCAACCCGAACTGGATCGTATTCGCGCTCAAGAACGGCACCGATAAGCCGATTGTTCGCTGGCTCACAGCGCAACGTTACACACTGGTAGGGTCCTCGGTGTTTTGGCCGGATCTCGACGCCGGACGCGTGGCTGCGATCACGCCATCGCTCGGCTTTCGTCCCGATCGCATCCCTGATGACCGTGCAGACATCTTCCGTCTGACCATCGAGCCTGGCGCCATCATCACCTTTATCGCGGAAATGAGTTCGCTCCAGGTGCCCAGGCTCAATCTGTGGAAGGCCGAAGCCTATGAGCGGCAGTTGAAGGACAGGATGCTGTTCAACGGTATACTTCTCGGCATCGTCGGCCTGACCGCGATCTTCCTCACAGCCGTATTCGCCGCCAATCACAAATCAATCTTCCCCGCGGCGGCGCTCGTGGCGTGGACCGCGCTTGCGGTTTTTTGTGGCGACGTCGGGTTCCGGGACAAGCGCTTCAAGCTGAGCGTTGAGTATAATGCTGTCTATCGCGCCGCATCGGAAGCGGCCTTTGCGGCGAGTCTGGTAGTGTTCCTTTACTCCTTCCTGCGGGTGAGGCTGTGGCACAACTGGATCAGGCTTGCCTTCGCGGCCTGGATATTGGCGCAGGTGGCGCTTGTCGGCCTGACAGTCATCGACCCGAGGCTGGCGTCCGGATTGGCGCGTGCGTCGCTAGCCGGCATCGGTGTTGTGGGGGCTCTTCTCATTACATATCTGGCACTGCGCGGCCAGGAACGCGCCATGTCGCTGGTGCCCACCTGGATCCTCGTGCTGGTGTGGATTTTCGGAGGCGGGCTGGTCATTCTGGGGCAGCTTACCGGCGAGATTATCGTTTCAGGACTGCTTGCCGGTCTCGTACTGCTTATCGTTCTGCTGGGCTTTACGGTCACTCAATATGCGTTTCGCGGCGGCACGCCTTTCCATGGCGGACCGCCAGGGCAGATGCAGCTCAGCTCACTGGCGCTGGAAGGGTCGGACACGGCGATCTGGCAATGGAATATGCGCCGTGGAGAGATCACCGTTGGCGTGGAAGTCGAGGAGGCGCTCGGTTTGCCGGAAGGCATGCTTGAGGACAGCCTGGAGGAGTGGCTTCGCCATGTCCACCCGACCGACAGGGACCGCTTTCGGTTGCTGCTCTGGTCCCTTCAGGAAAAGGGCGGGGGCGACCTCAACACTGATTTTCGTATGCAGCGCTCAGATGGCTCATATCTGTGGTTCGAGTTGCGCGCCCATACGGTGGAAAGCACCATGTCTGATTCGGCCCAGCGGTGCGTCGGTCTCATGCGCGACGTTTCGGGGGCAAAACGCACCCAGGAACGGCTGCTGCATGACGCGGTTCATGACAGCCTGACAGGACTGCCCAATCGTGAACTGTTTCTCGACCGGTTAGACGGTGCGGTGATGCGGGCGGTGGAAGGCCATGGCAAGCGGCCGACGGTCCTGTTCATTGACATTGACCGATTCAAGAATGTGAACAAGAGCCTCGGGCTGGTGGTTGGAGACAGCATGCTGCTCACCGTGGCGCGCCGCCTCAGCCGGCATTTGAACCCGCAGGACACCATGGCCCGGGTGGGCGGGGACCAGTTTGCCGTGCTGATCGTTTCGGAATCCGAGCCCCAGCACATTGCACTTCTGTCGGAGCGCATCCGGCGGTCATTGCGCAGTCCCATGCGGATTTCGGGTAAGGAAATCATCCTGACCGGTTCGATCGGCATCGCGGTTTATGACGGCATGCAGGAAACCCATCAGGACCTGCTTAAAGAAGCGGAAATCGCCATGTTCCGGGCCAAGCGGGGGGGCGCGGACAGGATCGATATATTCAAGGCCAGCATGCGCGGGTCCGAGGAGGGGCGTTTGCCGCTGGAGAGTGAATTGCGCCGCGCCATTGAACGCAAGCAGATCAAGGTGCTGTATCAGCCAATCACCAATCTGGAGGCCAATACGCTGTCGGGTTTCGAAGCCCTGGTGCGCTGGGATCACCCAAAGCGCGGGCGTCTCAGCCCGGATGAATTCGTCCCCATTGCCGAAGAGACCGGCCTCATCTCCGAGTTGGGCGGCTACGTGCTGGAGCAGGCGGTTAAGCAGGTTGTGCGGTGGCAAAAAGCTTTGCCCAGAAAGCAAGATCCGCTCTTTGTCTCGGTAAATGTATCCAGCAGCCAGTTGTTCCGTCAGGACCTGTTGCAGCAAATCCGCTCGATCCTGTCGCGGGACGCGGTGCCAAAGAAAACTCTGTGGCTCGAGGTCACCGAATCCATGGTGATGGAGAACCCGGAGCAAGCCATTGAAATAATGAAACTTTTAAAGGAATTGGGCGCAGGGCTCTCGTTAGATGATTTTGGCACCGGTTATTCCTCGCTCAACTATCTGCACCGCTTTCCCGTCGACACCATCAAGGTCGACAAATCGTTTGTCCGCGACGCGGCGCGCGATGGCGCAACGCCTGTCATTCTGCGCTCCATCGTTGCCATGTCGCATGAACTGGGCAAAAAGGTCGTTGCCGAAGGCATCGAGTCGTCCGCTGACGCCGACTATTTGCGCTCCATCGGGTGCGAATTCGCGCAAGGTTTCTATTTCGGCGAGCCGATGAGCGAGAAGGGGGCTATGAGCCTGGTTACAGCCTTGGCGAAGGCGCAAAAGAAGCAGAATTCAAAACGGGCACGGACGGCGCGCAAAGCCGCCCAGACTGCTCCCGCACCGGTGAAACAGGCAGCGCAGGCGCCGATTGCAAAAGAGAGAGCTGGGAACAGGCCTGCCGCTCCAGCAGCGGTGCTGCCTACGGGCCGGATTACCTCACCGCGTCAGGCGTGACCTGAATCGTTTACCAGACGCGCCGGGTCGATACCAATAGTCTCCAGGGCGCGCTCATATTTCCTGTCGATGTCACTGTCGAACAGAACATCCTGGTCGGCAGGGCAATGCAGCCAGCCATTGGACTGGAATTCGTTTTCCAGCTGTCCGGGCGCCCAGCCGGCGTAGCCAAGGGCGAGGAGGGCTTTGTCGGGCCCTTCTCCAACTGCGATCGCCCGCAGGATGTCGAGCGTTGCCGTCAGGCTGACACCTTCATTGATGGGCAGAGTGCTGTCCTCGAGATAGTAGTCGGTGGAGTGCAGGACGAAACCGCGGCCGGTCTCCACAGGACCACCCATATGAACCTCTATAGCTTGCAGTGAGGGCGGCATATGGATCGCATCTTCATCGGAGGTGATGTTGAGTTGGTTGAGCAACTCACAGAAATTGATGTTGGGAGCATGCTGGTTGATGATGATGCCCATGGCGCCGTCATCGGAATGCGCGCACAGATAAATCACTGATCGCGAGAAGCGCGGGTCGGCCATGCCCGGCATCGCGATCAGCATTTGACCATCGAGGAACCGTTCGCCCGATCCCTTATCACCTTCTGTGTCGCTACGTGCCATGGTGACAGACTAACCATTTGGCATGGGATTTGTGAAGGCTTGACAGGCAGGTTTCGAATTGCCGTGTCACCCGGCTACACACAAGAGTGATGGCCTGTCATATTTGCACGGTCGAAATATCCGGTCACTGAATGTAAACTGTGCATCTGGTATCATTGATGAGCAGTACTTAATTACAGAGCAGAAGTTACCGGGCGCAATGAGCAGACAGATGTATTCTTTCAGGGCTTTCCGTATCGTCATTGGTGTCATGGCGCTCATTCAAGCCGCAGCAATTGTCTCACCCGCACAGGCCGGGTCGGCAACATCGTGGATATCGCAAAACCATGCGTCCACGCGGCTAATCGTTGACACAATCCCTTGGCAAAACAAGCAAAAAACGCTTGTTGCAGGCATCCACATCAAGCTTGATAAGGGATGGAAGACCTATTGGCGCTATCCTGGAGATTCCGGTCTGCCGCCGCGTTTCGATTGGTCCGGGTCGAGCAATCTCAAGTCGGTTCGGGTGTTGTGGCCCGCGCCCAAACGGCTTCTGGACAGTGCCGGAAGTTCCATCGGCTACAAGAAGGAAGTGGTGTTTCCGGTCCTCATCGAACCGGTTACGGCTGGTCAGCCGATCGAATTGAAGCTGAAAATGGAATTTGCTGTCTGCGCTGATATTTGCATTCCGGCCGAAGCTGATTTGCAACTGAAGGTGGTCAAAGGAGGCTTTTTCTCCAGCTCTTATGCTGCTCTGCTGTCGCGTTATCTTGAGCGAGTACCTGAAAAGAAGGCGCCAGGGTCCAGTGCCGGCCTGAGCGTCTCTCACACCGAGGCGCAACTCACAGGGAAAGCGCCTTATCTGACAATCGATGCCCGGTTTCCGGGAGGGATCAAGGATGCCGATTTGTTCATCGAAGGTCCCGAAGGCTTTTATCTTGCGCCCGCAGAGCCCGTCGGCAAGCCCGGTGAAGGCACGATTCGCTTCAAGGTCGATCTGACCAAGGGCGATGATCCCAAGGATTTGAAGGGGAAGAGCGTCACGCTGACGCTCGTTTCAAAAGCCGCACAAGCTGAAACCACCTGGCGTATCCAGTAAGCAGCTTCCGGTTGCACGCAATCCTTTATTCATAAAAAACATCTGTCACGGATAACGC
>PVMS01012693.1_pt1 | contig 17118 bp, 15 predicted proteins | sample 1853461 | NCBI WGS metagenome assembly PVMS01 (sample SAMN08582032, study PRJNA380276) | Marine sediment metagenome, whole genome shotgun sequencing project. | isolation source: ocean sediment barecode stripped | collected 2017 | reverse complement strand
CAGGTTCATCTGGCTCAGTCTGGCGTGCAGTCGCCGAACATGGTCGCGGTTTCGCCATCGGCAGCGACCACGAAGGTCAAGTCGCCTGTGTTTTCGGAAATCACCATGCTGAAGCTGCGGCCATTCTCCACACCCTGCAGATAGATGTTGCCCGCATCGCGCGTTATGCTCTGAATTGGCGTGGACCGGTCCTCTCCGCTGGCCCGGGTGGTAGCCAGGGTCTTGCGCTTGAGATCCACTTCGATGAATTGCGGAATGTATTCGTCCTCGGGAAGCTCGGATTTGCACTCGCGATCAGCGACACAATGGAAAACCGGCCCCGGTACGCAGAGCAAGCGATCAGCATCTTTCAGCATGTCGCCGGTGATCGATGAAGTGAACATCAGCGCCAATATGAGCGCAGCGATTTTATGGATCATTTTGTTTCCTTGGCTGCGGATGCAGCGAGCCCATCTATAAGAACAAAATCATACCCCAATTCATGGCCGTATGCATGGCCTGATCAAAAGTCTCACCGGCGAGACCACTGGCACACGCGACTGTTCACTTAAAGGGTGTGCAGCTTTGTCGTTTTGACTCCGTGTGAGAAGGCCGTAAACTACCTCGAAAGTAAATACTACCATTCCCGCATGGAGGGAAGAAATGATCTGGAACTTATTTTTCTGGCTTGGTTTGGCCCTGTCGCTGGGCATTGGATTTGTCTATTTCCGTGACCTGGGTGATGTCAGCCAAATGTTCCTTAAAGTGAAGCGCGGGAACATGATCCGATTCATCCGGAACGAATACAGGTTTCTTGCCACCGGGCTGGTTGCCGCGGTCGTGATGGCGGTGGCTCATCTGGGTTTTGGAGCCGGTCCCGATTGGCTGTTCTGGGCCACACTGGCCCTGATTGCGATCCTGTATGGCTTTCCCTGGGTCTGGGTGCACCTTGGGCTGCGAAACCAGATCGACAGCGCTCGCTTTTACAGTATCGAGGAGGCGAAAAAATATGTTGCCCCGGCATCCCAGGTCCTTGTCATTGAAAAAAACGGCAAGGCCCGGGCGCATCCCGACTACGAGTTGCTGAGACCCCATCTGGCAGGAAACGACGATGGACTGGATGGCGAGAACGTCGTGATGACTTACTGCGCGATGGCCAATCTTGGCATTGGCTATACACCCGAAATTGAAGGCGAGAAGCTCGAGCTTGAAGTGCTGGCTCAACACGGCAACAACCTGATCCTGCGTGACAACACGACCAATGAGCCAATCCAGCATATCTACGGCCAGCGCGAACGCGATGGCAGGAGCGGCCCCGGTATGAAACACTGGCCGACATTTCGCATGAGTTTCCTGGGGTTTCAAAAAGCGTATCCCGAAGGTGAAGTTTTCCTGAACAGGCCCTCATCGAATCCGTTTCTGCGCTTGCTGGACATGGTAACCGACCTGGCCTTTTCGATCGGTATCAACCGGCAGCACCGGGAACAGAACCCGGTGATGGACAATATGAGCCATACCGATGACCGCCTGCCCACCAAGACTTACGTTTGGGGTATCAATATTGAAGACGATGCGGTTTGCTATACGCAGGACTTCATTGTAGAAAACGGCAATTTGGTCAATGCAATGATCGGCGGTCGCCCGGTGGTCGTGGCTTGGGACCCGATCCATGAGAGCCTTGGTGCGTGGTACAACGACAGTGGAAATCCGGTGACCCACATAGATTTTTTTGGCGTCTCTGATCAGGGTCAGCTGACACGGGTTGAAACGCTGAAACCGGGTCTGTTCTGGCACGTCTGGGTCGAATTCTTCAGAGATACCGATATCAACAGAACCAATCAAGTGAGTTAGGCATGAAGCCATTTACGATTTCATTCATTCTGTCTGTGTGCCTGATGGCAGGGGCGCCTGCTTACGCCGACCAGGAAGGCAGGGATCTCCGCCTGGTCCTGCAGTTGACCGTGGACGGATTGCGGGCTGATCTTCTTTCGCGCAGCAGCGGGAAATTTGCCCAGGGCGGCTTCCGTTATTTGATGGATAACGGTGCCGTTTTCGCTAATGCACATTATCAGCACGCCAACACCGAAACCATCGTGGGCCACGCGACTCTGGCCACCGGCGCTCACCCTTCGGTGCACGGGATGACCGGCAATGTCTGGTATGACGCTGAAGCGGGGGAGTTGGCTTACAACATCGAGGATCCGAACAGTCCCATCCTGCCGGTTCGTGAGCAGCAACAAAGTGGTGATCAGGTAGACCCGTCACAGCTGCTCGCACGCACGCAGGGGCGCTCGCCCGCAACGCTGCTGGCCGAAACTTTTGCGGATAAGTTACTGGCCTATTCTGCCGGGCGATCGAAAGTCTTTGCCATTTCGGCTAAGGACCGCAGCGCGGTGGCGCTGGCCGGCAGGGGCGGCAAGGCATTCTGGATGTCCATGGACAGCGGTGATTTTGTCACCTCAGGCTGGTATTACGCTGCTTATCCTGCCTGGGTCGCTGAATGGAACGTGCAGCGTAAGGCTAAAACTCATGCGGGCTCCCAATGGAATTTGTTGAACGACAGGGACAGCTATCTTCTGGCTGGCCAGGATGACCGGCCTTACGAAACGGACCTGCGCGGCTTTGGCAGGACCTTTCCACATCGCTTTGGGGATGGCGACAACAAACTGTTGTTCACGCAGATCATTGCCAGCCCCATCGGAGACGCCTTACTGGCCGACTTTGCGCAAAGCCTGGTCCTGTCCGAGAAACTCGGCCAGGGGCCCGCGGTTGATTTTCTTTCGGTCAGTTTCTCGGGTGTGGATGCCGTAAACCATTTCTTTGGCCCGGCCAGCCTGGAAAACGAGGACATGGTTTTGCAACTGGATCGCACACTGGCCCGGTTGCTCGCATTCGTCGACCAGGAGGTCGGCCTGGAACACACGCTGATCGTGCTATCTGCCGATCACGGTATTGCGGAATTGCCGGAATACATGGCCGAACGGGGACTCGATTCGGGGCGCCTGACGCCGGATGTGATACAGGAAGCTGTGGAGCGGATCAGTCAGGAGAAATTCGGCTTCTCTGATCTCACAAAATTTTATTACCGGCCTTATCTGTACCTGGACCGGGAGCGCATACAGGCCGCCGGACTGGACCCGGATGAAGTACGCGAGACGCTGGCAGCCGGTCTGACTCTGGAACCGGGAATTCACCTGGCGGCTACACGCCAGATGCTGGAATCCTGGCCAGACCGGAAGCTGTTCGAGCAGATCCGAAACAACTACCACCCGGTCCGTTCCGGCGACATTTACATCGTTCAGGACCCGTACTGGTTCAATTTCGGCAAAGGCCCGGTGGTCGGCATGCACGGGTCTCCATGGAACTACGATACTCATGTGCCGGTCATCTTTGCCGGGCCGGGTATTCCGGCCACGCGGGTCCAGCGGCGTGTACAGCCGGCCGATGTAGCGCCGACACTGGCAGCCATTCTGGGTATGTCACCCCCGGCTTCGGCTCAGGGAAACGTACTGAAGGAAGTGTTCACTTCAGGCCCGCGCCCAAATCCCTGATGGAGAGCAAAACCCTGCTCGATTCTTTCCCCCGCAGGCACATGAATCCTTTATGCTTACGGCCTTTGGCCGTTATGTGAATCCATGACCTTCAAGCTGCCTGGTATTGTTGTCGCCTTATTCCTGCTGAACGCTGTAGCCGCCCCGCTCAGCGCGCGTGCGGCGGGAAGCCATGATGCCGTGCTGGAAGAAGTCGTGGTAACCGCAACACGTATTCCCACCGACCTGGTCAGGCTGCCCTTTGCCGCCGGCAGTGTGGGCCGGGATGAAATCCAGCGAGGACGTCAGCAACTGGGCCTGGATGAAGCGCTGGTCAGTATTCCGGGCCTGTTTTTCCAGAACCGTTACAACTTCGCCCAGGATTTGAGGATTGCCATTCGCGGCTTCGGTGCGCGGGCGAATTTTGGTATCCGCGGTATCCGGATTTTTGCCGATGATATTCCGCTGACCCTGCCCGATGGCCAGGGCAGCGTGGATGCCATAGACCTGGGTTCGGCTGACCAGGTTGAAGTCATTCGCGGGCCGTTTTCAGCGGTTTATGGCTCATCTTCCGGTGGAGTGATCAATATTCGCAGCGAGGACGGGCCCGAAATTCCATTCATATCCGGCCGGCTGAACGTCGGATCCTATGACTTCCGGCAGGCACAGCTTAAAGCGGGAGGCCAATCCGGGCGGCTCAACTGGCTGGGCAACTTTTCTGCCACGGAACTGGATGGATACAGGGACCATTCGTTTTATGAGAACAGGCTCTTCAATAGCAAATTCCGTTTTGATTTCGACGACACGGCTGCACTGACCGTTGTCCTGAATGCGGTAGACTCGCCCACAGCCGATGATCCCGGCGGCCTGAATGCCCGCGAAGTAGCCGAGGATCGCCGCCAGGCTGCCCCGCGCAATCTTCTGTACAACGCCGGTGAGGCGTTGGATCAGCAGTCACTGGGGCTGGCGTTTCGAAAGACATTCAGCGGCAATCGTGAATTGATGTTGCGCAACTACTATGTGCAGAGGGATTTCAGCAACCGGCTGCCGTTCGACGTGAACAGTAATGGTCAGGGCGGCAGCGTGGATCTCAGTAGAAAGTTCGCCGGGCTGGGCGGTAATTACAGCTGGGATTTGTATCTGGGTGCGCGTGCCAACCACCTGGTAATCGGCTTTGATTACGACGCCCAGAGGGATCATCGCAAGCGCTTTGCCAACAATCAGGGTGTCATCGGCGATCTCACCACCCATCAGGACGAAGACGTCACCACGACGGGACTGTATGTGCAGGATGTTCTTGACCTGTCCGATAGCGCGGCGCTGACCCTCGGCGGGCGCTTCGACAACGTGAAATACGAAGTGTCCGACCGCACCGGCGCAGGCGGCTCCGGCCAGCGTACTTTCAAGGAATTCAGCCCGATGATCGGCCTTAACTGGGCTGCTCGCGAGGTGATAAACCTCTATGCCAATGTCTCCCGTTCCTTCGATCCGCCGTCCACCACCGAACTGGCCAATCCGGACGGCCCTACCGGTTTCAATCAGAACCTGGAATCTCAGACTGCGACCAACTATGAACTGGGGATGAAAGGACTGATTACCGGCCGCTTGCGCTATGAGCTGGCCGTGTTCCATATCGATGTACAGGATGAGATTGTGCCCTTCGAGCTGGAGGGCTCAGGCCAGTCCTTTTTCGAAAACGCCGGCAGTTCAAGCCGTGATGGCCTGGAGACCGCGCTTTCCATGGAGCTGGCGAAGGGTCTCACCGGGACAGCCACTTATACCTGGTCTGATTTTGTATTCGATGAATTCCGGGGCGTGGACGGACAGGCTTACGATGGCAACCGGATACCGGGTATCCCGCAACAGCTGTTCAATATCGATCTAAACTGGGTGCACTCTACGGGATTCTATGCAGGCTGGGATTTGCTCTATGTGGGTAGTTTCTTCGCCGACAACGCCAATGAAGTCGAAACGAAAGACTACCTGGTTTCAAACCTGCGCGCCGGGTTCCGCTGGAGCAGTGAAAAATGGGTTTTCGAGCCCTTTCTTGGCGTCAACAACCTGTTTGACGAAAAATACATGGGAAATATCCGCTTGAACGCCTCGTTCGGGCGCTATTACGAACCCGCACCGGAGCGAAATATTTACGGTGGAATTCTCCTCCGCTACGGCTTCTGATCTGTAGGAGGCCACCATGCGGGCGACCTGTTTTTTGTAGGAGCGAGCCTTGCTCGCGAATTAGATAAGCACCCAAGCTATCGCGAGCAAGGCTCGCTCCTACAGGTCGCCCGCATGGCGGCCTCCTACAAGAGTTCTTCTATGAAGGGGTTTTGTCCAGGTGTTGTTCGACCCGGTTGTCACCCGGTCCGCCGCGGTCGATGACGCGGTAGTCCGAGATTTCATCCAGGGAGATCTGGTAGTGATGCCAGACACCCTTGTGAAAGTTCACGCCCTGCTCGCCATTGGTGAAAAAGCCCCGGATGGATTTGAAATCGAGTTGTTCGGCGGCAGGTGCGACCACCACCAGGAAGGGGCGATTGTGCAGCGGCATGAAAGCCTGGCTGCCCAGGGGGTGGTACTCCATCATTTCGACTCTGAACGGCAGGCTGATGGGCCGGCTGCGGTAGATGTGCACCGCGGCTTCTCCGTCCTCATCGTTCGTGTCAATCCCGGCGAGATTGGCATATTTTCTTGTTTGGCCATAGTTGATCTCTTCCGGGTAGTGGCCCTGCTTCTGGATCACGTCTCCGAACGGGGCAAATGAATCCCGGGTCAGGGGTTTCAGGTTCAGCCGGTAAGTTTTCATGTGTTTACCTGTTGATCACGAGGCAGTTCCCCGAACAACCTGAGCCGACTGACCCCGCCATCGGGATAGATGTCGAAGCGCACATGACTGACTGCTCCTGAATCAATCACTTCCTGCTCAAATAGCTGCAGACAGTCAGGGCCAAGTGGCACCGGCGGCAATATTTCCCGCCAGAACGGAGCATCTGATGTAATTTCCTCTTCGGGTAATTCCCCAAGCGAGGCGCCGTACAAGGAACAGCGAGCCGGATAATTTCCTTTGAAAAATGCCGTGTCCACTTCAACCCGCCGAATGCATCCGGGATGGCCCAACTTCAGAACGACCCAGTCATTACCCGGCTCCCGTCGCCGCCGCGTCTCCCAGCCATCACCCATGTTGACACCGCGCCCGGGTGCAATCAGGTTGGACATGTGGCCGTAGTGCATGTCGTTGCAGGCCAGCGCCCTTCCGCCCCTGTGCATCGCCGCCAGATCCACCCATTCACCGATTTTATCCTGGCTCCAGTCATAATGAGCCACGCCGTAAACCCGCAAACGGGCGATGCCACCGTCCGGATAGATGTTCAGGCGCATATGCGTCCACACATTGGGGTCACTGATTTTGAAATAGTGGTGTGCATCGCCTTTCAGTGCTGTATTCGGCAGCAGTTCCATCCACTGCGTGAGGCCGTCAGGATCACGATCACAATGGCAGACTTCGAGTGAAGCGGCCGGCGGAAAATTGCCGGTGAAGAAACGGGTGTCGATGTCCACTCCATGGATGGTTCCGGCGCATAGGCGGATGACGCAGTGGTCATGGCCCTGGTCGCGTTTGCGCCGGCTCTCCCATCCGTCCATCCATTTGCCATGCTCGTCGTATTTGTCCGCAATGAATATCGGCGCTTCGGCCTTGATCAGGCGTTCTTTCGGTGCGAAGAAGTCATCTGTTGCGGATATGACTTCCGCTCCCAGGCGCGGCTGGGCGAGGTCGATATAACGGTTAGTGAATTCTGCCTTGCCTGTCATGTGCTGACCATGCTACCCGAATTTGCTTTCGATCCGGAACAGGCCGATGCGGATGACCTGTTCTACTGCTGTTTGCAATTCCTGTTCTCGGGTATTTTCCATCCGCTTTCTGAATGCTTCCAGAATTTTACCCCGGCGATATCCCTTCACGGCCATGATGAAAGGAAAACCAAATCGGGCCCGGTAAGAATCATTAAGGCGCTGGAACTCAGCAAATTCATCGGCGCTGCACTGGTCCAGACCCGCGCCCTGCTGCTCGGCCTGCGATGCGGCAGTCAAATCTTTCTCACTGGCGACACCCAGGCCCAGCTCCGGGTGGGCCCGCAGCAGAGACAACTTCTGTTGTATCTCTGCAGCGTGAATCACGTCCGCGAATGTACTGTGCAGGCCTGCAACAGAATCATGGCTTGCATTCAGGCCGGAATCCCAGACCCGGTCTGCGATCCATGCTGAGTGCTCGAATATATCGCCGAATTCAGCCACAAATTCCGCTCTGCTCATAGCGCTGGCTTGCATTTACGCCGGGCTCCCATTGCCGGGTGAATGATGTTGGTGCCAGTGACGTGCAATATCGATGCGCCGGCACCACCAGACTTCGTCAAAGGTTTTGGCGTATCGAATGAATTGCTCCAGTGCTGCAAAACGGCCCGGGCGGCCTGCCAGGCGGCAGTGCAAGCCGACCGACATCATGCGGGGGGTCCGTTCGCCCTCAGCGTAGAGGACATCGAAGCTGTCCTTGAGGTACTGATAAAACTGCTCGCCGCTGTTAAAACCCTGGCTGGTCGTGAAGCGCATGTCATTGGCATCCAGCGTGTAGGGAATGACCAGGTGGGGGCGGCCATAACGATGATCCCAGCGCGGAAGATCATCGTTGTAATCGTCCGCGTCGTACAGGAAACCGCCTTCTTCCACCACCAGCCGGCGCGTGTTGGGGCTGCTGCGGCCCGTGTACCAGCCCAGCGGGCGCTCCCCTGTAATTTTTTGAATTGCGCTGATGGCTTTCTGCATGTGTTCGCGTTCAATCGCCTCATCGACGTGCTGATAATCGATCCAGCGGTAGCCGTGGCTGCAAATTTCGTGGCCTGCCTGGTGCAGCGCAAGCACCGGAGCGGGATTTCGTTCCACGGCCATGCCGACCGCGAATACGGTGACGGGAACCTGGTTCTGCCGAAAAAGCCGTTCCAATCGCCACACGCCGACCCGGCTTCCATATTCATAAATGGACTCCATGCTCATATGGCGTACACCCGGGCGTGCATCCGCGCCCACGATCTCGGACAGGAAGGCCTCCGAAGCGGAATCGCCGTGTAGCACACAGTTTTCGCCCCCTTCCTCATAGTTGAGGACCAGTTGCAAGGCCAGACGGGCACCGCCCGGCCATTTTGGATCAGGTGGTTTCGCGCCGTATCCGGCCAGGTCCCTGGGATAGTCTGTGCTCATGGAGTTGCTATACTCTCGCTCAGGATATGGGCCATACTTTACGCCAGTCGGTCCCTGCAGAATAGCAGACCGCGAAACGGATTCCGGGTGAGCAATGGGATTATTAACCACGCATGTACTGGATACCGCCCGGGGACGCCCCGCCGCCGGTGTATTGATCGAATTGTTCCGTGTGGATGGCGACCGGCTTCAGCTGGGCAGCCTGAGAACCAATGAAGATGGACGTTGCGGGGAACCACTGTTGTCTGATGGCGAATTCAATATTGGCCAATACGAACTGGTTTTCCATGCCGGAGATTACTTCGCAGCCACCGGATTGTCGCTCACCGAGCCGAGATTCCTGGACCAGGTCGTGATCCGTTTTGGCGTTGCAGATTCGAGCCAGCACTACCATGTGCCGCTGTTGATCTCACCTTTTTCATACAGCACCTACCGCGGTAGCTGATGTCCGAAGGGGTCCGCTTTCTGCTGGGAGAAAAGCTCGTTGAAGTCCTGAGCTTTGATCCACAACTGACGGTACTCGAATGGTTGCGCAGCGATGCGCGCCGCTGCGGTACCAAGGAAGGCTGCGCGGAAGGTGACTGCGGAGCCTGTACGGTTGTAATCGGGGAATTGCGTGACGGCACAGTCAGCTACCGTGCCTTCAATGCCTGCATTCTTTTATTTGCCACGCTGGACGGCAAGCAATTAATCACGGTCGAGGATCTGGCTACGGACGGCCTGCTGCACCCCGTACAGCAGGCCCTGGTTGACCAGCACGGCTCACAATGTGGTTTTTGCACGCCGGGTTTTGTGATGAGTCTGTTCGCCATGTATCACGACCAGGACCGTTCTGACAATACCGGACGCGTGGAAATCGATCAGGGCCTGGCGGGCAACCTGTGTCGCTGTACCGGCTATGTGCCCATAGTCAAGGCAGCCCGGCAGATACTGGATCAACCCGCCACCGACCATTTCATGAAGCAACGCGATCTGATAATCCGGGCATTGGAGGACATCCAGCCGGTAACGGCGACTCATGTCGAATTTGAAGGGCGTCATTTTTTCTCACCGCGGTCTGTCAGCGAACTGTCCAGGCTGTTGGCGGACTACCCCGACGCCGTGATGGTGGCAGGCGCGACCGATGTGGGGTTGTGGATTACTAAGCAGCAGCAATGCATGGATGTTCTGATCCATACCTGCAACGTAATGGAACTTCAGAAACTCGCAGTCGATCCGGTTCAGAATCGGCTCGAAATCGGTTCAGCGGTGAGTTACTCAGACGCGATGGGTGCTCTGTGCAGCCACTATCCCGACTTCAGGCCTATGTTGAGCCGCCTGGGAGCTGTGCAGGTGCGAAATGCCGGGACCATTGGTGGAAATATCGCCAACGGCTCGCCGATCGGTGACATGCCTCCACCCTTGATTGCACTCAAGGCGCAATTGGTTCTGCGTAGCGCCGGCGGTCGGCGTGAACTGGACCTGGAAGATTACTTTATTGCGTACGGCAAACAGGATTTGCGGCCGGGAGAATTTATCGAAAAAGTGTTGCTTCCCCTGCACGGGGATCAGCAGTTGTTTCGCGTTTATAAACTATCCAAACGATTTGATCAGGATATTTCCTCTGTCTGTGCTGCATTCACCCTGCTGTTGGATGACGATGAAGTGGCTGAAATCCGTATTTGTTACGGCGGAATGGCTGGTATCCCCGCCCGGGCGAGAGGCGCACAGCGCGCTCTGCTGGGTAAAAAATGGACCCGTGAGAATATTGAGCGAGCCAAGTTGGCCATGGCGAATGATTTTCAACCATTGACCGACTGGCGCGCAAGTCGTGAGTATCGCATGCGGGCGGCGCAAAACCTGCTGCAGCGTTTCTTTCTCGAAACGACCGCTAACGAGCCGGTGCAACTGGCCACAAAGGCGGAGGCGCAATGAGCCGGGTGCGCAAGGGGAAACAGACGCCGGTGGTCCATTCAGCAGTGGCTCATGACAGCGCCGTCGGGCATGTCACGGGCGATGCTGTCTACGTCGATGACATTCTCGAACCGGCCGGCCTCCTGCATGTCTATTTCGGCGCCAGTACCTGCGCCAGGGGCCGTGTCCTTCAGATGGATCTGTCCCGGGTAGCGGCCTTTCCAGGTGTGGTGGCGATCATCACCTCAAAGGACATACCGGGCCGGAACGACATCAGTCCGATGCACACGCTGGACGAAGAGCTTCTGTGCAGTGGCGACGTCCATTTTCACGGCCAGCCGCTCTTTGCCGTGGCCGCTGAAAGCCGTGAAATCGCACGCCGGGCGGTCCGCCTGGCTGAAATTGATATCGAAGAAATGCCGGCCATTCTTGGCATCGACGAAGCAATGGAGCAGCGGTCCTGGGTGGTCGAACCGCACCAGATGAAACGCGGCGACGCGCGTGAGGCGATTGACAATGCACAGCACCAACTGAACGGAGAATTAAGGACCGGAAGCCAGGATCATTTCTACCTGGAAGGTCAGGCTGCCATGGCGGTTCCGCAGGAAAAGGGAGATCTGCTGATTTATTCGTCCAGCCAGCATCCTTCAGAACTCCAGCACCTGGTGGCCCAGGCCCTGGACAAGGCCGACAACGCGGTGACCGTTGAAGTTCGGCGCATGGGCGGCGCATTCGGCGGCAAGGAGACCCAGGCTGCACAGTGGGCCATGATCGCCGCGTTGCTGGCAAACCGGACCGGGCGCCCCGCCAAAATCCGGCTGGACCGTGACGACGACATGATCAGCACCGGGAAGCGTCATGAATTCCGGATTCGATACCAGGTGGGTTTCGATAATGACGGACTGATCCAGGGCCTGGACCTGGAACTCGCAGCCCAGTGTGGCATGTCAGCCGACCTGTCCGGCCCGATATGCGACCGGGCGATGTTCCACAGCGACAATGCCTATTTCCTCCCGCAGGTCAGGATTCGCTCCTATCGTTGCAGAACCAATACCGTTTCCAACTCGGCCTTCCGTGGTTTTGGCGGTCCCCAGGGCATGATGGCGATCGAGCGCATCATCGACGCCATTGCGGACCACCTGGATCGGGATCCTTATGCCATCCGAATGGCCAATCTCTACGGTGGGGAAGGTAGAAATCTCACGCCGTATCATATGAAGGTGAAAGACAACGTCCTGCATGAGTTGATGCCTGAGTTGGCGGAATCATGTGGCTACCATGAGCGCCGCAAAACAGTAGCTGATTTCAATGCCGGCAGCGAAGTCATCAAGCGTGGCATTGCGCTCACCCCAGTCAAATTTGGTATTTCCTTCACCACGACTTTTCTGAATCAGGCCGGAGCGCTGGTGCATGTGTACAAAGATGGAAGCATCCATCTCAATCATGGCGGCACCGAAATGGGGCAGGGCCTGTTCATCAAGGTTGCGCAGGTGGTGGCGGATGCCTTTCAGGTGGATCTCGACCGGATCAGGATCACCGCCACGAATACCAGCAAAGTTCCCAATACCTCGGCAACAGCGGCATCATCAGGTTCCGACATGAACGGCATGGCCGCTCTGGATGCAGTCAGGAAGATCAAGAAACGACTGACTGCTTTTGCCGCCGAAGAATATGAAGTCCCGCAACAAGACATTCATTTCGTGGATGGCATGGTGCATATTGCCGAGTTGTCAAGAACCTTCGCCGAACTCGTCATGGAGGCTTATCTGGCACGGGTTTCTTTATCCGCTACCGGTTTTTATCGCACACCCAAGATCTGGTACGACCGTGAAACCGCCCGCGGCCGCCCCTTCCTCTATTTCGCCTATGGCGCAGCTGTATCCGAAGTGGAAATCGATACACTGACCGGCGAAAGCCGTGTCCGCCGCGTAGATATCCTGCACGACGCCGGCCGCTCTCTGAACCCGGCCATCGATCTTGGACAGATCGAGGGCGGCTTCGTGCAGGGCGCCGGCTGGCTGACGACCGAGGAAGTGTGGTGGGACGGGAAAGGTGCTGTGCAGACTCACGCGCCCTCGACCTACAAGATTCCCGTCAGCTCAGACGTGCCGGAAGCATTCAATGCCCGGATCTGGGAACCCGGAAAAAACCGTGAACCCACCATCCATCGCTCCAAGGCTGTCGGAGAGCCTCCACTGATGCTGGCTATCTCCGTGCATAGCGCCATCAACCAGGCCATTGCCAGTCTGGCACCCGGCAAACCGCTGCCCGCACTGAATTCACCGGCGACACCCGAACGAATTCTGATGTGTATTCGCTCGCTTTGATTGAATCAGGCAAAACCTGTAGCCCAAAACTCTCCTGGATTGAAGATCTTCAGCGGCTGCTCCGTGAACAGCCATGTGTTCTGGTGACGGTGAACCTGATCAGCGGCTCGGCGCCACGGGATTCGGGTAGCCGTATGATCGTCACGCCGAATGAAGAGGTGGGCAGCATCGGGGGTGGTAACCTGGAATACACAGCCACAAAAATGGCACGTGAATTGCTGAAAAGCCAACCGGCCGGATACCAGCAGAAAGAGATTTACGGCCTCGGTCCGGCGCTCAATCAGTGTTGCGGGGGTGCAGTGGCTTTGCTGTATGAGGTTTTGGATGGTTCTTTGCCTCACTGGCTGGAGGAACTGCGCCTGTCTGTCGAAAGTGGACAAGCTTTCGTGCTCGCCTCATCTGTTGATATATCAGAGTCCGGAAAGCGGGTTATCAGGGGCCAAGAGGATGGCGCCGGGTTGGCGCCGTCAGAGGTGTCGAAAACGGCACTGGCCATGCTGCAGGGTCAGATGGCGAAATCCATGGTTACCGTTGAACCGGCTGGGCCTTGCGGCGAAACCTGGTGGTTGGAGTTGATCCGTGAGGAGCGGAAACCCGTCATCCTGTTCGGCGCCGGACACGTGGGCCAGGCGGTGGTTCGGGCACTGGCGCCGCTCCCTTTCAGCCTGAGCTGGGTTGACAGCCGCCCTGCTGTTTTCCCCGATGACCTGCCCGACCATATCAGGCCGGTGACAACAGGGACTTCGCTGGACATGGTCGCTGAAGCCCCGCCCGGCGGAATTTTCATCGTGATGACACACAGTCATCAACTGGACGAAGATATCTGTTTCGAGGTGTTGCAACGGGGGGATTTTTCCTGGCTGGGTCTGATCGGATCCGATACCAAGCGCCGCCGATTCGTGCACCGCCTCGAACAACGTGGTATCGAACCTTCGAAGCTGGACGCTTTGATCTGTCCGATCGGGCTCGCTGGCATTCGTGGAAAGCAGCCTGCTACCATTGCGCTCAGCCTGGCGGCCCAATTGATGACAGATCACGAGAATTGACAAGGAATGTACATGGACTCCCGAAAACAACTGATCAGGGATCTTCCCAAGGCGGAGTTGCACATTCATATCGAAGGGAGTCTGGAACCGGAAATGATGTTTTCCCTGGCGCAGCGCAACGGTGTTGAGCTGCCGTATAACAACGTCGATGAAATTCGGGAGGCCTACCAGTTCAATTGCCTGCAGGACTTCCTGGACCTGTATTACCAGGGCATGTCCGTGTTGCAGACCCAACAGGATTTCTACGACCTGACCTGGGCCTACCTGCAGCGTTGCGCCCGGGACCATGTCGTTCACACGGAGATATTCTTCGATCCCCAGGGGCACACCGGGAGGGGTATTGCTTTCGAGACAGTCTTCGAGGGTATCTGGTCCGCACTTCAGGACGGACAGAGTCAGTTGCAAATAAGTAGTCGGGTGATCTTGTGCTTTCTTCGGCACCTCGATCAGGATGATGCTTTTGCAACCCTGGAACAGGCTGAACCCTACATCGATCGTATCGCGGGGGTCGGACTTGATTCCTCTGAAGTCGGGCATCCGCCGAGCAAGTTTTTTGACGTCTTCGACAGTGCAGGCCAGATGGGCCTCAAGCGCGTCGCACACGCCGGTGAGGAAGGTCCTCCCGAATATGTTTACCAAGCGATTGACGGCCTACGGGTCGATCGCATCGACCATGGCAACCGTTCACTGGAAGACGAAATGTTGGTGCGGAGACTGGTCGAACTGAAACTGCCGTTGACGGTTTGTCCCCAGTCCAATCTCAGACTGGCCGTGGTTTCTGATATGAGTGAGCATCCGATACGCCGCATGTTGGCGGCGGGCCTGAAGGCAACGGTGAATTCGGATGATCCGGCTTATTTCGGCGGCTACATGAACGACAATTTCAATGCCCTGGTAGACGCGGTCGACCTGTCCGCCGAAGAGATCATCAGGCTGGTCCGGAACAGTTTCAAGTCTTCTTTCCTGGACAAGGAGACGCAGCAGAAACATCTGGACGCCGTACAGGCAATCGCTGACAGATGATGGAGGCCTATCTTCAGGAATGGCTGGGACTGCTGCTGCGCTGGGCGCACTTCATAACAGGAATCGCCTGGATCGGAGCATCTTTCTATTTCAACTGGCTGGAAAATCAGCTCGAGCGGCAGCAGAGTGACAAGCGGCTGGCCGGAGATTTGTGGGCGCTTCACGGCGGTGGTTTCTATTACCTGCAAAAACTGAAGAACGCTCCTGAGCAATTGCCTCCCACATTGCACTGGTTCAAGTGGGAGGCCTATTTTACCTGGCTAACCGGTTTCGCATTGCTCTGCCTGGTTTACTACCGGGACGCCGGGCTGTTCATGGTGGACAGTCGGGTCGCGGACATCAGCAATCTGCATGCCATTGCAATCGGTCTGGTGTCATTACTGCTGTCCTGGCTGTTTTACGATCTCTTGTGCCGTTCGGCGGCGGGCAGGAATCAGCTACTGACGATGCTTTTGATATTCGCCTGGTTCACCCTGCTGTCCTGGTTGTTGAGCAGCTATCTCAGCGGACGCGCGGCCTATATTCACGTGGGGGCCGCCATTGGCACTATCATGGTGGCGAACGTGTTGTTCGTGATTATTCCATCGCAAAAAGATCTGGTTGCCGCGGTGATGGAACAACGCGTTCCTGATCCCGACAAGGGCCGCCATGCCCTGTTGCGTTCGCGGCATAACAATTACTTCACCCTGCCGGTGTTGTTCATCATGATCAGCAACCATTACGCCGGCACTTTCGGCAATGTCTGGAACTGGCTGTTGCTGGTGCTGATTGGACTGGTTGGGGTGGGGATTCGCCACTGGTTCAACATCCGGCACCAGGAAAATCATTCACGGTGGGTGCTGCCTTTGTCCTTGTTGCTGTTGCTGGCGGTCATTATCGCAATGCGCCCGCAAGCACCGTCGGGAATTGAAAAAAGGAGCGCAATTCCATCAACAGCCGAGGCGATGAAAGTGGTGCAGGAGCACTGCACGATTTGCCATTCAGCACAGCCGGAGCATCCGGGATTTGCCGCGGCGCCTCTGGGTATCGTGCTCGATGATGAGCGAACACTCGATATGCTGGCGCGGCGAGTGCACCATGTAACTGTGGTGACTCAATCCATGCCTCTGGCAAACACCACCGGTATGAGTGATGAGGAGCGGGATTTGATCGACAAATGGTACGCCGGGCGGGTGCCCGGGCAGGCAGCGGAGAGCGAGCAGAGCAATGAATGAGATGGCAAACAAAAACTGGTCGATGGCTGATATATCAAGCAAGACCATCACTCGGCGGGTCGCTCTTGCCGGCGGAAAAATCCGCATTGGCGAAAAAGCTTTCAATCTGCTCATGGAGGGCACATTACCCAAGGGTGACCCACTGGCAATGGCGGAAATTGCCGGCATTCAGGCCGCCAAACAGACACCGTCCCTGATCCCCTTATGTCACCCGATCTCGCTCAACCGGGTGATGATTCACTCGGTCACCAGACCGGAAGATCACTCGGTGGAGTTGTTTTGTGTGGCTGAAATCGCGGAAAAGACCGGCGTCGAAATGGAGGCGCTGACCGGCCTCTCCGTCGCCCTGCTCACTATCTGGGATCTCACCAAGTCGGTCAACCCGGCCCTTGAAATCATCAACACCCGCCTTCTATTCAAATCCGGCGGCAAACGCGGCACCTGGACGCATCCCGAAGGCCTCCCCCCAGAAGCCGAATCCATCATCGCCCAACTCCACCCACCGACCCCGTAGGAGCGAGCCTTGCTCGCGACCGGTTTTCTATTCTCCGGATCTTTTTGAAGGCAGTGCAGGCAGCCGGCGTACGGCAAGAGCAGCCCGAATTTTTTGGGTCCTAATGAAATCAGTCGCTTGCGGTGTTTGTCCAACACAAATGTGCCAGTAAATAGCCGTTAATGCCGGTTAAGTTCAGTAAAACTGTCACAAATTGGACACAAAAAGTTCGGGCTGCTCTTGCCGTACGCCGGCTGCCTGCATTGCCTTCAAAAAGATCCGGAGAATAGAAAACCGGTCGCGAGCAAGGCTCGCTCCTACGGGGTCGGTGGGTGGAGTTGGGCGATGATGGATTCGGCTTCT
>PVMS01089063.1_pt1 | contig 17127 bp, 16 predicted proteins | sample 1853461 | NCBI WGS metagenome assembly PVMS01 (sample SAMN08582032, study PRJNA380276) | Marine sediment metagenome, whole genome shotgun sequencing project. | isolation source: ocean sediment barecode stripped | collected 2017 | reverse complement strand
CTGAGGAAATTTTGCATAAAGTTAAACGCGCTAAAACTTCTTTGGCATATCTACAATCAGTTTAATACACTACACTAGTACCTCTAAAATGACACTGTCATATTAGATGCTCTGACCCAGATTTTACATACCGGATTTTGAAACGATCATGCTTGTGGTTCGGTCGATTTGGTAGCAAACTTCGTGCGTGCATCGGTAAAACTGGAGTCGTGTTGGAGCAGTTGAAAAATCTCGGTCCAGATGAGCTATTTCGTCATCAGCAAGCCCTATGGGAAACGCAGGCTCTTTATGTAGCGGAGCATTCAGGCTTCTACCAGGAGCTATGGCAGGGCCAAAAACCACCCGTTAAGCTGAGGGATTTGCCCGAATTGCCACTGTCGTCGAAGGCGGAACTGAGACTATCGCAGGCACAGTCACCTCCCTTTGGTGATTATCTTGCCTCTACCCGTGCCAGGGTGACACGGCTGCACCGCACCTCGGGCACCACCGGGCAGGCGATGAACCTTGCCCTGTCGGCGCGTGATTGTGAAGTCACCGAAATGGTTGGCGGTCGCGCGCAACGCTCCGCGGGTCTGACTGCGGATCATTCGGTGGTGCATTGTCTCAATTACCAGATGTGGATGGGCGGGGTAACCGATCATCTTACGCTGGAACAAACCGGTGCGATGGTGGTTCCGTTCGGCGTCGGCAGCACCGAATTGTTGATCCGTACGATTCTGAAAATTGGCATTGACGCCATCTCCTGCACACCGTCTTATCCCGCGGTGCTGGAAAGGACGCTGAACGAGTATTTCCCGCATCTCAACCCGCGAGACCTCGGACTGAAACTCGGCTTATTTGGTGGCGAAGCCGGCCTCGACGACCCTGCTTTTCGTAACCGTATTCGCGATACCTGGGGCATGGAACCACGCAATGCCAACTACGGGGTGTCGGATGTGATGTCGAATTTTGCCGCTCAATGCGAGCATGACACGCGACTCCATTTCCTGGCGGATGATTTTCTCTTCGCAGAAATTATCGATGTCGAGTCAGGAGAGGCGCTACCGCTTGAGCAGGGAGTTGAAGGTGAACTGGTGTTAACCCACCTGTTGCGAGATTGTCAGCCATTGGTGCGCTTTCGCACCGGTGACATCATTGCCGTGGATGACACGACGCCTTGCCAGTGTGGTCACCATGGAATGCGCTTCAGGGTGGTGGGGCGCAGCGACGATATGGTGGTGGTTCGGGGCCTTAACGTTTTTCCGTCGATGGTGGCCGCGGTGATCAATGGTTTTACCGAGCTATCGGGAAACTATCGCATCGTGCTGGATAAGAAACCACCTTATGATGTATTGCCGATTTCGATTGAACTCGCGGTAGTCGATCAAGTGGCGGACGGGCTGGTTGGTAATGTCGAGAAAGCGCTCAAGCAGGCGCTGGGTGCGTCCTGCAAGGTTAATGTGCTGCCCGCGAACAGCTTCGAACTGACCGAAGGTAAAACCAGGCGAGTAGAGAGGACATACGAGTGAGCAAATTCGAGTACGAGACGGTAATCAGCACGCTGGGTGATAGCGGGGTACGCACGATTTTGCTGAATCGCCCGGATCAACTCAACGCGATGAACCGAACTCTGATCAGTGACGTGGTGCGGGCGTTTGACGATGCGAATGCGGATGATGCAACCCGGGTCATCATATTTTCCGGGGCAGGCCGGGCGTTTTGTGCCGGAGATGATCGCAACCAGCATCAGCACCCCGCTAGCGAAGACGAGGCGCTGGAATTTGTGGAACTCATTCAACAGGCGACCCGAGCAATCATGTTTGGTTCCAGGCCCGTGGTGGGCGCGATCAACGGCTGGGCCGTCGGTGGGGGATTCGAATGGGCACTAAATTGTGATTTCCCGATCTGGGCCGAGAGTGCCAGGGGCTTTTTCCCGGAAGTATCGCTGAACCTGTTCGTGACCGGCGGGGTTACCGCGTTACTGCCGGCACTGGTCGGACTCAACAAGGCGCGCGAAATGCTTTTTCTCGGTGAACAATACGATGCAAACGCGCTACTGGAAATGGGTGCGGCCTGGCGAGTCACTGCTGACGACAAACTGATGCAAACCGCAGTAGAAATTGCCACGCGGTTAGGTAACCTGCCCCCGCTATCGGTGCAGGCGATGAAATCTGTGCTCAACCAGACGGCGGTCGGCGATCTCAACCAGGCGATGCAACTGGAGACCACAGCCACGGTTGCCGGGTTCATGGACTCTGAAACTACCGCCCGACTCAAGGATTTCTGATCAGACTGATCTGTAATAATCATGTGTCATAATTTGCATTCGGATTAAAAATGTATGGGGAGCGATTCATGTCATCTGATGCAGATGTAATTATCATTGGCGCCGGGGCTGCCGGGCTGTCAGCAGCTAAGGAATTATCCAGGCTGGGCCTAAGCTACATTGTCGTAGAAGGTTCGCACCGCATCGGTGGACGAGCTTATAGCGAAGAAATTGCGCCTGGAGTCTGGTTTGACCTGGGATGCAGTTATTTACACCAGGGTGATACCAATCCGTTTGTCGCTATCGCCGATGAACTGGATGTGACCATTGGAAAAGACTACGGTGATATTTTTAAAGACAACAAGCTTAGTCTTTATCAGGATGGTGTGCCCCTGAATCCAGCTGAGCGCGAAGCCTATTTATCCAGTCAAAACGAGTGTTATACGGCGATTCATGCGGCGGCGGATCGAGGCGAGGATGTGGCAATTGCCGACCTGCTGGATTTGGAAAGTAAATATGCCATGACCTATGCCAATATTATGGCAGCGACTTATGCGCAAGACATCGATCAGATTTCTTCCATCGAAGTTGCAACTTTTGAAGAAGGTCCCGACATTCCCATCCTCAACGGCTATGGTAATCTGCTTGCTGCCTGGGCTAACGATATCCCGGTTTCATTGAATACCCGGGTTGAACGTGTCGAATATTCCAGCAAGGGTGTTTCCGTTACAACCTCCAGGGGAACTCTGCAGGCACGAACTGTGCTATCGACAGTTTCCAATGGAATTCTCGCAGCTGATGAAATTAAATTCACACCAGCCCTGCCTGACTGGAAATTTGCAGCCGTGTGGGGATTACCTATAGGCACGTTAAACAAAATCTGTGTTCACTTCGACAAGGATATCTTTGGTCCTGAGGGCCGGGGGTTTCATATCGTTTGCAATGAGAATGCCGGTGCAGCAGGATTTGAGGCTAGTGTCATGGGACAAAATACAGCCATTGTGTTTGTTGGTGGTCGTCATGCCATATGGCTGGAAAAGCAGGGGCAGCAAGCCAGCCACGAATTTGCCGTAAATCAGGTTGCCGAAGTGTTCGGCAACGACATTCGCAAGCAGGAGATGCGCTCAATCGCTACTGCCTGGACTTCAGATCCATGGACCAGGGGGTCATACACCTGTGCGTTACCGGGTCACGCGCATCAACGCGTAGAATTAGCCCGGACCCTCGATGATTGTCTGTTCTTCGCCGGTGAAGCTACAACGGTAGGTGATCACGCTTGCTGTCACGGCGCTTATCGGTCTGGTATTCGCGCCGCACAGGAAATAGCCAAAGTAATTACAGCTCGCTGAGGCTGCCAGCCACTGGACATTTAAAGGGTACCTTCCCCAATGGCACTTACTTAAGCCAAAACTCTGGCCGGTGTAAAGCAAAACACTCATGCATCCAGAGTCCGACTACGGCCGGATGATTGGGAGAAGTTTTCGCGAATGCCTCGGCGGCTTCGCCGCCTGCGGTTTACTTCGCAAAAACTTCCCCCAATCATCCGCCCCCTCCCGAGCAGAGCGAATGTCATGGGGTTAATTGCTTAAGTAAGCGCCATTGGGTACCTTCCCCTTAATATCCTAGTCAATCCGCCTCCAGTAACTTCCACTTTTCACGCAATTCATCTCCTTCACCCTTGAAGAAGTTCCCGGCTTCAGCGCAGGACTGCATGCGGTCCACGCGAAAGTGGCGGAAGTCGTTTCTGAGTTCACACCAGGCGACCATCAACATGGCATGCACGTAGTAGATTATCGCCAGCGGACGAACCTGCCTTGAACTATCCTGTTCATTTTCATCTCGATAGTGGATATCCAGTTTCTGTTCTTCCCGAATCGCCCGACGAATCATGTCGGGGTCAACTGCAGCGGGCACCAGAGCCCCGCGATCCGAAACCTGCAGGCTTTCCATGCGTTCTCGAATCGCATCGATCTTGTGCGATACCTGCTGAGCGGCTCGCTGTAAACCCTTGTCGCCGGTTTGTGCCACCAGGCTCAAGCCGACGACGATTGCTTCAATTTCCTCGGCGCTGAAATTAAGCGCCGGCAAATCGTAACCCTGGCGCATCAGGTAACCGATTCCAGCCTCACCTTCGATTGGTGTGTGCATGGACTGCAAGGTCTGTATATCCCGATAAATCGTGCGCGTCGATACTTCTAGCCGCGCGCTAATTTCATGTGCCGTGATAACCCGATTTTCACTTCTAAGTATTTGAATTATCTCGAATAATCGGTCGGTTCGGCGCATGGTTATAGTAAGCGGCTGGTGGTTCGATGAATAAATTAATATATCACTACTGACAGTACGTTGTCAGTAGGTGGAGATTATAATAACTCGATGAAACAGTCATTATTGAACGCGAACTTTGGGGACGATCCGATGAATGCAACCCGGGTTGCCGGCGTGACATTGGTGCTGATATCCGCAATGGTGTTCAGCATAGCAGGTGTGTTTGTCAAAGGTGTTGAATCTGACTCCTGGAGTATTTTGTTCTGGCGCGGATTATCGGCGGCAATCTTCACCACTATTTATATTGCCTGGCGGGGAGGCCTGCAACGCGAATTTTTTGGTATGGGCAAGCCAGGGTTGATGGCGGCAACTATCGGTGCCCTGGCGACAATCGCTTTCATCCCTTCGTTTAAATTTACCTCTATCGCCAACGTCTCGTTGATTTACGCCGCCGTACCGTTTGTGGCGGCGGCCATTGCCTGGGTATGGATGCGCGAAAAACCAACACGGCCTGTATTGGCAGCCAGTGGTGCCGCATTTTCGGGTGTTCTCATAATCGTCGGTGGTTCGTTGGATAGTGTAAACATCGGTGGCGATTTGCTGGCCCTATGGATGACTATCGGTATGGCCGGATATATGTGTATCTACCGACGTTATCCCAATACCCCGACCGCGGGCCCGGCGGTGTTGTTATCGTTATTCCTGGTGCCAATATCCTGGGTAGCGGGTGACCCGCTGGCGGCACCGCTGCATGAGGTTTTTATCATGTGTTCGTTCGGGCTGGTGTTTGCGGTGGCATCGGTAACCATAGCCGAAGGCGCTCGGCGATTACCCGCGGCGGAAACAGCGTTGCTTAGTGCGCTAGAAACCCCGCTCGCACCGATCTGGGCGTTCATGCTATTCGCGGAAATGCCGACCGCTTACACGGTGACTGGCGGTGCGATTATTCTCATCGCCCTGTTTGCTTCGCAGTGGTATGGCAGCTATAAAAAATCTCAGGGTGTATAGCTATAGCTGTAGAATATCTTTTCACGTATTCGCCGTTCTGCCACTGGTAGCCCATGCTCACCTGCATCATTTGTAGCTTGCGCTGTGTACACTCATAATGCCCGCATTTGTCGAGTTCAAGTCGACTCGGTTTACAACTTCCGGGGAATGCATGAAAGTTGTCAGTTACAACATTCAGTTTGGACGGGGTCTGGACGGGGTTATTGACCTTGTGCGTACCTGTCGGGCAGTTCGTGGTGCCGATATTATCTGCCTGCAAGAGGTCGACCAGGGCTGGAGGCGTAGTCATGAAAAAGACCAGGCTGCTGAAATAGCAGGTTTGATGCCGAGTTACTACTAACAACAGCATTAGAGGTTTTTGGCAATTTAAGCGTCCGCTAACAGCAAACATGCCCTCAGCGTCAAATGGCTATAATGCCACGCCAAATGGAATAAATAACGGGAGTCAAAAATGGGTGGCAATGAAGACTTAGAGTATACGGAAGAGCGTATCACCAAGTTACAAATCACATTTGGTAAAGGATTCCTGTCACCCGGCGGAATGGAAGAGGTGGCCAAGATTGTTGAGGGAATAGACTTGCGTGGCAAGGAGGTACTCGATATAGGTGTGGGTATTGGTGGTCCAGCCTGTCTTCTGGTAACCAATCACGGTGCAGGTAAAGTAACTGGCATAGACGTAGAGGAGCCTGTACTCAAGGAAGCGCGGGCTACCGTCTCTTCGCAGAACCTACAAAATCAGATTGATCTGCAATTTGTTACTCCTGGTCCACTACCTTTTGATGATGCCACTTTTGATATCGTGTTCAGCAAGGATTCGATTATTCATATTGCTGACAAACAATCGCTTTTCAGCGAAGTTTATCGCGTCCTCAAACCCGGTGGATGGGTGGTTATGAGTGACTGGTATTGTGGCGAAGATCCTTTCACAGAAGAGATGTCAAGCTGGATGGAGGCAACCGGTTTAAATTTGGCAATGAAACCGATTCAAACTGATGGTTCGCTGCTTGGCAAATCGGGGTTTTCGGATACCGCTATACTGGATCGAAACGAGTGGTTTGCAGACTTTTCCCGAAAATTGGTCGATCAAATGGGCGGTCCAGGTTATAGCCATATGGTTGCCACGATGGGACAGGAAGCTGCGGACGATTTGTTGGCACGGGCAAAGGCAAGGGCTATCGTATCGGCACAAGGTCAACTACGCCCGGGCCATATACGAGGTCGCAAGCCTGTATAAACATTAACTGGTAAATAGCAATTCCCCGCTAACCCTGTAGTCTGTTCTTAATCTCATAAATATCTGCTGTCGAACTATACTCGCAGGTATGCGCTTTATACTTATATTGGCTTCGCTCGCAATCGTATCTCTATTGGTCTTGAAGGGATATCCGGGTGGCGGGGGTAAAAATCTCATAGACCCGGTTTCGAAAGAACAAAATAGCCCCATCAAAAAGGCCCATGACGTTAATCGGCTGATTGAAGATACTGCGAATACACAAAGACAGGCCCTGGAAAAGCAGCTGCAGTAATCAGAGGCTCCCTGGCTTTACTTTACGGTAAGAACTCAACATTCCGGGCAGGTATGGCAGGCAATATATTATACCTGCTCAAATCATAAATCAGGGTTCGACATCATTTGTAGCTTGCGCTGCGTACGCTCATAATGTCTGCATTTGTCGAGTTGAAATCCGCTTGGCTTGCAACTTCCGGGGAATGCATGAAAGTTGTCAGTTACAACATTCAGTTTGGACGGGGTCTGGACGGGGTTATTGACCTTGTGCGTACCTGTCGGGCAGTTCGTGGTGCCGATATTATTTGCCTGCAAGAGGTCGACCAGGGCTGGAAGCGTAGTCATGAAAAAGACCAGGCCGTGGAAATAGCAGGCTTGATGCCGAGTTACTACTACGTTTACGGCTCCAGTTTCGACGTCGATGCGAGCAGTCGCGCAGCGCATGGTGCTGTCATCAACCGTCGCCGTCGCCATGGCAACATGATCTTGTCCCGCTGGCCGATTCTGAGTAGTCGTAGCTTAAGTCTGCCCAAGCAACATTACGCGGACAAGTTCAATATGCAGATGACCTGCGTCGAAGCGGTGATCGACACCGGCGCTATCGTGACCCGGATCTACAGTTATCACGCAAGTTACCTCGATGCTGCCGAGCGTCTCGCCCAGGTGACTGACTTTGCCGGCGTGTTTGCGCGTTCACCGGTAGAACAGGGCGCCTGGTCCGGCAAAGCCGACATTGATGGCGATGACTGGAGCAATCAGCGCAAAGCACCGCAAATGCCGCAGTCTGCGATTGTTTGCGGTGACTTCAATGCGGCCCCCGGTACAGGGGAATACGGGTTATTGCTCGAGTCGACGGGACTGAACGATTGCTGGGCACTGGCAGACCCTGCCAATCGGCAATCAACTACTCTTAAAAATGAAACCAGCGAAGATATTCAGGTAGACGGTAAGGTCGATCATATTCTGATTACACCGGATTTATGCGAACGCCTCGAAACGGTTGCCATCGATGATGATGCGGATGGATCCGATCATAAACCTATCCGGGCCATCTTCAATTCCGCTGTTGAGGATTACTGATAAATGATTTCCGCGGTAAAGTTGACGGTGGTGTCATCGTAGTTCAGGTGCGACTTGAGTTCCTGCCACACGGTCTCTGAATTGATTATTCTGACATGATCGGTGTTCTTGGTGATCAGTAGCCTGGTGAGCGGATACCTGGCGCAAAACTGTTCTGAATCAGAAACCGTGCTTTCCGAGTCTGACTCGTCGTGTGCGATTAAAGTGTAATCTCCATATTTGGCCAGTGTTCTTGCAAGTTCGAGCTTTTGATACTCGCTGCGGTAAGTCTTGGTAAAGCTGTTCGCATATTGCTTCACCTGACCGGCATGCAGGTTCAGTTTGACCAGTTTCTTCAGAACGTACAGCTTGTAGTTGAAAATGGGGGAGATTAGAAACAACGGCCGGTCCTTGACCAGGGCAGGGCGTGCGTTGGCAATAGTGATGCAACCGGTCGAATGGCCGACGATGGCACAGAGTCCATCTGTGGAATTCTGCACAGCCTGGAACACGTGATTGGTGGTCGCTATGGACTGCTGCAGGGTCGCGGGCATTTTATCACTCAAGCCATGCCCCAATTGGTCAAAGGCAATCGCGGTAAATCCGCATTGGGCGAGACCTCGCATCAATGGGAAAAACTGGTGGGCGCCACCGCCCCAGCCATGCACGAATACCACCGCGGGACCTTTGCCGGTCTGGTAGGTTTGGATCTCGCCATCCCGGGTTTTCATGATGAACTGGTTTATGCCCCGTGGTAAACGAACTGGTTTGATATCAGTCGCTTTGGGGGTGAACAGCATAGCGTCGATCTTGTTATCCGCCCATCCCGGAACAAACTTGCCCATCAGGCCGGCTTTTTTCTTCGCGAAGAAGGAAAACAGGTTGCCAACATTGGGTCTACCGGGCAGGGATGTTATTTTTTCCATAGATCGATGCGTGTTTTTTTATAGCAGACAATATTACCTTATATTCCCCCCGCTTGAGTTGCCGGATAGGGGTAAATATGTCACTCCAAAAGAAGTAAAAATGTGAACCAGGCGCGGTTTATCAGCCGGAATCCGGCCGCTGAACCCGTATTTTCAGTTATAACCCGGCGGACTCGCGATATCCGGTCAAAACCCCACGGGTATTGGTTATCGGCATGCGGCAGCGAGGCGCAAGCGACTCCAGTTCGGCGGCATGCATGGAATCGAGTTTTGTCAACACGGCGAGGATGGCAACCTGCGCCGCTTCGCTTGTACCGTCGTCGATTTTTAGTGCCACGCCAAGGTTTTTATCCATCAACGCAGCGGTGTAGACGCCAGCCGCTCCGGTTTTGACGATAACCCTGCGCCCGGTTAATTCCATGATCTCTGTACAAAGCCGGCCGCTGCCGGCGACCATGAAGGGATTCGCCGCAATCGACCCGGTAATACGATCTATCGCGCTACCCCTGGCGGCAGGCAGATCATCCGGCACCGCAAGCCTGGCGAAAGCGGTGGCTATCGCTTTTAACGGCATTGCAATGACCGGAATGCCACAACCGTCGTAACTCCACGGCAGGCGGTGCATATCGAGATCGGCCATTTCACCTAGTGCATTCATCCAGCGCTGTTGCGCCGGGTGCTCACGCTCGATGTAGCCATGCGTTTCTTCTTCGAGAAAACGCGCAGTTGCCAGCATGCCGGTATGTTTGCCGGAGCAATTATTGTGGATTCGCCCGGGCGTCACATGATTGAGTATCAACGCGGCTGCGGCCTTGTCGTTAGACGGCGCGTGCGGGCCGCATTCAAGCGCATCCTCGTCGAGTTCGAGGCGTGCCAGCCAGCGGTGTACGGCTACCGTATGCTCGGGTTCGCCACCGTGCGAGGAGCAGGCCAGAGCCAACTCGGCGCCGCTCAGTTGAAAATGATCCGCGGCACCGGATTCGACCAGTGGCAGCGCCTGCAGGGCCTTGATCGATGAGCGCGGGTACACCAGTGCATCGACGTCACCCCAGGCATGCACCAGGCGCCCAGTGGGGTCGCATACCGCGATCGCACCACGATGGCGATTCTCGATCAATTCACCGCGTAAAGTGTTAACCAGAACTGGATTACTCATTTGATTGCTGCCTCGGCCAGCGTTGAATCGTGATCAGCACGTCGACCGGTTTCATCGCGATCAACAAGATAATTCGCCCAAATCAGGCCGCCACTTATGCGGCGGCAACGATGCCGATTTCAACCAGCAGATCCGGGCTTGCCAGGCGCGCCTCGATACAGGCCCGTGCCGGTGCATGGCCTTCAGCTACCCAGGCATCCCAGACCTCGTTCATTTGTGCGAAATGGCCCATGCTGGCAATCCAGATCTGTGCCGAGAGGATTTTACTCTTGTCGGAACCGACTTCGGCGAGCAAGGTATCAATCTTCTGTAATACCTGTTGGGTCTGTACGCTGATATCGGCACCTGCGTCAGCGGCTACCTGGCCGGCGAGGTAAACGGTGTCGCCATGGATCACGATCTGGCTCATACGTTGGTTGGTGTGGTGACGGGTGATGCTCATGTATAACTCCTCGGGTTAGCGGTTAACGGTAAGAATTCCGCGCGGGTATTCGGTGATGTACTCGGTTCCGGTATCGGTAACTACAACCGAGTCACCGATACGTCCGCCGAGCCTGCCGTCGACGCTGATGCCGCCGTCGACCGCGAAGGTCATGCCTGCCTGCAATACGGTTTTATCGCCGTGCTTGAGCTCGGGGGATTCGAGATAGGCCATGCCGATTGAGCGTCCGGTGCGATAACCGGTTGCGTAGCCGCGTTCCCGGTAAACTTCATCGGCGGTCTGGGCGATTGATTCGGCGGTGACGCCGGGACGCATCGCGGCAATGGCCGCCTGTTGCGCATCGATTGCAGTTTGCTGTACTTCGGCGGCTTCGTCGGACAATTCCTTGATGAAAAACATGCGATCGAAACCGAGTTTGTATTGTTTGAATTGCGCCATGTTGCAAAAGCAGAAGTAAACCGGATCGCCTTTTGCCAGCGATTTTACGCTGGCGCGACGGTGCACCATCGACGTGTCGCTCCCCGATTGCATAATTTGCAGGTTATGGATCATCGGCGAGATGAAGGCTTCCCAGCCACGGGCTGTGAGGAAACTGGCCGCTTTGCGAGTGCCGGCATCGATAACGGCGAGGGCGGCTTCATACTCCGGTCGGCCTTCGCCGAGCGCAGCTTCGGCGCCGTGCATCATCGCCCCGGCGATTTCACCCGCCTGTTTCATCACCTCGATTTCCTCGGGTGACTTGATCATGCGCATTTCTCCTAGCAGTGACGCGACGTCGTGGAGTTGCACCGCGGGCATTTGATCGTCAAACCAGTTGCGTACGATTGGCGGCAGCGCGGCCAGTTCGACACCGATTTTGCCAGGCTTGTCGCCAATCGCGTCGGCGAGCACGTTTTCCCAACGGTTGGTACCCGCGTCTTCCCAGGTGGATATGTTTTCCACCCAGGTCATCGCGCCGACCATTTCACTTTCCATCAACGGGGTAATGACCTGTGCTGCGGCGTCTGGTCGCACCAGTAAAAATGTCGGGCGGCCGAATTCGACCGAGAGATATCCCCAGAAACCCGCCAGATAAGCAATCGAGCTTTCATCGGTCATGATGGCCAGGTCGATTCCAGCGTCTTTCAGTCTGGACTGAAAGACGGCGGTGCGTTGGCGTGCCTGGTCTAGCATCGGTAATCCTGGATATCGGCTGCAGACGGACGTGTATATCATACCGCTCGATTCAAAGGAAAGAATTTGCGAAGTGTTCTAAAAACCTAGTCGACTTTCGCCCGCCTGTTACCATCGGTGAGAGTGATATCGATTTCGTCCCCGGACGCTAATTGCTTTACCGACGTCACCAGCTTGTCATCTTTGCTGATGGTGGCGAAACCGCGCGCCAGGGTCTTCAGCGGACTCAGGGTGTCCAGCGATCTACTTTGCAGTGATAGCCGGTGGCGTGCGAGTAACAGTTTCTGCCGAATTACCGCCTGGTGATTCTCGAGTAATCGCGCCAGCTTTTGTTGGTGTTGACTAATGGTCAGTAGCGGGTTGGTCTGCGCCAGCGTGGACTGGCACAGTTGCAGACGATGTCGGTCTTCGCCGAGCAGCAAACGCAGGCGCCCGAGCAGGGCCGAATAAGCGTGATTGAGACGCAGTTTCAATTGCTCGAACTGACGCGTGGGATGCTGTTGATCGAGCGCCTTCTGCAGGTAGCCGAGGCGTTCACGCGATTGGGCGAGACGCAAGCCGAGCTGACCGAGTAATCGCGCCACGCGGTCGTCGATACCCTGCATCAGTTCATTGATGTCTGGCGTGATCGATTCCGCTGCCACCGAAGGTGTCGGCGCGCGTAAATCGGCGACGAAGTCGGCAATCGTAAAATCGATTTCATGACCGACCCCGGTTACCACCGGAATCGGGAATGCATGTATATCCCGTGCCAGTGCCTCGTCGTTGAAGCACCACAGGTCTTCGAGTGAACCGCCGCCGCGCACCAGCAGCAGCACATCGCATTCCCCGAAATCGGCGACCCGTTTTAGCGCCTGCCTGATTTTATCGGCCGCGGTTTCCCCCTGTACCGGAGTCGGGAACACAACCACCGGAATATGGGGGGCGCGGCGTGCGATAACCGACAATACATCGCGAATCGCGGCACCGCTGGCCGAGGTGACCAGCGCGATTTTTCGCGGATGCGCGGGCACCGGTTTTTTTTAGTGCGGGGTCGAACAGGCCTTCCTTGCCTAACAGCGCCTTGAGTTGTTCGTAGCGTCGCATTAATTCACCTACACCAGCATCTTCGAGGTGATCGACAACCAGCTGAAACTCGCCGCGGGCTTCGTACAGCGTTACCTGTGCCCTGACCAGGACCTTCTGGCCATTTTGTGGTTGGAAGCTGAGTCGACTGTTACGACCCTTGAACATTGCCGCTCGACACTGCGCTTTCTCGTCTTTCAGGGTGAAATACCAGTGCCCTGAAGCAGGGCAGGCGAAATTGGAAATTTCTCCCTCGATCCACAGCGTGCCGATGCCTCGGCTGAGCATGGTTTTGACTTCAAAATTAAGCGCCGATACCGTCCAGATTGCTTCATTGGCGGGCTGTGCTGGTTGCATAGGTTCGCATCGATCAAAAAATTCAGCCGTTATTCTAACCCAGGCCGTGTTTCTCACCACCATCTTGCTTGCCGATGATGAAAAATATCGGTTTAGTAGCGTCGATTCCAATAATCTCACTTACGCTCAGGCTTGCATTAATTTATACTCCCGCTTTGCCACTGCCCAGCCGGAGTCACCATGCGTATCAGCCAGGAAGCCCTCACTTTTGACGATGTTTTACTGCTGCCGGCAAAGTCTGAAATCCTACCCAACGACGCGGTGCTGAAGACACGTCTGACCCGGGGAATCGACCTCAATATTCCACTGATTTCCGCGGCGATGGATACGGTTACCGAATCTGGGCTGGCGATTGCAATTGCACAGGAAGGCGGCATCGGTATCGTGCATAAAAACCTGTCGATCGAAGAACAGGTCGCCGAAGTGGCCAGTGTCAAGAAATATGAAAGCGGGGTGATCAAGGACCCGATTACGATCAGCCCCGACACACCGGTGCGCGATGTCATCAAACTAACCCAGGAACGCAAGATATCCGGACTGCCGGTTATCGGTAGCGAAGGCCTGGTCGGCATAGTGACCAAGCGCGATTTACGCTTTGAGGCAAACCTCGATCAGCCGGTTGCATCGATCATGACGACTCGTGACAAGCTGGTCACGGTAGGCGAGGGCGCAGACAAATCCGAAGTGATCCAACTGCTGCATCAGCACCGCATCGAGCGTGTCCTCGTGGTCAATGAAAACGGTGAAATGAAAGGCATGATTACGGTGAAGGATATCAATAAGTCGATTGTCCATCCGCTCGCCTGTACCGATGAATGGGATCGTCTGCGCGTTGGTGCGGCAGTTGGTACCGGTGCGGAAACCGATGACCGCGTGCGAGCCCTGGTCGAGGCCGAGGCCGATGTCATCGTCGTGGATACGGCGCATGGTCACTCCCGTGGCGTACTCGAGCGGGTGAGCTGGGTGAAGAAGAATTTTCCCGATGTGCAGGTGATCGGCGGCAACATCGCAACCGCAGCGGCCGCACGCGACCTGGTCGAAGCAGGCGCCGATGCGGTCAAGGTCGGCATTGGCCCGGGTTCGATTTGCACCACGCGCATTGTCGCCGGGGTCGGGGTACCGCAGATTACCGCGATCAGCAACGTCGCCGAAGCGTTACAGGGAACCGGGGTACCGGTGATTGCCGATGGCGGAATCCGCTTCTCGGGGGATGTTGCCAAGGCCATGGTCGCCGGTGCTCATACGGTCATGATCGGCAGCATGTTCGCCGGCACCGAGGAAGCGCCGGGGGAAGTCGAACTGTTCCAGGGACGTTCGTACAAATCCTATCGCGGAATGGGCTCGATAGCGGCGATGCAAAAGGGTTCCAGCGACCGCTATTTCCAGGCCGACAGCGCCGACGAAAAACTCGTGCCCGAGGGTGTCGAAGGCCGGGTACCATTCAAGGGCCCGCTGGCGAACACGATCCATCAGTTACTGGGAGGGGTTCGTTCCAGTATGGGTTATGTCGGTTGCGGCACCATCGAAGAACTGCGTACCCGTCCTGAATTCGTCACGGTCACCAATGCCGGCATGCTCGAATCGCATGTTCACGACGTGACGATTACCAAAGAAGCGCCCAACTACCAGGTTTAAGCCGACACAACGAATGACCGATCTTCACGATGACAGGATCCTGATACTTGATTTTGGATCGCAATACACCCAGTTGATTGCCCGCCGCGTGCGCGAGGCCGGCGTGTATTGTGAAATCTTCCCCTGGGACGCCGATTTCGAACACATCCGTGAATTTGGCGGGCGTGGCTTTATCCTTTCCGGCGGTCCCGAATCGACTCTCGACAGCGCTAAACCCGAAGTTCCACTGGAGTTGTTCGAGCTCGGATTACCCGTGCTTGGCATCTGCTACGGCATGCAGGCCATGGCCCAGCAACTCGGTGGCAAGGTGGAAAATGTCGGCAAGGCCGAATTCGGTTACGCCAGCGTGCGCGCCCGCGGGCATACCGAACTACTGCGTGATATCCAGGACCATGAAACCGACGAGGGTCACGGCATGCTCGACGTGTGGATGTCGCATGGGGATCGGGTAGCCGAATTGCCGCCCGGATTCAAACTGATGGCGAGTACCGAAAGCGCACCGATAGCCGCAATGGCGGACGAAGAGCGCCGCATCTATGGTTTGCAGTTTCACCCCGAAGTTACCCATACACGGCAGGGAGCGGCGATCTACGCACGGTTTTTACACAAGATTTGCGGCTGCGGTTCGGCGTGGACCTCGGCCAACATCATCGATGCCACGATTGACGATGTGCGTGCGCGCGTTGGCCAGGATGAAGTCGTGCTCGGTCTTTCCGGCGGCGTCGATTCATCGGTGGTTGCGGCTTTGCTGCACAGGGCGATCGGCGATCAACTCACCTGTATTTTCGTCGATAACGGCCTGCTGCGTTACCGCGAAGGCGACCAGGTCATGGAGCAGTTCGCCGAACATATGGGCGTTCATGTGATCCGTGTCGATGCCGAGGACAGGTTTCTGGCGAAACTTGAAGGCGTGAGCGATCCGGAACTCAAACGCAAGGCGATCGGCAACCTGTTCATCGAAATTTTTGAAGAACAGGCAGAGAAGCTGGGTAACGCGAAATGGCTCGCGCAGGGAACGATCTACCCTGACGTGATCGAATCTGCAGGTGCCGCGACTGGCAAGGCGCATTTAATCAAATCACATCACAATGTCGGCGGTTTGCCCGAAGACATGAAGCTTGAACTGGTCGAACCGCTGCGCGAGCTATTCAAGGATGAGGTGCGCCAGATTGGTATCGAACTCGGCATCCCGCGCGAGTTGGTTTACCGGCATCCATTTCCGGGACCCGGGCTCGGGGTACGAATCCTAGGTGAAGTGAACAGGGAGTTTGCCGATACCTTGCGCCTGGCCGATCATATATTCATCGAAGAGTTACGCAGCCACGATCTGTACGACAAGGTTTCGCAGGCCTTTGTCGTGTTTTTACCGGTCAAATCGGTCGGCGTTACCGGCGACGGGCGCCGTTATAACCACGTTGTCAGTCTGCGTGCGGTAGAGACCATCGACTTCATGACCGCACGCTGGGCCGACCTGCCGTACCATTTTCTGGACCACGTATCGCGTCGTATCATGAATGAAATCGAGGGCATTGCACGCGTGGTCTACGATATCTCCGGTAAACCCCCGGGTACTATCGAGTGGGAGTAAACGACGAGGCCTGGATGCGGCAAGCGCTCGCACAGGCTAAAGTCGCAGCCGATCTCGATGAAGTCCCGGTCGGCGCGATCCTGGTTGACGCCGCGGGTGAATTACTTGCTGTCGGACATAACCAGCCAATCAGTGCGCATGACCCGAGCGCTCACGCCGAAATCGTTGCGTTGCGCGCGGCGGCGCAAAAGCTGGGCAACTATCGTCTGCCTGATACCACGCTCTACGTTACCCTGGAACCCTGCACCATGTGTGTGGGCGCGCTGGTTCACGCTAGGGTCGGACGGCTGGTTTACGCGGCAACCGAACCCAAAACAGGCGCCATCGAGAGCGCGCAGCGATTATTCGAAACTGGAAAATTCAATCATCGGCCCGAGGTTGAGGGCGGTGTGCTGGTCGCTGAGTGTTCAGCGCTGTTAACCCGGTTCTTCGAACGCAAACGCGCCGCCAGAAGATAACTATCGTCCCCCGGCTCGATAGAGTTTGGGGTCAGAGTAAAAATAGGCCGAAGCCCAATGCCACTTACTTAAGCCAAACCTCTGGCCGGTGTAAAGCAAAACACTGGTGCATCCAGAGTCCGACCTCTCCCGAGCAGAGCGAATATCATGGGGTTAATTGCTTAAGAGGCGCCATCGAGAGCGCGCAGCGATTATTCGAAACTGGAAAATTCAATCATCCGCCCTCAACCTCGGGCCGAT
>PVMS01023581.1_pt1 | contig 17133 bp, 12 predicted proteins | sample 1853461 | NCBI WGS metagenome assembly PVMS01 (sample SAMN08582032, study PRJNA380276) | Marine sediment metagenome, whole genome shotgun sequencing project. | isolation source: ocean sediment barecode stripped | collected 2017 | reverse complement strand
TCGAGACCCGACTGGCACGAGCCGATCGTCATGCGGGTCTCAAGTTCTTCACTTATCCAGTAGTAATCCTCTTTAATTTCAACTAGTATCCGCTGTAATTCGGCAATTTCATCTGCAAGATCCTCTGCATGTACTGGCGATACCAGTATCGTGAACACCAGTAGCGCCGTAAATGGCCTTAAGTTTTTCATTTGACACGTCACTCTGTTGATGTGGCTGAGAGCGACTCCTGGTCGACTCTGCCGAATCTGATGCGAATCAAGGGGAATCAGTTCCCTGTGATTGCATCACTGCATAGATTGATTACTACGATGTCAGAGTGTTGATGGTGGACCGCGTTGCCGGGCGACAATGGTATGGAATGAGTCGAATTCGATATCCGGTAATGCGCACTGCGATGTGCCAGGAATTTTCAAATCTGTCGCGGCGGGCGTATCTGCACACGCGGACGCCAGCTGACTGGCTACGATACATGACGTACAGGTCTTACTTTGTGGTGTGCCGGGGTCGTGTTTGTAGGCGTGCGCTAGTCCGGCGAATTGTGCTGCAAGTAGCATGAGCGCCAGCAGAAGGCTGGGAAGCATTACTCTCTTGTCGAGAAAACGACGCATTCCGGGACTATAGCGCTTTGTGTGTTAGCTGTTAAGAGAAGTTACAAGGGACAGTCAGTATAAAGTTATAAAGTATTGATAAACAACATTATTCGGCCGCCGGCTAGTCCAGTGGAAAGCCGGCGCCAGCCAGCAGCCGGGCGCTGCTCTGGAAGTGTTCACGGTCCTTGTAGCTCAATACTACCGAGAATTCTCCAACGCCCTTACGGAACCAGTCGAGCTGCAAGTCCGGAGCATACTGCTCCAGTCGAGTCACAAACGCCTCTGCACGGTAAGGTTCGGCAAAGCTGACCAGTGTCGATCTTCCCAGCTCTGAATAGAGATGCTCAGCAGAATCTGATCCGGGCTCGCGGTCTCCGAGAACATAATTCAGGTGACGAAAAATATAGTTGCTGTACCACATGGCGCCGGAAGGAATGTTTGCAGTGTCCGCTGCGATTCTCTGCGGACCATAGTTGTAGGCAGCCAGGGCGAGATGCAGGTTTCCATCGAATCGCTGTAATAGTTGCTTGAGGTAGCGCGTGCCGGCATCGATATTGGTGCAGGGATCATACAGCTGGGCAAGCCGATGGATACCGAGATCGTTGGCCGTGGCGGGCCACAGGATTTGCATCACACCGTGGGCATTCGCGCGCGAGCGCGCGGTCGCATCAAAATCGCTTTCGCCGCGCGCCACCGCTAACAGCAAAGTTTCCGGCAGGTCATGCGTAACCGCGGCAGCGCGAAAGCAGCTAGCATGTGGAAATTGGTAGCCAGGCTTAAGGTTGGTGTCTTGTTCGAGGTATTGGCGCCACGCAGAGTTCACATCGGCGACGCCGGCAGCAGCAATAGGAAACGAAAGCAGCGCCAATATCGACAATAATGCCGCGAATGAATGTCTATAGTGCTTCATGAGTCGGGAAGATCGAGGCCGGTCGCTGCCGATATTTGTGCGAGCTTTGTATGCCGTTCCGCATCATCGTCATAGGCGAATGCAACTTCGTAGACGCCGGGTTTTATTTTAACGACCCGGTAATCAATACCAGTCACTCTTTCCAGTTGGGACACGAATCCGTTGGCCGCAATCTCGCTGCGAAACGGATTCCAGAACGAATACCACTGTAATTCGCTCAGTAACGGTGGTGAGTCGGAGTGGGCAGCGGTATCGGCCTCAACCAATGGAGACTCCGTTGTTTCGGCCACATGCTGTGATTCCTCCAGCGGAATTTCTGTAGTCGCCATGCTCGAGGCACCATCCGATACAGCCTTTTCTTCAGGTTCGGTGGCGAGGGCTCCTGTGTCTTGCTTCTTGGCCATGAGCTTTTCAACAGCGGCATCAAATCGTTGCTGGTCGATCACACTATCCCTGGCATGAAATTCCGGCATGCCCATCACCATCAGGATGATGGCGATTGATGTTGCAGAGCCAATGAGGAATCCGAGTATTCTGAACATTTGTATGTCCTCAATAAATACTTCTGACGCGAATGCTGCGCCAGTCAATTGCGCTTTGCCATTGTTCGGTTATTGCAGCAAGCTCGCCAAGCCAGCGTTCCAGCTCCGCTCCCTCAAGGCCACGACGCACAGATGCGGAACATCGTTTGGGCAAGCGTTCGATATGCTGTGCCAGTGCGCGCGCCGCTTTCGTATCCGTTGCAGCGACGACATAGTAAGTATCCTTGTCAGGATGCAGTCGCCAACTGTCAGCAACGGCCCAGGAACTTGAAGGAAGGGACTCCAGTGGCAGGGGGAAACGCATTTGCTTGTTAGTGCGTGCGATCTTCGCGCTTGTTTTTCGCGAACAGGTTGCATCGGAGAGTCGCACAAGGCCGTGGTTAAGCTGGTGATTGAGAAAAAAGACCACTGCGTCGGCAGTCGAGCCAACCTCAAGTGCGTAACAAGTATCATTTGCGTATGAGTAACGCCCGCTGAATGCGCGCGCATCCTGGTAGCGATTGCTTCCTGAGGCACAGGTCTGAACATTTCGCAGCTCAACGATTTGCAATATGTCGAGAAAACCTGAGTTGCCCTTCGCAACGGAAATACGCACTTCGGGCTCCAGCATTGCAGAAGAGTACTTTTCCGGTATCCGAATGTATGCGTTCGCGCTTAATGTCGGCATATCCGAGTTCGCGTCAACGGGCGTTATCGTAATCCAGTATTGGAATAATTCTGCATCGATCTGATGCGCCTTTCCCTCGATTACGGCGTTCGCGTTCGCGGCTGTCGTGGAATATTGCACTGCGCGATAGTCCGCGAGGTTATTGCTGATCAGTTCAAGCATGTTCGTGTTGTCAGTCACCGGATCGACACCGGCATCTGTGTCTGCGGCGCTTACAACGTACTCACCCGCGGTCTGCCGTAACAAAGTACATCCGAGATCATGTGCCAGGTGTGCTGCCAGCAGGTCAGTTTGCGAGTCTTCGTAGGGAGCGCCGCGTTGACCGAGAAACGAAAGATCGGTTTCGGCTTGTTGCAGAAGGCGGCGTTGCGGCGTGTTTAGCAGGCCATGCCAGGAACGGCCAAAACCGGCAACCCAGGTCCGGTCTTCAATATCGAAGGCACGGACCGCAACATTGAGAGATCCATTGCGATCTTCCTGAAGTTCGATGCCAATGTAATAGTGAACATCATCTTTCGTGCAATCAATGTTGCCATTTACGGTCGATAGCGTGCTGCGCTCCGGTTGCCACGCGATTCTAATGCCAGGCTCATCGGCCAGGGAGTTTCGCAGGCGGTCACGGAGTGCCAGGGCCAGCTTGTTGCTTGCGGGCTGTGGATTCTCATCTGTCATCACGACAAACCTGAGCAACTCGTTCCTGAATCTCGGTTGTGTGGTCAGTTGCGTGCTGATGTATGGCAAGAGGTCGCGACTCAACCATGAATCAAGATCGACCGGCCGTGATGCAGCATTAACGCCACAAGCCGCAAAAGTCATGACAAGGAATAACCGGCTCAGTGTTACTGAACGCATATCATTGCTCCAGCCTGAGGTCGCCGGTGGCACTGATAAGCAGCGCACCTCCCTCGTGTTCAGCCAAATACTGATTCAGTTGCTGCGACATCCTGTTCGGCAGGGTCACGCCCCATTTGCTATTCGCCGGTTGATAGCTGTGATTGCGACGATAGGCTGCAGTTACCTGTTCCGGTACGGTCGATACATCCATTTCATGAAACTGTGCCGGCGTCGATGCTGGCCAGAAACTAATCTCGTCATTGTCGATGTTCAGGCGCACCGACTCACCCGCAGTGATGACGTAAAGACCTACCGAATTTTGCTCAACCAGCCGTGTCAGGGCCAGGTCAGTCTCGAACCGCAGCGTAAATCCCTTTTCTACCGGCTGCGATTCGGCAGGGGCAATATTCTGCAAGGCCTGGGGTGGCGGCTTCGGTATGGGCGTTGTTCGCGGACGTTGTACTACTACGGTTTCTTCCTTTACAGCCGGCTTCACTGGTGAAGGCCGTGTCAGCCGGATTTCAAGCGGTGCATCAGCCTTGTTTTCGACCGGTGGCTGCTGCGATTCCTGGGGCTCTGTTGGCGTCGGTTGTGGGGTAGTGGGCGTCAGCGGAATGCTCTGCACCAGCGCAAATATTGCAACGAGACACAATGAAAGAATCGCCATGAAACGCATTACATCAGTTTGCAGATCCGCGGCACCACCAGCCTCGGCATCGGCACCGCGATTGAGCGGATAAAAAAGCGGCGACCGGTTCATGGCGTGCTGCTACTTACATGAGGCGCCGAAGTTGTCTCGGGCTTTGCCAAATGCTGTTCAATGCGTTGCAGGGATTCACGCATACTCGAGGTGTCGACTCGCGCAGCCTTGTCGTATTTTTGTTGCAGCAGGGTACCGATGCTCATCGCCTTGTAGATGCGCATCAGGTAGCCGCCGATACCGCCAAAAATTGTGGTCGACAATGCCAGCAGGATGCCGCCGTCAACCATGCGCTCGAGCATTGCAAAGGCACCCAGCTGGATCACTGATTCTGAATTTCCGAGAGCGAAGATCAGGGCGCTGCGCATACCGATTGCAGTCCAGATCACGCCGGTGCCAAAAAACAGCGTTGTCCAGATATCCGTAAGATGATCGAGCTGAACAATTTCGGTTATTGGCCGCCCGCTATTGAGATATGAGCGCAGTCGCGCAAGACTGAAAAAGTAGGCGATAAGCACAGCAGCAAAAACAGGAATTGACAGGCCAAGATTGTTGTAGGTCCAGTCAAGCCAGGGTCGAATAATCGAAATGTGGTCGACGGAAAACGAAACAAGCTCATTGCGCTGTAATATATAGAGCAGGGCACCTGCTCCGGCTGCCGAGCCGAAGATGCCGGTCGTGAGGCCCTCGAGAAAACGCTCGCCACGCATCGCTGCGATCCTTACTACTGACCGGCCGCACAGGCTGTACAAGTCGCCTCGAGAACGAGTTCGACTTCCTGGTACAGCTGGTCGGCGCGGTAGTAGCCGGCATTGTCCAGACTGACTTTCAGCAGGCCGCGTTCCTTGTCACTGAGTTCCCGTTCCATGTTGAGCATGACCCGGTCTCTCCGTGGGCAGGTATGGGTACAATTGTTGTAGTCACTCTGCAGTGAGACGAATTTTACATTGAAATAGCGATTGTAATAATCCTTTGCTTGTCGCTGGCTCAACAGGCCCTCATCACTGGACCAAACCAGGAATTCACTAAAGATGCGTTTGTTCTCTTTTTTGGGATCACCTTCGGCAATGCTCAACAGATCATCGTAATAGCGATCAAAGTGCTCAGCACAACCGAAATCCAAATTGTTTTTCACAGTGCTTATTGCTGATGTCAGGTTCTTGCTCTGCGGGCTATTGCACGGTGGCGGGGACGTCGCACAGGATGCGAGGACCAGGCCGCCTGCAATGATTAGCAGCAAGCTGTAAATATAACCGTGGTTGGCAGTTGCATTCATGATCGAACTCCTGAGAAACATTGCTTAATTTTCCAGCGGGCTGCGATAGGCTTGCTCGAAGCTTCCTGGCGGCGGCCCGGCGATTTGTATTTGACTGGCTTCGTCACCGAACAAGATCGACTTCACGCCGCCGACGACTTCCATCATTTCTGGCGTGATCGCGCCGAACGACTGGTTCAGCTGGCCTATCAATGTTGCGCGTGTAATTTCCTCACGAGTCCTGGCGATTAGTTCGCTGGTCTCTTCCATGTCGAGGTAAATGTCTGAGGCGAGTACCGCCAGCGACTGGTTGTCCTGACTGCCGGATGATGCGACGAGTTGGTAGTACTGGCGAAACCTCTCGCTGAGTCGCATGCCGGAGCGGCCACGCATTGTCGGTGCGGGCGCGTCATTGCCATGCGGGTTACCGCCCAGCAAAGTTTCCTGTAACGTCCAGGAAGTCATCTTGTTGCCAAGCTCGCTGCGGAGTCGTTTTTCGAGGCTGAGGCGCGTGTTGTTAACAGTGTGCTCCATGTCGGGCAGCTTTTGTTCCATGATGCCAAGCATGTCGAGATAGGTTGAGCCGAGTTGTTTGGCCAGACGCTGGCATCCAGGGTCGGATTCGGCACCATCGCATTTACTCTCCTGGTAAAGCTGCTGTTGCTGGTCAAGCCGGCCGATAACTTCTTGCAAGCCTGTCTCCATCTCTTTAGCCACTGAACTGGTCTGGCGCAGGTCTTCGACCACGGTAGTCGGGAAGAGGCGTATGGTCGGCGTGTCTTTCGCCTGCGCGTGTGCCGAAACGAGCACAGCAATAAGCAGCGAAAAACCCGCCACACGGATAAATGCATTGATGATCTGAACGCGCAGAGAATTTCCGGTGCGAAGCCGATCAAGGAAAGCGGTCATAGCGCAATCTCCCATTCAATAAGTTGGTATTAACGGTGTGTGTGGCTGGACAAAGCCCGCTACGCACCGAAACTGCTTTTAGTTTCGATAACGTTAGCTGTATGTGGCTGAACGTTGGCTGAATATCAGGTAAATGACGCTGGAACAGCGGCAGGTTCTTCTATACCGGCAATATGGGGGTGGCTGTCATAACGAGCGTGCGTTTGTCGTAGCGTTCAGGGATGTTCGGGAGCGAATATGCCACGATCAGACAAGCACTCAATTGATAGAGTTTGTATGGCGGCTTTGTCTGAGAGCTGTCGTTCAAACACCTTCAAAATCAGCTATATGACGGGCAGGAAACGGCCAGAAGGCGTCATTCGCCGAAATTCCATTACCTCGTCCAGCGCAACGGTTTCACGATAAAAACAGTTGATTTGGCAGTCTCGGAATTAGATAACGAATCCCCAAGCCAGATAACCGACACCCGCAACAATCATGACCCAGCCACCCAACCGCGATGCCCTAAGCGTAGGGGGCAGCCGTCCGGGGATTCAATTGTAAATACCACCACTACGGCGCTCCCGGATTACGGCGCATCGATGAATTGATAAATCTCACCAGCGTAGTTGACGACGTAAACCTCACCGTTATTATCTTCTGCGAATGAGGCAATGCTGAGAGCCGTTGTCAGTATTACCTCGCCAACCGCGCCTTGTTGGCTGGTCGCCGGAACCGCCCAGACTCTGCCTGAGACGAAATCACCATAGACGTAGAATCCCTGCAATTCGGGAATAGCGGCGCCACGATACACGTAGCCACCTGTTATGGACTGGCCAGACGAATGTGAATACTCGGTGATCGGGTCGACGGAACTGGTCGCACAACCTGTCGCTGGTTCAAAACAGTGGCCACCCTCACGCTCATCCCAGCCATAGTTCTCGCCAACCTCAATTCGGTCGACTTCCTCCCAGGCGTTCTGGCCAACGTCGCCGGCCCAGATCTCGCCCGTCTGTCGATCAAAACTCCAGCGCCAGGGATTGCGCAGGCCCCAGGCAAAAATTTCCGGGCAATCGTTGCCGACAAATCCCTGCACACAAGGATTCGCGGCATTTGCTGCGAACGGGTTACCCGCGGGAATCGCGTAGGGTACGCCGCCATCGACATCGATTCTTGTCATCGTGCCCAACAGGTATCTTGTGTCCTGAGCGCGTTCGAACGGATCACCACCACCACCACCATCACCCCCGCCGGCGTAAAGATTGCCGTCCGGGCCAAAGGCGATATGGCCGCCATTATGATTCGAATTATCCTGTGAAATAATCTGAATGATGTCTTCCATCGTGTCATCAAGTGTCGCGCCGCTATCGATGCTGCGAAATCTGCTGACTGCCGATTCAAGCTGGCCGCCATTATTCCTGGTGTAAGAGAGAAACACTTCGAAGTTGTTGTTGGCACCGAAATCCGGAGGGAATGCCATACCGAGCAAACCGCGTTCGCCGCCGCTAATTAGGCGTCCACTAATGTCGACAAAGACACTGACGTCAGCATCCGTCACATTCGGGTTGTTAGGAAAAACTCTGACAATGCCCTGTTGTTCGACGACGAACCAGCGACTGGAATCGTCGGGCGCCTGTAAAAACGCGACAGGGGATTGCAGCGTTACCTGATCGAAGACTTGGGACAGCGCCACCGTGATTGCTGCCGGTGGAGGAGGTGGGGGTGGAGGTGGTGGATTTTGCACCGTTGAACCGCCGCCGCCACCACCGCAGGAAGAAACTACCAACAGGGAAACAATAGTTGCGGCGATACGTTTGTGCCTGAGTCGTGAATACATGAGTGGCCCTTGTCTCAACGAATTCTTCTTCAGCATAATCCCAAAAGAACAGCTTGTCACAGTGTCACCGGAAAGCGACAAGCTAAACCGTTGCGGGTGGTCAGCTGTTGTCATATTTTGGTGTCTGGCTCTCCTATACTGTTAAAAACGAACTAAGCTTTGGGCACGTTCGGTCGGCTGAATTCAGACAATCCGCCAGAACTTTTCAGCTGCCGAGTGCCCTTAACGCCATGAAATCGGTAATCACGTATTGCTACAAAATTCGTACACGCTACGATCGACTTGTAAAAGCCGCCTTCCGCGAGATCGTAATTAAGTGAAAAGGAAAGCAATCGGGAAAGAAATTGGCCGTCTTTGTGAGATTCGTCGTTCCTTCAGTCGAGTCTTCGCAAAGGAAAGGCTGGGCCTGCTCGAATCAATCGCAGGATCAACAATCAAGAGTGCAGCAGACACCCAGCGACTGCACGATTGTTTGTGTTACATTCGCGCATTTCCGGATAGCCGGGAAGTGCACCAAAGCGCTTGTGCATTGCTGCAGGATTTCGACTCCGTAGTTGGCAAGTTAAGCAAGAGTCAGCGAACGATGCTTGACGATAGTGGCATCGCCGGTACGGACCTTTATTACGCCTTCTCATATGAAGTTGCCAGCTGGATGGCGAGCCATTTTCCCGGCATGACTTCTGTCGACTGGGAGGAATTGGAAGACACGGACAGGCTGGATGAACTGATGGATCACCTGGTCGAGTCATCTGAAGCAGATTATTTCGATAGTGGCTGGGTTGATGCAAGGGAGTGGCTCAGAATAGCGACGGCCAATCACTCTGCGACGCGATTTGACTGGCTGCTGATGCAGATGTCTGAGCGGGTGCAGCACGAACGTTTCCTGACGTCGCTCTACAACGCCGCCGAAATTCCGTTGCGTTGCGAATTATCAGATACGGCGATATCGAAGTCAGTCAACACATTTATTGTTGACGACATTTATTTTCGCAGAGACGGTATGCGCGGCCGCGTATCATTTCCAAAACGGGAAATTCGCCGGCGACTTAATTCAGTCAAAATACTCAGTGCAACTGAAGGGAAAAGAATCCTTAATGTTGCGATGAGTTCTTTGGCTGCCCGACATCGGGAAACCATACACTTTAACTATGCCAATCCCGGTGATGTATATCTTGCAAATGTCGGCAAGGGAATCAGTATCGCTGTAACGGGTCTCGCTGCCGAGCATCGCTATCCACTTGAATGCACGCTGGGCTTTCTTATTTTGTCCAATGGCGTACCAATCGGTTACGGTGGCGCGAGCGTGCTGTTTCAACAAGCGAATACCGGTATTAACATATTCGATGAATATCGTGGCAGTGAAGCCGCGTGGTTGTGGGTTCAGGTAATGCGGGTCTTCCACACGCTGTGTGGTTGCAATCGTTTCATTGCCAACCCTTACCAGTTCGGGGGCGAGAATGCGGAGGCTCTGCAAAGCGGCGCTTTCTGGTTTTATTATCGCCTGGGGTACCGTCCCGTTGCTGCTGCTATCAGAAAACTGGCGCGTCAGGAGTACGACAAGGTGCAGGGTAGGAAAGGTTATAGAAGCCCGGTCACTATCTTGCGCCGCCTCGCCAAATGCGACATGCACCTGGTATTGCCCGGCGCTCGTCAAAGCGAGTTGTTTGAGGAAAGCTGGATCGAGACATGCTCTCTGCTGGCGACCCGGGAAATCGCGAAGACGGGCGAATTGTCACGCAAAAAAGCGTTACAGATTATTTGCCGAAAAATGATGAAAGATTTGGGTTTGCGCTCGATCAGGAGCTGGACCAGGAAAGAGCAGGAAACCTTCATTCATTTCTGTCCGGTTATTGCTGCTGCCGAGCCCGGGAAGTGGAAGTCGCGTGAGAAAAAAACTCTTGTAGAGCTGATGCGAGCCAAAGGCGGGCAATCTGAAGTCGACTATGCGCGCCGACTGCGAGCGCATGAAAAATTGTTTTTGGCTTTGAAGAAACAGTGCCGGCAGGTTTCTTAGCTGTTGCGGATTGTCGTCCAGTTCGTGGGAAATCGTACAAGCGGCATCCTGCCGCGAATGGAAAATAATCGCGGCAGGATGCCACTCCTGCAACATGACACAAAATTCTTCAGTTCCACTGACCTTTCGGCTACCTGTGCAGAAATAACCGTTATAAATTAAATAAATACGTTAGAAATGACTGTCGGAACCAACTTATGCGCGTCACATGGCTCAAAACAGCCATTACTCGTTCCGGGTTTTCCGTTTATCAGCGACAATGCGAACCTGCATTCCTGCCTGTGGTCTCAGTAACGGATCAACAGTACAAAAGAATAATTTCGGAGCCATAAGTGAACCTGACGCGCTTGAGCCTGGGCAATCCGGTTGCGGTCATTGCCGCAATTTTGCTGGTCGTGCTAATGGGCGGTATCGGCCTCGCGTCGCTGCCCGTGCAGATGATTCCGGATGTGCAGCGGCCGTTTATCCAGATAAACACTGGCTGGCGTGCTGCCGCACCGGAAGAAGTCGAATCCGAAATTATCGAACCGCAGGAAGATATGCTGCGTGGTTTGCCCGGGCTGGAAAAAATGGTCTCGAATGCCGGGGCAGGGTCTGCCAGCATCACGCTGACTTTTTCGGTTGACACGGAATTACAACGTGCCCTGATCGAAGTCATGAATCGACTCAACCAGGTGGCGCGCTATCCCAATGACGTCACCGAGCCGCAGATTTTTGCCGGCCAGGATAGTTTCGGTGCGCCAATTGCCTGGTTTGCGATTACGAAGAAGCCGGGCAATCCTCGTGAAATGGCGAGTTACAGTGATTTCGTCAGAGAAGTGGTATTGGCCCGTATTGAACGGGTACAAGGTATCTCAAATGCGAATTCCTTCGGCGGGCGCGACCAGGAAGTTCGCATCACGTTCGATCCGTACGAGACGGCTGCTCTGGGCATCGATATACCAACTCTCGCTGGTCTGACCGGCAACAACAACGATACATCAGGCGGTTTCAATGACGTTGGCCGTCGCCAGTACACACTCCGTTACGCCGGCAAGTACGACCTGCCGGAGTTTGGCGAGATGGTGCTCGACTGGCGCGGTGGCAACCCGGTACGCCTGCGTGACATCGCGACCGTGGAAGTCACTATGCGCGACACCACCGGCTACATAATTGCGAATGGGAAGGACTCGATCGCTTTTAATGCGCAGGTCGAGAAAGGTGTGAATGTTCTAGAGGTCATGGAGGATCTCAAGGCTGCAGTGGTGGAGCTGCAAGAGGGCGCATTGAATCGGGCGGGCCTGGACGTCAACCAGTCCTACGATGAAACCGAGTACATCAAAAATTCTATCGCGATGCTGCGCACCAACCTGTTGATCGGTATTTTTCTTGCGGTGGGTGTCCTCTGGTGGTTCCTGCGAAAATTTCGGGCAACGCTTGTAGTAGCGCTGGCAATTCCGATCTCCCTGTTTACGGCGTTTCTTGTCATGCAGGCGACCGGACGGACATTGAACATCATTTCTCTGGCCGGCCTCGCGTTTGCGATGGGCATGGTTCTGGACGGCGCCATCGTTGTGCTCGAAAATATTGTGCGACTCCGCGAGAAAGGTGTCGACGCAGAAAAGGCCGCGTCAGTGGGTGCTACGGAGGTTGCCGGGGCATTGCTCGCGTCGACGGCGACAACTGTTGTCATTTTCTTGCCGATAATGTTTCTTAAAGATATAACCGGGCAATTGTTTGCCGATCTTGCATTGGTTATCTCTGTAGCTGTAATAGCGTCATTCGTAATTGCGTTGACAGTCATTCCGACCGCCAGCGCCAACTGGTTGCAAAATGTCAGGCTGGAGGACCCGCACGCGGTTTGGTGGGAACGGATAACTGCTTTTGTTATGCGACTGACAGATTCCGCGCGTTTGCGTCGTATATTGATAGCCGGTTTGTTTTCGGCTGCGACTTTTTTTACCTGGGCTTTATTGCCACCGGCGGACTATCTGCCCGGTGGAAAACAAGGCTGGATTTTCGCGTTTATCATTCCGCCGCCTGGACAGAGCGTCACTTCGGCACGTGAGGAATTCATAGACGTAGTTTATGAGCGAATGAAACCCTACCTCGCAGATGACGCGGACCTGAAGGTCGATTCCTACTTCAACGGAATGTTTAGTGGATTCGGTTTTCTCGGTGTGATGATGGAGGACGACAACGACGCAGGGCGCATGGTCGGGGCTCTGAACAGCGAGATTCTCACAGGATTTCCGGATACGATGGCATTTGCCGACACCTGGGGCGTCTTTCAGCGAGTGACCGGTAACCAGGGCATTGAACTGAATATTCAAAGCCGTGATATGGATGCCATGCTCGCGGCTGCCCGAAGAGGTATGGGCCTCGTCAGCGAGTATTTGCCAGGCGCACAGGCGCGTCCGGATCCTGGGGTCGATTTTGCGGAGCCCGAACTTCGCTTCATACCGAACGAACGCCGGATAGCTGAATCTGGCTGGACACGGCAGCAGATGTCGACGGTCATAAGAGCGCTTGGTGACGGCGTTTATGTGGGCGATTACTTCAACGGTGATCGCAGAATGGACATCGTTTTGCGGGCGTCGGCCTGGAACAGCCCCGAGGAACTGGCAGCGACGCCACTGGCGACGCCAGCCGGCGGAATTCAGTCTCTTGATCAACTGGTACGCATGGAACGTACGGCAGGACCGAATCAGATTCGACGTGTTGATCGACGTCGCGCGGTGACCCTGGTGGTGACACCGCCCGATGACCTGTCACTCGAGGAGTCCATCCAGATACTGCGCGATAAAGTTGAGCCTGAACTCCTGGCGATGTTGCCGGAAGATGGAGAGATCAGTTTCTATGGCAATGCTGATGATCTGCGTATCGCGCTGGGCAATATGGCGCGCAGTTTCATACTGGCGATACTGGTTCTCTATTTGCTGATGAGTGGTCTGTTCCGCTCTTTCCTCGACAGTCTGATGGTGGTTTCGGCGATTCCCCTGGCGACAGTTGGTGGCGTCGGTCTGCTACGACTGATGAATCTGCCGATGGACTTGCTGACCATGATCGGATTCATCACGCTACTCGGCCTCGTAGTCAACAATGCTATTTTGCTGGTGCACCAGACCCGGCTTGCCGAACGTGGCGGCATCGATCGTCGCAGCGCAGTGGAACAGGCAATCCGTCGCAGGCTGAGACCGATATTAATGAGTACAATGACCAGCCTCTTCGGTATGCTGCCGCTATTGGTAATTCCCGGGCCGGGTTCCGAGATATATCGTGGTCTTGCGGCCGTCATTGTTGGTGGCATGGCGCTAAGCGCCATCTTCACACTGGTTTTCCTGCCAAGCCTGCTCCGATTAGGTGAAAAAGCGTCATCGCCTGAAGCCGCCGGCGCAGGTCTCGAAAATTCGCCGGTAACCGGCTGAACAAGATTATTAAATATGCATAGGTCACAAAAGATACTGGCTGTCCTGGGTATTTGCATGTTGGGTGCAAATGCACTCGCGCAATTTCAAATGCCACCGCCTGCTGTCGTGGTAAGGGAAGCCCGCCTGACGGAACTTGCGCCAAGCGTAAATGTCCCGGGCACTGTACATAGCCGTTTCGATTCGAAGCTCGCATCTGAACTGCCAGCGAAGATCGCATGGATTGCCGAGGTAGGTACCAGGGTTGAGGAGGGCGATACCGTTGCGCGGCTGGAAGACATTACTTATCGTTTGCTTGAGATGGAGGCACAAAGCCGGGTAGCAAGAGAACAGGCCCGGGTCACTTTCCTGCGTTCTGAGAAAAAACGCCTTGAGAAGTTGGCTGAAAGCAATTTATCTGCGCTAAGCCAACTCGATCTGACCAGCTCGGACCTTGCCGTTGCCGAAAGCGAGGTTGCGATCGCGGAGGCGCAACTCGGACAGGCGAAAGTCGCAATGTATATCACCGAGATTCGTGCACCATTTAACGGCGTCGTCACTGAGAGAATGCGCAATATTGGCGAGCGGTTGAGTGTTGCCGATGAGGTGATTCGACTGGTCGATCCGGATTCAATCGAGGTCATCGCGCGTGCGCCGCTCAACACCGTGAATTTTGTCAAAGAGGGTGACGTACTCGCGTTGCACAATGACTATCGCGATGGTGAGGGCAGTGTGCGAACCATCGTTCCTTTTGGCAATCCACAATCGCATATGTTCGAGGTGCGACTGAACGTTGATCCTGATCTTTGGACCGTTGGTGAAAGCGTCAGATTGGCGATGCCGACTGCCAACACAAAAGAAGTTCTTGCCATACCCAGGGATGCACTTGTCTTGCGACGGGAAGGCGCATTTGTTTTCCGCATCAAGAGTGACGAGACCGCAGAGCAGGTGAATGTCATGACAGGTCTTGGTGCAGGCAACCTGATCGAAGTTATCGGCGACCTGAAACCAGGAGATCGTGTGGTGATCCGTGGTGCGGAGCGACTACAAGATGGCGTGACGGTAAATATTGGGGAAATCGCCGGGGTCGGAGGATCTGCAACGCAGGCGCTGCAGTAAGCAGGTTTATGCTCTGGTTGCGATGTTTTAGCATTCGCGGCGTCTTTGCTCTCATGCTTTTCTGTACGCTACGACCAGGAGTAATAGTTGCGACAGCCGCTCCCACGATCTTTCTAATGGGGACGTGGGAGCGGCTTCAGCCGCGAATAACAAATCCTCACGACCAGTCCCGGACATACCAGCCAACCACAAACAACAGCACGGTTTCGCGATGATTGCATAGCGTGACCGTTGACGACCCTGACTGCCATATTCGTGTAGGGTTATGTGTGCTGGCGTTGTCAGGGCTAATCGGTTTTTCGCTGCCATTCATTGCACGGTAACTATTATGTCTTTCATACTAATAATAAATCTGCTCGCCTTTACCGGATTGATTGCCATTCTCGCGCGCTTTCGAAAACCGAAGTTTTCGTTATCGCGACAGGTGCTGGCCGGCCTCCTCGGTGGTGTGTTATTCGGCTTTGTGCTGCAATTTGCCTATAGCGACAATCCGGGAGCGATTACCGACACGCTGGAATGGACCAATGTCATTGGTACCACCTATGTAAACCTGTTGAAAATGATCGTCATGCCGCTGGTGCTCGTGATGATGATTGCTGCGGTCGTGAAAATGCGTGAGGTGGCAGCGCTTGGCAAGATTGGCGGAGTTGTCATTGCTATTCTTATCGGTACGACGATGATTGCCGCATTGGTAGGCATCCTGATGGCAAACACATTCGGCCTGACGGCAGAAGGCTTGATAGAGGGCACGAGAGAGCTTGCCCGTGCGGATGTCCTTGCCGCTCGCCAGGAGGCTTTCGCGGATTCCGGTCTTGCAGACATGCTGGTTCGATTCGTGCCCAGCAACATATTCTATGACCTGACCGGGGCGCGACCAACTTCGGTCATTGCTGTTGTGGTGTTCGGCATTCTATTCGGCATTGCGACACTGCTGGTTGCGAAAGAGCAGCCAGAACGTGCGGAAGCAATTTACGGCTTCATCGAAACCGTCCAGTCGATCATCATGAAGCTGGTGCACATGATCATGTCACTAACTCCGTACGGCATTCTGGCGTTGATGACCAAAGTCGTTGCCGGTTCGAATGCGAGCGACATCCTTAACCTGATAAATTTCGTCATCGCCTCGTATCTTGCCATCGCCATAATGTTTGGAGTGCACGGTTTATTACTGTTGCTCAACGGTGTCAAAGTAAAAGACTACTTCAGCAAAGTCTGGCCGGTGCTGACCTTCGCATTCGGCTCCAGGAGTTCGGCAGCGACCATACCGCTCAATGTCGAAACCCAGGTCGAAGAGCTGGACGTGCCGGTGCCGGTCGCCAATTTGTCGGCGACCTTTGGTGCGACGATTGGACAAAATGGTTGTGCAGGAATCTATCCGGCGATGCTGGCCACCATGATCGCGCCGACGATGGGTATCGATCCGCTGAATCCCGGCTTCATTGCCGGCCTCGTTGGTATTGTGGCAATCAGTTCGTTCGGCATCGCTGGAGTTGGTGGCGGGGCGACATTTGCGGCGCTGGTCGTGCTGCCTGCCATGGGCATGCCCGTGACACTGGTGGCACTCCTGATATCGATCGAGCCGCTGATAGATATGGCACGAACATCTCTGAATGTTAACGGTTCGATAACCGCCGGTGTGCTGACCGGTCGATTGCTAAAAGGCTTGCAGGATGAAGCAAGCGATACTGATATCGGCGGTGATCCGGAGCCGGCTGCCACAGATTGAATTAAGCTCTTCCCCGCGACAATCCTACGATTTAGAGAAGGGCTGCTGCCGGCGCGTGCTTCCATTGGAGATTAACGATAATTTCTTACAACCCTCGCCGCAGCTTTGGCAATTAGTGATGCCGCCTGTCGCATTGACTCTTCCACTGGCAGTCCTTCGCCAATAAGAAAAAAATCATCAAGGCCGGCCGCCAGGCTTTTCTCAGCACCAGGCCCGGCAGACCCCACCAATGCGATCGTCGGCACATTCTGCAACGCAGCTGCTTTCGCTACTCCGATGCAGGCTTTACCTTTAACAGATTGCTCATCGAGGCGACCCTCTCCGGTAAGGCGCAGGTTGCAGAACTTGACGCAGGTCTTTCGAACCTGGCGATGTTGATTCGGCGGGACTTGGGGCTAGATATTGAGCACATCGCCGGCGCCGGTGCCGGCGGTGGTCGGGGTGCGGGGCTGGTCGCTTTTGCCGGCGCGTCAATCGAATCCGGTATCGATGCCGTGCTCAATGCGGTCAATTTTCATGAGCGCGTCCGGGACTGCAACCTTTGCCTTACCGGAGAGGGTCGCCTCGATGAGCAATCTGTTAAAGGTAAAGCCTGCATCGGAGTAGCGAAAGCAGCTGCGTTGCAGAATGTGCCGACGATCGCATTGGTGGGGTCTGCCGGG
>PVMS01046045.1_pt1 | contig 17137 bp, 15 predicted proteins | sample 1853461 | NCBI WGS metagenome assembly PVMS01 (sample SAMN08582032, study PRJNA380276) | Marine sediment metagenome, whole genome shotgun sequencing project. | isolation source: ocean sediment barecode stripped | collected 2017 | reverse complement strand
GGGGTGGATCCCCATGATGGCGTCGATCAGCTCTGCCTGGCCATTTCCCTCGACGCCGGCGACGCCCACGATCTCACCGCGGTGGATGTCGAAGGAAATGTCGGTGAGCACCAGTCTGCCATGCTCGTTCACGGCGTTGATTGAGGAGACCGACAGTTCGGTGACGTCGGTAACCGTCGATTCGGTCGTCTCCGGGGTGGGCAGCTCGGAGCCGACCATCAGCTCCGCCAACTGATCGGTGTCCACGTCCTCCGGATACACCGTCGCCACGGTGCGCCCGTCGCGCATCACGGTGATGATGTCGGCGACCTGGAGCACTTCGTCGAGCTTGTGCGAGATGAAGATGACGGTCTCGCCCTCCTTCTTGATCTCCTTGAGATTGGAGAACAGCTCTTCGACCTCCTGGGGGACGAGGACCGCGGTGGGCTCGTCGAGGATGAGGATCGTGGCCCCGCGGTACAGCACCTTGAGGATCTCGACGCGCTGCCGGGCACCGACGGTCAGCGTCTCCACCAGGACGTCTGGATCGACCTCGAGGCCGAAGGTATCGCCGAGCTCCTTGATCCGAGCCCGCGCCCCGTTGAAGTCAATCTGGATACCGGAGGTTGGTTCGTCGCCGAGCACGATGTTCTCCAGGACGGTGAAGTTGTCGGCCAGCATGAAATGCTGGTGCACCATGCCGACCCCATCGGCGATGGCGTCCTTCGGGGACTTGAAGCGGACCACGTTGCCGGTGATCTTGATCGTGCCGGAGTCGGGCTCCTGCATCCCGTACAGGATCTTCATCAGGGTCGATTTTCCGGCGCCGTTCTCACCGATGACCGCGTGGATTTCCCCCACGCCGACGGCGAGGTCGACGTCCTCATTGGCGACCACACCGGGGAACGATTTGGTGATGTCGGTCATCTCGACGGCGAGGGGCCGGTCGGTCACCTACAAGCTCCTCACTCGGGTCGGAACAACGCAGCGGGCCCGAGGCTAGCGCCTCGGGCCCGTCCGCTCAGAATCAGCTGTTGATCAGCCTGAGACGGTTCCGAGCACTTCTGGGACAAGCAGCGTCCCGTTTATGATCCCCGCCCGAAGGTCATCGAGCTGCGGGACAATGTCATCGACGAACCCGCCGGTGGTGGAGTAGCCAACACCGTCGGCTGCCAGGTTGAAGACCAAGACGCCGGACTGGTTGCCCTCGTTGAGGAAGTTAGTGATGGTCGTGTAAATGGCAACGTCGACACGCTTGATCATCGAGGTGAGGATGTACTCCTGGACGTCCTCACCTGCGGTGTTGTACTGGTCCGAGTCGACGCCGATCGCCCACACCTTGGTGCCGGTCGCTTCCGACGTCTCCTTGGCTGCGGTGAACAGGCCGGCGCCCGAGCCACCGGCGGCGTGGTAGACCACGTCCGCACCCTGCTCGTACATAGCGTTGGCGGCAACGTTCCCGGCGGCCGGGTCGTTGAAGCCTGCGAAGTCGGGCGGCTCGGTCAGATACTGAACCAGGATCTCAATATCAGGGTCGATGAACTCGGCGCCGAAGCGGTATCCCGCCTCGAACTTGTGGATGAGGCCGACGTTGACCCCGCCGATGAACCCGATGATCCCGGTCTCGCTCTTCAACGCCGCCGCGGCGCCGACAAGGGCCGACCCCTCGTGCTCAGCGAACACCATCGATGCCACGTTCGGCATGTCGACAACCGAGTCGATGATGCCGAAGCCGACGTCCGGGAAGTCCGGTGCGGTCGCAATCACGCCGTCCGCAAAGGCAAAGCCGATCGCAAAGTTGAGCGGGTATCCGGCTTCGGCGAGCAGCCGCAAGTTCTCCTCGCGGTTCTCGCCACCGGCCGTTGGCTCGAGCTCCTGGGAGTCGATCCCGTAATCCGCAGTGGCCTTGTCGAGGCCGGCAGCGGCCGAGTCGTTGAACGACTGGTCACCACGGCCACCGATGTCATAGGCCATGCCGATCGTGATTCCCTCACCGATCATCGCTTCTGCGGTGGTGGTGGTCTCCGCTTCGGTGGTTTCGGTGGTTTCACCAGCGGTAGTGGTTGTTTCCTGTGCTGCTGCTGCCGTCGTCGTGGTGGTGTCATCTGAACTACCACACGCCGCCGCAATCAGCGCAAACGCGAGGAGCAGCGTTACGAGCGCGCCTCGCCTCTTGTTTCCGGTCATTAAGGCAAACCTCCCAAATAGGTCTGTATCGGCGCTCCGCCCAGGAGCGCAACCGGCCACAGTCTAGGGACTTTGGGGCCAACAGCGCATTTCGAAGGGGTACCAATCAAGTATCAAGTATCAAAAACAGGAGTCCGGCTACTTGATACTGCGTACTTGCTACTTGGAGTCGAAACAAGCGAAGCGAGTTCTACTCCGAATCCGATTCCGCCAGCTCGATGGGGGGCGTGTCGGGGGTCTCCACGGACTCGAACGCCAGCCGGTCGGGGTCGTCGGGGTCGACGTCGACCAGGATGGTCGACCCGGCGGCGAAATCCTTCTGCAGAACCCGTTCCGACAGCGGATCCTCCAGCAGGCGCTGGATGGCGCGGCGCAGCGGCCGGGCACCCAGCGCTGGGTCGTAGCCCTTCTCCGCCAGAAGCGTCTTGGCGCCATCCGACAGCGCAAGGTCGAGGGCCTGGGATTCGAGCTGGGTCCTGACTCGCTCGATCAACAACTCGACAATCGTCTTGACCTCATCCTTGGTCAGCTCGTGGAAGACGATGACCTCGTCGATACGGTTCAGGAACTCGGGACGGAACTGCTTTTTCAGCGACTCCATCACCTTCTCGCGCATCTTGTCGTAGTTGAGCTCAGCGCCGTCCTCTGCGAACCCGATCGCCTTCTTGCGCAGCTCGGCAGTCCCGAGGTTCGAGGTCATGATGATGACGGTGTTCTTGAAGTCCACGGTGCGGCCCTGTGAGTCGGTGAGGCGGCCGTCTTCGAGGATCTGGAGCAGGATGTTGAACACATCGGGGTGCGCCTTCTCGATCTCGTCGAACAGAACGACCGAGAATGGCTTGCGGCGCACCGCCTCGGTGAGCTGGCCACCCTCGTCGTAGCCGACGTAGCCGGGGGGCGAGCCGACAAGACGGCTGACTGCGTGCTTTTCCATGTACTCGGACATGTCGATCTGGATGAGAGCGTCCTCGTCACCGAACAGGAACTCGGTCAGCGCCTTGGAGGTCTCCGTCTTTCCCACCCCGGATGGGCCGAGGAAGATGAACGATCCCGCGGGGCGCTTGGGGTCCTTCAGGCCTGCCCTGGTGCGTCGGATCGCCTTGGACACCGCGGCGATGGCGTCGTGCTGGGCAATGATGCGCTCGTGGAGGTTGTCCTCCATGTTGAGCAGCCTCTCGGTCTCCTCTTCGGTGAGCCGGTGGACCGGGATGCCGGTCCACTGGGCCAGCACCTGAGCGATCTCTTCCTCGTCGATCACCGCCGAGTAGTCCTCACCGGCGGCGGCCGCCTGCATCTCGAGCTCGGCGCGATCGGCGAGGAGCACCCGCTCCTGATCGCGCAACTGAGCGGCCCGCTCGTACTGCTGGGCATACACGGATTCGCGCTTGTCGGCGCGGAGTTTGGCGACCTTCTCGTCGATCTCACGAACGTCCGGCGGCAGGTCGCTGCGCCGCAAGCGCATCCGGCTCCCGGCCTCATCGATGAGGTCGATTGCCTTGTCCGGTAAGAAGCGGTCCGAGATGTAGCGGTCGGCGAGGTTGGCGGCGTTCACCAGCGCCTGCTCGGTGTAGTTGACCTTGTGATGCTCCTCGTAGGAGTCACGGAGACCTTCGAGGATGAGAATGGTGTCGGCAACGGTCGGCTCGTCCACCTGGATCGGCTGGAAGCGGCGCTCCAGGGCAGAGTCCTTCTCCAGGTACTTGCGGTACTCCTCCAGGGTGGTGGCGCCGATGGTCTGCAACTCACCGCGGGCCAGCATCGGCTTGAGGATGCTGGCGGCGTCGATCGCCCCCTCGGCGGCTCCGGCTCCGACCAGGGTGTGGATCTCGTCGATGAAGAGGATGATGTCGCCGCGGGTTCTGATCTCCTTGAGGACCTTCTTCAGTCGCTCCTCGAAGTCGCCGCGGTAGCGAGAGCCGGCGACGAGGGCGCCGAGGTCGAGCGTGTAGAGAAACTTGTCGGTGAGTGTGTCGGGAACGGTCCCTTCCACGATCTGCTGGGCGAGACCCTCGACGATGGCCGTCTTGCCGACGCCGGGTTCCCCGATGAGCACGGGGTTGTTCTTGGTGCGGCGTGACAGCACCTGCATGACCCGCTCGATCTCGTTGGCCCGGCCGATGACGGGGTCGAGCTTGCGATCCCTCCCCAGCTGGGTGAGGTTTCTGCCGAACTGGTCGAGCACGGTCGACCCGCCGGAAGACGCGCTGCCGCCCGACTCACTTCGGGAGCCGCCACCGGGATGGCCGGAGGGCTGGGACGAGCCTTCCTCCCCCTGGACACCGGAGAGGAGTTGGATGACCGTCTGGCGGACCTTGGGGAGATCGGCGCCCAACTGCTGGAGGACCTGAGCGGCAACGCCCTCGCCCTCGCGGATCAGACCGAGCAGGATGTGCTCGGTACCGATGTAGTTGTGTCCGAGCTGAAGCGCCTCGCGCAGGGACAGTTCGAGCACCTTTTTGGCGCGAGGGGTGAACGGAATGTGGCCGCTTGGGGCCTGTGACCCTTGGCCGATGATCTCAACGACCTGGAATCGAACCGATTCGAGGCTGATGTTCATGCTCTCGAGGGCTCTGGCGGCGACGCCCTCGCCCTCGTGTATCAGACCGAGGAGGATGTGCTCGGTCCCGATGTAGTTGTGGTTCAGCAGGCGTGCTTCTTCTTGAGCCAGTACGACGACCCTGCGTGCCCTGTCGGTGAACCTCTCGAACAAACCGCTACCTCGCTATATGACTGTGGCGCCTTCTTTAGGCGCCTCTGGGAGTATAGGACGGGGCCCTGATAATCCCGGGCCGGCCGATTCGCTGGGCGCCTCTTCCCTTCGAAAACGCTCCCGCTACCATCCTGATTCCCCTCTCATGGCCCCTGGAGGCCGCCTGTGGATCGTCCAATCCTCCAAGAACTCGTCCCGATTCCTGGTGTCTGGGAACGTATCGTCGCGGTCGAGGCTCGCCTTGATGAAGTAACGAGGTCCGACGACGAGTTCCTGACGGAGCTGGCCCAGCATCTGCTTCGTGCCGGTGGCAAGCGGTATCGCCCACTGGTCGCCCAGGTTGCCGCAGAACTTGGCCCAAACCGTGATGACGGGCCGGTTGAGGCAGGGGTTTCGGTGGAGCTGGTCCACCTCGGGTCGCTGTACCACGACGATGTGATCGATGAGGCGGATAGTCGGCGGGGTCTCCCTTCGGTCAACGACAACTGGTCGAACACGATCGCCATCCTGGCCGGTGACTTCCTGCTGGCCCGGGCCTCGGAGGTGGCGGCGCCACTCGGCGAGGAGGCGGTCGCCCTCATCGCCAACACCTACGCCAAGCTGTGCGAGGGCCAGGTGGCTGAGCTCCGCTTCTCCCGTGGCTTTGATCACGGCCCCGACGGCTACTACCGGGTGATCGGCGGCAAGACGGCCAGCCTCATCCGAACCTCTGCCCGGCTGGGGGCGATGACCGCCGGCGCCGAGCAGGAATCGATCGAGGCGATCAGCGACTGGGCGTGGGAGATGGGGCTGGTCTTCCAGCTCACCGACGATGTCCTCGACCTGGTTGCCGACGAGGTGTTCCTCGGAAAGCCGGCGGGATCGGACATCGGTGAGGGGGTCTACACCCTGCCGGTGCTGTACGCCGCCGTAGGCCAGGATGGCGAGGAGATCCGGGGCTTGCTCGCCGGTGCAGCCGTCCCCGAACGCGACGCCATCGACCGGGTCATCGAGCTGACGATCGGCGGCGGTCATGTCGACCGGGTCCTCGACGAGGCGGTGGACCGGATCCGGGTGGCGGAGAAGGCTGCGGTCCGGGTTGGTTCACCAGAGCTGCGGGATGTGTTGGAGAACCTCGACGCCTACCTGCTGGAGCGGGTCAACGAGGCTCGCAGCTGATCGTTTCTCCCCTCGGAGGGAAGCACCGCTTCAGCCGTATCAAGTATCAAGTATCACCGAACCGGCCCTCGCTCGAGTCGTGATACCTAATACCTGATACGGGCGTAGCCGCCTCGCGGCTACGCCTCGGGTCGTAATACTTGATACGTAATACGTAATACGGTCCGAGCCGCTCGCGGCGAGGACCTCGCTAGGTCTCGGGTCGCATCGTGGGGAAGAGGATGACCTCGCGGATGTGGGCCTGATCGGTGAGCAGCATCACCAGGCGGTCGACGCCGATGCCAAGCCCGCCGGTAGGCGGCAGCCCGTATTCGAGGGCCCGCACATAGTCCTCGTCGATCGGATGAGCCTCGTCGTCCCCCGCCGCTCGCGCCGCCGCCTGTTCCTTGAACCGGTCATACTGGTCGAGGGGATCGTTCAGCTCGGAGAATGCGTTGGCGTACTCGGAGCCCGCAATCACCAGCTCGAACCGCTCGGTCAGCTCGGGGTCGTCCCGGTGACGCCGTGCCAGTGGTGAGATCTCCTTTGGATAGTCGATGACGAAGGTCGGCTCCCAGATTTCCGGCTCGACGAGCTTCTCATAGATGTCGAACAGCAGGCGCCCCGGCCCGGCACCATCATCGACCGCGACGCCATGGGTGCTGGCTATGGCACGCAGTCGATCCGGTGGGGTATCCAGGGATACATGCTCTCCCACGGCGTCGGACACCAGGTCGATGAGCCGGGCGCGACGGTAGGGCGGGGCCAGGTCGAGATCCCTCCCCTGGTAGGTGATCGCCGTCGTCCCTGCCGCCTCCTCGGCAACTCCCGCCACCACCTCTTCCACCAGGCCCATGATGTCCTCGTAGTCGGCGAGTGCCTGATAGGCCTCCAGCATGGTGAATTCGGGATTGTGAGTGGCGTCGAGCCCCTCGTTGCGGAAGATTCGCCCGATCTCGAAGACCCTTTCCAGTCCGCCAACGACCAGGCGCTTGAGATACAACTCGGTTGCGATCCGCAGCTGCAGGTCGATGTCGAGGGCGTTGTGGTGGGTAGAGAAGGGACGGGCGATCGCGCCCGTCGCCTGCGAGGACAGCATCGGTGTCTCCACCTCGACGAAGCCGCGGTCCTCGAACTGGCGGCGAAGCTCGGAGACGATGGCGGCCCTGGTCAACGCCGTGTGGCGGGCGTGCTCATTGACGATGAGGTCGACATAGCGGCGCCGAGACCGCGCCTCGAGGTCTTTGAGGCCGTGCCATTTCTCGGGGAGCGGCCGCAGCGACTTGGCAAGCAGTGTGAAGGTCTCGACGCCAACCGACAGCTCGCCCTTCTTGGTCGTGATGACCTCGCCGCTTGCTCCGATCCAGTCACCGCCGTCGAGTGCCAGAAAACGCTCGAATTCGTCGTCGCCGAGCGCATTCCTTTCGACAAAGAGCTGGATCCGGCCCGACACGTCCTGGAGGACCGCAAAAGCGAGTTTTCCCATCTCGCGCATGTTCATCAGCCGGCCGGCAACGGTGACCGTGTCACCGGTCTCGGATCCCGGTTCCAGGTCCGGATAGCGCTCGGCAAGCGCCGCCGCCAGGTCGGTGCGCTCGAACCGGTACGGGTAGCTGCCGGAGTGCAGCGCTTCTTCGTGCTTGGCGATGCGAGCGGCAACGAGTGGATCGTCTTTCGCCGGCGTCTCGTCGGTCATTCGGCTCCCAGGTTCATTTCGTAGATGAGCCGGAGGCCCTCCAGCGTTAGGTACTCGTCGGTGGTATCGACCCGCCGGCAGTGGGGGACGATGGTAGAGGACAGGCCCCCGGTGGCGATGACCACAGGGTCACCTTCGAACTCGCCGGAGATGCGTTCCACGATGCCGTCCACCAGCCCGGCGTGCCCGTACAGGGCGCCGCTTTGAATCGCCTCCACCGTCCCCTTCCCGATTGGCGACCGTGGCGGGGTGAACTCGACGCGGCGCAGCGCCGCGGTTCCCCCCACCAATGCGTTGGTTGCGATCTCGATGCCGGGCGCGATGACGCCGCCGATGTAGGCACCCTCGGGTGACACCACATCGAAGTTGGTCGACGTGCCGAAGTCGACAACGATCGCAGGGATCCCGTGGCGCTCTCGCGCCGCAACCGCATTGACGACCCGATCGGCGCCGACCTCTCTGGGGTTGTCGATGAGGATCGGCATTCCGGTCTTCGTCCCCGGCTCGACAACGACCACGGCGCCACCGTGGGTGAGGGCGGGCGCTACTTCGCGCAACGTGGTCGTAACCGCAGGCACGACACTGGCAATCACGACGCCGTCGATGTCGCGCGGGGTGAAGCCGTCGATTTCCAGAACCCCGGTTACCTCCCATCTCATCTCATCTGCGGTGTGTTCACCAGTTGTGAACCGCCAATGGCCCACCAGCTCCTCACCATCGAACATGCCAACCGCAACCTGAGTGTTCCCGACGTCGATGGCGAGCAGCATCAGCCCTCCTCGTAGAGAATGGACGGGCCGTCGAGGCGGGAACCGAGGTCGGTGACCCAGCGATCGCCGGCGCTGTCGATGTGAATGTTGTCGATCAGTCTGGTCCTGCCCACCCGTGCCGCCACGGCAAGAAAACCCGGAGCGTCGAGCCCCCTCATTGGTGCTGCCTCCGCCTGGGAGGCAAGGGTCGCATACTCGAGGCGAGCGCCGGGCTCGGCTTGGATCGGGGCAGCAGCAAGGGCCTCGAGCACGGCCGCACTCCCCTCTCCCCCGGCAACGGCCCCGGCTACCGACTCGAGTCCAATAGAGAGGCTGAGGGCGGCACCGCGATCCTCTTCGGAAAGGTAGGTGTTGCGAGACGACAGGGCGAGCCCGTCGTGTTCCCTGACGATGGGGCAGCCAACCACCTCGACAGGAAACGAGAGGTCGGCGGCCATGCGGGTCACCAGGGTCAGCTGCTGGGCGTCCTTTCTTCCAAAGTAGGCGCGATCCGGCCCGATCCCGGCAAGGAGCTTGGCAACGACGATGGCGACACCGTCGAAGTGCCCCGCCCGGTGATCTCCCTCCATGCCTTCGTCTACAACTGAAACCGTCACCGTGGTCAACGGCGGCTCGGGATATATCTCTTCGGGGGAAGGGGCAAAGAGCACATCGGCCCCGGCTTCCTCGGCGAGCCCGGCGTCACGCTCGAGATCGGCCGGATAGGCGGTGAGATCGGAGTCCTCGGTGAATTGGAGCGGGTTGACGAAGAGGCTGACAACGACCGTGTCGCTGGCTCTCCTTGCTGCCTCGACCAGGCTCAGGTGACCCTCGTGCAGATACCCCATCGTGGGAACCAGCCCGATGTCACCCCGATTCTCCTTGCGAACGTCGGCGAAGCTGCTGACGGTCCTCACGTCGGGTCCTGGAACTGGTCTGCGGTGCCGGCAACATCGGCGGTTGCCGAGATGAAGGAGCGGTACGCCCGCTCCCACTCGGGAGTCGCCTTGGCAACGGCTGCCAGTTGCGCAGCGACGGTAGCCGTATCGCCGCGTGCAACCGGCCCGGTGAGCGAGGATGCCGGGCCATGCTCGAAGGCGTTGGCCACCACGGCTTCGACGAGGGGCCGTGACGCATCGAAGGGAACACCAGCGGCGACGAACAGGTCGTTGGCGACGGTCAGGGCGGCGAGTGGGAAATTGGCTGCCGCGGCAGCCGCAGCGTGGTATGTGGCCTTCTGCTCGTCATCGAGATCGAAGGGTCGGCCACCGATCGTCGTCGCCAACTCGAAGAGCGTCTCGCGGAGTGGCGGCGAAGCGGTAACGGCGATCCAGGCCCCGTCGAGCCGCTGCTCTCCCTCCTCGCCCCCCGGGAAGGTCTGGAGAGGGTGAAATGAGCCGGTGGGAGTGCCGCCGGCGGCGATGATGTCGAGCGCGCCGACCGGGGTCGCCCCCGACACGTGCACTACCCCTTCGGCCTCGCCGACAGCCGGGGCGAGCGTCTGAGCGACCTCGGTAATCGCCGCGTCACGCACTGCGATGAGCACCAGATCGGTCGGGGGAATCGGGTCCCCGATCCCGAGGGCGGAGGCATCGAAGCGCTCCGCCGCAACCGCTGATTGCTCTGGGTCGCGGGCTACCACGGCAACGATGTCGTGGCCTGCTCGTTGCATGGCAAGGGCAAGGGCGCTGCCGGCGCGGCCGGGGCCAACCAGTGTGATGCGCATATTGGCTCCGATCCTTTCTTGGTATCGGTCCGGTGTCGCAAACGTACTACGAAAACGCGCGGATACGTGATCGGCCGTCTCGACAGACCGAGTGCAGTGTTTCCCGCTCTTGCCGCTACGCGGCGGACCGTATGGCCCCGGATCAGCGGATGGCTGTTCTCAGATCGTGGCGGGATCGTGCCCTATCCATCACGTGCTCGGAATGAGCCGGCGTCCCTCCGGACCGAGGGGTCGGCCCAGGATCTCCTGGATCAGCGAGGTGGCGACAATCGGGTCCTCGATGAGCCTGGAGTGCACCAGGTAGCCGGCGAGCAGGCCGGATAGGGTCTCGTCGATGGTGTCGCGGTGCACCAGCACCGATGCTTCGGGATCGGCGAGGGCGTCATCCATTGCCGCAAAGATCGCATCGACCTCATCCGGCTCTTCTGGCATCCCGTCCACGGTGTGGTTCAGGACCCGAAAACCTGCTTCGTCGTATGCGCTGCGGTTCTGTCCCGCTGCCAGGAAGCTCAGGATCGTGTTGATCCCTTGCTCACCCAGCCAACGGATTTCCTCTTCGCGGCGCACCTTGCGATGCTGAAAGCCGGATCCACCGATGCGTTCCGACACGGCGAGGCGTCCGGTGATCACCCACCGAAACCCGCGAGGTTCTAGGCCTGGTACGTCTTTCTTGGCCATGCGTTGGGCTGGAGGGTAGTGGGGCCGAACCCGGTAACTCCCGGAATCGGGAGATTAAGTAACAAGTCATTAGCAACAGGTATCAAGAAACACCGTACGTGATGACTACCTAATACTTGATACCTAATACGTAATACCAAAAGCGAGGCGGAGCCGAGCGCTACTGGAGCGAGGCGCAGCCGAGCGACTCTAGCTCCGCTTTGGCTGCTCCGTCTGGGCTGCGGCAATGCCTGCCTGGGTCCCGGCCTTGTCCGGGCCCTTGATTCTCAGGGCTCCGGTGTCGGTGTGCTCCCATTTGGGAACGTCATGGAGCACCTCTGTGACGGCTGCGGCATCGAGGGTCTCGACTTCAATGAGCTTCTCGGCGATCCGGTCGAGCGCCTCCCGATGAACCTCGATGATCTGAGTCGCCTCTTCGTGGGCCTGGGTGATCAGGCTGCGCACCTCGTCGTCGATGGCTGCCGCCACCTCATTGGACAGATCCTGTCTCTGGGTGTAGTCCCGGCCGAGGAAGACCTCGGCTTCGGGTGAGCCGTACTTGAGCGGGCCGAGCCGGTCGGACATTCCGTACTCCATCACCATCTTCCTGGCGAGGGCGGTGGCCTTCTCGATGTCGTTCGACGCTCCGGTTGACGGGTCGCCGAACACGATCTCCTCTGCGGTGCGACCTCCCAGGGCATAGGCGAGCTGGTCTACGAGCTCGCTTCGCTTTTCGTAGTACTTGTCCTCCAGGGGGAGTGCCATCGTGTAGCCGCCGGCGCGCCCTCGGGGAATGATCGTCACCTTGTGGATCGGGTCGAGGTTGGGGAGGGCATAACCAACCAGGGCATGGCCGCCCTCGTGGTAGGCAGTCAGCTCCCTCTCCTTCTCGGACATGACCCTGCTCCTGCGCTCGGGGCCGGCAATGACCCGTTCGATCGCTTCCTCGAGCTCTGACTGACCGATCTTGGTCTTGTCGCGGCGCGCCGCCAGAAGAGCCGCCTCGTTGATGAGGTTGGCCAGGTCGGCACCAGTGAACCCGGGTGTCTGCCTGGCGAGAACCTTCGTTGATACCCCCTCGGCGAACGGCTTGCCCTTGGCGTGAACGTCGAGAATTTGCTCGCGGCCCCTGATATCGGGCCGATCGATCACGATTTGGCGATCGAAGCGTCCCGGCCGGAGCAATGCAGGGTCGAGGATGTCGGGGCGGTTGGTTGAGGCGATCACGATGACACCGTCTTTGGGGTCGAAGCCGTCGAGCTCGACGAGCAGCTGGTTGAGGGTCTGCTCGCGCTCGTCGTGGCCACCGCCCAGGCCTGCGCCACGGTGCCGGCCGACGGCGTCGATCTCGTCAATGAAAACGATCGAAGGTGCGTTCGTCTTCGCTTGCTCGAACAGGTCACGCACCCGGCTGGCGCCCACCCCGACGAACATCTCAACGAACTCGGATCCGGAGATGGCGTAGAACGGCACGGCGGCCTCACCGGCGACTGCCCTGGCGATCAAGGTCTTGCCCGTCCCCGGCGGCCCGTACAGGAGGACGCCCTTTGGGATCTTGGCCCCCATCGCCCGGAACTTCTGCGGATGCTCGAGGAACTCCTTGATTTCTTCGAGCTCCTCCACGGCCTCATCGATGCCGGCGACGTCTGCGAAAGTGACCTTTGGCGAATCCTTGGAGACCTGCTTCGCCTTCGACTTGCCAAACTGCATCACCTTGTTGCCACCGCCCTGGAGCTGGTACAGCAGGAACACAAAGAGCCCGATCAGCAGCAGGTATGGGAAGACGTTGCCGATGAACCACTGGATCAGCGACGGGTTCTCGTTGACGACATCAACGTCGACGCCGGCTGCGAGGATTCTGGCGGTCAGCTCGGCTTCGGTCTCCCCGGGATAGCGGAGGACGAACATCGTTTGGCCGGGCTCGTCGGCCTTGCAGTCGGATGTGCACTCCCCGGCGATCTCGTTGCTCTTCTCCTTCATCTCAACGGGAGGCTTGATCTCATCCGCCTCGAGTTTCTGGTTGAACTCGGCCAGGCTGAGCTCGACCGGCGCGCTGCCCTGGTTGAGGAATGTCGACACGGCCATGACGACGAGGAAGATCACCGCCAGGTAGATGAGAACGGTGCGTGCGGTTCGGCTCAAGATGCTCCAGGGCTTATGTCGGCCGGTTTATGGTACGCCGTCACTGCCGCTAACCCAGCGCAGACGGCGCCGGTCGGCCAGGTCATTCTTCGTCGCCCATGACTGCAACATAAGGAAGATTCCGGTATTTCCCCGCGTAATCGAGGCCGTACCCGATCACGAATTCGGGCGGGATGTGGAACCCCTCGTATTTGACGTCGAGCGGGAGACGCTCGATCCCGTCCTTGATCAACAGCGCCGCGATCTCGAGGGTTGCCGGCTTGCGCACCAGCAGGTTCTTCATCAGATAGTTCAGGGTGAGCCCAGAATCGATGATGTCCTCGACGATGAGCACGTCACGGCCCTCGATCTCCTCGTCCAGATCCTTGAGAATCCTGACCACCCCCGACGTCTTGGTTGAGGCCCCGTATGACGACACCGCCATGAAGTCGAACTCGAGTGGCAGGTCGATCTGGCGGGATAGATCGGCCATTACGACAAACGCACCCTTGAGGATACCAACCATGAGCAGGTCCTTGCTCTCATAATCCTCGGTGATGGCCTTGCCCATCTCGGCGAGCTTGGACTCGATCTCGTCTGCCTCGATGAGGATCTTCCCGATGTTCACGCGTGCTCCTGGGTGACGGAAACGGCGCCGGCTCCAGTCGGGCGTGCCCACGGGGCAACCCTCCCACCGACGATTGCAGCAATCTTGGCATCGTTGGCAAGCACCGGCCAAGCCGGCCGCTTGCGTCGTGGCACGCCCGCCTCACCAAGAGCATCCCTGACCAGCTTGGTTCCCCCCGCAATGTCGATCCGCTCACCGACGGCGGCGGCGCGAACGATGACACCGGTCTCGAACACCGAGGGATCGACGAGAACAGCCGACATCGAGGTCGGGCCGCCCGAGGCGATCCGAAGCGCATTGATGACACCCGCTCCAAAGGGTGCCGAGCCCGGCACCGACAATGACACGGGGCCGGGGACCGCGGGCTCCTCGATCCATATCGCCACGTAGGGACCTTCGACGGACACCGTGACACCCGAACTGAGGGTGGCGCTCCGATGTGTCCCCGAAGCGACGGACATGACGGCATCGACGTCGGCGGCCTTCCCCGCATACGGGGGATGCAGGGTGCGCAGCGCGCGCCGCACCGCGCGAGCAGCCACCGGGGGCGGGGCCGTATTCAGCACCGGGCTTGGAACCAACAGCGCTTCGCCGTCCTCACGGATGGGTACCTGCATCGCAGCCGCTTCGAGCTCGGCGTCGTCCCTGGAGAGGAGGAAACCGGTTCTGGCCAGGGTCGTCCGCACCCCGGGCTGGAAGTCGCGCTCGAGAAGGGGGATCAGATCGGCACGGATCCGGTTCCTCAGGTAGCCCGGATCGTCGTTGGCGGGGTCGTCGACGAAGGGCAGGCTCAGCTTCTCCGCCACGGTGCGGAGATCGGACCTCGTGAAGCCGCTGAGCGGGCGGGCAATATCGGCGCGGGACACGGACATCGATGCGAGCCCTCGCGATCCCGCACCGCGCAATAGGTTCATCAGCACGGTCTCGGCCAGGTCATCCTGGCTATGGCCGGTGACGACGACCTCGTCCGGGGCGAGATTGCCCCGGATGCCTCGCCAGCGAGCGTCCCTTGCCCTGGACTCGAGGTTGCCGCCCCCGGCCACCGGCGCAGACAGGACGGTGAGGGGAACGGCGACGGTGTCTGCAAGGTCCGTCGCAGACGAGAGAAGCGCCTCCGACCCTTCGAGGTCATGGTGAACAAACATCGCCCGAACCCGAGGCTGCCCGGCACAGGCCCAGGCGGCGACCGCCGAATCTGCTCCTCCACCGAGGGCAACAACGAGGGGAGCGTCGGGAAGCCTGGCGATGACCGTGTCGCGAAGCTCCTCTGGGCTCATGCGACCCGTTTCAACCAGGCTTGCGGGTCGCTGATCTCGGCAAGGGTCGGCAACGCGTCGCGGGACTCCCAGGCCAGGTTCAGCGTCTCCCACGACGCTTCCTTTTCCACGCCCTTGATGAACTGCTCGCCAAGCTGGTATTGACGGAGCTTCATCTCCAAACCGATGAGGCGCATGAATGCCGCGGTCCGCTTGTCGGCGCGTCGTGCCTTGAGCACGCGAGACATTCGTTGCTGGGTAACCAACTCACGCTCTCCGATCCGGTCCATCACAACGTGGCCGTGGCCCTCGAGAAGCGACATCAATGCCTGGACCCGGTCGATGACGGCACGCTGCTCTTCGCTGGCGAACAGCCCGAACATCCCCGACTCGTCGATGAGGGGTTCTCCTGCGGCTGCGGCTTGTTGCAGCTGGGCGCCGACCCGCTGCATCCGGCCGGGCTCAGGAGCGGCGGTTGCCACCAGCTCACCGACCAGCCCGAGGAAGTAGTCGCGCAACCAGGGGACACCGAGAAACTGGAGACGGTGGGTGCTCTCGTGGAGTGCGACCCAGAAGCGAAACTCGTCGGGACGGAAGGCATGGTCGCGCTCCATCTTCAAGATGTTGCCACCGACGAACAGCACCGAGTCTCCGAATTCGGAGTCCCCGGTAGGCAGCACCAGCTCGTATTGGCCCAAGACCTTTCTGGACAGGAAACCGAGCACCGCCCCCATCTCTGCTCCCACCACCCTCCCGGCGAGGGTGCTGCCAAGCCCCGTGTGCTTCTCTAGTTGCTCTTCGGCCGGCGCCAGCAGCGTGCTGAAGGACTCGACATTGGTTGCCGCCCAATCGCCGCGGCTCACGACCAGGACCTCTGGGATCCCCGGCCCTTCGAGACCGGTCTCTTCGGAAACGAGATCAGACGCACGTGCCACCAGCCCGGGGACATCCCTGGCCAGGCGGGTCTCGTGGTAGGTGCCTTCGAGCGGATAGCGCCCGCCAACGTTCTTGGCGACGGAAACGGCCAGCGGCCAATCGATGTTGGACATGCCGCAAGGGTACCGAGGTGGGGGGACAGAACTGCGGGCTATGAGCCACGGGCTATGAGCTATGAGTCCTCTGTCTTGTTCACGGCTCAGGGCTCACGGCTAGCCGCTCACGACCTCGTACCTGCCGCGGATGCGGAAGAAGTAGTAGGCGGCGACGCCACCGATGACCAGAACGGTCAGCAATACCAGTGTCTGCGGCAGGTACCGGGTGGTCCAGGGCTCATCGTCGTCCAGCTCCTCTGGCACCGGCGCTGGGACTGCGGCCCCTCCATCGTCGACCACCACGGTCGTCTCCGTGGTCTCCTCCTCACCCTCCTGGGCGACAACCGCGCCGGCGGCGACACCGACCACGAGCGACGCGATCAGCGCGACGATCAACAAGCGGTGAGCGGATCTCATGGCGATGGAGGATAGACGCGCAGAAGCGCCGGACTCAGCCCGGCGCTTCAAGAGGTTTCTCAGATCGAGTCATTCCAGTTCGCAGGAACTGCCTCGATCTGCGAACCCTTCTTTGCAGTGGATCGAGGCGATGTCAGCTTTCGTCTTTGACGATGCGACCGCGAAGGCGCGGGTACTTGGTCGGAGCATGCGCGTAGCAAAACTCGCGACGGTTGTAGCGAGACAACCGGGTGTCACAACCCGCCTGTTCGCAGGATCGCTCGGTGGAGTAGGTCTTGGGTGCGCGCGTCCCGCCTGCGAGACGCCGTCCCTTCAAAACTGTTTCGTTCATGAAGATTTCCTTCCAGCGAGCCGGAAGGAAAAGAGCTAGGCCCCTACCTGTGGCTCGTCAGTGTCACGTTCTTGTTGTATCAACGCTCGGAGGGTGTCAAAAAGTTCCGGAGGCGGCTCGGAACGGCCCCGTTCACGGATGACCATTTTCAAGCGCCGCTCGAACTCGTATGCATCGGTGCAGGAAGCGCAACTCTTGAGATGGGCGGAAACCCGCGACTGGTGGAAGAACGAAATCTCCTCGTCCAGATATTGGTAGATGTAGTCGATTGCGTGGTCGCAGCCACTGATCATTGTGCTGTCCCGGTCAGGCCTCTTGCTTCTGCCGCATTCCACAACTTCCGTTGCAGCGCTTTTCTTCCCCGATGTAACCGCGACATGACGGTCCCGATCGGGATCTCGAGCATGTCTGCGATCTCCTTGTAGGAGAAACCCTCGACGTCGGCCAGAAGTACGGGCATGCGGAAGTTATCGGGCAGGGATTCGAGGGCCCCAATGATGTCTTCATCGACG
>PVMS01116541.1_pt1 | contig 17140 bp, 12 predicted proteins | sample 1853461 | NCBI WGS metagenome assembly PVMS01 (sample SAMN08582032, study PRJNA380276) | Marine sediment metagenome, whole genome shotgun sequencing project. | isolation source: ocean sediment barecode stripped | collected 2017 | reverse complement strand
GGTTGCCAATTATTGCAATGACGGCAAACGTGCAAGAAGGTGACCGGCAAAAATGCTTGCAAGCTGGCATGGATGATTATTTATCTAAACCTCTGAAGCTAGATAGAATTAGCGCAAAACTTAAAAAATGGATGCCGGACTCAGGGCTAGAAACTAATAGTGAAACAGTCGATGGCATTGCGTTAATTGAGCATCGCCCTGCGAGTACAGGGCCGATTGATGAAGCGCGAATAGTAGAGCTGAAGGAAAGTGTTGCCACGGCTTTTGAGGAAATGGTTGAAGCTTATGTTGAAGACTTGCCTTTGCTGGCAACGTCATTAGAAGATGCGGTTAACAACAAAGACTACGAGCAGGTTCAACACTTTGCTCATAGCATTAAAGGAAGCATTAAAAATTTCGGTGCAGTCGAGTTAGCCAACGTGTCTAAAGAAATTGAGGACATGAGCCGGGATAATCAACTCGATGATGTGAATACACAGCTAATTTCATTGTTTGAAGAGGTGGATCGTGTCATCGAATATCTTAGTAAGCTGATTCAGCCAGAACAGCAGCAGACTTTTCCAGTCGAGGTAAGGGCAAATGAGCAAATAGATCAAATTCTTATCGCCGATGATGACCGCAGTATGCGTCTCGCGCTAATGAATGTATTGGACTCAGATGGATACCAATTACATGAAGTGGAGAATGGTCAAGAGGCGTTTGAGTATTGTAATAAGAAGATGCCAGACTTAGTGCTGCTAGATGCCATGATGCCGCAAATGGATGGTTTTAGAGCTTGCGAAAAAATACGAGCACTTGAGAATGGTGCCCATATTCCCATTTTGATTGTGACGGCGCTAGATGACGAAGAATCAGTGGAACGTGCGTTTAAAGTAGGAGCGACAGATTACCTACCAAAGCCAGTTCACTTTGCAGTGCTACGTCAACGTATCTCGCGACTTTTACATGCGGCCAGTGTTGAACGACATGTCAGGCAGCTGGCCTATAATGACCCGTTGACTGGCTTACCTAATCGTACGAGCTTATCAACACGTTTAAGTGAACTGTTGATAAAAGCACGCGCCAGCGATGATATGTTGGCTATGCTGTTTCTCGATCTTGATCGATTTAAATTGGTTAATGATACTTTAGGCCATAGTGTGGGTGATCTTCTCCTCAAAGCAGTGGCGGATCGATTGAAGCGATGTGTTCGCGGCGGCGACATGGTGGCACGATTAGGTGGAGACGAATTTACCGTGATTGTGGATCGCGCAAAATCGCGTGATGCTGTTGAAAGAATTGCCCAGACCATCTGCGAAAGTATCGAACAGCCATTCTCATTTTCGGGGCAAGAAATTTTTGTTTCGACCAGTATTGGAATCTCATTATATCCTCAAGATGGAGACGATATTGGTGATTTAATGAAGCATGCTGATACCGCCATGTTTCGTGCTAAAGAAGAGGGCCATAATTATTTCTTCTACGAAAGCGATATGGAAGCGGTGGTAACACGCAAGATGGAGATCGAAGCAGACTTGCGCCGTTCGCTGAGTCGAGACCAGATTGATGTGTTTTATCAGCCGAAAGCTGATTTAGCAACTAATGCCATTGTTGGTATGGAAGCTTTGGTGCGTTGGAATCATCCTCAGAAAGGTATTATTTGTCCACAAGAGTTTATTCCCTTGGCAGAAGAGATCGGTATCATTAATGAAATTGGTTTATGGGTAATGATCGGAGCTTGCTTGCAAGTGAAAGAGTGGAGTGATATGGGATACGGGCCTTACTCGATTGCCGTTAACTTGTCTGGTGTTCAGTTAGAAAATGGTGAGATCATTCGTCAGGTACAGCAGGTGCTAGAAGAAACAAAAATTGATCCATCTTTATTAGAGCTAGAGATTACCGAGAGTACTATCATGCATCATCCGGAGCGGGTGATTGAAGTACTCAAGCAACTTAAAGAAATGGGAGTGCAGCTGGCTATTGATGATTTCGGCACGGGCTACTCATCGCTCAATTACTTGAAGCGATTCCCTATCGATTTGCTTAAAATAGATAAGACGTTTGTCCGTGATGTTGAAACTGATTCTGATGATCGCGCCATTATCCAAAGCATTATTGCGCTTGCTAAGAGTATGCGACTCAAAGTGGTTGCAGAGGGTGTTGAAACCCACCAGCAGCAGGAGCTATTGAGGCAACTCGATTGTGATTATATCCAAGGGTATTATATCGGTCGGCCAGTCGATGCTGAACAATTTGAAGAACAGGTGCTTAAAAAAATTAAAGTGGGTAGTTCTGTCGTTAGAGATTTGTCCGATTACCGAAGTAGTTGAATAAAATGCCATATCTCATTGTAATTCAATCAGATATGTATTATTCCTATAAATCATCATGGATGAACAATAGCCGAAAGTGTATTATTTTCCATACAGATAGAGGCTGTTTGTTAGACGTTATTTAGATTGGTTATTGTAAGTGTTGAAATTGAAAAAAATATTGGAATTCCGCAGTCCGTTGGTGTAGTTTACGCATATTACGAGTAACTAGTCGTACAGGGGTGGAGGAACAATCCTCAATAATAGCTGACACAAATTAAAATAACGAATAGTGTCAACATAGCTATCAATCAGTGGGTCAAAGTAATAACTTTAGGCTAGAATCTATGTCTGCATAGTGTGTGTGCATGTTTAATCTATCCTTAGTAATTAATTGTATGGCCACATACAAAACGTTTATTAATACATTTAAGAGTCGTTGATAAAATTAATATGGAAACATTTCCTAGTCTACTGCAACAGCACGCAACCCAGAGTAGTAATCGCACAGCGCTTCGAATGAAAAAACACGGTATATGGAACTCATATACGTGGAAAGAAGTGGCAGCTGAAGTTCAAAAATTAGCATGTGGGTTTGCTGCTACTGGATTAAAGCCTGGCGATAAAGTTGCCATTATAGGTAACAACGTCCCACCATTATTCTTTTCAATATTAGCTGCCCAAAGCTTAGGTGCTGTGCCTGTGCCCATGCACGCAGACGCAACAACAGTGGAATTAAAAGACTTATTGGAAAACTGTGAAGCGCGATTCGCAATATTACAAGATCAACAACAAGTGGATGCAATCTACGAAGTGATAACAGAATTGCCGCAGCTGACAGAAGTCATTTACTTCGATGAGCGAGGCATGCGGGATTACGATCACACACACCTGACAAGTTATATTGATTTTGAAGAGCGTGGTGAGCAGTTCGCGAAAGAACATCCAACTTTCCTGGATGATGTTGCTTCGAAAGTGACGCCTGATTCTGAAGCATTTATCATATATACCGCCGGTACTTCAGGAAACTGCCGCGGCGCGGTGCTAACCCATTCTAATTTTTTGACGATAGGGCAAGCATTCGTCGATCAAGAAGGCATTGATGAAGATGAAGAAGTTTTTGCCTATTTGCCATTGTCATATTCAAGCACATTGTTTTTTGTATATGCGTTATGGGTGATTAAAGGCTATACCATTAACTGCCCTGAGAGCAATGAAACAATTCTTGCTGATATGCGTGAAGTGGGTCCAACCATGTTTTATGCGCCGCCAGACTTTTACAAGACAATGTATTCGCAAATAAAGTTAAGAGCTGAAAACTCAAGCTCAAAGATGCTAGTAAAGTATCTATCAACTCTAATGAACGATGGCCAATCATGGTTAGGCGAGAAGTTAGTATTTAATCCAATCAAAGACCTGTATGGCTTAAGTCGTATTAAGCATTCTTATGTGGGTAATGACGTATTAAGTGAAGAGGTGTTTAAATTTTTTATCGCATTGGGCATAAACTTGAAAGCTACTTACGGAAGCGCAGAAAGTGCCGGCTGTATAAGTGTACAAGGATCGTCAGATCTTAAGGCAGACCATAGCGAATCTATGGTGGGTGCTCCTTTGCCTGGTGTTGAAGTGAAAGTTGATGCCAATAAAGGAATTTATTTTAAAGGTACTAACGCATTTAAGGGTTACTACCGAGATGATGCTCACACAAATACAGTTGTGAGTGCAGACGGCTGGATTAATACAGGTGATGTCGGTGAAATGATTGATGGTCATATTCACGTGATGGAACGCGCAGATTGCATCAGCAAATTTAGTAGTGGTGTAGATTTTCTTCCCAAGCAAATAGAAAATGCATTAAAAGCATCGCGTTATATAAAAAATGTAGTAGTCATCGGCGAACAGAAAGATCATATTGCAGCGCTAATCGTAATTGATGGCGATGCTGTTGGTGGGTGGGCTGAGAGACAGCAAATGCAATTCACTGGTATGCGTGACCTGGCAACTAAAAGTGAAGTCATCGAATTAATCTCATCTAAAGTAAGAGAAGTTAATTCATGTATGGAGCACGTCGGCGGCGCTGGCTGTCCTCAAATTAAACGACATACAATATTGCACAAAAAATTTAGTGCATCTGCTGGTGAGCTGACTAGGTCACACAAAATTCGACGTGATATTATTGTTAATAACTATAAGGTATTGTTTGATGCGTTATATTCTGGCGCTGACAAATACGATGTCATCGATTCAAATGGTGAACTTGTCACGCAGCTTAGGCTAGAAACGGCCGGCGTAACTGAACTAATTAAAAAATGAATACTAGTACTGATTCTAAAAAGTCTATCTTAACTCTTGATGATATTAGCCTTTCATTCAAAGGCGTAAAGGCAATTACCGATATTAGCTTTGATGTGTATGAAGGCGAAATATGTGCGGTGATTGGACCTAATGGGGCAGGTAAAAGCTCCATGCTTAACGTCATTAATGGTGTCTACATTCCGCAAAAAGGCACTATCACTTTCGAAGGTAAGACATTCAAGAAAATGAAACCAGGGACTGCCGCCAGTATGGGTATCGGTAGAACCTTCCAAAATATTGCTTTATTCGCTGGGATGTCAACATTAGATAACATCATGACCGGCAGAAATAGTTTCATGAAAGCAACCTTCTGGGAAACTGCACTAAATATTGGAAGAGCAAGACGTGAAGAGTCAGAGAGTCGACATGAAGTTGAAAAGATCATAGAATTTTTAGGCTTGCAATCAATTCGTAAAACACCTGTTTCTGCATTGCCATATGGATTGCAAAAACGAGTTGAGTTGGGTCGCGCATTGGCAGCTAAACCAAAAATGTTGTTGCTCGATGAACCTATGGCAGGTATGACCATGGAAGAAAAACTAGATATGTCTTGTTTCATACAAGAGGTCAATAGAAATATAGGCACCACTGTTGTGTTAATTGAGCACGATATGGGTGTGGTGATGGATGTTTCTGATCATGTAGTCGTGATGGATTACGGTAAAAAGATTGGTGATGGAACGCCTGAAGAAGTGATGAATAATCAAGATGTAATTGACGCCTACTTGGGCGTTAGCCATTAAATCCTGATACAAGGAATAGAGGAATATAAGATATGTGGGAAGGATTGCCGTTTTTTATTGAGGTATTCGTCGGAGGATTATTATCCGGGGTAATGTACTCGTTGGTAGCAATCGGTTTTGTACTTATTTACAAGTCTTCCGGTGTGTTCAACTTTGCTCAAGGCACAATGCTGCTATTAGCCGCGTTAACCTTTGTGAGTATGACCGAGCGACAGGTTAATTTTTGGATCGCCTTTTCCATTACGTTAGTAGTAATGGTTGTTCTTGGGATCATCGTAGAGCGAACCGTTATGCGGCCGCTAGCTAACCAATCGTTATTGTCGTTATTTATGGCAACGGTTGGTTTGAACTACTTCTTAGAAGGATTAGCGCAAGGTGTATGGGATTCAGCAGTACACGGTGTTGACCTAGGGATTTCTAACGATCCAATTTTCCTGCTTGAAAAATTCCCGGAGCTAGGACTCGATATTATTATCAGTCAGTTTGATATTGCCGCTGCAATGATTGCGGGTTCAATGATTCTTGGCTTGACGCTATTCTTTCAATACACAAAAACAGGATTATCATTACGCGCCGTGTCTGACGACCATATGGCAGCAATGGCAGTAGGGATACCACTGAATCGCATTTGGGCTATTGTGTGGGCAGTAACTGGTGTTATTTGTTTGATTGCAGGTCTGCTTTGGGGGGATCGAGTCAGTGTTTCATTCACACTAACGTCAGCGGTACTTAAAGGGTTGCCAGTAATATTAATTGGTGGACTAACATCAATACCAGGTGCAATCGTGGGTGGATTAATTATCGGTGCAAGTGAGAAGCTCGGTGAAATTTATCTGGCTGAATATTTTGGTGGCCAAGGTATAGAGAACTGGTGGGCATATACCACTGCACTAATATTTTTAATGATTCGTCCCGCCGGTATATTCGGTGAGAAAGAAATTGAGAGAGTTTAAGCATGTACTATCGTGAAGCAGGGAGATTAGTAAAAAGTTTTGCGGCCGACCGTCGCATGCTTCCACTTAAGGAAGATCGAATAATAACTACGTTATTCGTTGTAGTACTTATGTATGGGATAGTCACCGCGTTCGCTAGTGATTATATGCTCAGTGCGATATTGATTCCGATGATGTGTCTTGGCGTTGCAACACTGGGTTTAAATATAGCCGTTGGTTATACGGGCCAATTATCACTAGGTACAGCAGGTTTTATGTGCTTCGGTGCATTTGCAGCGTATAACTTAGTGCTTCGTTTGGATTTCATGTATCTGCCACTTGCTTTATTTCTTTCGGGAGTTATTGCAGGTCTCTGCGGACTTGTATTTGGGGTGCCAGCGTTACGCATTAAAGGTTTTTACTTAATTGTATCTACGCTAGCTGCGCAGTTTTTTGCAGAATGGGTGTTTAATGCATTCCCATGGTTCTTGAATTACACATCTTCTGGTGTAGTGAATTTACCTCCATTCCACTACAAAGTATTCCCATTCCAAGAATTAACACCATTTGGTGATGCGTTTTGGCATTCGTCACGTGGTCGTTACCTGCTTACTTTGACAGTCACTATCGCATTAATCGTTGCTGCAAGAAATATGGTGTGCAGTTCAACCGGGCGCAACTGGATGGCTGTTCGTGACATGGATATTGCTGCAAACGTCATTGGAATATCTGTTGCAAAGACTAAGCTAATGGCATTCTTTGTTAGTACTTTCTATTGTGGTGTTGCTGGTGCGATGTACTCATACTGTTATATCGGAAACTTGGATTTCATGATCTTTAACTTACGACGATCATTCCTAGTGATGTTTATGGTCATTGTCGGTGGTCTAGGTTCAATTAAAGGGTCATTCATGGGAGCCATATTTGTATATGGATGGCCTATATTTGTGACAAGATTAGGTGACTTCTTTTTCGGTGGTGGCACCTTAGACACTGCATTCGTAGAAAATAATTCTAAGATAGTTGTAGGGACAATTATTATTGTCTTGCTGATTAGAGAGCCGGGTGGCTTTGCAGCATTGTGGGGGACAACTAAACAAAAACTTAGAGTTTGGCCATTTGCTAAATAAAAAAGAATTATAAATTCCCAAACAAAGTAGTTGGGATACACAAGAAAAGCCCCTTAAACGGAGTAGTAAAATATGAAGACGAGAGTAATGGTACTGGCGAGCGCATTGTTGGCAATGGTCGGCATGAGCAGCGTAGTCAGCGCAGAAGAGACAATGTACGTTCCAATTCCAAGTTATCGAGTAGGCCCATATGCAGCGGGTGGTACTGGATATTTTGGTGGAATCCTAGATTATTATAATTTATTGAACTCACGCGGCGGAATAAACGGCGTGAAACTGATTTGGTCAGAGTGCGAAACTGAGTATTCAGTAGAGCGTGGCGTAGAGTGCTACAAGCGATTGAAAGATCGTGAAGGCGGCGCTGTATTCTTTGATCCACTTTCAGTGGGTATTTCAACAGCATTGATCGAGACCGGTCGTGCAGACAAGATGCCAATCATCGCAGTGAACCATGGTAAGACAGCAGGACAACGTGGTGACATTTTCCCATACTACTTTATGCCTGGAATCAATACGTATGATGAGCACTCCATCATGGTGCACTACATTGGTACATTAGAAGGTGGCATGGATAACCTGAAAGGCAAGGAGATTGCGATGTTGTTCCACGGATCTCCATACGGACGTGAAGCGATTAATTTCATGGACAGTATGTGTGAGAAGTGGGGTTGTTCACACACTGCAATCGAAGTCCCTCACCCAGGTAACGAGCAGCAATCACAGTGGTTAAAGATTCGTAAACTGAAGCCTGACTACGTATTACTACGTGGCTGGGGTGTGATGAATCCAGTAGCGATGCAGACTGCTAAGCGTATGGGTTACCCAGTAAGCCGTTTGATCGGTAACATCTGGTCAAACTCTGATGAAGACGTGATTCCAGCAGGTAGTGCAGCCGATGGCTACCAAGCAATTACTACTCACCCAGCGGGTACTGACTTCAAAGTGGTGCAAGACATCATTTCTGATGTGTATGGCTCAGGTAACGGAGACCTTCAGGACAAGAGTCGTTTAGGTTCAGTGTACTGGAACTTAGGTGTATTAGCGGGAATTGTTCACACAGAAGCACTACGCATTGCCCAAGAGCGATTTGGTAACCGTGCATTAACAAGTGCAGAAGCTCGTTGGGGCTTTGAGAACTTAGTGCTAAACGCAGATCGTATCGCAGAGTTAGGTGCGACTGGTCTAGTGCCAGAGTTACGCTTGAGCTGTCTAGATCACGTGGGCGGTCACTTGGCTAAGTTCCAGCAATGGGATGCTGGTGCACGTCAGTGGAACATTGTGTCAGATTGGATTGAAGGTGATGTACCATTGTCACAAGCGATCATTGATGCAGGTGCTGAGAAGTACGCAGAAGACAACGGCATCACACCTCGTCCATGTACCACCAACAACAACGATGACGACTTTGACCTTTAAGATCGAGACCTAGTCGTAAGAGTATATTTCCCTACCGGATCTATAATGGATCCGGTAGGTTAATTTTAGAAAATTTATAAGGTTAAACAATGAGTACCGACACACCTATATTATCGATTAAGAATATTGAAGTACTTTACTCGCGTGTAATTTCAGCGTTGCATGGCGTATCAATTGAAGTACAGAAGGGTGAAATTGTTTCACTTCTGGGTGCAAACGGTGCCGGTAAAACCACTACATGTAAAGCAGTCTCAAGACTGTTAGAAGCAGAGCGTGGTGAAATTAGTAACGGTACGATTGAATATAACGGCGTTAATATTGAATCAATGACTCCTTACGATATGGTGAAAGCGGGTGTCGTACAGGTATTAGAAGGCCGACATATATTCGGTCATTTAACTGTAGAAGAAAATCTTTTAACTGGATCATTTATTCGTAATGCAAGCTCTGCATCAGTTAAGCAAGATTTAGAATACATTTATTCGCGATTCGAGAGAATTAAAGATCGCAGAAAGAACTTAGGTGGATTATGTTCAGGTGGTGAGCAACAAATGGTTGCGATGGGTAGAGCCATGATGGCCAAACCTAACCTAATATTATTAGATGAGCCATCTATGGGTTTAGCACCACAACTTATTGAAGAGATTTTTGAAATTGTAAAAACACTCAATGAAGAGGATGGCGTGAGCTTCTTGGTGTCAGAGCAAAACGCAAACATTGCATTGAGGTACGCAAAAATAGGCTACATTATTGAAAACGGACGTGTTGTATTGAAAGGATCTGCAAAAGAGCTTGCAGGGTCTGACAGTGTGCAAGAAATGTATATGGGTGGTGGTGGTGATGATGTTAGCTTTAGCAACGTCAAGTACTATCATCGAAGAAAACCTTGCATGGTGTAATTGGAATAATTCAGAATTTTGACAATCTGCTATCACTAGATAGTCGGTAATCATTACAAGCAGTTAGCTGCTTTAAACTTAGCAGCTAAACCATATAAAAGCCCCCCTAACACTCCGAATGCGAGCGCATAGGATGAAGTATAAATCATAGTTAGACTGTCTGATTCAGTTAGCTCTCCGCTAACGAACTGGCTGACAACATACACTAGAATTACCAACAGCATTAGAACCGATAGTGTTCTGTTTTCAGCGATTGTCGCAATACAAGCATAGACAAATAGCCCGGTTAATATCCCCGAGAATCCTACGTACCAAGTGAGTTGCTGACTAAATAGTAGCAATCCGCAGCTGACCACCAATAATATAAACACAATTGGCAATAACCATTTTATTCTATCTTTATTGTTATTAAACACACTGGCTAAGATTAGTAATCCAGCTGAATTGCTCAAGCAATGTAGCCAAGAGTAATGGATAAAGTGACCGCTGAAAAATCGCCAATATTCTCCCTGTTTTATCAACGGGATGTGGAAATATAACTGCTCTCGCATATGTACAGGTAGCAGCATAGCGACTAGGCATAACAGTAATATGATGATTAATGGCTTGTGTGATAACTCATTCATAGTAGGTAATTAATATACAAAATAAGAATATCTTTTAATGGGCTATTTTCAAAATTTATTGCCGCTGATCTCTTGTTTGTTACCTTCCATCTTCAATATAAAATCTTGCGTGTTAAATATTAGATCCTCGTCACACTATTAAGTGATAGCTAAACCGTTTCTATTTTCATTCGAGGATATAGCAGATTATGCATTCTATTCGCATTTTATATTTCAGCCTGATCCTGTTATTTTGCCAATCTCTTTATGCGTCAGAGCAGCATGAATTTTCTGTAGACATTCAGGGGCTGAAATATGAAGTAGTTGTTACAGAGAATATGAAGCTTGCATCAAAAGTGAGTGGCATTGATGAAGCGCTTAGAGGTGCGCACTATATTGGTGTTGTGAAAGGTGAAGATGGTAGCTGGGTGCGAGCATCTTATATTGATGGCCAATGGCAAGGTGTTGTATCCATACATAACGGTATGCATATTCTTGAACAAACTACGGCACCGCTTCCAGGCACAGCGACAGCGACACAGACACTAATGAATTCCACGCCGATGACAGAAGTTGATGGTTTGGAGGGTACATGTGGCCGAGGCGATGGCACAGACACGATGCTTGATCATGTTGCACAATTATCTGCAACCAGCGGCGCTTCTTCTTCAACGTCAACACCTTCACCACTTTCTGCGACATTTGCACAGTTCTGTAGCCAGGAAGTAAATGGTATATGTGTTATCGCTGAAGTGGAAATTGCTTTTGATATTCCATTTCAAGATGTGTTTGGCGCTCAGGCAACGGCTCAAGCTATATCGATATTAAATATTGTTGACGGTCATTACTTGAATGATCTGAAAATTTCGATTGATGCTATTACAGTTGAGATGCTTGCAAATGATTTGTTTAATACCAGTGTTGTTGCAAGTCCGGTATTAGATGCAGGTGATTTGTTAGATGAAATAGAGGCTAAGAAGAATAATGCGCAAATTCCATTCATAACAAACAATAATGCTTTAACGCATGTGGTTACAGGTCGAGACTTTAATGGTGGGACGTTAGGCGTGGCGTATCTAGCTAGTGTATGTGTCGCTAACGGTTTTAGTACCGGGACTTCCAGCATATTTTTTAATAACCCAACGACACCCAATATAGCGTTGACTGCAGTAATAGTGGCGCATGAGTTAGCCCACAATCTTGGAGCAGATCATGATGGCCCGGGTGCAAATGCTTTGTGTCCTAATGCCACATTTATAATGTCTCCATCAATCAATCCAGTATTTAATCTGACAAACTTTTCTTCATGCTCCACAATGGATATTGAGACGACACTTTCTAATCTAGTGACTCCTGAATTGTGTATGGATTTTCCGGCGGATGTTTTTATTACTGAAAATGCGGGTAATAATGGGGCATTAAACCCAAATCTAGAATTCTCTTCTACCTATACAGCAACACTATTGAATGGTTTTAAGGTAGTTGATCGCGTTAATATTAGTGGCAGTATTGATGCTGAAGAAGGTATGTTTATAGGTGTCGCTGCTAATGGGGCTAATTGTAATATAGCAGTTGGAGGAGCGTCTTATACGTGTACTGTATCAAACCCGCCATCGTCATTCCCTATGGAGGCTAACGTGAGAGTGGTCGCGAATGTAACAGATGTCACCATTACGCAAAGCATCGATGAAGACACAGCAGATGTTCAAGAGGTCAATGCTGCGAATAACACACTGGCAAGTTCATTCAACATTATCGATAACAATGTAATAAGTAATGTCCCAGTTACCCCAAACTCACCAACAACTCCAAATACAAATGTTAACAATGCAGCTGAAGAGGAGTCGGGTGGTGCTGGTAGTCACAGTATAGGGTTTATGCTGCTTATGTTCGGCTTGTATGTATATAGCAAAGGTCGAACGTAGTCTGGAAATGGTGAATAAATTATTTTGTGTATTAGCTTTATGCGTATTTTCTAATGTCATGGCATGTAAAAATTTAACCAGCGACAAACTAGAAGAAAAATATCAACAGTGGCGAGCATTGAATCTCAGTAATTACAGCTATGTCATGAAAAAGCAGTGTTTTTGCGCTCCTGAATATACGAGGGAGACTGAAGTAAGTGTGATTGATGGAAATGTCGCAGGAGCTGTCTATGTTGATTCAAATGAAAAAGTGCCTGAGAATGTGTTTGCTGATCTTGTTTCCATCTCGGGTTGGTTTGAAAACATATCAAATGCTATTGATAAAAAATCAGACTTTGTAAAGATCTCATATCATGAGAAAATGGCTTATCCGGTTAAAATAGAGATCGATAAGCATAAGCGTCGTTCCGATGATGAGGTTGTTGTTTTGATTTATGACCTGAGGCAACAATAAACTTTTCATTCTCGAAGAATTATTATTCTGCTACTGTTGATTGATTATCAGTAACAGAGGTTTGTTTTTAATGTCTAGTTTACACCCACGTTTTTATTCTATATTCGCAGTTATTATTCTTTGCTTAGCGGTTCCATGTCGAAGTTGGGGGGCTTTTTATCAAGCAGATACCATGGCTGAGAATTGTCGAGAATATACTAAGTTCATTGAACTGAAGAGTCCGGTGAAGCAGCTCGAAGCCGGGGTGTGTTCGGGCTATATTGCCTCAACTATTGAACTTATGGATCTGTCTGGGCGTTTGTGCGAAAGGGAAAATATAAATCTAGACCATGTAGTCAAACAGTATATCGAGCACATAGAAAATAACCTAGAAGCAGCAAAATATACTGCAACTTATGTGATAGTAGACTTGCTACAACAGAATTATGCTTGTAAAAATTCTGATGGCAATTCCTAATTTTAGCTAACCAGTTCTGACTGGTTTTAGCCAGTTAATCAACAGTGGAATGATAGTAAATGTTGCTAGTAGTGACACAATCATTGCGATACTGGTAAATAAGCCAAAATATATTGAAGGCTTGAAGCTAGATGTCACTAGAATAATAAAGCCTAAGGTGACTGTAATCGACGTGTAATAGAGAGCTTTACCTACAGTCATCTGCACAGTACTAATGGCTTGATGATAGCTTGCGCCTTGGCTGATTTCTTTCTTAAAGCGATGTATGTAATGTATTGCATAGTCAACGCCTATGCCTATTGTGATGGCTGCAATAGTGATAGTCATAATGTCTAATGGGATACCAAGTAAGCCCATTGCGCCTAAAATAAAGAAAGCAGTAAAGATATTAGGTAGTGTCCCTATTATGGCAAGTGCAATGCTTCTGAATAAAATAACTAACATAATTAGAATGCATATAAACACAGTGCCTAACGTGAGTATTTGAGACTTATATAAGCTCTGCAAAACGTTATTGTATAAAACACTGATGCCGCTCAAGCGTACGCGTTCACCATTTGAAATTAAATTTTTATTGATATCGTGTTCTATTTTATTTAATAAATTATTTCGAATCAGAGTGTGATCTGAGTCTTTGATCCTTGCGACTAATCTCGCTTGATTGCCTTGTTTAGATATATAGGGGTCAATCAGAACTGCTTTGATGTTTTCAGGCACTTTCTTATGTATCAATGCTAAATGAAAATCTTCAAGCTCATCGCCTTTGGCTAATTGGCGAAATACTTTTTCAGTGCTAGATATGGATAAGGTTTTACCTACCTGACTTAAGCTTTCCAAATAGTTGTGCACGGCACGTACTTTATTGATACCTCTGCGGTTATACCAATAGCTTTGTTGTGTGAAGCTATCATCTTCTTCATCTAGATAATCTGAGAATTCATCGTCTACATCAACTTCTTCTATATCTGCGTCAACCACCTCTGGTGCTTCCAGTAGTATTTCCAAAGGGACGGTGCCCCCCAATGCTTGGTCAATAAATATTAGGCCCTGATATATTTCGGTATCAGATTTAAAGTAATCAATAAACCGATTCTCAACAGTAATTTGAGTAATACCATAAATGCTGATAGCAGCGATCACAAAAATGGAAGTGGTCGTTATCGGTTTGCTATGCGAGATGACATTTATAATTCTATTCAATAGTCCTGGCGAACTATCTTTATTTGAAATAGTAATCTTAGGTTTGAACAGGTGGATAAGTATTGGTAGCACGGTAAATGTTAATAGCAATGCGCATAACAAACCCATTACCATAATTAAGCCGAAGAAAATTACAGGTTGAATATCGCTAACTATTAAAGAGAGAAATGCAATGGCAGATGTGGCCACCATATAGATACAAGGTGTGGCAATTTGTTTAACAGCATTGAGTAAATTATTGTAGTGATCTTGCGGGTTTTTAAGAGAAACTTCTTGATAACGTATGATGACATGGATTGATAGCGTGATCGAAAAGATAATTAAAAGGGCGACAAAATTAGAAGAGATAATCGTTAGTTGTAGTCCAAATAAGCCAATCAATCCCGATACCATGAGTACATTTAGGAATGCGCAGACTAATGATAATAATACCCACGATAATCGTCTGAAAAATATAAACAATACAAAGAACATTATCGCGATCATGCTAATTCCAAACACGCGAATATCATTATTAATAAATGTTTTTATATCATTGGCAATTAATGGTGCGCCAGCCAAATAAAAGGTTCCTTGGTCCTGATGTTTGCTTAGTGTGTTTCGAATAGAGGCTAAGGCATTTTTATAACGCTCGTTGATGAGTGCTCTTTGTATCGGGATTTGTGAATTAATTTCATTTAACTGATTGGTAATTGATTGATTCTTGTCATTAGACGGCTGGTTTAATTTTTCTAATAAAATATACTTCTGCTGAATTAATGAAATCAGCTCTTGGTTTTTTTGTATGTCAACTTTTATCGCCGTTGATTTTGCATCTAAGCTAACGAGATTTGATGCATATATTGGGCTTGTGGAAAATTCTTTTTCTGCGCTTTCAATGTCTACGTTTTGACTAACTAAATTTTGAAACGTGCTAACGCCGTCTTCGCCTTGGTTGCGTGGCTGTTGTAGCAATGGTACGTTGGTAAGACTGTTCACGCCGGAGATGCCGGGCGCTGTCTTTAATTTTTCTGTTAGTTGCTGAATAAAATCGATAGTGCTTTTTTTATATAAGTTTTCGTTAGGTTGAAAACCTACAACAATGTATTCATCTGAACCATATTCTCGGTGCACCTCACGGTAAAACTCCAGATCGGGATCGCTATCTAATAATAAAGAATCAGGTGAAGCATCAATGTTGATGTATTGAATATTGATGGATAAGCCCGCAATGACTGCAAGAATCAATATTAATGTGACATTGGGTTTGCTTAGAATGGCTTTGATAAACATAAATTGAATGTCGCAGTGAGAGTTGGCAAGGGTGTTCGATGTGGGTTGATTTATTGTACCGTTTTAATCCAATTGCATCTATGGAAATGACTTGGTGAGATAAGACTAACTCGATTTTTCTTGGCGCTTAAGCCAGATATCTAGTCCTTGTGCGTTGAGTGTAATATCAGTCTTAATTAGCTCAAGAATCAGTTTTTCATCTTGCTGATTACCCAGTCTGCGTAAGTCGCTCAGAGTGAATTCATTAAGTTTTTCGATTATTTTTTCAATGCGCTGATCTTGCTGTTGTTGCGATAAAGCAATTTCAGTGTAAGTGATTAAATCTCTGCTGAGTTTGCTAGCAAGCTTCTCAATGTCTTCAACCACACCAAAGTGAGTCAGGTACATGCGTTGAGGGTGGTTCGCTAACAAGTGCTTAATAGATTTTTGCCAAGCATCGGGTTCAAATTGAACTGGTGTTGTCGTCGGCAATAAATAACGTCCATTTTGTATTGTGATGTCCGGATAGGACAGGCCAAAGGTATCTCCAGTGAACCAACCATTACTCAGCTCATCATATAGGCAGAAATGGTGGCGAGCATGTCCGGGAGTGTCGGCAACTAATAATGGTCTGCCGTTGAGATCTATGCAGTAGTTATCTTCGGCGGCGATTATTCTATCCTCATCTATAGGAATAATCTCACCGTAAAGAGAGTCATATAGCTCATCACCATAAACTTGGCGCACGCTATCGATCAAGCGTTGTGGATCAACTAAATGTCGAGCTCCTTTAGGGTGTACAACTAAGCGAGCACGTGGAAACTTCAGCATTAATTCGCCAGCAGCGCCTGCATGATCTAAGTGAATATGTGTGGGGATTACATACTCCACATCGTTGGCGCTTAAATTACAGTCCTCAAGTACCGCGAGTAAACGCGGTACAGAATGGCTGGTGCCGCAGTCAATAAATGCGGCTTTACCGTTGTGAGTAACCAAGTAGCTACAGGCGAGGCGAGGTCGCATGTAGTCGATATCGATACAATAGATGTCGAATGCCAACAACGACTCGGCATAATTATTCATTATTAGTCGCTATGTTATGTTTTAAAGGCTAAACAATTGCGGTAGACGATAAAATAATGCCGTCTTCATCCGCATAAGCAAATTGACCCGGGATAAAATCGACGTCCGCGAAATGCACAGGGATATCTATTTCCCCTTCGCCTTTCTTCACGCTCTTTAGAGGTAACGTGCCTATCGCTTTGACTCCTATATTAATTGTAGCGATAACACCTGAATCACGAATGCAGCCATAGACTATAATTCCGCTCCAACCATTATCAACGCCCATTTGAGCCAATATGTCATCCACCATCGCGCAGCGTGTGGATCCACCACCGTCAACAACTAAAACACGGCTATTACCGGCTTGTTCGAGCTGTTTCCTGACTAAAGAGTTGTCTTCAAAACATTTTACGGTTG
>PVMS01063734.1_pt1 | contig 17142 bp, 17 predicted proteins | sample 1853461 | NCBI WGS metagenome assembly PVMS01 (sample SAMN08582032, study PRJNA380276) | Marine sediment metagenome, whole genome shotgun sequencing project. | isolation source: ocean sediment barecode stripped | collected 2017 | reverse complement strand
GTTGAGCACGCAGTCGGAAGCCTTACCGGGCGCCTGCTCAGTGCTCGAGCCGTCGAAACCCCAGAGGGGTGGTTCCTGTCCGTCGGGAACGACCTTGGTCTTGGAACGCAACTTCGCCGTCGGCTTCTGGCCGTCGATCCAAATGTATTCGGCACGGTACGCCATGACATCCTCTGCTTTCGTCGGCGGGCACCACGATGAGTGCCCGGGGCTCTGGGAACGGTACACAGGTTCCCAAGATGCGGTTTCCCGGCCGTAACCACCGTGTGAACGCTCTGTTACAGCCTGCAGAGCTCTGGTGGCGCAACAACGCCCGCGTCGTACGATGGTGGCGACGCGGGAGGTCGAGAGCGATGGACAGACCAGGAGAAACCGATCGGCAGAAGGACTACGTGCAACACACGGTCGAGGAGCGGGGGATCCGGCTCATCCGGCTCTGGTTCACCGACGTGCACGGGTTCCTCAAGTCGTTCGCGATCCCGCCGGCCGAACTCGATGTCGCGCTCGAGGAAGGTCTCGGATTCGACGGCTCGTCCATCGACGGCTTCTCCCGGATCCACGAGTCCGACATGCTGGCGAAGCCCGACCCCACGACGTTCCAGATCCTCCCGTGGCGCTCGGGAGGAACCGGTGTCGCCCGCATGTTCTGCGACATCGTAACGCCCGAAGGGGAGCCCTTCGACGGCGATCCTCGCCATGTGCTGCGCCGCAACATGCAGCGGGCAGCCGACCTCGGGTTCAGTTTCTACGTCGGTCCCGAGATCGAGTACTTCTATTTCGAGGACGCTGGACCCGTTCCCAAGATCCTCGACCGCGGCGGCTACTTCGATCTCACCCCGCTCGACGTCGCCCAGGAGTATCGCCGCAGCACCATCATCGCCCTGGAACAACTGGGCATCCCCGTCGAGTTCTCCCATCACGAAGTGTCTCCATCCCAGCATGAGCTCGACCTGCGGTACACCGACGCGATGGCGATGGCGGACAACGTCGTCACGACCCGGCTCGCAGTGAAAGAGGTAGCGATGGAGAACGGGATCTACGCCACCTTCATGCCGAAACCGCTCGCGGAGTACGACGGTTCGGGCCTCCACCTGCATCTCTCGCTCTTCCAGGGAGAGACGAACGCCTTCCACGAGGAGGGTGCCGAATACGGGCTCTCCAAGATCGCCCGCGGGTTCATTGCCGGCCTGCTCCGCCATGCCGGCGAGATCACCGCGGTGACGAACCAGTGGGTGAACTCCTACAAGCGACTCGTCGGCGGGTTCGACGCACCCATCTACGAGACCTGGGCCCGCAACGACCAAACCGCGCTCGTCCGGATCCCGGCCACCAAGAAGGGAAAGATCGATTCGACCCGGATCGAGTACCGATCTCCCGACCCGGCGACCAACCCGTATCTGACGTTCTCCGTGATCCTCGCCGCCGGTCTCGCCGGTATCGAGAACAACTACGACCTGCCCCCCGAGATGGGCCACGACGTTCTCCAGATGACGTCGGAAGAGCGGCGATCGGCCGGGATCAGGCGCATCCCCGCCAACCTGGATACCGCCCTTCGGGCGATGGAGGGCTCCGAACTCGTCCGCAAGGCCCTGGGCGAGCATGTCTTCGAGTGGTTCCTGCGCAACAAGCGCCGGGAGTGGGCCCAGTACGAGCAGCACGTGTCTCGTTACGAGCTGGAGGAGTACCTGCCGGTCCTGTGATGTTCATCGCCGTCTTTCCCCCGTCTCCCACGTCCGCCCTCACCGCGGCCCTGCTCGAGTGTGGATACAGCCCGGTTCCGGTGGCCGATGTCGCCGATTCGGCGCGCCGGAAGCCCGAACAAGGATGGTCGGCCGCGGTGGTGGAACTCGGGGACGATCCCGGCCTCGCTCTGGCGGTTGCACGCAAGCTCCGGGACGAACAGGAGATCCCCGTTCTCGCCATCGCGGATCGCACCTACACGTCCGACCTCGCCGACCGGGACGGGTTCGACGACTTCCTCCTGACCCCGATCGACCGCTCCGAACTCCAGGTGCGTCTCTCCAAGCTCGATCTCATCGAACCGGTCGACACCTCCGATCCGGTCCTCAGATTCCGGGATCTGGAGCTCAACACTGCCACGTATCAAGCGACGATGGCCGGCGATCCCCGGGACCTGACGTTCATGGAGTACGAGTTGCTTCGCTTCTTGGTCGAGAACCCGAACAAGGTCTGGTCCCGGGAGCAGATCCTCTCCAAGGTGTGGGGCTACGACTACTTCGGCGGTTCGCGCACCGTCGACGTCCACGTGCGCCGCCTGCGCGCCAAACTCGGCGAAGAACGTGCCTCGTGGATCACCACCGTACGAAGCGTCGGATACCGCTTCGGGTGACTCGCCCGCCCTTGCAGTTCGACACCACGACCGGTCATGGTGCATCGGCCGTGTGCGATCGGCTCAGCCGATACCCGAAAGCGATCGGCACGACCTGCAACGCGGCGAGCACCGCGGCGAGCAGCACCACCGCGCCGAGGAGCAGCACCCGCAGCATCACCAGGTCGTCCCGGATGTTGGCGATCAGCATGGACGCTTCGGCGGTCGTCGACTCGAACTCGTCGAGCACGAGGAGAGCGTCGTCGACCTGCGTCTGGACCATCTCGAGATCGCGAGCGATGAGCACCGAGGACGTGCCGAAACCACGGAACACGTCGGCGAGATCGGCAAGCGGCTGCTCTTGGGCGCGCAAACGCCCCGGGAGGTCGCCGAGCGCCAACTCGAGATCAGCAACGGCTTCGTCGAACGGGGTCTCCGGGTCGTAACCGATGCCGACGAAACTCAGCGCCCGGAGGGTTCCGTCGACGACCGCGGCGACACGCTCGATCGCCGGAAGCGCCGCCAGCACGGCATCGAGACCGTCCGGCACATCCGTGGTCACGACGGTCCCGGATTCATCGACAACTCCCGCTGCGGCGCCGAAGGCCTCTTCGGCTCGATCGGTCACTGCCACGACCGTATCCAGCGATCCCGACAAGGTGCCGATCGTCGTCGCGGCCAACTCGACGGTCCCGTCGACGGATTCAAGGGCACTTGCTGCCGCGGCGAGCGATCGTTCCATCGATCCCGAGAGCCGGATCACGACCGCGACACCGACGGTGCCGATGAGGAGGGCGATCGCAAGCCCGAACACGCCGATCGCGATGAAGACACGCCCGAGGCGCTGGTCGTCGGCGACGAACGCCGCCACCGGGTTCATCCGAATTCGATACCCTGAGCCAGCGGAAGTTCGCCCGACCAGTTGATGGTCACGGTCTGACGCCGCATGTAGGCCTTCCACGAATCGGATCCGGACTCCCGCCCGCCGCCCGTCTCCTTTTCACCGCCGAAGGCACCACCGATCTCGGCGCCGGAGGTTCCGATGTTGACGTTGGCGATGCCACAGTCGGAGCCCTCGGCCGACAGGAACCGCTCGGCGGAGCTCACCGAATCGGTGAAGACCGCCGATGAGAGACCCTGTTTCACTCCGTTGTTGATCGAGATCGCCTCGACGAGCGTGTCGAACTCGATCAGGTACAGGATCGGGGCGAACGTCTCGATCTGAAGGATGGGGGCGTCGGCCGGCATCTTGATGAGGGTCGGCTCGACGAAGTTCCCGGGACCGTCGAGGACCCCGCCTCCGGAGAGGACCTCTCCACCCTGCTCCTGAGCGATCCCGACGGCGGCGCTGAAGTTGGCCACCGCCCGCTCGTCGATGAGGGGGCCCATCAGCACGTCGTCGTCGAGAGGATCACCGATCTTCACTTTCCCGTAGGCGTCGACGAGACGCTTCGCGACCAGATCCGACGCACCTCGTTGCACGATCAAGCGGCGGAGTGAGGTGCAGCGCTGACCGGCCGTGCCGACCGCAGCGAACAGTGCGGCCCGGGTCACGAGTTCCGGGTCGGCGTCGTCCATGATGACCATCGCGTTGTTCCCGCCGAGTTCGAGGAGGGAACGGCCGAGCCGTTGGGCAACGGCGGTACCGACCTTCTCACCCATGTCGCACGATCCGGTCGCCGAGATGAGCGGAACCCGTCGATCGTTGATCAGCGTGTCGCCGATCTCGGCGCCGCTCCCGACGACGAGGCTGAACACGCCTTCGAATCCCGAACCCGCCATCACCCGTTCGGCGATCTTCGACGTGGCGATCGCCGTCAGCGGCGTCTTGCTCGAAGGTTTCCAGATCATGGTGTCACCGCAGACGGCGGCGATCATCGCGTTCCAAGCCCAGACGGCTACGGGGAAGTTGAACGACGTGATCACGCCCACGGGCCCGAGCGGATGCCACTGCTCGTACATGCGGTGGCGCGACCGCTCCGAGGCCATCGTGAGCCCGTAGAGCTGACGGGAGAGCCCCACCGCGAAGTCGGTGATGTCGATCATCTCCTGGACCTCACCCTCCCCCTCGGCCTTGATCTTGCCCATCTCGAGTGCGACGAGCGCGCCCAGCGGCTCCCGGTACTCGCGGAGAGCGTTTCCGATCTCGCGGACGTACTGGCCTCGTTCGGGGGGCGGGAGCATGCGCCAATCGACGAAGGTCTCGGAGGCCGCAGCCACGACCTCCTCGTAATCGTCGATGCCGGCGCGCTCGACGGTACCGATCACCTCGCCGGTGGCGGGGTTCGCAACATCCATGGCGGTCCCCGAGGTGTCGCGCCAACCCCTGGCGTACACGCCGCTGTTCGTATCCGCCAGTCCAAGAGCAGAGAAGATGGCATCACGAGTCATGGCGGGGGCCTCCTTGGGTCGAGCGGCGACGAGGATGAACGGTAGTGGGGGGTGAGAGTCACGAGTCGCGAGTCGCGAGTCACGAGTCACGGCTCACGAGTCACGAGTCACCGCGCCGCGATCGCCTCGATCTCTACCAGGAAGCCTCCCGGCAGGGCGGCCACTTCGATGGTGGAGCGGGCCGGTTTCGCATCGCCGACGTACTCCTCGTACACCGTGTTGACGCGAGGGAAGTCGGCCATGTCGTCGAGAAAGATCGTCGTCTTCACCAGGTCGTCGTATCCGAGATCGAGGTCACCGAGGATCGCGCCGATGTTGCGCATCGTCCGGTGGGTCTGGTGTTCGATCCCACCACCAACCGACTTGTTGGTGGCCGGATCGATCGGCACCATCCCGGACAGGAAGACGAAGCCATTGGCCTCGGTGGCGATGCTATAGGGCCCGAGAGGTGCCGGACCGCTCGGGGCATCGAGAATCTTCTTCGGCATCTGCACTCCCGTCGTCGGCGTTCTCCCAGCCTACGACGGATCGGGCTCGCGGTTCAGTCGGCCCGGCCGCAGCCGCACTCGTGAGCGGTCTCGTTGGGGTTCTCGATCGCGAACCCGGCTCCCTTGATCCCGAGATCCCGGAAGTCCACGGTGGCACCGGCGAGGGCCTCGACACTGCCCTGGTCGACAACGAGCCGGACTCCATCGGTCTCGCTCACGTGATCGGTCGCATCGATCCGTGTGTCGAAGTGCAGGTCGTACCGGAAACCCGAACAGCCACCGGGCCGTGCCGCGATCCTCAGGGCGAGATCGGGTTCGCCCTCGGCTGTCATCAGCTCGCGGACCTTCGCCGCAGCATCCATGGTGAGGACAACCCCCGTGACAGTCTCTGCTGCCGGTTCCTTGATGGTCATTCGATATGCCTCCTCCGCATCGCGCACCGAGAGTATATCCCCTACGACGGTGTGAGTAATAGGGGTTGTTCCGACCTAGAGTCGCACCATGTTCGATCGGGCAGATGTCGAGGCCGCGTTGCGGGGTGTCATCGACCCCGAACTCGGCGCGGACATCGTCGATCTCGGCATGGTTTCCACGATCGATATCGATGGTGGAGCCGTCGCCGTGGGCATCGCCCTCACCATCGCTGCTTGCCCGATGCGTGACCAGATCGAAGGCGACGTGGTCCGCAAGGTCCGGGCCCTCCCGGGTGTCGAAGCGGTCGACGTGCACATCACCGCGATGTCCCAAGAGCAACGATCGACGCTCATGGGCCGAGCCCGGCTCAAAGCGCGCGACGATGCGGCGCCGACGATGGTGAACCCACAGACTCGGGTCATCGCGATCTCCTCGGGCAAGGGCGGGGTCGGGAAATCCTCGCTGAGCGTGAACCTCGCCCTGGCGATCGCCGACCTGGGGCATCGAGTCGGCCTCCTCGATGCCGATATCTGGGGATTCTCCGTGCCGAGGATGCTCGGAGCGACGGACACACGGCTCGAAGCCGGACCGGATCGCAAGATCCAGCCCATCGACGTGGCAGGGCTGCAACTCGTTTCGACGGGGCTCCTTCTCGACGACGAGGACACCGCGCTGATGTGGCGGGGCCTCATGCTGTCGAAGGCTCTCGAGCAGTTCCTGACCGACGTCGCCTGGGATCCCTCGCTCGGTTACCTCGTCATCGACATGCCTCCCGGCACCGGCGACATCCAGATGGCGCTCTCTCGATTGCTGCCCCAGGCCGAGATGGTCGTCGTGACGACACCGCAGCGTGCCGCGCAGAAGGTGGCGGCGCGCGTGGCCGACATGGCCCGCCGGTCCTACATGCCGGTGGCGGGGGTGGTCGAGAACATGTCGGGATTCACCACCGAAGACAACCGGCACTACGCGCTGTTCGGTCGCGGAGGCGGGCGTGAGCTCGCCGATCAACTGGGGATACCGCTTCTCGGTCAGATACCCCTGGATCCTTTCGTCGTGGAGGGCGGCGACGAAGGCAGACCCGTCGTTCGGGTTCATCCCGACAGCCCGGCCGCCCTTGCGATCGTCTCGATCGCGGCTGCCATCGTGGACCTCATCCCGCCGGCCGCGGAGGACACGTGCACGGCCCGGATCGCGGTCCTCGCCGAACAGCTGGAGCGATCGTTCCCGGTCGAGTCACCGAGGAGCGCGGAACCGGCCTCAACGCGCGACGGATAGGCGCGCCGCCGCAACCCTCGGCGGCCAAGGGCTACCGGCAGAGCGCGCTCACGAGCGGATACGGGTTCTGCCAGTCGCTGTAGCCATGAGGCCTCCACTGGAGATGGAGATGCGGTGCCGTAGCATTGCCCGTCGACCCGACGTAGCCGATCGTTTCGCCGGCGGAAACCCGTTGCCCGGCCTTCAGCCCGTCGGCGTACCGGTCGAGGTGCGCGTAGTAGTGCATATCGCCTGATGCGCCGAGCAGGTAGATCTGGATCCCGCCCAGGTAGTGCGTGTTGAGGAGATAGATGCCGCCGCTCTCGATGGCGACGAGGGGGGTCCCCGTCACCGCCATCATGTCGACCCCTTTGTGGCTTCGGCCCCCCGACCTGGGGGCTCCCCAGGTGTTCGAGAAGGCGACCGCCCCGGCAACCGGGCAGACCTTTCCGCCCGTCGCAACCGACGGCGCGACAGGAGGACGGGTCGTGGTGGTCGTGGTCGGAGCGGTGGTCGTGGTCGTTGTCGCCGGAGCCACCGCGGTCGTCGTGGTGACCGTCGTCGTCGTGGTATCGAGGGCCACCGTGGTCGTCGGCGCCGGGGCCACCGTGGTCGTCGTGGTATCGGGGGCCACCGTGGTCGTCGCCGTGGTGGTCGTCGTCGCCGGGGCGACCGTCGTCGTGGTATCGAGAGCCACCGTGGTCGTCGTTGGGGCCACCGTGGTTGTGGTCGCGGCGGCGGCGACAGCCGCTGCGGCGGCGGCTTCTTCGCGCAGGCGCCGCGCCTCCGCCTCCCGACGTTCGCGTTCCCGCTCCTGGTTCTCCCACGCAACCACGATCGCCTGGTACTCGTCGTTGGCTTCCTGGAGTTGGGCGAGGATCTCTCCGGAGAGTTGTTCCATCTCGACGACCAAGTCTGACTGGCGGGCCAATGCATCGTCGAGCAGGCGGCGTTGCGCGAGATACGCATCCTGGGCCGCTTCGAGCCTGGCGAGCACGTGGGCGTCTCGCGAGGAAGCCAGATCCAGGTAGGCCCTGCGCACCGGGATCTCGGTGAAGGTCACCGAGTCGAACACCAGGAGAACACCTTCGGAACCTGCGGTCATGTACGTCTCACGAACCACGCTCGATGCCAGGTCGCGCAGCGTCGCAACCTCCTGCTCCTTCACCGTGAGTTCGACGGCGAGATCGTGGAGGCTCTCCCGGATCTGGATCTCTTCGGCCATCGCCGCGTCGTAGCGCGCCGTCGTCGCTTCGAGAGCAACGGAAACCCTCCCGCGAAGCTCGCGGGCGTCTTCGACGTTCTCGGGGGTGATCCGGTCGGCGTCGAACGAGGATACCGGAGCGGCATTGCCCAGGATCGCGATCAGGATCAGGAAGATGGCGAGTCGGGTGACTCTCATGACCTCTCATTCAGTTGCACGGTCGTTGAAGACCCCGCTTCGCCCGACAGGGACCTTACTGCCCCATCGACCGAAAGCTTGTGCAATTGGACGATCACCTGATGCGTCGCCGCCGGCCGGAGGCTCTGCGGCACTCCGGCGTACACCGCGTCCACGATCTCGCCGACCGTCCCGGCGCCTGCCGCGATGACCTCGGTGATCTGAGCTTCTCGCATGAGGCGATGGTCGATGTAATCGTTGATCGCGGCCATCGCGTCGTCCATGGCGTCGCCGTGTCCCGGGTCGATCCTCGTCACCTCGAGGTTGCGCACCTTGTACAGCGAGTCGAGGTAGTCGGTCGCATCCTCGATCACCACCGTCGACCCACCCATGATGTGGTCCCCCGTGAACAGCCGCGCGCCGAGCCGGAAGCAGAGATGGTCATCGGTGTGGCCCGGCGTGTGCACGGCCACGAGGTCGAGCGTGCCGACCGTCACGGTGTCACCATCCGCCAGCCGGATATCCGGCTCGAACTCGGCGCCGGGTGAGTGTCCGTAGACGGGGACGTCGAGCTCTGAAGCGAGGGGGTTCGCCATGGGTGCATGATCGGGATGGGTGTGTGTCGCAACGACCCCGACCGGAGTGAGACCCTGCAATGCCGACACGATCTCGATGCGGTGCGTGGGGATCACCGGTCCGGGATCGAGCACGAGCGCCTCGGTGCCGCTCACGATCAGATACGTGTTCGTTCCGGGGCCCGTGTAGATGCCCGGGTTCGGCGCGAGGATCTTCCGAACGCTCACGCCCGGCGGAGTTCGGAAGGCACGACACCTCCCGATCGCGCTACCTCGAGCATCCGCGCCAGGAGGTCCGGATCAGCCTGAGACAGACCGGCGTCATCGAAGCCCGCTTCGCCGGGGAGCAGGATCTGCACCGAATCCCGGTCCACGGCGATGCGCGGTTCGATCACCGGTATCGAAGGCAGCGACGCCACTTCGTCGATCAGGGCACCCGGGCTTCCGAATCCGGCGAGGAACTCGAGGATCTTGCGCGTCGGGAACGCGACGAGCCATTCCCCGTCCGTGTCGAGGGCGATCGCGGATCTTGGAGCGATCCAGCGAGCGTCGACCAGTTCATGGCCGTCGATCATCGGGTCGATGCCCGCGGCCGCATCGAACGCGAAGAACCTCGTATCGAAACGCACCGGCAACGGCGCCGGGGTGATCCAGTTCGCGAAGTAGACGAGCGTGTCGCCGTCGAAGGTCGAACCGGATCGAACCGCGGCCGCGTACACGTCGTCACCGTCCTTCGGCAAAGGATCGACCCGCACCCCGCCGGTCGTGAGCCAGATGCCCGTCTCCTCCACAAGTTCACGCACCGCCGCGGCGCGCCATGGGGCCAGGTTTGGATCGGACGACACGACCAGCGCGGACCGACCGGCATCGCCAGAGTCGACCGCACCGCCGGGAAAGACCCATGCACCTCCCATGAACCGAGACCCCCGCGAGCGCTGCACCATGAGCACCTCGATCCCGTCCCGCCCCCAGCGCAGCAGGCACACCGTCGCAGCGCGACGAACCGGGTCGCTCACAGTTCGACGAACCAACGGCGCTGGATCCGAACGGTGACCCAACCGCGGATCGCGTTGCGGACCCCCGGCACCAACAGGGCAAGACCAGTCGCATCCGTCAGCAGGCCCGGTGTGAGGAGGAACGCTCCGGCGACCAGGAGCATCGCTCCGTCGGCGAGGGTTTTGGCCGGGATCCGGCCCTCTCTGGCCTCGAACCGGACCCGCCGAAAGGTGGCGGCGGTCTGCTGTGCAAGGAGGAACGAACCGAGGAGAGCGGTGACGAGTACCAGGAGGACCGTGATCCAGAACCCGAACGTCTGTCCGAACCACACGAGGAGGGCGATCTCTGCGATCGGGACCACGATGAATGCGATGAACAGAACGAATCTCAGACGCATCCCCCGAGGTTACCGGCGCCGGTAGTCTCCGCGTTGTGGAGCTACGAGACCTGCCGTCCGTCGACGCGCTCGGTGCACATCTCGGTGCCGAGTCGGACCTCCCGCGTCCCTTGGTGATCGCCGTCGCGCGCGACGCGATCGAACAGGCGCGAACCGCGGCGCTCGCCGGCGAAACGGTCGATCCCATGGTCGCCGCCGCGACCCGGCTCCAGGCTCTCGACATCGCTCGTCCCCGCGAGGTCATCAACGCCACGGGGGTGCTTCTCCACACCAACCTCGGTCGGGCCCCGCTGCCCGAACCAGCCCGATCGGTCACGGCCCCCGGTGGATACACCAACGTCGAGTTCGATCTCGACGGAGGCGGCCGCGGCCGGCGGGGTCGCTACGTGCGGGCGCTGGCGGCGGCCCTCGTCGGAGCACCCGCGGCTCTCGTCGTCAACAACAACGCGGGTGCTCTGCTCCTTGCACTCGCGGCCATCGCGGGGCGGGGCGGCCGCGTCGCCGTGTCGCGCGGGGAGCTCATCGAGATCGGCGGTTCGTTCCGGCTCCCGGAACTGATGACGGCTTCGGGCGTGCGCCTCATCGAGGTCGGGACCACGAATCGGACCCGGCTCGGGGACTACGAGCGGGTGATCGATCACGTCGATGCCGTTCTCAAGGTGCACCCATCGAACTACCGCGTCGAGGGGTTCACGGAGGAAGTGGGATTCGGAGCTCTCGCCGACCTGGCGGAAGTCGCCGGCACGCCGTTCATCGCCGATATCGGCAGCGGGCTCCTCGATGCAGGCACACCCTGGCTCGCCGGCGGGCCCCCGACGTGGCTCCGCGGGGAGCCTGGAGCCGTCCAGACTCTCGAGCAGGGCGCCGACATCGTCCTCTTCAGCGGTGACAAGCTTCTCGGCGGTCCTCAGGCTGGGATCGCAGCCGGCTCAGACTCCGTGATCGCGCGCATGGGTGCCCATCCGCTCGCGCGGGCGCTGCGGGTCCCCGGTCCGATGCTCGAATCGCTCGGCGCGGTGCTCGAGATGTACGCAACGGGTCGTGGGAGGGAGATCCCGTTCTGGGAGATGGCCTCGATCCCGGAAACCGACCTCGACGAACGAGCCGTGGCAGTGCTCGCACGATCGGGGGCATCAGGAACGATCGTGGACGGCGAATCCCTTCCCGGTGCCGGTTCGGTCCCGGGCATGACGATCCCCAGCCGGGTGATCAGGCTGGGGAGCCCACCCGAAGCGACGTGGCAGGCGCTGATCCATCACGATCCGCCCATCGTCACCGGCCGGAGAGACGGTGCCGTCCACCTCGACCTTCGCACCGTCGATCCGCGACAAGATCCTCTCATCGCCACCGCGCTCGCTTCTCTCGAGGTCTGATGCCGATCATCGGAACGGCCGGGCACGTGGATCACGGGAAGTCGACCCTCATCCGAGCGCTCACCGGCCGCGACCCGGACCGCTGGGCTGAAGAGAAGGAGCGCGGGCTCACCATCGATCTGGGTTTCGCGTGGACCGATCTCGGGGTCGGGACAGAGGTTGGGTTCGTCGACGTGCCCGGGCACGAGCGTTTCATCAAGAACATGCTCGCCGGCGTCGGCGCCCTCGACGCGGCACTCTTCGTGGTGGCGGCCGACGAAGGGTGGATGCCCCAGTCCGAAGAGCACATGGCGGTCCTCGATCTGCTGGAGGTGTCCAACGGGGTCATCGCTCTCACCCGCGTCGATGTCGCCGATCCCGAGATCGTGGAGCTCGCCGAACTCGAAGTCGATGAGCAGATCGCCGGGACCAGCCTCGAAGGCTGGCCCATCGTGCCGGTCTCGGCGGTGACCGGGGAGGGGATGGATCACCTCGCCGCGGCCCTCGCGGGCGCACTCACCGGGCTCGGCGAACCCCGCGACCGGGAAAGACCCCGCGTGTGGATCGATCGGAGCTTCGTGATCTCGGGAGCCGGGGTGGTCATCACCGGAACGCTCACCGGCGGTGGCATCGCGGTTGACGACCACCTCGTGGTGTATCCCGGCGGCACTCCGGTGCGGGTGCGCGGCCTCCAGGGTCACGAGCAGAAGCGGGCGACGATCGGTCCGGGATCCCGGGCTGCGATCAACCTGTCGGGCATCGACAAGGACCAGGTCCCGCGAGGGGCGGCCCTCGCCCGCGCGGGGCAACTGGTCGTGAGCCGTCGACTGCTGGCGACCTTGCGCCTGGTCCGCGGTCTCGATGACCTCCCGTCCGATCGGGGTGCGTATCACCTCCATGTCGGGACGGCAGCCGTTCGTGCCCGGCTCCAGACCATCGAAGGATCGGATCGGTCGGGGATCGCTCTCCTCCACCTGGAAGATCCCGTTCCCGTCACGATGGGCGATCGGTTCATCCTGCGCGACACCGGGAGACGGGCGGTGGTCGCCGGTGGTCGCGTCCTGGATCCTTCCCCCTCCCGACGACCCACACCGACGGATGCGGCCATCCTGTCGGCGAGCCTCGAAGGAACCGGCGAAGAACGCGCGACCGCCCTGGCAACCGTGCGCGGCCGCGTCGACATCGATCACCTTCGGGCCGCAAGCGGGGGAGGGGTGCCGGCGAACGGCTTGATCGCCGGACAGATCTTCATCTCACCCGACAGAGCCCAAGAGATGATCGACGAACTGGAGCGGATCACGACGAGATTCCAGGACCTGCATCCGTTGCGACCCGGCATTCCGAAGGCCGAGCTCGCGTCTCAGACAGGCTCCGACCGGGCCGAGATCGAGGCGCTCATCGCTCGCTCCGGCGACCGACTCGTGGACGACGCGGCGACCGTCCGCACCGTTGGGTTCGGAGTTACGCTCAGCGCGGATGAGGTCGAAGCGCGGGAAGGAGCGAGGGTGTTGCTCGCCGAATCACTCGCCGTTCCCCGGGCTTCTCAGCTCGGGCTCTCCCCAGAGCTGCGTCATGCCCTCGTGCGCAGCGATGATCTCGTCCGTGTCGGTCCCGATCTCGTCTACCTTCCCGAACAGATCACCGACATCACCGAACGTCTCTCGATGCTGGCCGATGGCTTCACCGTGGCCGACTTCCGCGACGAGTTGGGTCTGACCCGCAGGCAGGCGGTCCCCCTGCTCGAGTGGCTCGACGCCGAGGGATGGACCACCCGGCGTGGGAACGGACGGATCGTCAGGAAGCGGAGTGGGTGAGTTGACGTCGACGCTCGGTCTCGGTCAGGCCGCCCCAGATGCCGTAGGGCTCGCGGATCTCCACGGCGTAGTCGAGACAGTCCTTGATCACCGGGCACACGCCACAGATCGATTTGGCCCGGACCTCTCGACGATCACGCTCTTCCTTCCGTTCGGAGGTACTCGGCGGGAAGAAGAGGTGCGAGTGGCTTCCGCTGCAGAGCGCAACCGGCTGCCAGGTTCTATCAAGGGGCATCACGAAAGGCTTCCTCCATATCGAGAGAACGCGAACGATCGACGACGGTAGCCGTGACGAACCCGCCTGACCAGGGAATAGTTGGAAGATTCGCCAACTATTCGCGAGCACTCGTCGAAACGGGCCCAACCTCGAGAACGATCCCCTTGACCTCGAGAACTTCGACGTCGTCGCCCGCACGGATCCCCGCCTCTCGGTGGGAGTGGGCACGCCATCGGGCTCCCTCGACGACGACCACACCGTCGGGGTCGAAGTCGCTTTCGGCGCTCCCCAAGCTTCCGACGAGATGGTCCCGGCCGATCGTGTCCGTGGAAAACCGAGAGCGAACGATCGTGGGAAGTGCCACCACGTAGAAAGCGATGACCCCCGCCACGACGAGAAGCACGACCCACCACGACGGGCCGAACTGCGGCCGGGCATCGGTGAACGTGAACCCCCCGGCGAGGATGAGAACCGTTCCGGCGATGCTGCGCCAACCCCACCTGCCCCGCTGGAAGTCCCAGGTTTGGAGAAGGAAGCCGACGAGCACCGCAGCCAGCGCAAGCCAACGCATCGGGAGCGTCGCCAAGCCGTACCCGGCGAGGAACAGTGCCAGTACCGACACGGCCGCGGTGATCCCGACGCCGGCGGCATAGAACTCGAACACCGCCGCCACGATCCCGATGGCGAGGAAGAAGAAGGCGGACTCCGGACGCGATGCGAGCCTCAGGAAACGATCCCACAGGCCCGGCTTCAGGAAGCGAACCACCCGGCTCGGCACCGTCACCTCCTCACCGTCGGCGTTGGTCTCGACGCGAGCCGTATCGATCGTGAGAACCTCACCGGCCTTCGTGAGCTCGGTGCCGTCGAGGCCGACGATCAACTGCCCGACGGTCGGCACCACGAAATCGACGAAACCGGGGATCTCTCCATCGACGGTCACCGCATCCACGCGCATCGCCTCGGCTGCGACCGAGGCCGACTCCGGGTCCCCGTGGCCGGGCCGGAGCTCCGGGGACCCCACATCATCTCGCACCACCGCTGGTTCGAGATAGCCGATCATCGTGTTGGGGGCCGCGGCACCGACGTCCGCAACGTTCAACAGGGTGGCGACGCCCCCGTACGCCACCGCCGGTCGATCGCCGACCCAGACGATGACAGGCGTCGGGACCTCGCCGATGGCCGCATAGACCGCGGACGGGTCACCCGACGAGATCCCCGGCGAGTCGACCTGGAGGATGAACAGGTGAGCTTCGGTGGAACGAAGTGTGTCGGCGATGAAGTCGAGGAGGCGCTGGTCGAGCGGGTTCTCGATGTCGATGACCACGACGTCGTCGGAGGCGGCCATCGCGACGCCGGATGCCGCCCAAGCGGCAAGGGCGATCAGGAGGAAGGAAAGGGTCTTTCGCAGCACGGCCGACGATGTTACGGCCCCAAGCGGGACAAGGCCGGTGTGGGGGAACTCGTGACTACCCTTGCGCCATGCCCCGAGTACTCGTCGTCGCCGATGAACCATGGGTCCGCAACGAGGTCCACGCCGCACTGTCGGAAGCCGGCATCGATCTCATCGACCATGTCGATCCGGAGACCGTCGCCGTCACCGCCGCCGCGGACGACATCGATGTGGTCCTCGTCGACCTCCAGGTGGGCTCGATGGGCGGAATGGCGGTCACGCGTGCGATGAAAGATGCCCAGCCGGAGGGTCGGACCGTGCCCGTGATCATGCTCCTCGACCGGCCCGTCGACTCCTTCCTCGCCGGGCGAGCCGGTGCCGAGGCCTGGGTGACGAAACCATTCGACGCCGACGAATTGCGTCACGCGGTGAAGTCGGTCACCGTTCCCGACCCGACGTGACAACGATCCGGAGCGAACGGTTGGGCACCCGGCGCAGAGCATGAACGCGAACACCATCGTCTATCTCGTGGTGCTGGCCGTTTGCACGGCAGCCTCGGGGTTCTTCTCGGGCTCCGAAACCGCCCTCGTGGGCATCTCCAAAGAACGGGTCCATCAGCTCGCAACGCGCGGGAAAGCCGGACGTCGCATCGAGGAGCTCGTCACCCATCCGGAGCGGATGCTGAGCACCCTCCTCCTGGCCAACAACCTCGTCAACATCCTCATGGCCACCGTGGGGACGCTCCTGTTCATCTCGCTGGTCGGCGAGCAGTGGGGACCCTGGGTGTCAACGGCTGTGGTGACCGCGGTCGTCCTGGTGTTCGGCGAGATCACTCCGAAGACCATCGCCGCGCGGTACCCGGAACAGTACGCACTGGCCGTGGCGCCCACGATCTGGTGGCTCTCCCGATTCTTGGCGCCGATCGCCAACGTGTTCATCTCGATCACCCGCGGCATTCTCTGGGTCCTGCGGATCCCCATCGACCCGCGCCACGATCTGGTGACGGAGGACGACATCCGGGCCCTCACCGAACTCGGCTACAACAGCGGCCACATCGAGGGCGTCGAGCGCGAGATCATCGATGCCCTCTTCGACCTCGCCGACCGGCCGGTCCGGGATGTGATGACCCCCCGGGTCGACATCGTCGCTCTCACTGAGCCCGTCTCGATGGACGACGTGCGCTCCGCGGTCGCCGCGACCGGCCACTCCCGATTCCCGGTCATCTCCGGTGACCTCGACGACCTCAAAGGCATGCTGTACGTGAAGGATCTGCTCCAATGGCGCACCGATCCCAGCCCCGACGCATTCACGGCCGTGCTGAGGAGACCGCACTACGTTCCGGAGACGGCAACCATCCTCGACACCCTCGAGGAGATGAAATCGCGCCGGTTCGCCATCGGGGTCGTTCTCGACGAACACGGCGGCGTGGAGGGGGTCATCACCGCGAAGGATCTCCTCGCCGAACTGGTCGGTGAACTCCAGGACGAGTACGACCCGGGCACCCCTTCGGTCGTGGTCATGGGCGAAGGCGAATGGCTCGCCGACGGTCGTCTTCCCCTTGAGGATCTCGCCGCTCAGGTCGGTATCGGCCTCCCCGACGGGCCGTACAGCACCGTGGCGGGGTACTTCATGGCGCTCTCGGGCCGGGTGCCGGAGGAAGGGGACACGGTGGCGAGCGAAGGTCTCGAATACACGGTCATCAAGATGGAACGGAACCGGGTCGACCGGATCAGCGTGCAGAAGGTGTCGCAGCGGTAGACCGTGTCCGGATGCACGCCGGGAAGATGGGCGTCGTCGCGTAGCCCGCAGCATGGGTACAATCCCCGTTCCCAACGGGACGTGGCGCAGCTAGGTAGCGCGCATCGTTCGGGACGATGAGGTCGCCGGTTCAAATCCGGCCGTCCCGACAGAAGCCCCGCCTCCAACGGCGGGGCTTCCTCACGCCCCGAGCCGGCCGCCAGCACTGCGAGCCCAGGGCCCGTAGGTAACCCTCTCCAGCACTCCCAGCCCACGGTTCGCCCGATGCCGGCATTGCTGCCCGAACCGTGGGCCGCCAGTGACGCTCTCCAGCGTTGCGAGCCCCGGGCTCGCACCGACGATCACGCGAGGAGGAGGTCTGCGAGGTGGACGGTGTTGAGGGCCGC